>Ga0255338_1002035_pt1 | contig 33076 bp, 30 predicted proteins | sample MeOH1_35cm_T4_19_FD_203715 | JGI IMG/M metagenome (GOLD analysis project Ga0255338, IMG submission 203715) | Sandy soil microbial communities from University of British Columbia, Vancouver, Canada - MeOH1_35cm_T4_195 | ecosystem: Engineered > Artificial ecosystem > Sand microcosm > Unclassified ... | reverse complement strand
GAAGCTGCCCGAGTTCCAGGCCAGGAACCGGCGGCCGATCGACCGCGCCTTCGTGCACAGCATCTTCAACCGCGACCACCCGGGCACCGCGGACGAGGCGACCGTCGAGGCCTTCGCCGACGCCATCCTGGCGCTGGATTCCTCCATGCCCACCGGCACCTACGTCGACATGTGCTCGAAGCTGCCGCTGGTGGACCCGCGCGCGATCGAGGTGCCCACGCTGATCCTGCGCGGCGAGTTCGACGGCATCGCCAGCGTCGAGGACCTGCTGGCCTTCTTCGCCCTGCTGCCGCACCCGAACAAGCAGTTCACGGTGATGGAAGGCATCTCGCACGCCAGCTTCCAGCAGAAGAACTACCTGAACGTGTACCACATCCTGCACGCGTTCTATACCTTGCCGGATCCCGTCTACAAGGGGTGATGCCATGCGCCATGCGGTTCCTGCCCTGGTGCTCGCTGCGGCCTTGGGGGCCGCCAGCGCGCCGGCCTTCGCGCAACAACCGGCCTGGCCCACGCGGCCGGTGAAGCTGATCGTGCCCTTCGCCCCGGGCGGCTTCACCGACGTGACGGCGCGCATCATCGGGCAGAAGCTGTCGCAGGCCTTCGGCCAGCAGTTCGTGATCGAGAACAAGCCGGGCGCCGGCTCCACCATCGGCAGCGACCTGGTCGCCAAGTCGCCGCCCGACGGCTACACGCTGCTGATGATCTCCAGCACCCACGTGATCAGCCCCTGGCTGTACAAGAGCCTGCCGTACGACCCGATCAAGAGCTTCACCGTGGTCGGCAAGCTGGTCGAGTCGCCCTACGTGCTGCTGGTGCACCCGAAGGTGCAGGCGAAGAACGTGCAGGAGTTCATCGCGCTCGCGAAGGCGCATCCGCAGGCGATCCACTACGCGTCCTCGGGCAACGGCAGCGCGCAGCACCTGATGGGCGGGCTGTTCGTGTCGATGACGGGCGCGCCGCTGAAGCACGTGCCTTACCGCGGCAGCAACGGCGCCGCGCAGGACCTGGTGGCCGGCATCGTCGAAAGCAGCTTTGCCGGGGTGCCCAACGCGCTGGCCCAGGTGCCCACCGGGCGGCTGAAGGCGCTGGCGGTCACGACCGCCAAGCGCGCGCCGCAGCTGCCCGACGTGCCCACGCTGGAGGAAGCGGGCGTGCACGGCTACGACGCCGCGGTGTGGCTGGCGCTGCTGGCGCCGGCCGGCATGCCGAAGGAGATCGTGCACAAGCTCAACGCCGAGATCGCCCACCTGATGGCCGATCCCGAGACGAAGAAGGCGCTGGTCGAAGCCGGCGTCGAGCCCACGCCCTCCACGCCGGAGCAGATGGCCGACTACCTGCAGCAGGAGCTGGCGCGCTGGGGCAAGGTGGTCAAGGACGCGGATATCCGGCTGGAGTGAGTACGATGGCGCCTCCTGCGAGGAGGCACCATCGTGTTCATCGGACATGCCGCCGTGGCGTTGGCGGCCAAGAAGCTTGCGCCCGAGGCCTCGCTGGGCGTCCTGCTCGCGGCCGCCACCTGGCTGGACCTGGCCTGGCCCGTCCTGCTGCTGCTCGGACTGGAGACGGTGCGCATCGATCCGGGCAACACCGCCTTCACGCCGCTCGATTTCGTCTCGTACCCCTGGACGCACAGCCTGGTGATGGCGCTGGCCTGGTCCGTGCTGTTCGCGCTGGCGCTGTCGCCCTGGGTCCGCACGCGGCGGGCGCGCCTGGTGCTCGCCGCGCTGGTGTTCAGCCATTGGCTGCTGGATTTCGTGGTGCACCGCCCCGACCTGCCGCTCGCCCCCGGCGACTCGCCGAAGCTGGGCCTGGGCCTGTGGAACAGCGTGCCCGCGACGCTGCTGGTCGAAGGCCTGCTGGCCATCGCGGGCGCTTGGGCTTACCAGCGCGCCACCCAGGCGCGCGACGCGACGGGCCGCTACGCCCTCTGGTCGCTGCTCGTGTTCCTGCTCGCGATCTGGCTGTCCGCACTGGTGTCGCCGCCGCCACCGAGCGAGCGCGCCGTCGCCTGGGTGGGCATCGCGGCCTGGCTGCTGCCGCTCTGGGCGGCCTGGGCCGACCGGCACCGCACGATCAGGGTGATGGCAGGCTCTACGGGCTCCTGAGCCCGTGCCGCGCCGCCACCAGCGACAGCAGCATCCGCGCGCTGGCCTCGTTGGTGGCGCAGGGCACGTCGTGCACGTCGCAGGCGCGCACCAGCGCGTTGATGTCCGGCTCGTGCGGCTGCGGTGTCATCGGGTCGCGCAGGAAGATCACCATGTCGATCTGGCCGGAGGCGAGCCGCGCGCCGATCTGCAGGTCGCCGCCCAGCGGCCCGCTCAGCATGCGCTCCAGTTCGAGGCCGGTTTCGGCGGCGATCCGGCTGCCGGTGGTGCCGGTGGCGCACAGCGCGCACTGGCGCAGCACGGGCGCGAACTCGCGCGCCAGGTCGACGATGGTGGCCTTCTTGCGGTCGTGCGCGATCAGGGCGATGCGGGGTGCGGGGCGTTCAGTGGGTTCCATGGGCTGCGGCGGCCGCGCCGGCGCTCACCGTTCCCACCAGGGTCTCGGTGCCGGGCTGTTCGCGCGGCAGCTCGAAGAGGTGGAACGGCGGCTGGTCGGGCCTCTTGCGCAGGAGCAGGGGCCGGGCCACGTTGAATACCGGCACGCCGTTGATGGTGCGCCCTTCCAGCGTGCCGCGGTGTGCGTGCCCGTGGAAGACGGCATCCACAGGATAGCGCAGCAGCGGTTCCTCCAGCCGGCTGCTGCCCAGGAAGGGGAAGATGTCCATCGGCTCGCCTTCCACCGTGCCGCAGATCGGCGAATAGTGCAGCAGCGCGATGCGCCGCGGCGTGCGCAGCTTGGCCAGCGCCGCTTCGAGCTTCATCGCCTCCTTCATCGCCTCCTGCACGAACATCTTGATCACGGGCTCGCCCCAGGCGCCCAGCGAGCCGCGGCCGAAGCCGCCGGCGAAGCCCTTGGCGCCCGCGATGCCCACGCCCTCGATCTCGCACGCTTCGCCATCGAGCACCCGCACGCCGGCCTTCTTCAGCGTCTCGGTGACGAGCTCCGGCACGCCCGATTCGTAGTCGTGGTTGCCCAGCACCGCGACGATCGGCACCTTCACGCCGCTCAGCTCGTCGGCGAGCACGTGCGCTTCCTCGGCGGTGCCGTAGTCGGTGAGGTCGCCGCACAGCAGCAGCGCGTCGGCCGTCTCCACCGCCTGGGCGAAGAAGGCGCGCAGGCTGCCGGCGGACTCCTTGGTGACGTGGATGTCGCCGACGGCGGCGAAGCGCACGATGCTGGGGGATTTGCTCATGGCCCGCCATGCTGCCGCGCCGGCCGCGGCCGCGGCATCGTCCATCCGTGCGGACGCCTGTAGGCGGGCGCCGACGATCGATGAGGTGTTCTGTCAGGTGCGTTTCAGCGTGCCCGCCGAGATGGGCGTGCTGGGCGGCGACCTAACTTGCGAGCCATGTACTCCACCATGGCCCTCGCCCCTTCGCTCGAAGAGGAAGTCGCGCCCGACACGGCCGCGTTCTACCGGCACGCCCTGCAGACGCTGGTGGATGCCGGCGTGCCCTTCCTCGTCGGCGGCGCCTTCGCCCATGCCTGCTTCACCGGCATCCGGCGCTCCACCAAGGACCTGGACCTGTTCATCCAGCGCCACGACTACGAGCGCGTCGCCGAGCTGATGCGCGGCCAGGGCTGGGATGCCGAGATGACCTACCCGCACTGGCTGGCCAAGGTCTATGCCGGCTCGGAGTTCATCGACCTGATCTTCAACTCGGGCAACGGCGTGGCGCCGGTGGACGAGCGCTGGTTCCGCGACAACGCGGTGGCGGAAATCCTGGGCGTGCCGGTGCGCATCGCCAACATGGAAGACGGCCTGCTGTCCAAGTCCTTCATCATGGAGCGCGAGCGCTTCGACGGCGCCGACGTGGCCCACCTGCTGCAGGCCAACGCCGAGCGGCTGGACTGGCCCGGCTTGCTGCAGCGCTTCGGCCGCCACTGGCGCGTGCTGCTGGCGCACCTGACGCTGTTCGGCTTCGTCTACCCGGGCGAGCGGCACCGCGTCCCGGCCTGGGTGATGCAGGAGCTGCTGGCGCGGCTGGCGGCGGAAGTGCAGCAGCCGCCGATGGACCACGGCCACGTCTGCGCCGGCACCCTGCTGTCGCGCGAGCAGTACCTGCACGACGTGGAGCAGCTCGGTTTCGTGGACGGCCGCCTCACCTCCGCCAGCACCATGAGCGAAAGGGACGTCGCCACCTGGACGGCCGCGATCCCGGCCCGCCAGGCCGCCGCGGCAGCGGACGGGGGCAATGCGCCGCACGCGCCGGGACACGCCTGAGCACAAGCGCTTAGGTATTTCCCCGAGGCCGCTTACTGAATCGACCTTCTGTTCGCCGCCGCTGCGGCTTGTCACACTCCGATACATTCAAGAGTGTCGTGGGAGGGGATGAGAGCGAGCGCGCAGCGACGCGCCACCCAGTCCCTGGAAGGAAGCAGAAAGATGGTCACCATGCAAGCCAGCGAACATGCCTGCCTGCTCGAAGTCCTGTCGGAGCGCCTGCTCACCGACTTCAGCCAGGGGATGTGGCGCAAAGTGTTCCTGGGTCCCGGCTACGAGCGCATCCGCTTCGAGCGCGAGACGGTCACCCTGCTGTGCACCGACACGCTCGATTTCGACTGGACCCCGGAGGAGATCGAGACCCTCGCGCAGCGCCACGAGGGCCGCGTCGAGCGCTGCGACAACCGGGCGGTGCTGGTCTTTTCGCAGGCCCGCAGCGCGCTGCAGATGGCGCTGCTGCTGCAGCGCACGGCCAGCTGCCGCCTGCGCACGGCGCTGCTCACGGCGCACTGCGCCAGCGCGGTGTTCGAGCTCGATGGCAGGGAGCAGCGCCTGGCGATCGGCAACGAGGTGCGCCAGGCCTCCGCCAGCGCCGAGAGCGGCGCGCCGGGCACGATCCACATCTCCGCCGAGACCTACCGCTGCCTGGGCCCGTCCAACGAGTGGCAGCCCCGGGCCGCGCTGGTGGCCACCGAGCTGCAGGGCGAGGAGGTCACTTCGGCTGCGATCACGCTGGCGCCTTCGCCGCGCGCGGCGCTGAGCACCTTCGCCGGGCTCGGGCTGACCTGAGCGTCCTTGCCGCGGCGGTGGAACGTCCTTGCCGCGGCGGCGGGAGCCCGTGCCGTCAAGCGGCCGGCTCGTGCACGGCGTCGCCCCAGGGCGACATGATCTCCGTGCAGCCCGTGTTGCGCTCGCCCTCGCGCAGCACCCCCGCGGGGCAGGCGAAGGCGTAGGGAAACACCATGCGGCGGGCGGTCGTCGTCGGCATTTCCTCGGCCAGCGCCCGGATGATCTCGCGCGGCAGCAGCCGGTCGGCCACCACCTGGCCGCCGCCGCTCACGTCGATGCGCGGCTGGTGGAAGGCCTGCTCCAGCGTCATGCCCTGCGCCATCAGGAACGAGCTCAGTTGCAGCACGGCGCCCAGGATCTTGCGGCCGCCCGAAGCGCCCAGGGCGAAGCGGCGGCCGTCGGCGGCGACGCCCACCACGGGGCAGTAGTTCGCGAGGCAGCGCTTGTCCGGCGCCAGCGAGTTGGGCTTGCCCGGCTCGGGGTCGAACCACATGATGCCGTTGTTCAACAGCAGGCCCGTCGAAGGCGAGACCACGCGCGAGCCGAAGATCGACAGCAGCGTCTGCGTGACGGCGCACAGGTTGCCGTGGCGGTCGACCACGCTGAAGTGCGTGGTGCAGCCCGGCGCCTTGGGCGACTCCTGGTCGCCCATGCTGGCCAGCCGGGTGCGGAAGGCGGCATCGAGCGCGCGTGCCAGCGCGCGGTAGGCGTGGGCGTCGGCCGCGCCCGTGGCGTCGCCCAGCTCGCGCTCCAGCAGCTGCAGCGCCTGCGCGAAGGTCGGTCCGCCGGTGAGGCCCGGGGCGGCGTAGACCTGGCCGCCGCGGTAGGGCACGGCAAGCGGCTCCACCCACTCGGCCCGGTAGCAGGCCAGGTCCTGTTCGCCCAGGCAGCCGCCCTTGGCGCGCACGTCGCGCACCAGGGCGCGCGCGATGCTGCCCTCGTAGAAGGCGCGCGGCCCCTCGTCGGCGATCTGCTGCAGCGTGCGGGCCAGTGCGCGCTGGTCCAGGTGGCGCTCGGCCGAACCGTTCCAGCCGCCCACGATGGGCCACTTGCCGTCGTCCAGGAACATCGCCGCCGCATCGGCATCGAGCGACAGCGGCTGCGCGGTGGAAGCCGTGACCAGCCCCGAGAACCAGTCGACCAGCAGTCCCTCCTGCGCGAGACGCACTGCGGGCGCCAGCAGCTCGCGCCAGGGCTTCCTGCCATGGCGCGCGTGCGCCAGGCCCATGCCGGCCACGACGCCGGGCACGGCGACGGCGCCGGCGCCCTGCACGTTGCGGTCGTCGACCACGCAGCGCCAGGGGAACAGGTCGGAGCTGCGGCCGTCGGAGGCGAGCGGGTAGTCGGCCGGGTCGAGTTCGCGCGGCGAGCGCATGCCGAAGTTCACGACCTCCGCGCGGCCTTCCGCCGCCCGCCACAGCACCATGCAGCCGCCGGCCGCGGCGCCGCTCATCCAGGGCTCGACGACGCCGAGCGCGAACGAGGTGGCCACTGCCGCATCGACCGCATCGCCGCCGGCCGCCAGCACCGCGGCGCCGACCGCCGCCGCCTTCTTGTGCTGCGCGGCGACGATGCCGCCAGCGCTCGCGACCACCGTCTTGCGCACCACCTGCGCATCGGAGAAGTTGTCGATCATGGCTCCTCTTGTTCCGGCTGCGGCACGCGGCGCACGACCCCGGCTCGCGTGTCTTCCCTCTCCGCGGCATTGGAGCGGGATTCGTCGGGCCCGCGCATCGACAGAATCCCGGAGCTGCGGGCGCGCTTCCCCGGGCTTTCCCTAGGGCTGGCGCTCCACTTGAGGAGCATCAAGTGGGAACGGGGCCGGCCCGGCGATCGTAGGCGCATCACGCACCGCGCAGCACGCAACAGGAGTCCCGCAATGCCCGCCACCGCCGTCCACGTCCGCTTCGTCGGCATGCTCTCGAGCCTGCGGGCCGAGGCGCTCGCGCGGGACTGCATCAGCGGCATCGAGGCCGCCTGCGGGGCGGTGGCGCGCTGGGACGTGTACCTGCAGCCGCCGCTGGCGCCGCGCAGCAGCAGCGGCTACGCGGTGCGCGCGCAGGCGCAGCTGAGCGACGGCAGCCTGCTCGCGATCCGCGCCCAGGGCGAGGAGCTGGAAGACACGGTGCGCGACGCCTTCGGCGGCATGCGCGAGCTGCTGCTGCAATCCGCGAGCGGCTGCCCTCAGGCCGCCAGGCAATAGCTGCTGCCGCGCCGGTGGCTCGCGCCCCAGGTGCGGTAGCCGGCCCGGTCGATGTGGATGCGCCCGCTCGGATAGCGGCTCACGCCCATGTTCCAGCCCTTGCCCTGCTGGCGCCAGAAGGCGCACAGCTGCGCGCCCGCCTGCGGCGACAGCGGCGCGATGTCGATCGCGAAGCGCTGGTGCGAGCTGCCGGGCGCGCCGCCGGCGCAGCGGTTCAGGCGCGGGTCGCGATAGGCGGACACCACCTCCACGCCGGGCAGCACGCCGCGCTGCTGCAGGTCGCGCAGCAGGATCAGTACGTCGCGCACCTGCTCCCATTGGCTGGCCGGCGGGATCTCGAAGGGCTCGGCCTTGCATTCCTTCCACATCGAGGCGCTGCGCAGCAGCTGGTACAGCGGCACCACGTCGGCCAGGTTCTCGCTGACCAGGTAGGCGGCGAAGCTGTCCACCTCCTGCGGATGCTTGGCCCGCCACAAGCCGAACAGCACGCTGTCGCGCTCCTGGTCGCTGAGTCGGGGCACGGGTTCCGGAATGACCGGCACCGGCGCGGGCGGCTGCGCCACGGCAGGCCGTTCCTGCGGCGCCCGCGAGGGCCCGCGCGAACAGCCGGCAAAGCCCGCGACCAGCGCGGCAAGGACGAGCCAGAGGCGGCCTGGAGCGCGACGCGTTCCCATGCCGGACATCCTGGCGCAGGTGCAGGCGCCGGCGTGTCGGAGGGCGGTCAGCTTTCCAGCGGGAAAGAGAGGCTGAACAGCACGCCGCCGCCGACGTTGGCTGCCTCGACCGTGCCGCCCATCTTGGCCATGTAGGTGCGGGCGACGAACAGGCCCTGGCCGCGCCGGCCGGCGCCTTCCTCGGCCGCCGCGCCGCTCACGCCGTAGTCGAAGATGCGCTCCAGCATCTCCTCCGGGATCGCCGGCCCGACGTTGTGCACGCCGATCACGGCCTGCGCTCCGCGCTGCTGCAGCGACAGCGAGATCGCCGTGCCGCCGGTGCGGTGCCGGTCCGCGTTGCGCAGGATGTGGGTGACGATGTCCTCCAGCGAGAAGGCATCGACGCGGGCGGTGAGCGGCGCCGCCAGCGGCGTGTAGCGCACGTCGGCGATGCCGGCGAACTGCGCGTTGGCGGCCACGTCGCGCAGGAAGGCGTCGAGGTCCACCGGGGCGAGCTCCAGCTGCGCAGCTTCCAGCGCCTCGCTGGGCGAAGCCTGGCCGTACAGCAGGCGCACGGCCTGCTGCATGCGCTGCACGTAGCGGTGCGCCGGATCGTCGGCATCGGGGTGCAGCACCATCAGCGACTGCAGCGGCGACAGGATCTCGTGGCCCACCGCCTGCAGCATGTCGCGCTCGCGTTGCGCGCGCAACTGTTCGCGCTGCACGTCGCTCTTCACCCGCTGCAGCAGGTCGCCCAGGCCGCCGGCCAGGATGCCCAGTTCGTCGCGGCCGCGCAGGTCCGACACATCGAGCTGGCCGACGCGGGGCGCGCCGGGCGCGTCCAGCTGCACGTTGTGCGACACCGCCGCGGCGCGCCGGGTCAGCACCGCGATGCGGCGGATCAGGCCGACCTCGATCACCGCCCAGGCGAGCACGATCGCGCCCAGCATGGCCGCGACGTACCAGGACATGCGGGTGGCGATCACGCCCAGGCCCTGGTCGATGCCGCGCGCGTCGCCGGTGAGCCGGGCCTCGTAGGTGCCCAGCGGGGTGGTGACGGTCTCGCGCGCGCTCAGGTTGCCCGGGCGGGCGGCCACCGGCAGGCGGTCGATCAGGCGCACGATGAGGGGCGAGCTGCGGCCGGCGCCGTCGTCGCGCGCCTTCAGCACCGCCACCGGCGCGCCCGGGCCGCGGTCCTGGCGGGTGATGGTGAGCACCTCGCCCGGTTGCAGCAGCGCCGTCAGGTCCTGCAGCACGGCCGGGGCCACCGCGCCGGCCGCATTGCTGTCGAAGATCGGCCGGTCGCTCTCGGGCGGCAGCACCGCCAGGCGCACGCGGATGCGGTCCAGGTCCGGCGGCGGCCAGGCCGGCGGCTGGTGCTCCAGCGCGCCGCGGAAGCCCTCGACCGGGATGCGCATCGCATACGACACGCGGCGCGCGCATTCGGGCAGTTCGCCGCCGCTGGCGCAGGAGGCGCTTTGCCAGACGCTGGCGCGGAAGTCGCGCACCGGCCGGGCGTCGGCCGGCAACTCGCTGGCGCCGCGCCAGGGATAGGCGACGAAGCGGCCCCGCACCAGCGGCTCGCCGCGCATGGATTGCTGCTCGAAGGGCGCGACCCAGCTGCGCAGCTCGCCGCGCATCTCCAGCCGGATCACGGCGCGATGGACGCCGAACAGGTCGCGGTCCGTCCCCTCGCGGCCCAACAGGTCGCCGCTGGCGAAGCTGCCCACGAGGTAGAGGTAGTTGCCCGCATAGGCGCTGCTGCCGACACCGGCGCACACCGCGCTGTCGTCGGGATAGAGCACCGAGCAGCCGGCGGCGTCCACCGCCTGCTGCGCCTTGCCGGGGTCGTCGAGATCCAGCGAGGCATAGGGCAGCACCAGGGGGCGCAGCGGCACCGGCGCGCCGCGGGCCTCCGGATTGAGCAGCGCCAGCTGCCCCGAGGGCTGGCGCAGCCGCGCCATCAGGTCGGCCTGGGTCTTGCGGAAGGCCTGCTGGTAGTTGCGGTAGCTGCGCGCCTTCTCGTCCTGCAGCAGCACCACGGCGAGCGCCAGCGTGGCCAGCGCGAGCAGCAGGAACACGCCGCGGATCAGGATCCGGCGGCGGAACGACGCCAGCCCCAGCCGCGGCACCTCCAGCAGCTCGGGCAGGCCCAGCCCGGGCAGCTTCATGGCACCCAGCGGAAGCCGCGCATCGGCACGTTCTCGATGTGGCCGAAGCCGGGGTCGACCTCGCGCAGGGCGTCGCGGATCGTGCTCACGTGCTTGCGCACGTTGTCGCGGTTGCGCCCGCTCTTGACCACCTCGAACAGGTCCTCGTACGACACCACCTCGCCTTGCCGCTGGTACAGCGTGGCCAGGATGCGCTGCGCCGTGAGCGGCAGGTTGACGCGCTCGCCGCGCCAGGTGGGCGTGCGCTGCCACAGCGGATCGAGCGCCAGTTCGCCGGCCGCGGGGGCGCCTTCCTGCTGGCGCTCGCGGCGTTCGCGGGCGACCCGCAGGATCTCGAGGAAGGTCTCGATGAAGTCGGCCTCCTCGAAGGTGGTCTTCTGCAGGTAGTCCCAGGCGTCGAGCGCCTTCATGATGCTGCGGTAGATGGCGGCCGGCATCGCCGAGACCACCAGCACCGGCACGCCCGAACGCTGCTTGTTGATCGCGTTGATCAGGGCCACGCCGGCGTGGCGCTCGCGCCCCAGCTCGATATCGAGCAGCACCACGTCGTAGTGCTCGCGCGCCAGCGCCGCCTCCGCCGCGTCGCGGTCGAACCACTGGTCGACCTCGATGCCGGGGCGGGCCGCGCGGATCCAGCCGGCCAGCTGCTTGCTGGTGGGCAGGTCGTCCTCGATCACGGCGACGCGGGTCATGGGCGGATTATGGAAGCGCGGCGCAGGCCGCAGCCGGAAGATTTCTTCCGGGGCGTGAACGAAGCCGCCCCGGGTGCGCATTGTTCGCTCCCGGGCGGGTTCGAAGAATGGCTGCATCGTCAACGCAAGGAGAACTCGATGAGCCGCCGCCAGACCTTTTCCGCCGTCGCCAGGTTCGCCGTCGTCGCCGCGGCCTGCGCCGCCGCCGCCTCGCTGTGGGCCCAGGTGCGGCCCGAAACCGGCCTGCTGCTGGATGCGCAGACCTGGTGCGAGGAGGTCGTGCCGGCCGCCACCGGAGCGTGGCCGGAGGAGGGCTGGTTTCGGCTGGTGCCGCTGGGTCGGGCAGTCGAAGTGCGCGCGGTGAAGCCGAGCGACGGCTTCGTCACGGTCGCCGCCGACGCGCTCTACTTCCGCGAGCCGGGCGTGGCGCTGCAGGAGGGACAGCGCACCGGCTATCGCTACCCCGCCGTGCTGCAGCAGCCGCGCATGGGGGTGCAGCACGAACTGTCGGTGGGCGGCACGCGCTTCAGCCTGCTCGCGGCGTATGTCGACGAAGGCATCCGCTACACGATCGCCTACGGCGGCGCGAGCCACGACTACGTGCTCGGCGGCCCCGGCGCCGACCACACCGTGGTGCGCGCGGTCGCCGACCTCGATGGCGACCGCCAGCCCGATTTCGTGATCGACGTCGACGGCGGCGTGTACCTGCTGCTGTCGACGCAGGCCCGGCCCGGTGCGAACGCGCCGAGCGCGCACTACACCGAGCAGGTGTCCTGAACCCGGCGCCCGCACCAAGGAGCACCACCATGCTGGAGCGCCTGAAGTTCCTCGTCCGCGTGCTGCGCGTCGGCCTGGCGCGCAGGATCCGCCGGCCCGGCGCGGCCAATCCCTTGTTCGCCGAAGGCGCGCAGGTGCGGCTGCTGCAGCTGCGCCGCGCGGCGGCGGTCGCGGCGCTCGCCGCCGTGGCCGCCTGGATCGCGATCGCGCATCCGCCGCTGCGCACCACGGGCGCGGGCGAGATCGGCGTGCGCACCAACCGCGTCACGGGAGCCGTGGTGCAGTGGCGCGACGGCAGCATCCTGGTGCTGCCCGGACTGCACGAAGCGCAGGTCTTCTCGCTGCGCGACCGCGTGTACCGGCCGGCGCAGATCGCCCGCGCGGGCGCAAGCGCGCCGGTGCAATCGGTGGAAGGCCTGTCGGTGGGCGTGGACCTGGCGGTGCGCTATGCGCTCGACCCGAGGCGCGTCGCGGTGGCTGCACGCAACCTGCCGGGCGAGCTGGATGCGGAGATCGTCGAGCCCGCGGTGCAGGACGTGGTCTACAAGGTGTTCGCGCGCTACACGGTGCGCGAGATCTTCTCCACCAAGCGGGTGGAGATCCAGCAGGCGCTGGAAGCGGACCTGCGGCAGCGCCTCGCGCCCGACGGCGTGCTGCTCAAGGGCGTGCTGGTGGGCAAGGTGGACCTGCCGGCCGACTACCGGCGCGGCATGGAAGGCCTGCTGGCCGAGGAGCTGCAAGCGCAGAAGATGGTCTACACGCTGCAGCTGAAGGACAAGCGCGTGAAGGAGAGCGAGCTCGAGGCCGCGGCCGAGAAGGTGCGCCGCGAGGTGCGCGCCGAGGCGGCCGCGCGCGAGCAGGTGATCGCCGCGCGAGCGCAGGAAGAGGCGATGAAGCACGTGCTGCCCTTCAAGCAGCGGCAGGTGGAGCAGCGCCGGCTCGAGGCCGAAGCCGAGAAGGAGGCGCGCCTGAAGATGGCCGAGGGCAACGCGCAGGCGCGGCGCATCGAGGCCGGCGGCGAAGCCGATGCGCGCCGCCGGCTGGCCGAAGCCGAGGCCTTCCGGATGGAGAAGATCGGCCAGGCCAACGCGCAGCAGATGGCGCGCGAGGGCACGCTGCTGTCGCGCCATCCGCTCCTGATCCAGAAGACGCTGGCCGACAAGCTCTCCGACAAGGTGCAGGTGATCATCGCGCCGCCGGGCGCTTCCGGCGGCTTCATCGGCGCCAACCTGCTGGGTGAGCAGCCGGCGCGCGGCGCCGGGCCGCGGCAGGCGGCGGTGCACGCCGGGGAGGACTGAGCGATGCCCGCGACCGTGATCGCGCTGGCTGCGGCGGCCACGCTGGGCAGCGCCATCGTCACCACCGACCGCGCCGTGCTGCGCGCCGCCCCGCGCGACGGGGCGCCGCAGCAGGCGCAGCTGTGGCAGGGCGAACTGCTGGAAGTGCGCGCCGAGCGGCTGGACTACCTGCAGGTGTGGGACCACGCCCGCGAGCGCGGCGGCTACGTCAAGGCGACGCAGGTGCGTCGCAGTGCGCTCACCGCGGCCGAAGCGCCGCAGCTGCTGGCCGTGCTGCGCTTCGTGCGCGGGGCGGCCGGGGCGGAGTCGCTGGGCATCGCCATCGCGGCGGCCTACCTGCGGGCAGCGCCGGCCGAAACCGTGCGCGGGCCCGAGGGCGCGGAGGCGCTGGAGGCGCTGGGCAGCCTGGCCGAGCGGCTGGCGCAGCGCGCGACCGAAGGCGCCGCCGCCGGCAAGGCGCAAGCGGCGCTGTCGGCCCACGTGGAGGTTGCCGGCCGCTACGGCGTGAAGTTCGCGAGCTACGAGCAGGACGGGCGCATGCGCCTGTGCTACGAGGGCGATGCGTTCCGCCGCGTGCTGAGCCTGCCCGCCACGCCGCAGCAGCAGGCCCGCGCGGCCCTGGCGCTGACGCAGCCCGGGTGCGTCGATCCGGCGCTGGCGCCGTCGCAGCGGCACGAATGGAACCGCTGGCGCGCCGAGGTGCTGGAGCGCGTGGAGCTTGCGGGACTGCCTGCCTACGTGAGCAACCGCGTCGTGCTGCGCCGCGCTGCGGTGTGGAGCACGCTGGCCTACGAGCACGCGCGGCAGGCGGATGGCGTCGGCGCCGCCGCGGCCGAACGCGCGCTAGGCGAGGGCAGTGCCGGTGCCGCCGCCGCCTCCACCACCGCCGCGGCCGCGGCCGCCGCCCAACGTGCGGTGGCGGAACTTGCCTCGGCGCGCAAGGGCGAGCTCACCGACGAGGACCAGGCCGCGTACAACGACGCCGCCATGCGGGTGAATGCCTCGCGCTGGGCCGCGGCGCCTGCACTCGCCGCGGCCTCCGCTCCTTCCGCTCCACGCGCTCGACGCGCCGGCACCCGGCCGTCCATCGTCACGCAGCCCGGGCAGCCGGGCGAGACCTGCGTGCTGCTGGTGGACGCGAAGCACGACGCGGCGAATCCGCTGGCGCGGCGCTGCACCTATGCGCTGGTCTGGCCGCAGTCGGTGAGCGTCAATCGCGAGGGCAACGCGCTCGCGCTGGCGGTGCAGCCCATGGAGGCCTGGCGCGAGCTGTGGCTGTTCCGCCAGCGCGGCCGGCAGTGGACCGTCGACGTGCTGCCGCCCGCGAGCCTGCAGCCCGGCACCGGCTATGCCGAATTCGCCGGCTGGGTGCCGGGGGGGCGGCAGGTGCTGGTGGCGCGCGAGGCGCGTGGCGAAGGGCGCTACCGCCGCAGCTACGAGGTGCTGAGCCTGGACTCGCTCGCCACCCAGCGCCAGGCCGGCGAGCCGGATGCACTGGGGCCGTTCCAGCGCTGGCAGGATGCGGGGTGGACGAGGATGTCGGTGGCGGTGCGATAGCCACGCCGCCTTCCACGACGAGGCGCGAAGCGACGTACCAGTGAAGGGGCTTGATGTGATACTGGCTTTGCGTGGAACCGCTGAACGTTGCGAAGTGATGCAGGGCTTCGGCTGCATTAAGCCAGTGACAGACGCGTGCGTCGGCGGGCAGCGCGCTGTCACGCCGCTTCACAGTGTCTCCACGAGCGCATCCTGGATACGGCCTCTTGCAGCGTCTCGGTATCCGCTTGGCGCAAGGCCGCTGCCGATGGAAGGACCACCCGGGCCGCTTCCCGCGGCTCCAGTTTCAGCATTCCTCCGCCGAGGGGATGCCCTTCCAGCTCGCAACTCAGGTCCACATGCGGAGTTCCCCAGTGCCGCAGCCGTGCAGCCTCCTTGGCCGAGCGCAGCCGCACGCTGTGAACGGAGTTGGTACACGTGCAGCCCGCGTTGTTGCGCACCAGTTGCGGTTTGAGCCCCGACATGTACGCGAGGAAGAAGTCCGGCACCTGCACGTCGGGCACGGAGAACCAGGGCTCTCGCACGCGGCATTTGTAGGCAGTGCGGGCGACGTGCCCCGCTTCGGAGTCGAGATAGGACAGCACTTGCCTGGGGAGCTCGCCGCTCTTGGGGAGCCGCAGGAGCAGCATTTCCTGATCCTTCTCCCTCCAGTTCGCGACGGTTGCCGGACTGACTTCCGTCGACGGAAGCACCCGGCTGTTGCGCACGCTCGGGTGCAGGAATGGCGCTGGAATCCCGAGCCGCCCTGCTTGCGAAGGCCTGAGGTGAAAGAAGTCGTTGGCCCCCGTGACGTATCCGATTCCGACGGAGGCAATCTCGCCGAGCCGCCTTGAGCTCGGGTCGGCAGCAAGCGCCTGGTAAACCTTGCGCGCGTCGGAGTCGAGCAGGAAGGGCCGCAGCCGGCACTTCCAGTCGCGCCATTCGGCAACACGCACCGATGTAAATGTGCGGGGCGGCCGCCGTAGCGGGCGGAATTTTTCCAACGCCGTGAACCTGAGCGTCTCGGTTGCGCCGCCGAAGCCCTCCGCGTAGAGGAGCCAGCAGTCCTCCGACAGTCCGGGGAACAGCTTCTCCTTGATGGCCAGGACGTGTACGACGGAAAACCTGCCGGCAAGGTAATCGAGGAGCGGCGCCGCATAGGGCGCATGCCCGATTTCGGCCGGCACGACGAAGGCCATGCGGCCCCCTGGCTTGAGCAACGTCGACGCAGCAGCGATGAAAGGAGCCCACGACGAGGTCAAGGCGCTGAAGCGCACGCCCACCGAGGCGCAGTAGTCCAGGGCGGTGTCTCGCGCCTGCCCCTTGAAGGTCTGGTAGCGGATGAAGGGCGGATTTCCCGCAACGCACTCGAAGCGTTCCTCGGTGTTCGACGCCCAGGTGAAGAAGTCGCCTTCGTGCACCAGCGCCCAGGGCGCGCGCGCGACCGCGGCCCGCGCTGCGAGCACGTCCTGCTCGATGCCGACGCTGTTGCGATGGCCGACGATGAACTGGCCGTCTCCGCACGAAGGGTCCAGCAGGCGGTCGCTTTCGCTGCGGATCGCCCAGCGCAGGAGCGATTCGGCGACAACGTCCGGTGTGTAGTACGCCCCTTTTTCCTTGTTGCTCAGCGTCCTCACGCTCTCACCTGCCTGTCTTGCAGCTTGGCACAGGCGGTACTGTACATTGTTCCAGTGCTGAGAGACGCGCGAAAGGCCGGGGAGCCGGCCCGCCCGGCGGCGGCTCACTGCGGCTGATCGAGAAGCTGTGGCGAGCTCACACCGCCGCGCCGGCGGCGGTGGGACCCCGCTTCGTGCCCTTCTGCGCCCTGGCCTTGCGCACGTACTCCGGCAGGAAGCTGCGCTTGCTGCGGTCGGCGAACACCACGGTGACCTGCGTGCCGCTGGCTTCCTGCACCACGCCGCGGCCATAGCGCCGCACTTCCACCAGGTCGCCGCGCGCGAACACCGGGGCCGTGCCGGCGTCGGCTGCGCCGGCGTCCTCCTGCTGCGGCGCGCTGCGCAGGAGTTCCTCCACCACCGCCTCGTGGGCCGCGATGCGCCGGCAGTTGTCGCAATGCCCGCAGCGCTCGAAAGGCGCGCCTTCTTCCAGGTGCTCCAGCAGCACGCGCCAGCGGCACTGGCCGGTCTGGGCGTAGAACACCATGCGCTCCAGCGCCTCGCGGTCCAGGTCGCGCTTCCTGCCATAGCCCTCGGTCAGCTCGCGCAGGCGCGCGCCGCTGGCGGGCAACGCCCGCAGCTTCAGCGCGCCGTCGCCCGACTGGCTGACGATCCGATCCTTGCGCAGCAGGCCCAGCGCCACCTGCACCTTGGACTTCGGCCGCCCGAGCCGCGCCTGCAGCAGCGGCAGCGTCCAGGCCTCGCCGTCCGCCCGCGGCTGCTGCAGCGCCTGCACGATCGCGGCGGCATCCTCCTCGCCGGGATAGCGGCCGGCCAGGAAGAACTGCTGGATCGCCTTGTCGCCGCGCAGGAACAGCAGCGTGCAGCGCGCCAGCTCGCCGTCGCGGCCGGCGCGCCCCGCCTCCTGGTAATAGGCCTCCAGCGTGGCCGGCAGCTGGTAGTGCAGCACGAAGCGGATGTCCGGCTTGTCGATGCCGAGCCCGAAGGCATTGGTCGCCACGATCACGCGGAGGGCGCCGTTCATGAAGGCGTCCTGGGTCGCGGCGCGCTCCGCCGCCGCCAGCCTGCCGTGGTACAGCCCCACCGATTCGCCGGCGGCGAGCAGCGCCTCGTGCACCGCCTGCGCCGCCTTCACGGTGGCGGTGTAGACGATGCCGCTGCCCTGCGTCGCGCGCACGAGCTTGAGCGCCTGCGCCAGCTTGTCGGCCTGCTTCGCCACCGGCAGCACGCGCAGGTCGAGGTTGGAGCGGTAGGCGCCGGTATTGAGCACACCCTCGGGCGGGATTCCCAGCTGCTGGCAGATGTCCCTCGCGATCTCGTCGGTGGCGGTCGCGGTCAGCGCCAGCACCACCGGCCGGCCCAGGCGCGGCAGGGCATGGGCGATCTCCAGGAAGGCCGGACGGAAGTCGTGCCCCCAGTGCGAGATGCAGTGCGCCTCGTCGACGGCGACCAGGCTGACCGGATGCGCCAGCAGCCGCTCGGCAAAGGCCGGCTCCGCCAGCCGCTCCGGCGTGGTCATCACGATGCGCGCCGAGCCGTCGGCCACGGCCCGTTCGGCCGCCTCCGCTTGCTCGCTGTCGATGGCGCTGTTCACCTGCACGGCGGCGATGCCCAGTTCGCGCAGGGACTCGCACTGGTCCCTCATCAGCGCGATCAGCGGCGAGACGACCACCGTGCGGCCCGGCAGCAGCAGGGCCGGCAACTGGTAGCACAGGGACTTGCCCGCGCCGGTGGGCATCACCGCGAGGGTCGGCTGGCCGGCCAGCACGCGCTCGATCACGGCGGCCTGGCCGGGGCGCAGGCGCGCCAGGCCGAAGGTCTCGCGCAGCACCTGGCGCACGCGCCGCATCCCGGCGGCCGCCTTCGCGGGGCGGGCCGTCGGCGCGCGCGTGGCCATGAGGCTCAGGCGTCGTCGCCGAAGTCTTCGCCGGACGCGCCGATGTGCGCGTCGTCCAGCTCCGCGAGGCGGCGGGCGTCGCGCGGGTCCATGTCGGTCGTCTCGGTGCTGTCCGGGTCGGCTTCCGGGAAGCCTTCGCCGTCGGCGAGGTCCACCACCCGGTCCGGCAGGATGTCCGCGCCTTCGCGCAGCTCGCGGCCGGCCACGGTGGCGCGGTCACCGGTCTTGCCGCTGTCGATGGTGTCCTCGCGCGCCTCGCCGGTGCCGATGGTGTCGCTGCCGCTGTCGGAGTTGTCGCTGGGGCCCAGCAGTTCGGCTTCACGCCCGCTGGGCTCGGTGGGCGCCCGGTCCGCGCCCATGATGCTGCTGTATGCCATGCGTGCTCCTCGTGGTTCACGGCCAGTCTCGCGCCGCGCGGCCGAGCGCGGCGTCGGCACCGGCGACCGGGCCGTGTCGGACACAGCCGCCGCACGCGCCTGCCTTACAGTCGCGCCACAAGGAGATTCGAAGTGAGCAACGAAGTCGCGCCGGTGGCGCTGCCGCCCTTCCGCGCCATCCCCGACCTGGTCCGCGAGCATGCCCGGGCCCGGCCCGCACAGCTGGCGCTGCGGCAGGGCCGCGAGCGCATGACCTGGGAGCAGTTCGACGCCGCCGTCGACCGCGTCGCCGCCGCGCTGCAGGCCCGCGGCCTCCAGCCGCGCCAGGCGATCGCGATCTGCGGCGCGAACTCGATTCCCTATGTCGTGCTGTTCCTGGGCGGCCTGCGGGCGGGGCTCGCGGTGGCGCCGCTGCCCACGGGCGCCACGGCGCAGCAGCTGGCCGGCATGGTGGGCGACAGCGGCGCGTGCTTGCTGTTCGCCGATGCGGCCGTGCCGGACTTCGAGGCCGGCGTGCCGCGCATCCGCATGGACCGCGCAGCGGAGCTCGAACAATGGCTGGGCGCGGCATTGCGCCCGCAGCCAGTGGCCATCGAGCCCGACTGGCCCTTCAACATCATCTATTCCTCCGGCACCACCGGCACGCCCAAGGGCATCGTGCAGCCGCACCGTATGCGCTGGGCCCATGTGGCCCGCGGCGAGAACTACGGCTGGGGCCCCGACGCGGTGACGCTGGTGGCGACCTCGCTGTGCTCCAACACCACGCTGGTCTCGGCCTTCCCCTGCCTCGCCAAGGGTGGCACCCTGGTGCTCACCGAAGGCCGCTTCGACCCGCAGGCCTACCTGGAGCTGGCGCAGGACGCGCGCGCCACCCACGCCATGCTGGTGCCGGTGCAGTACCAGCGGCTGATGGCCTGCCCCGCGTTCGACCGCTGCGACCTGTCTTCCTTCCGCCTGAAGTTCTGCACCAGCGCGCCCTTTTCGGCCAACCTGAAGGCGCAGGTGCTCGCGCGCTGGCCCGGCGGGCTGGTGGAGTACTACGGCATGACGGAAGGCGGCGGCACCTGCATCCTCGAGGCGCACAGGTTTCCGGACAAGCTGCACACGGTGGGCAGGCCGGCCGAGGGCCACGACATCCGCCTGGTCGACGAGCAGGGGCGCGAGCTTGCGCCCGGCGAGGCCGGCGAGGTGGTGGGCCGCTCGGTCTCGATGATGAGCGGCTACCGCAACCAGCCGGAGAAGACGCGCGAGGCCGAGTGGTACGACGCGGAGGGCAAGCGCTTCATCCGCACCGGCGACGTGGGCCGCTTCGATGCCGACGGCTTCCTGGTGCTGCTGGACCGGCGCAAGGACATGATCATCAGCGGCGGCTTCAACGTCTACCCGAGCGACCTGGAGGCGGTGCTGCGCCAGCATCCGGCGGTGCACGAGGCCGCCGTGATCGGCGTGCCCTCCGAGGCCTGGGGCGAGACGCCGGTCGCCTTCGTGGTGCCGAACGCAGGCGCGCCGGCCGCCGCGGACCTGCGCGCCTGGGCCAACGAACGGGTCGGCAAGATCCAGCGCCTGGCCGACCTGCGCTACCTCCCCGAGCTGCCGCGCAGCGACATCGGCAAGGTGCTCAAGCGCCAGCTGCGCGAGGGCTACGCGCCGGGCTGAGCGCGCCTCGCCCGGCCGCAGCAGCCCGGCAAACCCACCCGCAGCTGCCGCACCCACCACGGCTGTCGATTGACCCGGCAATCACAGCCTTGACAGTATTTGCCTAGGCAAGTATATTCCGCGCTCTCATGGCCACCCGGACCGCCCGTTCCCCCGCCGCCCAGACCTTCTACACGCCGGACGACTACCGTCCCGACGAGAGCGCCGCCTACCTGATGCGCCGCATCCTCACGCTGATGGCCGGCGAGGTGGACGAGGCGCTGGAGCCGCAGGACCTCACCCATGCCCAGTGGGTCCCGCTGCTGAAGCTGCACATGGGCCTGGCCACCACGGTCGCCGAGCTGGCGCGCGAATGCCAGCTCGACGCCGGCGCCATGACGCGCACGCTCGACCGGCTGGAAGGCAAGGGCCTGGTGGAGCGCGTGCGTTCCTCGGAAGACCGGCGGGTCGTGAACCTGCAGCTCACCCGCGAGGGGCGCGATGCCGCCAAGCACATTCCCAAGGTCCTGTGCAAGGTGCAGAACGCCTTCCTGCAAGGACTGAGCGTGGAGGAATGGCTGCAGCTGAAGTCGCTGCTGCAGCGCATCCTGGACAACGGAACGAGGCTGCAAGGCAGCCGCGAAGGAAACGAATGAGGACGAACCGGACCGTGCTGGCCGGCGTGGCGGCGGCGCTGCTGCTGGCCGGCTGCGCCAGCACCCAGGGCATCGCACCGCAGGCGCAGCTGCGCGAGCCCGCCGTGCCGCAAGCAGCCGCCCAGCCGGTGGCCCCCGTGTCGTCGACCTGGTGGCGCGACTTCGGCGACCCGCAGCTCGACGCGCTGGTGGAGCAGGCGCTGCGCGACAGCCCCACCCTGGGGGTGGCGAAGGCCCGGCTGCGCCGCGCGCAGTCCACCACCGACGTCGCCCGCACGGCGGACCAGCCGCAGTTCCAGGGCCAGTTCGATTTCACGCGCGAGCGCTTCAGCGAGAACGGCCTGCTGCCGCCGCCCCTGGGCGGCTCCACGCGCGACAGCGTCACCGCGCAGGTGAACATGAACTGGGAGCTGGATTTCTTCGGCCGCAACCAGGCCGCCCTGCGCGCCGCGCTCGGCACCGAACGGGCGGCGCAGGCCGACGTGGCCGCAGCCCGCGTGGTGCTGGCGAGCAACGTCGCCCGCAGCTACTTCCAGCTGGTGCGCGCCAACGAGCAGATCGCGGTGGCCGAGCGCACGCTGGCGCAGCGCGAGGAGCAGCTGAAGCTGGTGCGCCAGCGGGTCTCCGCCGGCCTCGACACCAATCTCGAACTGCGGCAAAGCGAGGGCGCGCTGCCCGAGGCGCGGCAGCAGCTCGAAGCCCTGCGCGAGCAGGCCCAGGTCACGCGCAACGCGCTCGCGGCGCTGGTCGGCGCGGGCGAACTGCCGGCGCCCGCCAAGCTGCCGACCATGGCGGCCCTGCGCCCGATCACCACGGTGCCGGCCCTGCCGGCCGACCTGCTCGGGCGCCGCCCCGATGTCGCCGCGGCCCGCGCCCGGGTCGAAGCCGCCACGCAGAACGTCAAGGAAGCGCAGGCGGAGTTCTATCCCAGCGTGAACCTGGTCGCCTTCGCCGGCCTCACCAGCCTGGGCCTGAACAACCTGATCGACCTGGGCAGCCGCCAGCTCGGCGTGGGCCCGGCGGTGCGGCTGCCGATCTTCGCCGAGGACCGCCTGCGCGCCGGCCTGCGCGGCCGCACCGCGGACCTCGATGCGGCCATCGAGAGCTACAACGGCGCCGTCGTCGAGGCGATCCACGAGGCCGCCGACGCGGTGGCCAGCCTGCAGTCGCTCGCGCGCCAGCTGGCCGAACAGCGCCAGGCGCTGGCCGCGGCCGAAGGCGCGTACGACATCGCGCTGCAGCGCTATCGCGCCGGCCTGGGCACCTTCCTCAACGTCCTCAGCGCCGAGACCTCCGTGCTGGCCCAGCGCCGCCTCGGCGTGGACCTGGCCGCGCGCGTGCTCGATGCCCGCGTGGCCCTCTGCCGCGCCCTGGGCGGCGGCGTGACCGAACAGACCGCCCTGGCCGCCCACTGAATATCCGACCCACACCATGACCGAAGCACAGTCCACCGCCCCGCTGCACAAGGGCAACCCCAGGCGCAAGAAGGCGCTGCTCACGCTGGCCGCCGTGGTCGCCGTCGCCGGCCTAGTCTGGGGCGGCTACGAATGGCTGGTGGCCAGCCATTACGAAAGCACCGACAACGCCTACGTGCAGGGCAACGTGGTGCAGATCACGCCGCAGATCGGCGGCACCGTGATGTCGATCCACGCCGACGACACCGACTTCGTGCAGGCCGGCCAGCCGCTGGTGAAGTTCGACCCGGCCGACGCCAAGGTGGCGCTCGAGCAGGCCGAGGCGGCGCTGGGCCAGACGGTGCGCCAGGTGCGCACGCTCTACGCCAACAACGGCTCGCTGGCCGCCCAGGTGGCGCTGCGCCAGGCCGACGTGAGCAAGGTGCAGGCCGAACTCGCCCGCGCCACCGACGACTACAACCGGCGCGCGGCGCTGGTCGGCAGCGGCGCGGTGTCGAAGGAGGAACTGAACCACGCGCAGACCCAGGTGAACAGCGCCCGCAGCGCGCTGGTGGCCGCGCAGGCCGCGGTGGTGGGAGCGCGCGAACAGCTCGCCAGCAACCAGGCGATGACCTCCGGCACCGACGTGGAGCAGCACCCGCAGGTGCAGGCCGCGGCCGCCAAGGTGCGCGAAGCGTGGCTGGCGCAGCAGCGCTCGGTGCTGGTCGCGCCGGTGAATGGCTATGTCGCCAAGCGCACCGTGCAACTGGGCCAGCGCGTGGCCGCTGGCACGCCGCTGATGTCCATCGTGCCGCTCAACCAGGTCTGGGTGGATGCCAACTTCAAGGAAGTGCAGCTGCGCAAGCTGCGCATCGGCCAGCCCGTGACGCTCACCGCCGACATCTACGGCAAGCGGGTCGAATACAAGGGCACGGTGGCCGGCCTGGGCGTCGGCACCGGGGCCGCCTTCTCGCTGCTGCCGGCGCAGAACGCCACCGGCAACTGGATCAAGGTGGTGCAGCGCGTGCCCGTGCGGGTGGCGCTCGATGCGCAGCAGCTGAAGGAGCATCCGCTGCGCGTCGGCCTGTCGATGGAAGCGACCGTGGACGTGGCGCAGCAGGACGGCAAGACCCTGGCCGACGCGCCGCGCGCCGCCGCCGTGGCGCAGACCCAGGTCTTCAGCACGCAGGACGACGGCGCCGATGCCGCCGTGCGCCGCGTGATCGCCGCCAACAGCGCCGGCGCCCGCACGACGGCGCACGGCGCCTCCGCTGCCCGCCGGTGACATCGTGAGCGCCGCCGCGCAACACCTGCCGCCGGCCCCGCTGGAGGGATCGGCGCGCGTCTGGGGCACGATCGCGCTGTCCGCCGCCACGTTCATGAACGTGCTGGACACCTCGATCGCCAACGTGTCGCTGCCGGCCATCGCCGGCGACCTCGGCGTCAGCCCCAACCAGGGCACCTGGGTCATCACCAGCTTCGCGGTGGCCAACGCCATCGCGGTGCCGCTCACCGGCTGGCTGTCGCAGCGCTTCGGCCAGGTGCGCCTGTTCATCGGCAGCGTGATCCTGTTCGTGATCGCCTCCTGGCTGTGCGGGCTGGCGCCCTCGATGCCGCTGCTCATCGCGTTCCGCGCGCTGCAGGGCTTCGTGGCCGGGCCGATGATCCCGCTGTCGCAGTCGCTGCTGCTTTCCAGCTACCCGCGCGCGCTGGCCGGCCTGGCGATGGCGATGTGGTCCATGACGACGCTGGTCGCGCCGGTGATGGGGCCGCTGCTGGGCGGCTGGATCACGGACAACATCTCCTGGTCCTGGATCTTCTACATCAACATCCCGGTGGGCGTGGTCGCCGCGCTTGCCTCCTGGGCGATCTACCACAAGCGCGAGACGCCCACGCGCAAGCTGCCGATCGACAGCATCGGCCTGGCGCTGCTGGTGCTGTGGGTCGGCTGCATGCAGATGATGCTGGACCTGGGCAAGGAGTACGACTGGTTCTCCTCGCCCACCATCGTGGCGCTGGCCGTGCTCGCCGTCGGGGGCTTCCTGTTCTTCCTGGCCTGGGAGCTCACCGACGAACACCCGGTGGTGGACCTGCGCCTGTTCGCGCGGCGCAACTTCTGGGCCGGCACGCTGGCGGTGTCGATCGGCTACGGCCTGTTCTTCGGCAACGTGGTGCTGCTGCCGCTGTGGCTGCAGCAGTTCATGGGCTACACGGCCACCGACGCCGGCATGATCATGGCGCCGGTGGGCCTGCTGGCGCTGGTGTTCTCGCCGGTGGTGGGCAAGACCATCGCCACCGTCGATCCGCGCCGCTACGCCACCCTGGCCTTCGTCGTCTTCGCGCTGGTGCTGTGGATGCGCTCGCGCTTCAACACCCAGGCGGACTTCGCCACCATCATGGTGCCGACCATCATCCAGGGCGTGGCGATGGCGTTCTTCTTCATCCCGCTGATCACGATCACCCTGGCGGGGCTGGCGCCGGACCGGATCCCGGCGGCCTCAGGCCTGACCAACTTCGTGCGCATCACGGCCGGCGCGGTGGGCACCTCGATCTCGACCACGCTGTGGGAGGACCGCGCCGCGCTGCACCACGCCAACCTCGCCGAGCACGTGGGCCCGGGCAGCCACGCGGTGCAGGCCGCGCTCTCGGGCCTCGCGTCGGCCGGCCTCACGCCGGAGCAGGCGCTGGCGCAGGTCAACCGGCTGGTGGACCAGCAGGCTTTCATGATGGCCGCCAACGACATCTTCTGGGGTTCGGCCGTGCTGTTCCTGGTGATGATCCCGCTGGTGTGGCTCACGCATCCGCAGCGCGCGGGCGGCGGGGGCGATGCCGCGGCGGGCGCGCACTGAACAGCCGGCACTGCGAATCCGGCCAGCGAGGCATCGGCTGACAGGCCCTTGCCTGCCGTTCGACGGCTACCGCTGTGCTTGCGGCTGACGCGGCGCTTCAATGTGCACCGGCCCCAAGACCTGTGCGCGGCCCACAGCCGGGCCGCGCCGCGTGCGCCATTCTGGAGTCTCACCCCAGGGAGATTCCTCGAATGAAATACATGCACAAGGCCATCTGGCAATCCGACGGCAACCTCGTGATCCGCGGCAACACCCGCGCGCTGCTGTTCCGGGCGCTGGAAGACGTGCGTGCCGACCTGACGCAGCGCGGCGAGGATGTCGACCAGCTCAAGCGCACCCTGCAGGCGCTGCAGGAAGTGCTGGGCGCCTACGAGGGCAAGCTCCCCTGCGCGACCGACCTGCTGGGCGACCCGGTGAAGGAGCGCGTTTCGCGCAACCTGATGAAGGGCTGATCTGCCGGGCGCCAAGCCGCCGGGCGCAGCCAGCTCACGCCAGCAGCGCGACGTTCCCTCCCGCCGCGGCCGTGTTCACCGTGACCGTCTGCTCCGCGCAGAAGCGCGCCAGGTAGTTCGGCCCGCCGGCCTTGGGGCCGGTGCCGGACATCCCTTCGCCGCCGAAGGGCTGGACGCCGACCACGGCGCCGATCATGTTCCGGTTCACGTAGACGTTGCCGATGCGGGCCTCGCGCGCCAGCGCCTCGGCGCGGCTGTCGATGCGCGTCTGGATGCCCAGCGTGAGCCCGTAGCCGATCCGGTTGATCGCCTGGATCACCGCCTGCGGGTCGCCGCCCCAGCGCACGATGTGCAGCACCGGGCCGAAGATCTCGTGCTGCACCTGCTCCACGCCCGCGACCTCGAAGGCCTGCGGCGTGATCAGGCGCGTGCGCGGATCGAAGGGCGAGGGCGGCAGCAGCGCCCTGGCCTCGCGCTGCAGCCGCTGCAGGTGCTGCTGCAGGTGGGCGTTGGCGTCGCCGTCGATCACCGGGCCGATGTCGGTGCGCCACTCGGCCGGGTCGCCGGTGACCAGCTCGCGCGCGGCACCCGCGATCATCCCGATCACGCCGTCGGCGATCGCTTCGTGCACGCACAGCAGGCGCAGCGCGGAGCAGCGCTGGCCCGCCGAGCGGAAGGCGCTTTGCATCACCGCGTCGACCACCTGCTCCGGCAGCGCCGTGGAGTCGACCAGCATCGCGTTGATGCCGCCGGTCTCGGCGATCAGCGGCACGATCGGGCCCTCCTTGGCCGCCAGCGCGCGCTGGATGCTGCGGGCGACCTGGGTCGAACCGGTGAAGACGACGCCGGCGATGCGCGGCTGCGCGACCAGCGCGGCGCCCACCGTCTCGCCCAGGCCGTGCAGCAGCTGCAGCGCGTCGCGCGGCACGCCGGCGTCATGCAGCAGCCGCACCGCTTCGGCCGCGACCGCGGGGGTCTGTTCCGCCGGCTTGGCCAGCACGGTGTTGCCGGTGACCAGGGCGGCGGCCACCTGGCCGGTGAAGATCGCCAGCGGGAAGTTCCAGGGGCTGATGCAGACCCAGGCACCGCGCGCGGTGAGCCGCAGCTCGTTGCTCTCGCCGGTGGGGCCGGGCAGCGTCACCGGCTGCAGGATGCGTTCGGCCTGCAGGGCGTAGTAGCGCAGGAAGTCGACCGCCTCGCGCACTTCGGCCACGCTGTCGCCCCAGGCCTTGAAGCCTTCCTTGACCAGCAGGGCGCACAGGCGCGGCAGGTCGGCTTCCAGCGCGTCGGCGGCGCGGCGCAGGATGGCGGCGCGCTGCTCCACGGGCGTGCGCGACCAGCTTTCGCCGGCGGCAAGCGAGCGCTCGACGGCTGCGGGCACTGCGGCGACATCGGCCATGGCCATCGCGGGCACCGCGGTGGCGACGAAGGCCTGTTCGAGCGCTGCCCGCATCGATGGCACGGTGAGGTCGAGCCCGGCGCTGTTGCGGCGCCCGGGGCCGTAGAGATCGGGCGGCAGCGGCAGCGAAGGCTCGGGGGCGAGGTGCAGCGGCGACCGCAGCAGTTCCTCGAGGCCGACCGATTCGTCGGCGAGCTGGTGCACGAAGGAGGAGTTGGCGCCGTTTTCCAGCAGGCGGCGCACGAGATAGGCGAGCAGGTCGCGGTGCACGCCCACCGGCGCATAGACGCGCACCGGTATCGCTCCTCCCCCTTGAGGGGGAGGCTGGGTGGGGGGGAGCCCATTCCCCCCGGAGGGGGTGTATCGCGAGACTTCGCGATACACCCCTTCTCCCATTCCATGCAGGCGCTGCAGCTCGAACGGCGCGCCGTTGCGCCGCGCCAGCTGCAGGATCGCCGCGATGGTGCCCGCGTTGTGGGTGGCGAACTGCGGGTAGATCACGTCCTTGGCCTCCAGCAGCGCGCGGGCGCAGGCGAGGTAGGAGATGTCGGTGTGGTGCTTGTGCGTGAACACCGGGTAGTGCGGCAGCCCCAGCTCCTGCGCGCGCTTGATCTCGGCGTCCCAGTAGGCGCCCTTGACGAGGCGGCACATGAGGCGGATGCCGTGGCGGCGCGCGATCTCCGCCACCTGCGCCACCAGTTCCAGCGCGCGGGTCTGGTAGGACTGCAGGGCGAGGCCGAAGCCTTGCCACTGCGGCGTCTCGCGCGCGACCCGTTCGGCCAGCGCCTCGAAGACGTCCAGCGAGAGTTCCAGCCGGTCGACCTCCTCGGCGTCGATGGTGAGGTTGATGTTGGCCTCGGCCGCCAGCCGGCACAGGTCCCAGGCGCGCGGCACCAGTTCCTGCAGGACGCGTTCGCGCTGCAGCGCCTCGTAGCGCGGATGCAGGGCGCTGAGCTTGATCGAGATGCCGTCGTTGGCCTGCACCGGCTGGGCCGGGTCTGCGTTGGCGCCGATCGCGGCGATGCCGTCGCGGTAGTGCTGCAGGTAGCGCTCGGCATCGGGTGCGGTGCGCGCGCCTTCGCCCAGCATGTCGTAGGAAAAGCGCAGGTGCGGCTGGCGCCGGCGCGCCGCGGCGGCTTCCCGCATCGCTTCGTCTATCGTCTGCCCCAGCACGAACTGCCGCCCCAGCAACTGCACGGCGCGCAGCGTCGCGCCCACCACGGTGCGGGCGCCGAGGCGGGCGAACAGGCCGCTTTCGCGCTGGGTGCCCTCGCCGGGCAGGAAGCGCTTGGACAGCGCGATCGCGCTGGAGGACAGGCGGGCCAGGGCGCTGTCCGGGCTGCCTTCGAAGTCGGCCCGCGAGAGCTGGTCGGCCGTGAGCGCGATCGCCGTCTCCGCGTCGGGCACGCGCAGCAGCGCCTCGGCCAGGCGCATCAGGGCCAGGCCTTCGGCGCTGGAGATCGGGTACTCCTTGAGCAGGCTTTCCATGGCCCAGAAGGGCGGCGGATGGCGGCGCACGGCGCGCACCCAGGGGCTCGCGGCCTGGGCGGCGGCGGCCCAGTCGAGGGCGCCCGCAAGCGCCTGCAGGCGCTGGGAGACGATTTCGGCTTCCGGGCGGTAGGGGGAGGGCAGGCGTTGGGCGGCGGCGGACATGGTGAACCGGATGGTGAACGATCCGGCTGGCTGGCGGGGGGGAATGCGATCGGGTGGCGGCCGTCCGGGTGCATCCCCGCCCTGCCGCGACACCCCGGCAGGCGCAAGAGCGCCGGGGTTTCGCCTGGCTCCACCGCCCAGCCTGCGGCAAGGGCCTGCGGGGGCGCGACGGATCAGGCGGGGTAGGGCCGCCGGCCGAAGATCGCCGTCCCTACCCGCACCATGGTGCTGCCGGCGTGGATCGCCGCTTCCAGGTCGTCGGTCATGCCCATGGAGAGGGTGTCCAGCGGCAGGCCCGCCTTGCGCAGCTGCTCGAACAGCGCCCGCGCGCGCCCGTGCACCGCGCGCTGCGCGGCGAAGCCCTCGGCCGGCTCGGGGATGCTCATGAGGCCGCGCAGGCGCAGCCGGGGCAGCTCCAGGATCGCGCGGCCCAGGGCCAGCACCTCCTCGGCTGCGACGCCCGACTTGCTGGCGCCGCCGTCGATGTTGACCTGGATGCAGACGTTCAGCGGCGGCAGCTGCGGCGGGCGCTGGTCCGCCAGGCGCTGCGCGATCTTCAGGCGGTCCACGGTCTGCGCCCAGTCGAAGTGCGCCGCCACCAGGCGCGTCTTGTTGCTCTGGATCGGCCCGATGCAGTGCCATTCGGCCCCGAGGCCGGCCAGCAGCGCCTGCTTCTCCACCGCCTCCTGGATGTAGTTCTCGCCGAAGGCCGTGGCGCCGGCGGCGTACGCCGCGCGCACGGCGTCGGCTCCGAAGGTCTTGGAAACGGCGAGCAGCGTGATTTCGTTCACGTCGCGTCCGGCGGCTGTACAAGCGTGCGCGATCCGCTCACGCACGGTCTGGAGGTTGGCTGCGATCGTCGTCATAATGGGCCGGCCCAGGCGCGCGGGGATGGCGCCGGGATGGCCATTCCAGAAGAGGAAGTACGAGGGATTCGTGGATATTACCCAGCTGCTCGCGTTCAGCGTGAAGAACAAGGCGTCGGACCTGCACCTCTCGGCCGGCCTGCCGCCGATGATCCGCGTGCACGGCGACGTGCGCCGCATCAACGTCGACCCGATGGACCACAAGCAGGTCCACGCGATGGTCTACGACATCATGAACGACACGCAGCGCAAGGCGTACGAGGAATTCCTCGAGTGCGACTTCTCGTTCGAGATCGAGGGCCTGGCGCGCTTCCGCGTCAACGCCTTCAACCAGAACCGCGGCGCCGCCGCCGTGTTCCGGACCATCCCGTCCAAGATCCTGACGCTGGAGCAGCTGAACGCCCCCAAGATCTTCGGCGACCTGGCGCTCAAGCCGCGCGGCATGGTGCTGGTGACCGGCCCCACGGGCTCGGGCAAGTCGACCACCCTGGCGGCGATGGTCAACTACCTGAACGAGACCGAGTACGGCCACATCCTGACGGTGGAAGACCCGATCGAATTCGTGCACGAGTCCAAGAAGTGCCTGGTGAACCAGCGCGAGGTGGGCCCGATGACGCTGTCCTTCGCCGCCGCGCTGCGCTCGGCCCTGCGCGAGGACCCGGACTGCATCCTGGTGGGCGAAATGCGCGACCTGGAAACCATCCGCCTGGCGATGACGGCCGCCGAAACCGGCCACCTGGTGTTCGGCACCCTGCACACCTCCAGCGCCGCCAAGACCATCGACCGGATCATCGACGTGTTCCCGGCCGACGAAAAGGAGATGGTGCGCGCGATGCTTTCCGAGTCGCTGCAGGCCGTGATCTCGCAGACGCTGTGCAAGACCAAGGACGGCTCCGGCCGGGTGGCGGCGCACGAGATCATGATCGGCACCTCCGCCATCCGCAACCTGATCCGCGAGGCCAAGGTGGCGCAGATGTACTCCGCCATCCAGACCGGCAACAGCGTCGGCATGCAGACGCTGGACCAGAACCTGTCGGACCTGGTGAAGCGCAACATGATCACCCCGGCCGAAGCGCGCGGCAAGGCCAAGATCCCCGAGAATTTCCCCGGATGATCATGGCCCCCACGCTTTTCACTTCGTGCAGTGCGCTGCCCCCCGAGGGGGCCGTGCTCGCCTTGGGGCGGCCCGGCGGCGAGCGTTAGTCAGCTTTCAGAGAATCAGGATTGCTACCATGGAACGCGATCAGGCCACGAAGTTCATCAACGACCTGCTCAAGCTGATGATCGGCCGCAGCGGCAGCGACCTGTTCATCACCGCCGAATTCCCGCCCGCGATCAAGGTGGACGGCAAGGTGACCAAGGTGTCGCCGCAGCCCTTGAGCGCCGTCCACACGCTGGCGCTGGCCCGCTCGATCATGAACGACAAGCAGGCCGCGGAGTTCGAGCGCACCAAGGAGTGCAACTTCGCCATTTCGCCGCCGGGCGTGGGGCGCTTCCGCGTCAACGCCTTCGTGCAGCAGGGCAAGGTGGGCATGGTGCTGCGGGTGATCCCGCAGATCCTGCCGACCATCGACAAGCTGGGCGTGCCGCAGGTGCTGAAGGACGTGGTGATGACCAAGCGCGGCCTGTGCATCCTGGTGGGCGCCACCGGCTCGGGCAAGTCGACCACGCTGGCGGCGATGATCGACTGGCGCAACGAGCAGAGCTACGGCCACATCATCACGATCGAGGACCCGGTCGAATTCGTGCACCCGCACAAGAACTGCGTGGTGACGCAGCGCGAGGTGGGGCTCGATACCGACAGCTGGGAGTCGGCGCTGAAGAACACGCTGCGCCAGGCGCCCGACGTGATCCTGATGGGCGAGATCCGCGACCGCGAGACGATGGAGCACGCGATCGCCTTCGCCGAAACGGGCCACCTGTGCATGGCCACGCTGCACGCCAACAGCGCCAACCAGGCGCTGGACCGGGTGATCAACTTCTTCCCCGAGGAGCGCCGGCCGCAGCTGCTGATGGACCTGTCGCTGAACCTCAAGGCCTTCGTCTCGCAGCGCCTGGTGCCCAAGCAGGACGGCAAGGGCCGCGCCGCCGCGGTGGAGATCATGCTGAACTCGCCGCTCATCTCCGACCTGATCTTCAAGGGCGAAGTCTCCGAGATCAAGGAAGTGATGAAGAAGAGCCGCAACCTGGGCATGCAGACCTTCGACCAGGCGCTGTTCGACATGTACGAGAACAACCTGATCACCTACGAGGACGCGCTGCGCAACGCCGATTCGGTCAACGACCTGCGGCTGCAGATCAAGCTCAATTCGCAGCGCGCCAAGTCGCAGGACCTGGCGGCCGGCACCGAGCACCTCGCCATCGTCTGAGGGGCGGAAACGAACAACCGAACGCAAAGGGCGCAAAGGGGCGCAAAGAACGCAGAGGAAAACCTTCAAAGGATGTTCTTTCGCGTCCTTTGCGAAACCTTTGCGCCCTTTGCGTTCGGCTGTTGAAGTGGCGGCTTCTCCGGGCCGCGGCCTGCTCTCCTAGAATCGGCCTTCGATTCAGAACGGAGACCCGCATGGCCAGCACCAACCCCAAGAACTACGAATCCACGCCTGCGCGCAAGGTGGCCTTCCTCGGCCTCGGCGTGATGGGCTTCCCGATGGCGGGCCACCTGGCGCTGGCCGGCCACCGCGTGAGCGTCTACAACCGCAGCGCCGCCAAGCGCGAGGCCTGGACGCAGGAGTTCGGCGGCACGGCCGCGGCCACGCCGCGCCAGGCCGTGGCCGATTGCGAGCTGGTGTTCTGCTGCGTCGGCAACGACGACGACCTGCGCTCGGTGGTGCTGGGCGAGCAGGGCGCCTTGGCCGGCATGAAGGCGGGCACGGTGTTCGTCGACCACACCACGGCCTCGGCCAACGTCGCGCGCGAGCTCTCGGCGCAGGCGCAGCAGCGGGGCGTGCAGTTCGTCGACGCGCCCGTCTCGGGCGGCCAGGCCGGCGCGCAGAACGGCACGCTCACCGTGATGTGCGGCGGCGAGCAGGCCGCCTTCGACGCGGCCCGGCCGGTGGCCATGGCCTATGCGCGCGCCTGCACGCTGCTGGGCGCGAGCGGCGCCGGCCAGCTGGCCAAGATGGTCAACCAGATCGCCATCGCCGGCCTGGTACAGGGCCTGTCGGAGGCGATCGCCTTCGGCATGAAGGCCGGCCTGGACATGGAGCAGGTGCTGGAGGTGATCGGCAAGGGCGCCGCGCAGTCCTGGCAGATGGACAACCGCGGCAAGACCATGATCGCCGACAAGTTCGACTTCGGCTTCGCGGTGGACTGGATGCGCAAGGATCTGGGCCTGTGCCTGGACGAGGCCAAGCGCAACGGCGCGCGGCTGCCGGTGACGGCGCTGGTGGACCAGTTCTACGCGGACATCCAGGCCCTGGGCGGCAACCGCTTCGACACCTCCAGCCTGATCAAGCGGATCCGATAGCCTCGACGCAACGAGGGCCGCTGGTGCGGCCCTCGTTCTTCAACGCACCGGCGTGGTGACGGCGCCGGCCGGCTGCGCGGCCGAAGGCGGCGGCCCCCCTTCGGCCGAGGGCGGATTCGAGGCCGGCGCGCCGGTCGCCGCGGGCGCGAGCGTCGTCACCGGGGCCACCGTCGCACGCGCGCGGGGCTCCGCCGGCAGCTCGATGCCGAGGGCGCGCAGATCCTCCGGCGTCACCACCTCGAACATGCGCACCACGCGCTGCACGCCGCCGATCTGGCGGGCGATGGCGGTGGCGCGCTCGGCCTCGCGCTGCGTCACGCGGCCCATCAGGTAGACGTTGCCG
>Ga0255338_1002034_pt1 | contig 33078 bp, 27 predicted proteins | sample MeOH1_35cm_T4_19_FD_203715 | JGI IMG/M metagenome (GOLD analysis project Ga0255338, IMG submission 203715) | Sandy soil microbial communities from University of British Columbia, Vancouver, Canada - MeOH1_35cm_T4_195 | ecosystem: Engineered > Artificial ecosystem > Sand microcosm > Unclassified ... | reverse complement strand
CGATAACTTCGCTGAGGAAATCCGCCTCGCCGCGTAATGCGGTTCGGTAGAATTCCGACCTAAGTCCTAGGGGTTCAGATCCTTAGGCGGGGCCCGGGAGGCGCCTGCCAACAGAAGCCTCCCACCTACCTCTCCGCGGCGCCTCCCGTCTTCCAGCAAGGGTTCGGAGGCGCCTGCCAACAGAAGCCTCCCACCTTCTCCACTTTCCTTCAGTTGAAGACGCAGGCCCCACCACCTGACCGGGACTTGCGGGCGCTCGCGCTGATTTCCCCTTCTAGCCTTGCGTACGGGCCGGCAGGCGCTACCTTCCGGGGGTTCGTTTCACTCGGGAGTTTGCGCGTGGTGGCCCAGGATCCGCCGGTCCAGGATCTGATGAACTACGAGGCCCTCGCGCAGGACGCGTTGCGGGGCGTGGCCAAGGCTGCGCTGAAGCGGGCCGCGGCGCCCGACGGGCTGCCCGGATCCCACCATTTCTACATCACCTTCAAGACCGACGCGGCGGGGGTCAGCGGCCCCGTGGACCTGCTGTCGAAGTATCCGGACGAGATGACCATCGTCCTGCAGCACCAGTACTGGGACCTGGCCCCCGGCGAGACGTTCTTCTCGGTGACCCTGCAGTTCGGCGGCCAGCCCAAGCGCCTGTCGATCCCCTACGCGGCGATCACCCGCTTCTACGACCCGTCGGTGCAGTTCCTGCTGCAGTTCGAGCCGCCGCCCGCCGCGCCCGCGGAGGCCAAGGCCGCGCCGGAGCTGAAGGTGGCCGAGGCCAAGGCCGACGAACCGCCGGCCAAGCCGGCCGAGGCCACCATCGTCTCGCTCGACCAGTTCCGGAAGAAATAGCCGGATGGCCGACGTGGCGACCCCCGAGCCCAGGACCGAGCCGGAGGCGCTGACCGACGAGGCCATCCTCGAGCGGTTCCAGCGCACCAAGAACCAGCCGACCGGGTCCCAGACCCTGGGCTTCCGCATGGTCGGCGTGAACCAGGCCACGAAGTCGGTCGAGGTCGAGTTCGACGCCAAGGCCGAGCTGCTGCTCAATCCGATGAAGCAGATCCAGGGCGGCTATCTCTGCGCCATGCTGGACGAGTGCATGAGCGTGGCCTGCATGGTCGCCTCGGGCATGACCGCCGTGGCGCCCACCCTGGAGATGAAGACCAGCTTCTTCCGGCCCGGCGCGCCCGGCAAGATCCGGGGCGTCGGCAAGGTGGTGAAGTGGGGCCGGCAGGTCGCCTTCACCGAGGGCGAGCTCTTCGACCCGGAGGGCCGGCTGCTGGCCAAGGCCACCGGCACCGCCATCCCCACACCGTTCACGAACTACAAGAAGTAGGGCGGCGCGCATGGCCCGGCTCCTCGCTTTCCTCGCGGCCTTCTGGCTGGCGGCGGCGGCGAACGGGGCGCAGGCGGCCTCGGCGTTCTCCGACTGGTCGGCCGTGGTGGTGGCCGGCGACTGGCATGCGGCCGACGGCGGTCCCTCGGAGGGCTTCGACAACGCCCGGCGCGACGTCAGCGCCGCCCTGGGCCGCGCCGGCTTCCCGACCCAGAACATCCGCCAGTTCTCCGTCCGGCCCGAGCGTTACAACGACACCAAGCCGGCCAAAAGCGAGCTGCGCGGGATCTACAACGCGCTTTCCGACCTGTCCGCGCGAACGGCGGGGGGCTGCCTGTTCTACCTGACCTCCCATGGCCTGCCGCAGGGCGCGCAGGTCGATCAGGGAATCCTGCGACCGGGGACGCTGGCGACCATGCTGGACCAGACCTGCGGCAAGCGGCCGACGGTGGTGGTCATCTCGGCCTGTTTCTCGGGCGTGTTCGTGCCGACGCTGTCCCAGCCGAACCGGATGGTGCTGACCGCCGCGCGCCCGGACCGCACCTCGTTCGGCTGCGGCCAGGACATCAAGTATCCCTATTTCGACGACTGCTTCCTGTCGTCGATCCCGGACGCGCGGGACTTCGTGAGCCTGGCCGGCGCGGTGCGCGAATGCGTGCGCCGGCGCGAGATCGCCGAGAAGCTGACCCCGCCGTCCGAGCCGCAGATCTGGGTGGGCGCCCAGCTGCGCCCGATGCTGCCGCTTTACGCCTTCGACTCCTCGAAGACCGACTGAGGCGCGAGCGCGCCGGCGGCGCGCCTCCACACCCGATCGACGCCTCATGCGTCCACGAGGGCGAGACGGGCGCCGCGACTCAGCCGAGGTGGTATGGTCGGCGTTCAGGGTGGAGTTACGTTGACGATGCGAAGCCTCGGCAAGGCAATGCTGGCGGCGTTGGCGCTCCTCATGGGACCGCCCGCGGCGATCGCGCAGGAGGCGGCCCCGGCCGCGGCCCTGCCCAAGGCGCCGCTTCCCTACGTCCAGGTCGCCCCCCCGAAGCCGGCGGTCGCCCCGCGTCCCGCCACGACGACGGCGACGACGACGGCGGAGACGCCCGCCCCAGCGCCCGCGCGGCATCCGAGCGGCGCGCGCCTGGCGGCCGGACAGCCGGTCGACCCCGCGCAACTGGAGGCCTTCATCGACGGCTGGGTCGCCGACGCCATGGCCCGCGAGCACATCGCCGGGACCTCCGTGTCGGTCGTGCAGAACGGCCAAGTGGTGATGAAGAAGGGCTACGGCTTCGCCGACCTCCAGCGCCGGCGCCCCGTCGATCCCGACAAGACCCTGTTCCGCATCGGCTCGATCTCGAAGACCTTCACCTGGATCCTGCTGATGAAGGAGGTGGAGGCCGGCCGCATCCGCCTGGACCGGCCGATCAACCTCTACCTGCCGGAGAAGGTCCGCCTCACCGGCAAGGCCCGCGAGGTCACGGTCGGGCAGCTCCTGGACCACACCGGCGGCTTCGAGGACCGGGCCCTTGGCCAGCTGTTCGAGAAGGACCCCCGGCGGGTGCGCCCGCTCGATCTCTATCTGCGCCAGGAGCGGCCGAGCCGGGTGCGCCACGCCGGCGTGATCTCCAGCTACTCCAACTACGGCGCGGCGCTGGCCGGCGAGGCGGTCTCGTTCGTCTCGGGCAAGACGTTCGAACGGCGCGTCGAGGACGAGATCGCCCTGCCCCTGGGCATGAACAGCACCACCTTCCGCGAACCCCGACCCGAGCGCCGCGGCCTGCCCGCCGCCATGCCGGAACGCCTGAGGGACAACGTGGCCGTGGGCTACGGCTGGCGCGAGGCGGGGTTCTTCCCCAACGACTACGAGTACATCGGCCAGATCGCGCCGGCCGGCTCGGCGTCGTCCACCGCCGGCGACATGGCGCGCTACATGCTGATGCTGCTGAACAACGGCGCCTGGGAGGGGAACACCGTGTTCGGGCCTCGCGCGGCCCGTGCCTTCCGCTCGCCGATGCGCCTGACGCCGCCCGGCGTGAACGGCTGGGCCCACGGCTTCATGACCTTCGGGCTGCCGGGCGACTATCGCGCCTACGGCCACCTGGGCGACACCCTGGCCTTCCACTCCAGCATGATCGTCGTGCCGGAGCTGGGGCTGGGCCTGTTCGTCACCACCAACAGCGAGAACGGCGCGAGGCTGGCCGCCCAGCTGCCCGGCGCGATGGTTCGGCAGTTCTATGCGCCCCCCGCCACCTTCCCCCGGCCCGGATCGGCCGAGCTGGTGGCCGCCGAGGACGTGTTCACCGGCGACTACCTCTCCACGCGGCGCGCGTACGGCGGGCTGGAGGGCCTGGTGGGCCTGATCACCGGCGCCGCCGAGGTCAGGGTCAGCCCGGGCGGCCGGCTGCTGACCCGCCGCATGGGCTCGGAGCGGGCCTGGGTTCCGGACGGCCCGGTGCGCGAGGGGCGCTTTATCTCCACCACCGGCGACGACCGGCTGGCCTTCCACATGGTCGACGGCCGGGCCGTGAGCTTCCGCCCCGACAACAACACCGAGACCCTGCAGCGCGCCGCCTTCGCCGAGACGACGGGCGCCCTGGGGCTCATGGCGGGCCTCACCGCGTTCACGGCGCTGGCCACCCTGGCCGGCCTGGCGCTGCGCAATCGCCGCGAGCTGCGGCAGAACCAGATTCAGGCGCGCGCGGCCCTGGTCCAGAACATCCAGGCCGGGCTGTGGCTCGTGTCGCTGGGCCTGTTCGGCGCCTGGGCGGCCGGGGCGTCCGACCTCCCCTCGATCATGTACGGCTGGCCGGGCCCGCTGCTGATCACGGCCTCGGCCTCGGCGCTGGTGGCCGCGGCGCTCAGCCTGATCACCATCGCCGCAGTCCCCGCCATCTGGCAGGGCGGCCGGCGGGTCGACTCCTGGAGCGCCATGCGCAAGGTGTTCTTCACGACGACCGTGCTGATCTACACCGCGTTCTCGGTGCTGCTGGCCATGAACGGCGCCCTGGAGCCCTGGAGCCGGTAGGGTCGCGGCCCGGAAAAGCGGTAGGCAAAAAAGTTCTACCTGCGACAGCCTGTCCCGCTCACTACGGCTCCGCTTAAACGGCCCCTTAACCAAGGACTGGGTAAATCCTGCCTACCTGAGGGGGTGAACCGCTTCGCAAGCGTCCCCTTCGTGTTGGCAGGGGACGACCAGCGTTGAACCAGTTCGTGGGCATGCTGCAGAGGTTCGGGATCGGCCGTCTGGCCGCCATCCTCGGCGTCGCCGCTGGCCTCGCCGCGGTGCTCGCGGCCGTCTTCATGAATCTGGGCCAGCCGAAGTCGCTGCTCTATTCCAACCTGGACCTCAAGGAAGCCGGCTCGATCACCGCCGCCCTGGACCAGGCCGGCGTGAAGTACGAGGTCAAGGGCGACGGCTCGACCATCATGGTGGCGCGCGACGCGGTCGCCTCCACCCGCCTCATGCTGTCGTCCAAGGGCCTGCCGACCGCGGGTTCGGTGGGCTACGAGATCTTCGACGAAGGCAACGCCCTGGGGCAGACCGACTTCGTCCAGCAACTGAACCGCCAGCGCGCCCTGGAAGGCGAGCTGTCGCGGACCATCCTTTCCCTCGACGGCATCACCTCGGCCCGGGTGCACCTGGTGCTGCCCAAGCGCCAGATCTTCGAGGAAGAGGCCGAACAGCCCTCCGCCTCGGTGACCATCGGCGTCGGCGGCCGCGAGCCCACCGCCGAGCAGGTCCGGGCCATGCAGAACCTGGTGGCCGGCGCGGTGCCCAACATGCGCCCCGACCGCGTCACCGTCGTCGATCAGCACGCCAAGACCTTGTCCGGCGGCGAGACCGGCATGGCCGCCGAGGCCGACAGCCGCAAGTCCGAAGTCGAGCAGCGCATCGCCAAGCAGGTGAAGACGATGGTCGAGGGCGTGGTCGGCGCCGGTAAGGCCCGGGTCAACGTCACCGCCGACCTGGACCTGGCCCGCGTGACCACCCAGGAGGAACGCTTCGACCCGGACGGCCAGGTCATCCGGTCGGAATCGACCACGGAAGAGAACGCCCGCGAGAACGACCAGTCCGGCTCGGGCCAGGCGTCGGTCGCGGCCAACATTCCGGGCGGCCCCGCCGGCGAGGCCAACGCCACCACCAACACCAGCGGCCGCGCCGACTCGACCACGAACTACGAGATCTCCAAGACGGTCACGACCAAGGTCGAGGAGCCCGGCACGGTGAAGCGCCTGTCCGTGGCGGTCGCCGTCGATGGCGCCACCGCGCCCGGGACGGGCGGCAAGCCCGGGGCCTACACCCCCCGCTCCGCCGAGGAGATGCAGCGCATCGAGCAGCTGGTCCGCACCGCCGTCGGCTACAACCAGGAGCGCGGCGACCAGGTCAGCGTGATCAACGTCAAGTTCCCGACCGTCGACAGCGGCGAGGGCGTGGTGGCCTCCAACCCGCTGATGGGCTTCGACAAGAACGACATCATGCGCGCCGTCGAGCTGGGCGTCCTGGCGCTGGTCGGCATCCTGATGATCTTCTTCGTCGCCCGCCCCCTGCTGGGCGGCGGCAAGAAGGGCGGCGCGATGGGCGGCGGCGGCGGCGGCGGCTCGCTGATCGGGCCGGCCGGCCAGGTCACCCGCGTCATGGTCACGCCCGACGGCCAGGCCATGCAGATCGGCGCCGATGGCAGCCAGCTGGCCCTGCCCGGCCCCGACGACGGCGGCGCCCGCATCGACATGGCCCGCGTAGACGGCCAGGTCCGGGTCAGCGCCGTGAAGAAGGTTTCCGAATTCGTGGAGCGCCATCCCGACGAGTCGGTCGCGATCCTTCGCTCCTGGCTGCATGAGACCAACTAATGGCCGTCGCCCGGGCTAGCTCGAAGAACATCGTCGACGCCTCCCGCCTGAACGGGGCGGAGAAGTGCGCCGTCATCCTGCTTGCGCTGGGCGAAGAGCACGCCTCGGTGTGGCAGTCGCTGGACGAGGAGGAGATCAAGGAGATCTCCCAGGCCATGGCCAGCCTCGGCAACGTGGCCGCGGTGGTTGTGGAAGACCTGCTGGTGGAGTTCGTCTCCGGGGCCACCGGCACCGGCGCGATCATGGGTTCGTTCGAGCAGACGCAGAAGCTCCTCGCTTCCATGCTGCCGAGCGACAAGGTCGACGCCCTGATGGAGGAGATCCGTGGTCCGGCCGGCCGGACCATGTGGGACAAGCTCGGCAATGTGAACGAGGCCGTGCTCGCGAACTACCTGAAGAACGAGTACCCGCAGACGGTCGCGGTGGTGCTGTCGAAGATCAAGTCCGAGCACGCCGCCCGCGTGCTGGCCTCGCTGCCCGAGGACTTCGCCCTGGAATGCGTCATGCGCATGCTGCGCATGGAGCCGGTGCAGCGCGAGATCCTCGACAAGATCGAGCAGACCCTGCGCAACGAATTCATGTCGAACCTGGCGCGCACCTCCAAGCGCGACAGCCACGAGATGATGGCCGACATCTTCAACGCCTTCGACCGCCAGACCGAGACCCGCTTCATCACCGCCCTGGAAGAGCGCAACCGCGAGGCGGCCGAGCGCATCCGGGCCCTGATGTTCGTGTTCGAGGACCTGTCCAAGCTGGACCCGGGCGGCGTGCAGACCCTGCTGCGCGGCGTCGAGAAGGACCAGCTGGCCCTGGGCATGAAGGGCGCGTCCGACAGCCTGCGCGAGATGTTCTTCTCCAACATGTCCGAGCGCGCCGCCAAGATCATGCGCGAGGACATGGAGACGATGGGTCCCGTGCGCCTGCGCGACGTCGACCAGGCGCAGATGGCAATCGTCCAGGTCGCCAAGGACCTCGCCAACAAGGGCGAGATCATGCTCGCCGGCTCCGGCACCGACGATGAGCTGATCTACTGATGTCCGAAGCGCACACCCGTTTCAGCTTCGACACCGTCTTCGACGCCGGCGGCGGCGTGGCCCATGCTTCGCCGCGTCCCAAGCGCCTGTTCCCGATCGAGGAGGTCGAGCAGATCCGCGCGGCGGCCTACGCCGAGGGCGAGCGCACGGCGCTGGCCAGCGTGGCGGCCCAGCAGGCCAATGCGCTCAGCCAGATCGCCATGGCCTGCAACCAGGCCCTGCCGCGGCTGGCCGAGGTGGCCCACGAACACCGCCAGGGTTCGGCCGCTCTGGCGCTGGCCTGCGCGCGCGGCATCGCCGACTCCGCCCTGGAGAAGTTTCCCCAGGCCCCGGTGCTGGCCGCGATGGAGGCCCTGGCCCGCGAGATCGACGCCCAGCCGCGGCTGGTGCTGTCGGCCGATCCGGCGCTGGCCGAGGGCCTGCAGTCGATCCTCGAAGAGACGGCCCGCGGCCTCGGCTTCGAGGGCGCGGTGGTCATCAAGCCCGACGGCGCCTTCGGACGCCACGCCTTCACCCTCGATTTCGGCGACGGCCAGGCGGCCTTCGATCCCGCCCAGGCCGCCGGCCGCGTCACCCTGGCCCTGGAGGCGGCCCTCGCCGCCGAGGGGCTGCACGCCGAACCCTTGATCCCCGGCAGCGAAAGCTAGACCCATGGCCGAAGACGACCTGAAACTCGACGAGTTCGCGCCGGACAGCGACGCCGACAACATCCTGGCGGGCCTGCTGGGCGAGGAACGCACGGCCGGCGACCTGGCGCCCGTGTTCGACGTGCCCGTGGCGATCTCGGCCGTGCTCGGCCGCTCGTCCATGTCGGTGGCGCAACTGCTGCAGCTCACCCAGGGCTCGGTGCTGGAGCTGGACCGCAAGGTCGGCGAGGCGATCGACATCTACGTCAACAACCGCCTGGTGGCCCGCGGCGAGGTCGTCATCGTCGACGAACGCCTGGGCGTGACCATGACGGAAATCATCAAGGACGGCGACGCGCAGGCCTAGGGCCCGCTGCGTCTGAAGGAGCAGGAATATGAGACTTCTGGTCGTCGGAAAACTGAGCGGACAGCTCTCAACCGCCGTGAAGATGGCGATGAGCGCCGGCGCGAAGGTGAGCCACGTGGAGACCATCGAGGCGGCCACCCATGCGCTGCGCGCGGGCCAGGGCGCGGACCTGTTGATGGTCGACTACGACCTCGACATCGCCGGCCTGATCGTCGCCAACCAGCTGGAGCGCATCCACGTCCCGATCGTCGCCTGCGGCATCGCGGCGGATCCGAAGCGGGCGGCCGACGCCATTCGGGCAGGCGCCAAGGAATTCATCCCCCTGCCGCCGGACGCGACCCTGATCGCCGCGGTCCTGGCCGCCGTCAGCGACGACAACCGCCCGATGGTGGTGCGCGACCCCTCGATGCAGGCGGTGATCTCGCTGGCCGACCAGGTGGCGGCCTCGGAGGCCTCGATCCTGATCACCGGGGAGAGCGGCGTCGGTAAGGAAGTCATCGCCCGCTACGTCCACCAGAAGTCGCGCCGGGCCAACCGGACCTTCATCTCGGTCAACTGCGCCGCGATCCCCGAGAACCTGCTCGAGAGCGAGCTGTTCGGCCACGAGAAGGGCGCCTTCACCGGCGCGCTCGCCCGCCGGATCGGCAAGTTCGAGGAGGCCAACGGCGGCACCCTGCTGCTGGACGAAATCTCGGAGATGGACGCCCGCCTGCAGGCCAAGCTGCTGCGCGCGATCCAGGAGCGCGAGATCGACCGGGTCGGCGGCTCCAAGCCGGTCAAGGTGGACATCCGGATCCTGGCGACCTCCAACCGCGACCTGGTCCAGGCCGTGAAGGACGGCACGTTCCGCGAGGACCTGCTCTATCGCCTGAACGTCGTGAACCTGCGCATCCCCTCGCTGCGCGAACGTCCCGGCGACGTGCTGGTGATGGCCGAGTTCTTCATCAAGAAGTACTCCGCCGCGAACGGCGTGGCCGAGAAGCCGCTGTCGTCCGAGGCCAAGCGCCGCCTGGCCGCCCATCGCTGGCCGGGCAACGTGCGGGAGCTGGAGAACGCCATGCACCGCGCGGTGCTGCTGGCGGTCGGCCCCGAGATCGACGAGCAGGCGATCCGCCTGCCCGATGGCCAGCCCCTGTCGCCCGCCGATCCCCATGCCCGCACGGCCCAGGCCGCGGCCTCGGCCGCCGAGGTCGCCACCCGCTCGTTCGTCGGCCAGACCGTCGCCGAGATGGAGCAGACGCTGATCATCGACACCCTGGAGCACTGCTTCGGCAACCGCACCCACGCGGCCAACATCCTGGGCATCTCGATCCGCACGCTCCGCAACAAGCTGAAGGAATACAACGAAGCCGGCGTCTCGGTGCCGGCCCCCCAGATGGGCGCGAGCGCGGCCTGACATGACAACGGCGCGGGCCCGGGTGCGACGTCATGCCGGGTCCGGCCGCAGCGCCCGGTCATACCTGTTAACCATATCGCCAACCCCCGCGGCCGATAACGCCGCCATGGGCCCGGTCGCGGGCCCTGCGGACCTCCCTTCGGAGACTCGAGCCTGATGGCCGACAGCAGCTTCTCTTCGCGGATGGCCAGCGCCCCCTCCGGCAGGGAGATGGTGGGCTGGGTGTGGCGCGGCGAGGTCGGCCTGGCCCTCGGCATCATCGGCGTCGTCCTGCTGATGATCGTGCCGATCCCGGCGTTCATGCTGGACCTGCTGCTCTCGATCTCGATCGCGATGTCGATCCTGATCCTGATGACCGCGATCCTGATGAAGCGGATCCTGGATTTCACGGCCTTCCCGACCGTGCTGCTGGTGGCGACGCTGTTCCGGCTGGCGCTCAACATCACGACCACCCGCCTGATCCTCAGCCACGGCCACGAGGGCGCCCACGGCGCCGGCGCCGTCATCGAGACGTTCGGCAAGCTGATGATGGGCGGCAACTTCATCATCGGGGTGATCGTCTTCGCGATCCTGGTGGTGGTGAACTTCGTCGTCATCACCAAGGGTTCGGGCCGGATCGCCGAAGTGGCGGCCCGCTTCACCCTCGACTCCATGCCCGGCAAGCAGATGGCCATCGACGCCGACCTGTCGTCGGGCCTGATCGAGCAGGACGAGGCCAAGAAGCGCCGCAAGGACCTGGAGCAGGAATCGACCTTCTTCGGCGCCATGGACGGCGCCTCGAAGTTCGTGCGCGGCGACGCGGTCGCCGGCCTGGTCATCCTGGCCATCAACGTCATCGGCGGCATCCTGATCGGGGTGATCCAGCACAAGCTGCCGATCGGCGAAGCGCTCTCGACCTACACCATCCTGTCCATCGGCGACGGCCTGGTCAGCCAGATCCCGGCCCTGATCATCTCGATCGCCGCCGGCTTCCTCGTGTCGAAGGCGGGCGTCGAAGGCGCCGCCGACAAGGCCCTGGTCACCCAGCTCGCCACCAACCCGGTCGCCCTGGGCGTGGTGGCGGCCGCGGCCGGCGGCCTGGCCGTCATCCCCGGCATGCCGATCCTGCCCTTCGCCGCGCTGGCGGTGGGCGCCGGCGTGCTGGCGTGGCGGCGGTCGCACGCTCCGCCCGTCGTCGAGGTGGTCGACATCGCCCCGGCCGCCACCGAGGAGACGGACGAGCCGATTTCCCAGACCCTGGCCATCGACGAGATCAAGATCGAGCTGGGCTATGGCCTGCTGCCGCTGATCAACGACCTGGAGGGCCGCCGGCTCACCGACCAGATCAAGGCGCTGCGCCGCACCCTGGCCACCGACTTCGGCTTCGTCATGCCCAGCGTCCGCATCCTGGACAACATGCGCCTGCCCTCCCAGGGCTACTGCCTGCGCATCAAGGAGATGGAAGCCGGCTCCGGCGAGGTCCGCATCGGCCAGCTGATGGCCATGGACCCGCGCGGCGCCCAGGTGGAGCTGCCCGGCGAGCACATGAAGGAGCCGGCGTTCGGCCTGCCGGCGACCTGGATCGACGACGGCCTGCGGGAAGAAGCCACCTTCCGCGGCTACACCATCGTCGACCCCGCCACGGTGCTGACCACGCACCTGACCGAGGTCCTCAAGGAGAACATGCCGGACCTGCTGACCTACGCCGAGGTCCAGAAGCTGATCAAGGATCTGCCGCCCGAGCAGAAGAAGCTGGCCGAGGACCTGATCCCCAGCGTCGTCACCGCCACCACCGTGCAGCGCGTGCTGCAGGCCCTGCTGCGCGAGCGGATCTCCATCCGCGACCTGGGCGCCATCCTGGAAGGGATCGGCGAGGCCGCGCCGCACACCAGCTCCATCACCCTGCTGGTCGAGCAGGTCCGCGGCCGCCTGGCCCGCCAGCTCTGCTACGCCTACCGCGGCGACGACGGCGCCCTGCCGATCGTCACCCTGTCGGCCGAGTGGGAGAACGCCTTCGCCGACGCCCTGGTGGGCGCGGGCGACGAGAAGCAGCTGGCCCTGGCCCCGTCGCGCCTGCAGGATTTCATCCGCAACATCCGCGAGACCTTCGAGCGCGCGGCCCTGGCCGGCGACTCACCCGTGCTGCTGACCAGCCCCACCATCCGCCCCTACGTGCGCTCGATCATCGAGCGGTTCCGGGGCCAGACGCCGGTCATGAGCCAGAACGAAATCCACCCCCGCGCCCGCCTGAAGACCGTCGGCGCGATCTGACCGACGTTGCAGGCCGCCTCATCGGCTGATAGCGGTTCGGGCCTGACCGGCGTTTCGCCCGGCCTTTGAGTCTCGGATTTCGGATGCGGCGACCTCTACGGCGACCCCAGGGCGCGAACGGGCAATTCCTGTGGGACCTGCTGACCTTCGAGCGGCTGATCACCGGCACGCTGGCGCACCTGGTCTACTGGGCCGGCCTTGGGATCATCGGGATCATGGCGTTCGGGGTGCTGGGCGCCTCGGTGGGGGTCGCCATCCGCGAGGGCGGCTGGGGCTATCTGCTGGCCGTGGGCGTGCTGGGCTTCGGCATGCTGGGCGTGTTCATCGCCGTGCTGCTGTGGCGCGCGTTCTGCGAGTTCTACGTCACGATCTTCAAGATCAGCGAGGACCTGCACGTGCTGCGCCAGGACGTGGAAGCCGAACGGGCCCGCCAGGGCAAATAGAGACTCGGCTTAGCTGGCCTTCCGGCGCAGTCCCAGTTCGTCGAGGGCGGCGGAGTCGCGCCGGCCCTGCACCTTGCGCGCCTCGACCTTGAGGTTCTGGGCGATGTGCTCGTACTTCTTCTGGGTCTCGAAGGCCTCGGCCAGCGCCTCGCGGGCCCCGCTCTCCTCGATGAGGATCACGTCGATCTCGGACTGGATCTTGGCCTTGCGAAGTTTCAGGCCGTCGAAGAACCCGGCGCGGTAGATCCCGGCCGCGGCCTCCTGGGCGGAGAAGGCGATCTCCGCCTCGCCCTCGGCCTCAAGCATCAGCAGGCGCATCTCCACCGCCATGCGGCGATCCACGATCTCGGCGAGCCGCTTCTGGAGAACCTCCGCCTCATAGGTGGAGAGCTTGATCAGCGAATCTGCCCAACTCACGCGGCGGCTCCGTTCAGGATATCGGCGAGGCCGGCGAAGGAATCTTCGAGGCCGGTAGCGTCGTTGGGATCCTGGGACAGGAACGCCTCGACGGAAGGATTGAGGGCGATGGCCCGGTCGATCAGCGGATCGGCCCCGGCGCGGTAGGCGCCGATGCGGATCAGTTCTTCCATGTTCGAATAGGCCGAGAGCGCCTCGCGCGCCTGGCGCACGATCTGGCGCTCGTCGGGGGTCTGGCAGCCGGGCATGGTCCGGCTGATCGACTTCAGCACGTTGATCGCCGGGAAGCGGCCGCGCTCCGCGATCGAGCGCTCCATGACGATGTGGCCGTCCAGGATGCCTCGGACAGCGTCGGCGATCGGCTCGTTGTGGTCGTCACCGTCCACCAGCACGGTGAAGAGGCCGGTGATGGGGCCAGCCTTGGTGCCGTCCGGGCGGATGGGACCGGGTCCGGCCCGCTCAAGCAGCTTCGGCAGCTCGGTGAAGACGGTGGGCGTGTAGCCCTTGGTGGTCGGCGGCTCGCCGGCGGCCAGGCCGATCTCGCGCTGGGCCATGGCGAAGCGGGTCACCGAGTCCATCAGGCAGAGGACTTCCATGTCCTGGTCGCGCAGGAACTCGGCGATGGCCATGGTCATGTAGGCGGCCTGGCGGCGCTTGAGGGCCGGCTCGTCCGAGGTGGCCACCACGACGATGGCCCGGCGCAGGCCTTCCTCGCCCAGGGTTTCCTCGATGAACTCGCGGACCTCGCGGCCCCGTTCGCCGATCAGGCCCACCACGACGGCGTCGCAGTCGGCGTTCTTGGCCAGCATGGAGAGCAGCACCGACTTGCCGACGCCGGAGCCGGCGAAGACGCCCAGGCGCTGGCCGCGGCAGCAGGTGGTGAAGACGTTCATGGCGCGGACGCCCAGGTCCAGCCGCTCGCCGACGCGGGCGCGGGCATGGGCCGAGGGCGGCGAGGCGCGGAGGGGATAGGCGGCGAGGCCCTGGGGCAGCGGGCCCTTGCCGTCGATGGGCTCGCCGAAGGCGTCGATGATGCGGCCGAGCCAAGCCTTGCTCGGGCGGACGGCCGAGCCCAGCGGCTGGATGCGGATCTCGGCGCCGGGGGCCACGCCCTCGACGGGACCGAAGGGCATCAGCAGGGCGCGGTTCTCGCGGAAGCCCACCACCTCGGCGGCCACCGGCTTGTCGGCGAAGCGGGTGATCTCGGCGCGGGCGCCGACGGCGAGGCGCGACAGGCCTCCGCGGGCCTCGATCAGGAGGCCGTTCACGGCCGCGACCCGCCCGGAAACGGTCAAAGGATCAAGCCGCTCGACAGCGGCCACAAGGCTCTTCACGAACGCCCCTCAACTACGCCGACGACATTGCGCCGACAGGCTTAAGGCGATGTGAAGAACTGGCTTCGCCGTAGGGGCAGATGGGCGATTTTTGCCGCGGCGGGACGCCGCATGCGCCGGCGCGCGATGGGCCGCGGACGCAAGGTCCGCGGCCCGGCTGCGAGTGCGCGCGGCCTAGTGGATCTCGGTCACCGGCGGCGCCGGCGCTGGGGTGGCGGTCCGGCGGGTTCGCCTGGCCTTGGCGACCACCGCTTCACCCGTCGTCTTGGCCTGGTCGATGAGTTCCTCGCCCTTGGTCTTGGCTTCTTCGATCAGCGCCTGGCCCCGGGCCCGGGCGTCGTCGATCACCGGGCTGGCCGCGGTGGCGATCCTTTCGCGGTTGCGCCAGGCCAGCACGCCGGCCACGCCGACGACGGCGGCGCCGATCAAGAACAGCGGATTCTTCGGAACGTACCTAAGCAACGGGGTTACCGCGCCGAGCTGCTTCAACTGGCCGCGGCGCCACGGCATGCGGTACGGAGCGAGGGTTTCGGGATGGTCGGTCATGGGGGTCTCCGGCCTTCTGTTCCCGGTCAGAACCCCTTATCGCGCAAGGCGTTCCGCCCAGCGTTTCGGCCACCCTGTCCAATCACGAAAGATTCAACGCCCCTGCGACTCGATGGACCAGCGGCTTCGCTTGAGTCGGATTCCGAAATCAGATTAACGATTCGGGTCGTGGGGCCAGCTCGCCATTAACCTGTCTTAAAGGACGGTAGGGCAGGTTAACGGCGAGGCATAACGCGGATTCACCAGAATTCGCGGGGGAATGCGAGGAGGCGGCAGGAGAGGCCAATGCGCGTATTGTTGATCGAAGACGACAGCGCCACCGCGCAGAGCATCGAGTTGATGCTCAAGTCGGAAGGCTTCAACGTCTATACGACGGACCTGGGTGAGGAAGGCGTGGATCTGGGCAAGATCTACGACTACGATCTGATCCTTCTCGACCTGAATTTGCCCGACATGAGCGGTATGGATGTCCTGCGGACGCTTCGCGTCGGCAAGATCAATACCCCGATCATGATCCTTTCGGGCACGGCCGAGATCGAAACGAAGGTGAAGACCTTCTCCGGCGGCGCCGACGACTACATGACCAAGCCGTTCCACAAGGACGAACTGGTCGCCCGGATCCACGCGGTCGTGCGTCGTTCCAAGGGCCACGCCCAGTCGGTCATCAAGACCGGCGACATCGTGGTCAACCTGGACGCCAAGACCGTGGAAGTGAACGGCATCCGCGTTCACCTGACCGGCAAGGAATACCAGATGCTGGAGCTGCTCTCGCTCCGCAAGGGCACGACGCTCACCAAGGAAATGTTCCTGAACCACCTCTACGGCGGCATGGACGAGCCCGAGCTGAAGATCATCGACGTCTTCATCTGCAAGCTTCGCAAGAAGCTGGCGGCTGCGGCCGAAGGCAAGCACCACATCGAGACGGTCTGGGGCCGCGGCTACGTGCTCCGCGATCCGCAGGAAATGGGTCAAACCATCGCCGCCTGATCCGGCTCGACAGACGATTTCGGAACGCCCGCCCTCACCGGCGGGCGTTTTCGTTTCGACCGACGCGGTCGCGCGCCGTCAGGCGAAGTGGATCCGGTTCGACGCCCGGACGGCGCGCTCAGGAAAAGTCGGAGCGCGCCCGGGCGCAAAACCGGTTTCCACTTTAGCTGGGCGCACTCTAGCGTGCCCCTAAAGAAACTCGGGGGAGTACGCGGATGGGTCGTTACCTGGCGCTCTTGATCGCGCTGATGCTCGGGTCCTGGATCGCGTTCAACGACCAGCTGCTGCCGGAATCCCAGCCGACCGGAGCTCCCGCGACGGAATTCTCCGCCGAGCGCGCCTACGCGGACGTGACCCTGATGTCCGCCGCGCCGCATCCCATCGGATCGCCCGAGAACGCCCGCGTGCGCGACGCCCTGGTCAGCCGCCTGGGTGAACTAGGACTCTCTCCACAGGTGCGGCCTGGCGTGGGCGTCCTGCAGTCCGAGCGGGCGTCGGACCGGATTTTCGCCGGTCCAGTGGAGAACATCGTGGCCGTCCTGCCCGGCCGCGACCGCAACGCCCCGGCCCTCGCCCTGATGGCCCACTACGACAGCGTGCCCGGCTCGCCCGGCGCGGCCGACGACGCCATGGGGGTCGCGACGGCGATCGAGACGGTGCGCGCGATCAAGGCCCGCGGCACGCCGGCCCGCGACGTGATCGTGCTGATCACCGACGGCGAGGAAGCCGGCCTGCTGGGCGCCAACTACTTCTTCCGCCGCGACCCGCTAGCCAAGCGGATCGGCCTGGTCATCAACGCCGAGGCCCGCGGCTCGACCGGCCGGGTCAACATGTTCCAGACCAGCGCCCAGAACGGCGAACTCATCGACCTCTTCGCCCGGACGGCCCAGCGGCCGGCGTCCTCGTCGCTGTCGGTGCTGATCTACGAGAAGATGCCGAACGACACGGACCTGACCGAGAGCCTGCGGGCGGGCATCCCCGGCCTGAACTACGCGATCATCGGCCGCCAGTTCGACTACCACAGCGCCACCTCCACGCCGGCCAACCTGGAACGCGGCTCGCTGCAGGACATGGGAACCCAGGTGCTGGCCGCCGCCGGCGAGGCGGCGTTCGCGTCCCAGCTTCCCGGGCGCTCGCCCAACGTCGTCTATTCGAACCTCTTCGGCGACGTGGTGATCGCCTATCCGGTCTGGTTCGGCTGGGTGTTGATCCTGGCCATCGGCGTGCTGCTGGCCTTCGCCGTCCGCTGGGCGCGCCACTCGGGCGAGTTCCCGGCCATGGACATCCTGCGCGGCGTGGGGGCCCTGGCCTTCGCGGGCGTCGGGACCGTGGCGGTGCTGCAGTTCGCCCGGCGGCTGACCGGCGCCGAGTTCGGCTTCATCGAGCAGCGGTTCCTGCTGGCCCAGTCGGCGCCCTGGGAATGGGCGATCATGCTGCTGTCGCTGGGCTTCCTGATGCTGGCGGCCGGCGACGTGGCGCGCGGACGGCGCTGGATGGCCGCCGTGCCCCTGGCCGCGGGCCTGGCCTGCTCGGCCTTCGGGACCTTCGACGTCATCGGCGCCGTCAGCGGCGTGCTGGCCGCGGTGCTGGGTTTCTTCGTCTACAACCGTCCGGCCAGCCGAAAGGGCGCCTGGGCGGGCGCCCTGGTGCTGGGCCTGGCGCTGACCGTGATCCTGCAGATCGTGGCCCCGGGCGCGGCCTATGTGATCGCCTGGCCGCTGCTGGTCGCCGCCATCGGCGCCGCGGCCACCGCGCTCAGCGCCAAGCGGGGCCTCCTGCCCATCGGCCTGCTGGTGATCCTCGCGGCGGCGGCCCTGGGGTGGCAGGGCGGCATCTCGCACTTCGCCTACGAGGGCATGGACCTGATGCCGCTGTTCGCGGTGCAGATGATCACCGCGGGCCTCGTGTTGTGGCCGCTGGCCCAGCCGGACACCGGCGCCCAGAAGGGCCTGGTGATCGGAGGCGTGCTGCTGGGCGCGGGCATGGCCCTGACGCTGATCATCCGGGCGGAGGATCCGTGGACGCCGCGCTATCCGCAGGTGAGCTACGTCGGCTACCAGGTCGACCAGGACACCGGGAAGGCCTGGCGCTTCAGCCCCGAGGTCATGAGCGGGGCGTGGACCAACGCCGTGCTGCGCGCCGAGGGCGGACCGGTGGAGAAGCTGTCGCACTGGGCCTGGCGCCGTCCCATGCTGGCTGCCGCCGCCCCGCCGGTGGCCGAGCCCACGCCGACGATCGCGCTCGCCAGGCAGGCGGACGGAACCCTGCAGCTCTCGGCCGCGCCGCCGGCCGGAGCCCGGACCTTGGAACTGCGCCTGCGCGCCTCGACCGGCGGTCAGGTCACCCGCGTGGCGGGCGTCCCGGTCCAACTCACGCTGCCAAAGGGCGAGTGGGTGCGGGTGCACTGGCAGGCGCCGGGGAACGGCCTGGACGTCGGCCTGAGGCCCAGCGGGCCCGCCGGTCGGCTGGAGGTGAGATATGTGGCCGCCTTCGACCGCTGGCCGTCGGGCGTCGCACCCCTGCCCCGGCGTCCGGCCGACCTGATGGCCTGGGACAACTCGGACTCGACCTTCGTTTCCGGAACCCGCGCCTTCACTTGGTGATCGCCGCGGGAGGGTTTATCGGGGCGGCATGAGTAGCGTCACGATCTACCACAACCCGAATTGTGGAACCTCGCGCAACACGCTGGCGCTGCTGCGCGAGAAGGGCGTCGAGCCGACCGTCGTCGAGTACCTGAAGGTCGGCTGGACCAAGCCTCAGCTCGAGGACATCCTCAAGCGCATGGGCGCCGGCGCCCATGACATCCTGCGCACCAACGGCACCCGGGCCGACGAACTGGGCCTCACCGACCCCAGCGCCTCGGACGAGGCGCTGATCGCGGCGATGATCATCGACCCGATCCTGGTGAATCGCCCTATCGTTGTCAGTTCGAGCGGCGCAGCGCTCTGCCGACCGGCGGAACTGGTGCTGGGCCTGATCTGAGGCTGAGACAAATGGACCGGGTGCGGCCTCGCGTCGTTCCGGCCACCATGAGCCTTAACTGCTGGGGCGCCGGGGGGGCGCTATCCTGGCCCTGCGCGTCCAGGGTCGCGCACGGTTGTTTCCGGGGGTGCGATGCAGATTTTCAAGCCGAGGACCTTTCCCATCCGCCTTGCCTCCGGCCTGACCGCGGGCGCGGTGGCGATCTGCGCCGGCCTCGTCGGCTGGCAGGTGGCCGCGCGCATGAACCAGGCCGACGCGCTGGTCCTGGCGCCCGAGGCGGCCGCAGCCCTGCAGCACGCCGCCTTCACCCAGGCCGAGACCCAGCCCGGCTACGCGCGTCCGCGCAACGTGGCGCTGGAGGTTCGGCCCGGCGAGACGCTGGAGCGCGCCGTGCAGCGCGCGGGCGTCACCGCGGAGGAAGCCCGCCAGGCGGTGAGCGCCCTGGGGCGCGCCATGGACACCATCAACATCAAGGCCGGCCTCGACTTCGACGCGGCGGTCGCCCAGCCGCGCGGCGGCGACCGGCCGGCGCGCCTGATCGGCCTGTCCCTGCGCACCGGCCCCGCCACGGCGGTCACCCTGTCCCGCACCTTCGACGGCGCCCTGCGTCTGCGGGCGCTGGAGGAGAAGGTCACCGACGAGACCAAGGTGGCGGACGGCGAGATCCAGGGTTCGCTCTACGAGAGCGCCCAGCGTCTGGGCGCCACGCCCGCCATCACCGCCCAGGTGGCCAAGCTGTTCGCCCACAAGCTGGACTTCCAGCGCGACATCCAGCCGGGCGACGACTTCCGCCTGGTGTTCGACCGCAAGGTCACGGAAAGCGGCCGCACCATCGAGACCGGCGACTTGGAGTACGCCGAACTGCACGGGGTGAAGTTCTTCCGCTTCGAGCGCGACGGCGGCGAAGCCGAGTACTTCGACGAGGACGGCAAGAACATCCGCGGCTTCCTCCTCCGCACCCCGGTGGATGGCGCACGCCTCACCTCCGGCTTCGGCAAGCGCCGCCATCCGATCCTGGGCTATGCGCGCGCCCACCAGGGCGTGGACTTCGGCGCCGGCCACGGCACGCCGATCCTGGCCGCCGGCGACGGCGTCGTGGTGAAGGCCTCGCGGTGGGGCGGCTATGGCAACTGGCTGCAGATCCGCCACTCCGGCGGCTGGGAGACCGGCTACGCCCACGTGTCGCGCTACGCCAAGGGGCTGCGGCCCGGGATGAAGGTGCGGCAGGGCCAGGTGGTGGCCTATGTGGGCTCGACCGGCATGTCGACGGGCCCTCACCTGCACTATGAGGTCTGGCAGCGCGGGCGACGGGTGAACCCCGTGGGCGCCAAGGTTCCGCAAGGCACCGTCCTGGCCGGCGCGGAACTCGCCCGCTTCAAGGCCGAGAAGGTCCGGCTGGAGCGGTTGCTGGCCGAGGGGCCCGGCAAGGTCACCCTGGCCTCGGCGGGCGGCCGGCTGTCGCGGTGAGCCCGTTGCTCCGGCCGCATCGCTCGCCGACAATCACCCCCTCGCGGCTTCAACGGACGATATCATGAGCATCACCGCCGCGGTCGCCGGCCTCGTCAGGAAGGCCGTGGCGGGCTGGCCGGACACCCCCGATCAGAACGTGATCTACGAGCTGCTGCGGCTGCTCGGCCGCTGGCGTTCGCAGATGCTCGCGAACACCCACATCCAGCTCGAGGGCGGCAAGGTCTGGGGTGGCCCCTTCGCGGGCATGACGTACGCGGCGGTTACGGAAGGCGCGCTGATCGCGCGGTTGCTGGGGACCTACGAGTCCGAGCTGCACCCCCACTTCGCCGCGTTCGTGGCGGAGGGCCTGGATTGCGTCGTCGATGTGGGGTGCGCCGAAGGCTACTACGCGGTCGGGCTCGCCCGGATGGCGCCGCAGATCACGGTGTTCGCACACGACATCTCCGAGCCGGCGCGCGTGGCCTGCGCCGACCTGGCGGCCCGCAACGGCGTCACCGACCGGGTGATCGTCGGCGGCGAGTTCATGCCGACGGACTTCGAGGCCTTCGCCGGCAAGCGGGTGCTGGTGCTGGTGGACGCCGAGGGCGCGGAAGTGGACATCCTGCAGCCGGCGCTGTCGCCGGCGCTCGCCGGAATGAACATCATCGTCGAGACCCACGATCTCTACCGGGCCGGCGCTCTGGCGACCATGATGGAGCGCTTCTCGCCCACCCACGACATCGTGCGGGTGGACCAGCAGCAGAAGGTGTTCGACATGCCGCCGTGGCTGCAGCGGATGCCGCACCTGGATCAACTGCTCGCGGTCTGGGAATGGCGCGCGCGGCCCACGCCCTGGCTGGTGATGCGCCCGAAGGCCGGCGGGCCTGTGTAGCTCGCGGCGGCGGCGCAAACGAAAAGGCCGGCGGAGCTGCCCCCGCCGGCCGAACCTTCGCAGCTAAGACGGACCTAGGCGTCGAAGACGATGACCGACCGGGCCAGTTCGCCCTTCTTCATCTCGTCGAAGCCCTCGTTGACCTGCTCCAGCTTGATGCGCTGCGAGATCATATGGTCCAGCTTCAGCTTGCCGGACATGTAGAAGTCCACGAACCGCGGCATGTCGACCGGGAAGCGGTTGGAGCCCATCAGCGAGCCCTGCAGCTTCTTCTCGCCCAGGAAGGCCGCGCCCATGACGCTGACCATCTGGCCGACCGGGATCATGCCGATGATGTTGGCGGTGCCGCCGCGGCGCAGCATGTTGAAGCACTGCTCGGCGGTCTTCGCGAGGCCGATGGCCTCGAACGAGTGGTGCACGCCGCCCTTGGTCATCTCGAGCACTTCCTTGACCGCGTCGGTCTGGGAGGCGTCGATGAAGTCGGTGGCGCCGAACTCCCTGGCCAAGTTGCCCTTGGAGGCGACCATGTCGATGGCGATGATGCGGCTGGCGCCGGCGATCGCCGCGCCGTTGACCGCCGCCAGGCCCACGCCGCCGCAGCCGATGACGGCCACGGTCTCGCCGGGCCGGACGTTGGAGGTGTGGATCGCCGCGCCGACGCCGGTGGTCACCGAGCAGCCGATCAGGGCCGCTACGTCCAGCGGCATGTCCTTGCGGATCGCCACGCAGGCGTGTTCGTGGATCAGCATGTGCTCGGCGAACGAGGACAGGTTCAGGTACTGCATCATCGGGCCGTTCGCCGCGGTCAGGCGGGGCTCGTCGTCCTTGCCGCGCTTGGTGTCGGGCGAGACGCACAGGCTCATGGCGCCGGTCAGGCAGAACTCGCAGTGGCCGCAGTAGGCCGAGAGGCAGGTGATGACATGGTCGCCCGGCTTCACCGTGCGCACTTCCGAGCCGACCTGCTCGACGATGCCCGAGCTCTCGTGGCCCAGGACCGCCGGCAGCGGGTGGGGATAGGAGCCCTGCATGAAGTGCAGGTCCGAGTGGCAGAGGCCGGCGGCCGCGGTGCGGATCAGCACCTCGTGCGGACCGGGCTTGGAGATCTGCACGTCCTCGATCTGAAGCGGCTTGCCCACTTCGCGCAGCACGGCGGCCTTCATGGTTCTTCCCTCTTCCTCGTAATTTGCAGAAGCCTTATCGCCGTTCAGATGGGGCTGGGAAGTCCTTATCCGCGAAACGGGTCGACACGCCGGCCGTACCCAACCATCTAGGACCCATGGATGCCGCCCAGCCCATGAAGGCCGTTTCCGCGTTCGACGTGTTCCTGGCCTTCCTCAAGCAGGGCCTGACGGCCTTCGGCGGGCCCGTGGCGCACCTGGGCTACTTCCGGCGAGAGTTCGTCGAGCGCCGGGGCTGGCTGTCGGAATCGGCGTTCGCCGACCTGCTGGCGCTCTGCCACTTCCTGCCGGGGCCGGCGTCCAGCCAGATCGGCATGGCCATCGGCCTGCGGCAGGCGGGCCTGGCCGGCGCCCTGGCGGCCTTCGCGGGCTTCACCCTGCCCGCCGCGGCGGTGATGATCGCCTTCGCGCTCTATTCGCCGAACCTGACCCTGCTCTACGGCGACGGGTGGATCCACGGCCTTCAGATCGCCGCCGCCGCCGTGGTGCTGCAGGCGGTGGTGCAGATGGCCAGGACCCTGGCGGTCGGGCCGGTGCGGGCTGGCATGGCGATCGGGGCGACGTTCGGGCTGATCATCGCGCAGAGCCCCATGGCGCAGATCGCGGCCCTGGTGGCCGGCGGCCTGTTCGGCCTGGCCCTGCTGCGCAGCACGCCGGCGGTGGCGGCGCCCGACGATGCGTTCGAGACCGTCGACCGGACCAGCGCCCTGATCGCGCTGGGTCTCTTCGTGCTGCTGCTGGTCGGCCTGCCGCTCCTGGCCAGCTACCTGCAGAACACGGGCCTCGGCCTGGCGTCGGTGTTCTACCGAACCGGTTCGCTGGTGTTCGGCGGCGGCCATGTGGTGCTGCCGCTGCTGGAGCGCGAGGTCGTCGACCGGCGCTGGCTGGACCAGCAGACGTTCCTCATGGGCTACGGCGTGGTCCAGGCCCTGCCCGGCCCGCTGTTCAGCTTCGCCGGCTTCGTGGGGGCCGCGCAGAGGTATGGTCCCGGCGGCGTCACCGGCGGCCTGATCGCGCTGTTCTCGATCTTCCTGCCCAGCCTGCTGCTCGTCACCGGCGTGCTGCCGTTCTGGGATCGGCTGAAGCGGGAGGGCTGGGCGCGGGGCGTGCTGGCCGGCGTCGGCGCGACGGTGGTGGGCCTGCTGGCGGCGGCGCTGTGGGACCCGGTGCTGATGACCTCGGTGAAGCGCCCGGCCGACTGGGCCCTGGTGGCGGCCGCGTACGTCTTCCTGCAGGTGGCCAAGATGCCGCCCTGGCTGGTGGTGATCGGCTTCGCCGTGGCGACGGGCGTCCTGCTCCGCTAGCTGGACTGGGCCGGCGCGGAGCGCACCAGCTTCGCAGGCCACAGCGCCGGCAGCTTCGGCCAGCGGAACGTCCAGCCGCCGACGTTCTTCTGCGGAATGCACGCCTCGATCGCGGCGATCAGGATTTCGGCCGGGCCATCGTTCAGGAAGTGGTTGGCGCCTTCGGTGCGGACGACGCGGATCGGCCGGCGGGTGACCGTCTCGGCGGCCAGGCGCTCGGCGGCCTCCACGGGGGCGAAGTCGTCCTTGTCGCCGTGGACGATGTGGATGGGGATGTTGAGGCGGGCGAGCGCCCGCTTGGCGTGGCGCAGTTGCGGCTTCTGGCCCGTCACCTCGACGACCGCGTGGCGCAGGTCGCGCGGGATCATCTTCAGCGCCTTGCCGCCCAGGTCCAGCAGCCAGCGGGCGGTGGGTCCGGCCTCGCCGAAGAAACCGGAGAGCAGGACGAGGCCGGCGACCTTGCCGGGGTTCTGCTCGGCCATGATCGAGGCGATGGCCGCGCCATAGCTCTGCCCCACCAGCAGCACCTTCTGGCCCGGCGCCGCTTTCAGCACCGGCGCCAGGGCCTCGGCCTGGACGCGGATATCGGTGACGGGGTGCAGGGGTTCGGAGGCGGCGTAGCCCGGCCGGTCGACCACGATCATCTCGCGGTCCTGCGGCAGCTCGGCGAGGGTTTCGGCCCAGTATTCCGCCCAGGACGGCGCGCCGGTGATGACGACGATCTTCCAGGGGGTCGGCAGGTCGCGAGGAGTCTCCAGGGCGGAAATGCGCCAGCCATGGCCGCCACCGGAGACGAAGCTGGTGCGGCGCACGACGGTCTCGGGATAGTCGGAGGCGGTCGGCGCATGCTCCGTGCGCCCCTTGGCGGCGGACTCGATCGCCGCCCAGCCCATCGCAATCAGCCCTTTGGGACGCTTCCGCTGCACGCCCGACCTCCAGCCTCGACCTTACTGTCACCTGGAGAGCCTAACGCACCGTTCAAGGCCGGGTTCTCTTAGCTTTTCGTCATGTGCTCATCTGGGCCGCAGACTGTGTCGCCAGGGCGTCACGCAGCTCGCGCTTCAGCACCTTGCCCGTGGGGCCGATGGGCAGGCTGTCCACGATCCGCACCTCGTCCGGCGTCCACCACTTGGCGACCCGCTCGGCCACGTGGGCCTTCAGCGCCTCGGGATCGGCGACCTGGCCGGGGCGCAGGACGACGAGCAGCAGCGGCCGCTCGTCCCACTTGGGGTGCGGCACGCCCACCGCGGCGGCCATGGCCACCGCCGGGTGCGAGCAGACCGCCTCCTCCAGGTCGAGGGTGGATATCCACTCGCCGCCGGACTTGATGACGTCCTTGGCCCGGTCGGTCAGGCGCAGGTAGCCCTCGGGATCGATGGTCGCGATGTCGCCGGTGTCGAACCATCCGTCGGCGGTGAAGGCGGCCGCCCCGTCCTGCTTGAAATAGGCCGAGGACACCCAGGGTCCACGCACCTGCAGGGCGCCGGGGCTCTTGCCGTCGCGGGGCAGAAGCGCGCCGTCCTCGCCGACGATCCGCAGTTCCACGCCCCAGAGGCCCCTGCCCTGCTTCAGCTTGCGCTGGAGCGTCGCCTCGGGACTCTCGCCGGCGTGGGTGGGCAGGGGCGTGTTGATCACCCCCAGGGGCGAGGTCTCGGTCATGCCCCAGATCTGGCGGACCTTGCCGCCCAGCCGGTCCTCGATCCGCGAGATCAGGGCCGCGGTGGGCGCCGAACCGCCGACGGCGATGGTGCGCACAGAGGTGAGCTGGCCGCCGGTCTGGTCCAGGTGATCGGCCACGCCTACCCAGATGGTCGGCACGCCCAGGAGGAAGCTGACCGCTTCGCTCTCGATCAGTTCGCAGACGCTGGGCCCGTCCAGGGCGCGGCCGGGCAGCACCAGCTTGGCCCCCACCAGCGGGGCGGCATAGGGCGTGCACCAGGCGTTGGCGTGGTACATCTGGGCGCAGGGCATCACCACGTCGCGGGCCGAGAGGTCGAAGGCGTCCGGGAGCGCCAGCGCCAGGGCGTGCAGCACCGTGGAGCGGTGGCCGTAGAGCACCCCCTTGGGATTGCCCGTGGTGCCGGAGGTGTAGCAGAGACCCGAGGCCTGCCGCTCGTCCACGTCCGGCCAGTCGAAGTCATCGTCCTGGGCCGCGAGCAGGTCCTCGTACGCTCGCACGCCGGGCGGCGCGTGCTGGGCGTCGGTCATGGCCACGAAGGTCTTCACCGTCGCCATCCGCGGCCCAACCTCCGCCACCAGGTCGGAGAAGGTGATGTCGAACAGCAGCAGGCTGTCCTCGGCGTGGTCGGCCACCCAGACCACCTGGTCCGGATGCAGACGCGGGTTGATGGTGTGCAGAACGGCGCCGATGCCGGTGACGGCGAAATAGAGCTCGAAGTGGCGGTGCGTGCTCCAGGCCAGGGTCGCCACCCGGTCGCCCGGCTTCACCCCGAGCGCCAACAGAGCCTTGGCCATCCGCTTGGCGCGGCTGAGCGCGTCTCGGTAACCGTAGCGGTGGATCGGCCCTTCGACCGTGCGCGTCACCACCTCACGGTCGCCGTGGTAGAGCGCGGCGTGCTCCAGGATCGAGGGCAACGTCAGCGGGCGGTCCATCATCAGGGCGAGCATCGGTCGGGGCGTCTCCAGCGGATCACGGGCGATGCTAGCGCATCGCGGCGAGGCGGCCAGCATGAGGCGGACTCCGGGCGGGCCCGTCGCCGGAAGGCCCGGCGGCGCGCCTTGCGCAGCGACCGTTCGACGCAGCCGCGAGCGTCGCCTTGAAGGAGAACGCGGTAATATGAATGTAACAGCTACCGGCACAGGCTGCTGAAATGCCGGTGGGGACGCCTGGTGAACACAGCTAGCGATCGCGATGTGCGTCGAATCGCCGAGGGCACGGTCGATGTCATCGTCAGCGTGGATCGCACCGGCACGGTCACCTATGCGTCGCCCGCCATACGCACTTTCGGCTACACGCCGGAGGACCTCATCGGACGAACCGGGCTCGAACTGGTTCACCCCAACGATCGAAGGCGGTTTGCAGAGAATACCGCGGCTCTTCTCCGCGGCGAACTGGTCGCGGACGCGAACCGGCAGCACCGCGTTAAGCGCGCAGACGGCCGCTGGGCATGGGTGGAGGGCGCGCCGCAGCTACTGCGGGACGAAGATGGTCAACTGCTCGGGTTCGTGAACGCGTTGCGCGATGTCACGGCGCGCCGGGAGGCCGAGGCCGCGCTCCGCGAGAGCGAGGCGCGCTTCAAGCTGATCGCCGAGAGTACGCCGGACATCATCATCCAGAGCGACCTCGAAGGGCGCGTGGTGTACGCCTCGACGGCGGTCCGCGCCTACGGCTACGAACCCAGCGACGTCGTGGGCCGCAAGCTGGACGAGTTCATTCATCCAGAGGATCGGGAGCAGGCGACCGCGAACGGTCGACAGACGCTTCGGGGCGAGGCGGTCGAGGATCCCGACAGGCGCGCCAACCGATACCGGACCGCCGACGGCAGGTGGATATGGCTCGAGGGCAACCCGCGGGCCCTGCACGACGACACCGGCGAGGTCATCGGCGCCGTCAACGTCCTGAGGGACGTGACCGTCCGGCGTTCGCAATCCGACCTCTTCGAAGCCGCCTTCGCACATGCCGCCATCGGCAAGGCGCTGGTGGGGCTGGACGGCCGCTTCGTGCGGGTCAACGGGGCCTTCGCCCGAATGCTCGGCTACCCGCGCTCGGAACTGCTCGGCCTCGACTTCCAGACCATCACCCATCCGGACGACCTGGACGCCGACCTTGACCTGGTCGGCCGACTGACCACGGGGGAGACGGAGACCTACACCCTGGACAAGCGCTACGTCCGAAAGGACGGCGCCCTAGTCTGGGGACGGCTCGCGGCGTCGATGGTGCGCAATCCGGACGGGACGCCGAAGCACTACATCGCCCAGGTCCAGGACCGGACGGATCAGCATCGCGCCGAGGCCGCCCTGCGGGAGAGCGAGGCGCGACATCGGGTGATCGGAGAGGCCACCGTCGACGTCATCACCATGGCCCGGCTGGACGGGACCTTGACCTTCGTCAGCCCGTCGGTGCGTCAGATCGGGTATGAGCCGGAAGAGCTGGTCGGTTCGACCTTCGCGGCCCAGGTCCACCCGGATGATCGGAAGGCCACCTGGCATAGCCTCAAGGCGTTGATGAACGGCGCCTCGTGCAAGCGCCACCGCTGGCGCGCGCGACACGGCAAGACGGGCGAGTGGCTCTGGATGGAGTCCGCGCCGAGCCTTACGCGTGACGCCGAGACCGGAACCCCCAACGGCCTCATAGACGTGGTGCGCGACATCTCACGCCAGGTTGAGCAGGAAGAGGCTCTGAAGGCGGCCCGGGAGGCCGCCGAGGCCGCGACCGTCGTGAAGGCGCAGTTCGTGGCGAACATGAGCCATGAGATCCGCAATCCCCTGACGGCCGTGCTCGGGTTCACCGACATGCTGCGCAAGTCGTCCGCCTTGGAGCCGGCCGACCGCGCCCATGTCGAGCGCATCGCCGCCGCGGGCTCGGCGCTTCTGGCGATCGTCAACGATGTGCTCGACTTCTCAAAGCTCGAGTCGGGCATGGTGACGATCCGGCCGAAGCCCACGTCGCTGGAGGACGTGGCCCGCGAATCCCTCCTGCTCTTCGAGGGTCAGGCCGAGGCCAAGGGCCTCCGGCTCGTGTTCGAGGCGGCCGAGGACCTGCCGCCGACGGCGCTGGTGGACGGCGACCGGGTGCGGCAGATCCTGATCAATCTCACGGCCAACGCCGTGAAGTTCACCGACGCCGGCGCGGTCACCTTGCGCGTGCTTCGGGCCGGCGACAGCGGGGTCAGATTTGAGGTCTCGGACACCGGTGCGGGGCTGTCGGAGGTCGATTGCGCGCGGCTGTTTCAGCGTTTCAGTCAGGTCGAGGGGCCGGAAGCCGGGCGCCGCGGGGGCACCGGCCTGGGCCTGGCCATCTGCAAGGGTCTGGCGGAGGCGATGGGCGGCGTGATCGGGGTGGAGAGCACCGTCGGCGTTGGCTCGACATTCCACGTGACCCTGCCCCTGCCGCCGGACGCAGCCCTCGGGCCGCACGAGCCGTCCGTGGGCATCGCCCCCCTGGACGGGGTGCGAGTGCTGGTGGTGGATGACAACGCCGCCAACCGAGAACTGGCCGCGCTGCTCCTCCGGCCGCTGGGCGCAGATGTATCCACAGCCGAGAATGGGGTCGTCGCCCTCGATCGCCTGGCCGAACAGCCATTCGACGCGGTGCTGCTCGACCTCCGGATGCCCGAGGTGGATGGCGCCCAGGCGCTCCGGCGCCTGCGCGCCGAGCCGGGGCCGAACCAGGATGTCCCCGTACTGGCCTTCACGGCCGAAGCTCAGGGCGAGGGCTTGATCCCGCCGGAGGGTTTCGATGCGGTCGTCGGCAAGCCGATCGACATCGGGGCGCTCGCCAGCGCCCTATCCGCCGCGGTCCACCGGACCACCCCCAGACCCGACTGAACACGGCAAGCACGCCATTGGGCGGGCGGGGACTGCGGCCTCGCCGCGGTCGCCCGCCCTTGGCGCCTTGCGCGAAAGCAGGCATCGAGCCGGGCAGGACGCGCGAGGTCGCGGCGGAGGGCGCATGGCGGCTTGGTCTGACGGCTACGTGACCGACATCCAGTACGTCGGCCAGTTCCATGCGGCGCTGACCCCGGGCTCCCTGGCGCTCTCCTGCCTGCGCCAGTCGGTGCGTCCGCCGCCCCTGGGTCCGGGCTCGACCTATCTGGAGCTGGGCTGCGGACAGGGCTTCGGCCTGAACCTGCTGGCGGCGGCCAACCCCCGGATGCAGTTCTGGGGCGTCGACTTCAATCCCGCGCATATCGCCAACGCCAGCCGCCTGGCGGCGGAGGGCGGCCAGCCGAACATCACGTTCGAGGACCTCAGCTTCAGCCAGATGCTTGCGCTCCCGGACGGGCGGCTGCCGAAGTTCGACGTGATCGCGCTGCACGGCGTCTACAGCTGGGTCAGCGCCGAGAACCGGGCCTTCATCGTCCAGATCATCGACCGCCTCCTGAAGCCCGGCGGCCTGGTCTATGTGTCCTACAACTGCCTTCCGGGCTGGTCGGCGATCGTCTCGCTGCAACGCTTCGTCCAGGAGCATGTGGCGCGGGCCTCCGGCGAGGTCGGCGGCAAGATCGTCGACGCACTGAAGGCGGCGTTGCGGCTGCAGGAGGGCGGCGCCCGGTTCTTCGAGAGCGCGCCGTTGCTGAAGGCGCGGATCGAGGAGGCGCTCAAGCGCGAGCCGGAATATCTGGCGCACGAGTATCTGAACACCGGCGCCGAACCCCTCTTCCACGCCGACGTCGCGCGCCAGATGGAGGGCGCGCGGCTGTCGTTCGCCGCCTCCGCCCGCGCGGGCGACGACCTGATCCACCTGGCCGCGCCGGCGCCGCTGCGGCCGACGATCCAGGAGGCCACGGACCCGACCTGGCGCGAAACGCTGCTGGACTACGCCAGCAACAGGCTGTTCCGCCGAGACATCTTCGTCCGCGGCCGCAACCTCCTGCCCGCCCGCGAGCGGGACGCCCGGCTGGCGTCGACGGCCTTCACCCTGCTGGTTCCGGCGGACCAGGTGTCGTTCGACGCCAGTGTTGCGCTGGGCACCCTGCATGGCGATCCGAAGGTCTACCGCCCCATCGTCGAGGCGCTGGCGGAGGGGCCGAAGACGTTCGGCGAGCTCGCCGCGCTGCCCGGACTGACGGGCCAGCGCGACGGCGCCCTGTTGCAGGCGCTCGGCCTGCTGGTCGGCGCACGCCAGGTCCACCCCCTGGCGCCGGCCGCCGGCGACGAGACCGCCGGGGGGTTCAATCGCGCCCTGTTGGCGCGGGCGGCGTTCGACGAGATCCCCACCCACCTCGCGGCGCCCGGACCGGGCACGGCGGTCGAGCTCAAGTTCGAGGAGATGCTGGTCGTCCGCGCCGCCCTGGACGGCGAGGACGACACGCGCGCCACGGCGCGGCAGGCGTGGGAGTTCATGGCCCGCACGAACCGCCGCATTCAGAAGGGCGGCGTCCCGTTGCCGGACCAAGCGGCCCACGAAGCCGAGCTCGCCGCCCGGATCGACCGCTTCAAGGCGTCGAAACTGCCGCTGCTGCGCGGCCTGGGCGTGCTGTGACCGTCCGGGTCAGGCGGCCATCCGGGCCTTGAACACCCCGTCGGGCAGGCGGGCGGCGCGGGTCGGGTGGATGAAGAAATAGTCCTTCCAGGGCAGGCCATCGACCAGGGTGGTGCGCTCCTCCAGCCGGTCGCCGTTCAGGGCGAACATCCGGTACCCCAGCTTCTCGAAGATCTTCAGCACCGCCTCGCCCGAGCCGCCGAAGCGAGCCTGGAGCATGACGGGGTGGATCTCCAGCAGCACGTGGGGCAGGTCGCGGTCGAGGATCTTCAGCGCGCCCTCCAGGGCCTTCAGCTCTGCGCCCTCGATGTCCATGCGGATGAAGTCGACCTTGTCCACGCCGTGCTCGGCGCAGAAGTCGTCCAGGGTGATGACGGGTGTCGTCTCCACATCCATGCCCGTGTCGTCGAGATCGGGGCGGGCCTGGCCGTTGGGCCGGGTCTCGGCGACATAGGCATAGGCGCGACCCATTCGGCCCGAGGTCTTCTTGGGCGTGACCAGCAGGAGCTCGCCCGGCTTGTCGGCCACGGCCGCGTGGATGGCGGTGACCTGCTTGCCCATCCGGTGCCAGGCGATGCCGACCTTCAAGACTTCGAACGCAAAGGCGGAAGGTTCAAAAGCGTAGATGCGCGCCTTGGGAGCCACCTGGGTCATCACATAGGAATGGCGGCCGTCGCTGGCGCCGACGTGCAGGCAGACCGGCGCGCCCGACAGCAGGTCGGCGAGGTAGGGCGTTTCGGGCTCGTGCTTGGCCCAGGTCTTGTTCCGACGCCAGGCGCGGAAGGCGTGCCCGAGCACGCGAAGCGATGGCATGGATACTCCTAAACGCCCCCGGTCCCCGCGCCTACGCCGCGTCGCGGACCACCGTCATCATGTAGTTCACGTCGGTGTCGGACGATTCCGTCCATCGACCGGTGAGCGGGTTGAATACGACGCCGAACGGCCCATCCACAATCACGCGCTCGGAAGACAAGAAGTCGCGGATTTCGCTGGGTTTCAGGAACTTGGACCAGTCATGGGTCCCAGCCGGCAGCCAGCGCAGCACATATTCGGCCCCCACCTTGGCCAGCGCGAAGGCCTTCAGCGTCCGGTTCATGGTGGCCACGATCATCAGGCCGCCGGGCTTCAGCAGCCGGGCGCAGGAACGCAGGTAGTCGCCGGGGTCGGCCACATGCTCGATCACCTCCATGTTGAGGATCACGTCGAACGGCGGCTCGCCGGCCTCGACCAGGGCCTCGGCCGTGGAGGCGCGGTAGTCGATGGCGAGGCCCTGCTCCGCCGCGTGGGCCGAGGCCGTGCCGATGTTGCGCTCGGAGGCGTCGACGCCCACCACCTGGAAGCCCAGGCGGGTCATGGGCTCGCTGAGCAGACCGCCGCCGCAGCCGATGTCGAGCAGGCGCAGACCTTCGAACGGCCGCCGCGTCTTGGGGTCGCGCTGGAACCGGTAGAGGGCCTGGTCCCGGATGAAGGCCAGCCGCACCGGATTGAACTTGTGCAGGGGCGCGAACTTGCCGCGCGGGTCCCACCACTCCGCAGCGATGCGCGAAAAGCGCTCGACCTCGGCAGGATCGATGCTGGAACGGGCGGAGGTCGGCGAACTCATGCCCCCTTCTACCCCTTCGCGGCGCGAAAACGAAAGATTCCGGGCGTTGCCGTGGCGGCGGCGGGTGGCTAGAAGGCTCCGCCCTTCGGCGGCGCAGCAACGGCGGTTCTAGATCTAGATCCATGTCACGCCTGGTGATGAAATTTGGCGGCACTTCGGTGGCCGACCTGGAGCGCATCCGGCGCGTGGCGCGGCTGGTGAACGCCGAGGTGCAGGCGGGCCGCCAGGTGGCCGTGGTGGTCTCGGCCATGTCGGGGAAGACCAACGAGCTGGTGGCCTGGACCGACGGCGCCGGCGCGGCGGCGCAGGGGCTCACGCCCTCGGATGACGAATACGACGTGGTGGTGGCCTCCGGCGAGCAGGTGACCGCCGGTCTCCTGGCCATGACGCTGCGCAACATGGGCGTGCGCGCCCGTTCCTGGATGGGCTGGCAGATCCCGATCATCGCCGACGACGCTCACGGCAAGGCGCGCATCGACGACATCCCGCCCGAGAAGCTGGCCGCGGCCATGGACTCCGGCGAGGTCGCGGTGATCGCGGGCTTCCAGGGCGTGACCCGCGACGGCCGCATCGCCACTCTGGGCCGGGGCGGCTCCGACACCAGCGCCGTGGCGATCGCCGCCGCCGTCGGCGCGGCCTGCGACATCTATACCGACGTGGACGGGGTCTACACGACCGACCCGCGGATCGAATCCAAGGCCCGCAAGCTGGCCAAGATCTCGTACGAAGAGATGCTGGAGATGGCGTCGCTTGGCGCCAAGGTGCTGCAGACCCGCTCGGTCGAGCTGGCCATGGCCTACAACGTGCCCGTCCGGGTGCTGTCGAGTTTTGTCGAGCCCGGCGAAGCGCCCGGCCAGGGCACCATCGTGTGCGACGAGGAGGAGATCGTGGAGAAGCGGATCGTGAGCGGCGTGGCCTACAGCCGCGACGAGGCGAAGA
>Ga0255338_1002033_pt1 | contig 33125 bp, 37 predicted proteins | sample MeOH1_35cm_T4_19_FD_203715 | JGI IMG/M metagenome (GOLD analysis project Ga0255338, IMG submission 203715) | Sandy soil microbial communities from University of British Columbia, Vancouver, Canada - MeOH1_35cm_T4_195 | ecosystem: Engineered > Artificial ecosystem > Sand microcosm > Unclassified ... | reverse complement strand
CACAGCCTTCTGACTCACATCCTGGATTCCAATCCGGGACTGCCAGCTTCGAAGATTATTCTTGTGAATAATGTTGCGGACAGCGAAATCGATTCTTTGCATGAGTTCCCAAAACTTAAAAATATTAAAATCATTCACGGAGAATTTTTCTCTGCAGATGTATTGAAGCGGGCGGCGCCAGAGAAAGCGCAGAAGATTTTGATTCTTGCAGACGCGACGCCGAACTCCCGCGGCGCGATTCCCACAGTGACCGAGGCCGACGCGCGAACCATTATGACTGCAATGTCACTCAATAACATTGCAAAAGGCGTACCCGTTGCCGCTGAAATTCTTGATGCAGACATGGCACAGTATCTAAAGTTGGCGCACGTGCATGAGATTATTTACAGTCGCGATTATTCTCGTTTGTTGCTGGCAATGGCTTCCACAGGGACGGGATTGACTAATATTTTTCATGATCTCTTGAATCCGCATGGTGCTTTTTCAATCAGTACTCGAGAAGTGCCAGAAGAGGCCATGAATCAAAATTATGCAAAATTGCGTGAAGTCTTTCACTCAAAACATCCGGACATGACACTTCTTGGAATTCTAGAGAATTCCGGCAATGGCCATAGAGCCAAGGAGCTAGCGCTCAGAAAAGCTCAATTAACTCCCAATGTGGGTCAGCTCGTAAAAAATTTGCAAGGAGTGAAAGATCTTCGTTTCAACCGTCCCGTGTTTTCACCGAAGGATGATTATCTCATTGGCGAAGGGGCCATGGCGATCGTCATCCACAGCCGAGGTGTAAATGAGTAAGCATGTTCTGCATGATGTGTCTTTGTTCCAAGACATTAAGCATATGCCAGAGGCGCTTGTTGGTTTTGAGCACATCATGAAATCGATGAAGTTTTCTAAGGGCCACACACTGATTAAACAGGGCGATGCTGGGCACGAGTTCTTTGTTCTGCTGCGTGGACAAGTGAGCATCGAAAAAATGACGGCCGAAGGAGATCTTTATAAAGTCGCGGTGCTTAACGGTGAGCAGCACGCCGCTTTCGGTGAGGGGGGCCTCATCGAAGGCGAAGCGCGATCCGCCACTGTTAGTTGCGATACGGATATTGAGTGCTTGGTGCTTTATCGGGAAGAGTTTAATCAATTCGCGGTTCGTCACCCACATTTTGCGATGCCGGTTCTAAAACGAATTGCTCTGATTTTAATGAGCCGTCTGAATCAAACTAGTAATGATCTGATGTTGCTTCATAAGGCACTTATGAGCGAGATTCGCTCAACCTAGACCATGGTCTAACTCAGATTCAAATTTGTCGTCTAGACTCCGATAAGACAGGATATGAGATTCCTTGTCTCGACTATTTTTCTAACTCTCTTTTTGACGGTAAGCCCGATGGCTCATGCTAAAAAGAAAGCGCAAAGAGGGATGGCTTCTTGGTATGGGACCAATCACCAGGGCAAACGCACGGCCAGTGGTGAAAAATTCAACATGAATGCGTTGACGGCAGCTCATCGTTCTCTGCCGATGAACTCAAAAGTCAAAGTGAAGAGTTTAACTACGGGAAGAAGTGTTGTTGTCAGAATTAATGATCGGGGTCCGTTTGCAAAAGGAAGAATTATTGATGTGTCCAAGGCGGCCGCCCAGAAGTTAGGTTTCATGAAACGTGGAACAGACCGCGTGGAAATTACTGTTATGTCAAAGCCGCGAAAGCCGGCTTCTAAATAAAATTAGTTCTTAAACTCACATTTCGCGACAAGGTCATCTTCAAGCTTTAATGAAAGCTTTGAACCTGTGAAGCGATAGCTGCTCCAGCGAAGTTGACGTGGACCTTTCTTGAGAATCTTTAATTCTCCTGAAGGAGACATCTGGTACATCGCGATCGATGGCGTGCGAGGTTTTAATTGTTTTACGGAGATAATTCCATTGTCTTCACTGGTGAGGACCGTGATTTGCTGAGTGTAGCTAGTCCCATCAACGACAAATTTGGTCGTACATACGCCTTCTGGCTTGACGGTGGCCATGGCATTTTGAGTAACCATGAATACGCTTGAGATCAGGACGAATTTAAAGAGGCTTTTCATAACAATCTCCTTCATAGGATCTTATAGAAGGAATATTGCAAGGCAGGTGCCAGTGGAACGAGATCGTCTCATTTTGAGACGATCTCGGAGCAGAGTTGCTATTAGTTTTGAACAGTCACGTTGTAGTGTGGAGTTTCGGTTTTGATATCCATGCCGTTGGATGTAACTTTGCCGACCATCCAGATCTCATAAATACCGTTTGCAACAAGATTAGTTCTCCAGCCAGAGACCATGTTGTCGAGAACGACATTGCTTGTGCGAGTCGTTTCTTTACCGCTTGCATTTTTGAAGTGGAACTCCAAAGAGCTCATCGGCACGCTGGAAGACTTCGTGCTGATTGCGAACTCGATACGCTCGCTCACTGGACGAGTGAGATCCACATCTTTACCGGTGAAAGACAAATTCAAAGTCGGCGCTTTGTTAACAACATAGAAGAACTGTCTTGCAGAGGCGCCCAATGTGTCGCCATGAGCGTTCGTCGCGATAGCCTGGATTTCATAGCGGCCATCAGCCAACTTCATGCTGTCGAAATTTGCTGTGCAGCTGGCGCCTTGGCACGAAGAAGCCCAGACAGCGCTTTTGTTGCCAGGACTATAAACTGCAAAGTTAACGGCATCAGAATTTGCGAAGGTAGATTGGGCAGAGAAGTTGGTGTTACCAGTGACATAGCTGTAGTCACGTGGATTCATCATGGAAACTGCGCCACCCATAGATGGAACATCAAATCCCCAAGTTGAGCTGCCCACGCCTGAACTATCAGAGTAAGCCACATGACCGAATCCGCTTTCACCCCAGTCTTCGCCCCAGCTGTTGCGAATAATAAAGGACTGACTAGCGTCATCGTAACCAACGATCGAGATCGCATGGCCACCCAAGTAGTCACCCGTCGTGTGCTTGTAAACGCCGCCAGCATAAGACATGAAGTCCGCATATACTGACAGTGACGTCATCAAAGGACCTTTTTGGAGGGCTTGTTTGATGGCTGTAACATTTTTTGCGTAGCTTGTTGGTGTTGTGTAGTTAGCAATTCTGTAAGTTCTTTGATTCACGTCTGCGCAAGTTGCACTACAAGCCACATCTTGTCCGGTTGCGCCGGATGTGTAAGGCATGCAGGCTTCGTCAGTTACGCCGGTCTTCATGAGTTGGCGAGCCGCGGACTCAGGCATCCACCCGAAGTCACAACCACCACCACCACAAGAGAACAAGTGTGATGGAGAAAGACGAATATTCATATTTGGCAAAAGAGCAGAAATATTGAGTTGAGTTTCAAGAACACCAATAGCTGCAAAAGCGACGCAGCTGCCGCAGTTCCCTTGATTGAGAATTGGCGACACCCAGTTGCGTCCGTCTTTATTTCTCCAGTCTATGGATGCAGGAAGAACTTCCTGGATATTCATTTGCGGCAAAACGAAGTCGACATCGACCGGTGGTGCTTGTTGCAAACCCATCATTCTTTTTACTTCAGCTTTTGGCAATTGGGTCAGCCAGTTTTCTTTTGCTACCCAAGTGGCATTCTGTTTTTTCAAAGTTTGATTGAGATTCGTGACGTTGATAATGGACTCAGCCCAGCTTGTGGACGCAGTCAAAGCAATCCACAGAAGTGGACTTAATATAGTTAGTTTCATGATGATTTCCCCCCAGGGCTGATCATCCTGCTGCGCTTGTTGAGTGCCAAGTGCAGAGACCGGTTCCAATTTAGAACTAGACCATTGTCGTGTCGGAGAGGTCAGAATTGTGGACGGCGATGAGCCGCCAAAATGACTCCAGAGATAACGGAAATGATAGCGGCAGCTAAGTAAGGCGCTCCAGGAAATGGATTCGCGACGGAAACTGCCGTCATTCGTGCGAAGAGTTCTGTGTAAAGAAGGGGACCCAAGATCGCCGTCAGACTAATAAGTGAAACTAGGGATCCTTGAAGCTCGCCTTGCTCTTGCGAAGGAGTTTCACGAGAGATCAAAGATTGCAGTGCGGGACCCGCAATACCTGCGATGGATGAAGGAATCAGAATCGCATACATCATCCAGCTTTCTGTGGCGTAGGCATAACCTGCATAAGCTAGAGCGCTCACCGCGATGGAGACAAAGACCGCGTTCCATTCGCCAAGCTTTGGAATCAAAATGCGAGTCAGACCGCCTTGAACGATGGCGGTTGCGATCCCAACAACGGAAAGAGAAAGCCCGATATCCGACGGAGACCATTTAAATTTGTATTGGGTGAAAAGTGCCCAGCTGGCTGGATGGACTTGGCCTGCAAAAAATAAAAGAAAATTCACCCAAATCAATGCGAGTATCGGCGAAGGCTTTAGAATTTTAATAAGAGATTTCAGTGGGTTTAACTTTGTTACATCGATCTGACGGCGTAATTCTTTTGGCAAAGACTCCGGCAAGATGAAGACACCAAAGATAAAGTTTAAAAGATTCAAACCTGCTGCAGCCAAGAACGGATACTGATGTCCTAAAGATCCGGTGAAGCCACCGATCGCAGGACCGACGATAAAACCAAATCCGAAAGCAGCACCAATAAGGCCAAAATTCGCGGCGCGATTTTTATCATCACTAATATCTGCCATGTAAGCTGTTGCAACCGTCATGCTTGCGCCGGTCAGACCGGCGATCACGCGACCGACAAATAGAATCGTCAAATTCGGCGCAAAAGCCATAAGGATGTAATCTAAAACGGCGCCTATCAACGAAACCAACAACACAGGACGACGACCAAAACGGTCCGAGAGAGCTCCTAGGACCGGCGAAGCCAGAAACTGCATCAAGGCGTATACAGAAATAAAATAGCCATAGTAGTGACTAACAAAAGAAGGATCGTCAGAAAAACGGCGAATCAAATCAGGAAGAACTGGAATTAAAATTCCGATTCCCAACGCATCCAAAAAGATCGTGGCAAAAATAAACTGTACGCTGGCTTTTTTCTTATTCATCAGTTGAGGGTAGTGCAAAACAGATCTTGTTGCAAAGATCCTTTATGATAAGTCGCCGGAAAGGTCCTGTTAGAGCCATTGAGAGACATTTGTGAATCGACTCTCACTTCTTTGGAATACCATACTTGAAGGTAAAATTGTTTCTCTAGAAATGGGATTTGATAGACAAGCACGGGAGTGCTTTCGATGGTGTTCAAGTTTTCTAAAAGATCTACTTTTCCCGCTCTTTGGCCCTTCTGCGAATCGAAGTAGTCTTTCATGCGTAGGCTCTGCGTCGTGACGAAATTATTCTCGAAATGGCATTCGTAAACGTTGCTGTCCATTTGCTGTGACAGTACCGGGACTGAGAACAAAGTTAGAAAGAAGAATGCAGGAAAAAATCTCATACATTCTTATCGCGATTTGAGATCCCGGACTCAAGGAAACAGGCCTTGGCTATGGGCTAGTTTTAGCTATAAAAACTCTTCGCGCCGCCCCTTGATAAGGGGGGAGATCGGCATTATCTCTTAAACATGGAAAAACAATACCTGTCAGGCTTTGGCAATCACTTTTCATCAGAAGCGCGCCCTCTGGCTTTGCCTCTGAATCAAAACTCTCCGCAAGTAGTACAACAAGGGCTTTATGCTGAACAGTTGAGTGGATCGGCCTTCACGGCTCCGCGTTCACAGAATTTGGCGACGTGGCTCTATCGTATTCGTCCATCGGTGATGCACAAAGCATTTGTTCCGATGAGGGAACTTACAGAGAAAACTCTTTTTAAGCCAAAACACATTAATCCCAATCAAATGCGCTGGAACCCACTTCCACTGCCTGTGACCCCGCAGGATTTTGTAGAAAGTCTGCGAACCGTGTGTGGGGTTGGCTCTGCCATTGAACAAAGGGGCATTCACATTCACCTCTATGCATTCAACAAAGTGATGGGTCCTCGCTACATGATGAATGCGGATGGAGATTTCCTTTTTGTTCTGCAGTCAGGTTCTATGCAGTTCAAAACAGAGTTGGGCATGATCGATGCGGAACCAGGTGAGATCGTTGTCATTCCCCGCGGAATGAAATTCCAAGTGAATCCGCTTTCCACTGTTTGCCGCGGCTATGTTGGCGAAAATTTCGGTGCGCCTTATCGCTTGCCGGATTTGGGTCCGATTGGCGCGAATGGACTTGCTCACCCACGCCACTTCGAAACTCCTCACGCAGCGTTTGAAGATGTGGAAGGGAAGATCGAGCTCGTTGGTAAGTTTTCTGATCAATTCTGGAGTGCGGAGATGAACCACTCTCCGCTCGACGTTGTTGCTTGGCATGGAAACTACGTTCCGTTCAAGTACGACCTTCGTAAGTTTAATACGATCAACACCGTGAGCTTCGATCATCCGGATCCTTCTATCTTTACTGTACTGACTTCACCAAGTGATACCCACGGCACCGCCAATGTGGACTTCGTGATCTTTCCGCCACGTTGGATGGTCGCAGAGCACACTTTCCGCCCACCATACTTCCATCGCAATTGCATGAGCGAATACATGGGATTGATCTATGGCGTGTACGATGCAAAGACCAGCGGAGGTTTTGTTCCGGGCGGGGGAAGCTTGCATAACTTCTATTCTGCGCACGGCCCTGACAGCGACACTTTTGAAAAGGCGAGTTCTACGGAACTAAAACCTCACAAACTTGAAAATACCTTGGCCTTCATGTTTGAAAGTCGCGCGCCCTACCTGCTGACAGACTTTGCGATGCAAAAGGATTTCCTGCAAGACGACTATCAAGAGTGCTGGCAGGGATTTAAAAAGCTTTTCAAATAATATGTTAGTTTTTGAAACAGGCGACTCCAAGCAGAAGTATCTTTTGCAAGTTCATCAATTCGAATCGAAGTTTGATGAGCCTGTGGAGAATTTTTTGAACTCGGAAGAACAAACCTATTTCGGAACCCTCACCAACGACAAAAGAAAAACAGAGTACTTGCAAACCCGCTTTGTGCTCAAAAATCTTTTAACGAAATACATGGGACTAGCGCCGAATATAATTCAGTTCAAAAAAGTCGGCGAAGGAAAACCAGTCCTAATGAATCCCACCGTGCATTTGGATTTTAATCTTTCCCACAGTCATGATTACTTCGCACTTACTCTTTCTGAAAAGGGCGAAGTAGGTGTCGATATGGAGCAAATTCGTCCGCCCCAGCATCTCACGCAAATCGCCGAAAGATTTTTTTCACCACCCGAGACGGACTTAATTAAACTCGAAACAGATCCCGCGAGACAGACAGAGATCTTTGCCAAATTCTGGTCCGGCAAAGAAGCGCTCGTGAAAGCCGTTGGTGGCGGTGTCTTTAAAAATGTTCACGAAGTTTTAGTTGATGAGAACACGTGGAAAATAAAAAGGCTCCCGTTGGAATTCGGAAGCCTTTTGGATTGGGATCTACAGTTTTTTACTGTTGTTCCCGGGTATACTTGTAGCGTCGCTTTCAAGGCGAGTACGACTACTTAGTTTTACGAATCACTTTTTCAATCGATTTCATAATTTCTTCGCCTTCAGCTTCATGTGCACAACCTTGGTGTTCATGAGCTTTTGCAGTCAGCAAGGCACCGCCCTGAGTGGAGAGGTCATATGGGAAACGTTTTTGAATTAAATCGATAGTTTCTTTACGTTTTTTGATAATCGAAATGGCGTCATAGAGAGCCATAACTTCTGCGTTTGCATTGCTTGGCAATTTTTTGGCAACATTCGCGATTTCACCAGCGAGTCCTGCGTATAAATCGACAGCCTTTTGCGCACTGACTGCGATATACCAATTATCTTCGCCAGTGGGAACATACTTTAGTGAGCCCGCAGAAGCTGCATCTTTTAAAGTTGCTTCAATGGTCATCTCTTCGAGGAAATAGTGTACCAAGAATGTATCTGCAATTTTGGTATACTTAGCTAAAGGAATCGCCAATTTAAGAGCTTGTGCTTCCGTCAGAGGCTGATCTTCGTCAGGGTAGATGGCGTTCACTTCTGCACTAACTTTCGAGAGATCACTTCTCAGTTGATCGTCACGGTATCCTTGCTCCAACGAACGGAGCATAAATAGATGATGCATAAACTCATGCACGAGGGTCCAACGATTTGTATTCTCACGAATGATAATCGCAGCACTGTTTTTCAACGATGGATAGTCTTTAGAATCTACCTGTGGCAAATAGAGACCCAGGATTGTACCCTTTTTGACGGTGTCTTTTGCAGAATTCCAACGGGCTTCCACATCCAATGTCATATCTTTTGCGGTAGCAAAGAGATTGCTAGAGCAAAGATTGGTTGTGATGAGCTCAGATTTGTAAACTGTGGCATCTGTTTGATTGACGAAATCCATCGTTGCTTCCGCGCTTGCTGCAGAAACCGCATCCAAATAATTCTGATTGTACTCTTTTTCGAAATAAGTTTGAGCGTTCTTAGCAGTACGCAATGCAGAGTAATCTGCTTGTCCACCTTCCGAGAAAGCAAATAGACAGCTATACGTATCCGACCCTGTAGGTGCAACTTTCTTACTTGAATCATCGCTTGAACAAGCAACGATAGAACTTAAAACAACCCCCATTACGAGGAACTTCCCCAAAACCCCAGTCATAGACTTCCCTTACCCTTTGCTAGTGTTTGCTTTTAAATAATTAGAGATGGGTATACCCGAGAACTGCTAAAATTTGTTATTTTTTGAATCGTGTTACTCTTTTTACAAGAGTGTCATTGCATTAGACAGCTTGTAGATTCTTCAAACCTTGTGGATTTAAAGCCTTAGAGATTCCATTTGAAGCCCAGTTGGCCGCTGGCTTTTTCGAGAGCGGAGAGCTCTTGGGTGTTGTCTCCGAAGGCGTAGTTGGCTTCGGCAAAGAGGGTCCAGGCATCGCCGATGGCTATATCCCAGGACAGCTGCACCGATGCCGATTGGTCCATCAAGGATTGCAAATAGCGAAGTGCGACGTTGTTGTTCTGGATGAAGAGATCTGGAATGCGTAAAGATGCGTAAGCATAGTGTTGACCGATGAGCTCCATCCCCGAGCCGATAAGGCGTTTTAAGTTCTCATCACCGCGCGGATGTTGTGGAAGTGCTGATTGAAAGGCGGCGATCATGTGCTCTTTGTCCATACCGTAGGAGTTGTAAATATACTCCATGCGGAAATCCACGCGGCCTTCCCAACGGATGCCGCCGACGGCAAGGGTGTTCCAATTTTCATCGTTTCGAGTATAGACCATGTCGACGAGAGCGTCTGGATTGATGACGTCGGGACTGTACTGTGCAGAGCCGTGCGATTGGCGCGCATCTGCGTAGATGCTGAGGCCCGGGGTGAGTTCGGCATTGAAGTATTCGCCGACAAAAGGAATGGTATCATCGATGGTTCCGAAGTCGACGCCCGCGTAATTAAGTGCGTTTTTTCCACGCCGCTCAATTTTGACGACCCCTTTTGGTTTAAATTTCTGCTCGTAAATCCAAAATGACTGACCGTTATTCATCGGCTCTGCGATAGCGATCACGCTCCAGCTCGCATTTGGACTCCAGTTGGCTCGAAGCAGGAATCGACCATCTTCTTTGTAAGTGTAAGAACGCTGATCACGGCGAAAATGATAGAACGGATTGGTCGGGCTGATGAACTCTGCGGGGCCCCATTGATAGTTCTGCAGGCCTCCCGCTAAAGTCAGGCGACGTGTGGGGTCTCCTTCCAAATAAGCTTCAGGCAAAGAAGCTTCACCAGTAGCCGTGGTCTTGTCCTCGTTGGTATCTAAATAATGATACTGATTGACGTCGCCGACGAAGCGGGGCCGGAAGATCCATCGTGTGCCACCACGCCAGGTGTACTTCGTATTAATTCGCAGATCCGATTGAAAGCGCGCATTCGGAGCATCGATACGGCGGCCGGTGGGATCCATAATGCTCGTATCGGATTGCTGAATCGCTTGGCCGGAGTTGTACCACTCGATGTCCCAGCGAAAGCTCTGTGCGGCGGCTGGAAGAGTCGCGCACAGGAGCAGAGCTAAAATCAGAGAGTGTTTAAACATAAGTTAAGTTTTCAGCAGTACTATTTTTGAGAGTTGAACGGCATGCAATCCATGTAGTCATGGCGGCCAAAAGACTCAAGAAAATAAAGCTAAAAACATAAAGATTTGGACTAATAAGAATCTGGAATGGTACCGGTTCAACAAGGACGCCGGCTTTATAAACAATACCCACACCGTTGAGGATCAGAGTTCCAATAACGGCAACGAGGCTGCCGATAACACCGCCGATAAATGACAAGGTCACCGCTTCGCTGACAAAAACAAAGAGAATCTGTTTTGGTAAGAACCCGATACTGCGAAGGGTGCCGATCTCGCGAGTGCGCTCTTTGACGAGTTTCATCATGGTGTTAAAGACGGACAATCCCGCAATCGCCACGATGATCGAGACCACAAAATTTCTGAAAACGCCAAGCAAGCTCATAGTGCGTACATACATTTCACCGATGATGTGATTTTCCCATCGGCTCATGCGCTGTTGGAGGCCCGCCTTTTCCGCCTGAGTATTGAAGTCTTCGATAATATTATCGATGAAGCCGCCATTTTTAATAAACTTCACCGTGATGTAACTGATGTTCTTTGTATTCATCAGAGTTTGCGCATCTTCCAGAGACGTCGCCAAGAACTTATCGTCGATGTCTTTGTAAAGGGCATCTAACAATCCCGTGACCTGCAGATCAATGGCGTTGAGTTGCCCCTCAGGGGTTGTGATATTGAGTTGAATATCCGGAGTACTGCAATGGAAGGGTCTCACTTCGGGTTTATATCCTGAGGTTCCTTGGAGGACCTTCACTTTTTGGTCCGGTAAACAGCCGAGGATCTTTCCTAGAGATTGTCCCAGAATCACGGTGTGGAGAGTTTTTAAGGGAGCGCCGTACAGAGCGTTCCAAGTCCACTCCGGCGAACGGGTCTTTTCGCCTTCCGCAAGATCATAACCATAGCCGCGAAAGATGGTCGAGGTTTTTCCGTTCGTAACCATACCACTGATGGAAAGAAAGCGATTATAGGCATCGACTTTATCTTTGTGCGCTTCGAAAAACTTTTGCACGAACTCTTGTTCCGAAGGTGTAACTTCATACTTCCAGGGTTCAGCGCGGCCTTCCGGATGACGAAGGTTCAAGTTTTCGACAACAACATCACCCCACATCATGCGAGAACGGAAAGACTCTTGATAGATTCTTTCCACATCCTTCATGTATCCCTGAAACATAACCAGGGAAATGAGTCCCGCTGCAAGACTGATCGTTGCGGCAAGGCTTTGACGCCAGTGAAGGAAAACGTTTCTGAGGGCGATTTTTAACAGACTATTCATCGGCTCAAGTTATTCACGTTAAAGAGGGAAGCCGGAAGAGATTCCGCTTTTGGTTTAGTGTATTCAATGATGCTGCGGTTTTTAGGAAACTTTGCATCGGTGATTGTCATCTTGCTGATGAAATCAAAAGTTTTTCCTTCCGCTGTCATCTTGTTTTTGTATTCAAAGACCGCTACTTTGAACGGAGTCCCTTGCAAGGTCATAAACTCTGCTTTCAAAGCCAATTTGGTCTTCTTTGAAATCCAGTACTTGATTTGATCGTAGGTTACTTGACTAGACTTCGCTTTTAGCATCAAAACAGTGGCGTCTTCGCCGTTGACTTTTTCGCTGCCGGCCGCGGTAGCGTCGTAATCACGAGAGTAATTCGTGGAAGCGATATCACCGTTAGCAGCTTGGCCCGAAAGTTTTTGACGAGCAGAGATCGAGACCGGTTTACGAAGACTTGGTTTAAAGAACCACATGTTTCGATCATTGAACAAGAAAACCTCACCTTTATTGCGGGCTGGAGTCAGCGCCTCAACATTGGCATCGTTTCCTTTAGCTTTGATTGTGAAAGTGCGCTCGCTGGAGTCGCCGTCTTCTTCGGTGATGATTTTTGCGTCCCATACAACGCCGTCTTTAAGGCCACCGCGTGCACGGTCGCTAAATTTTAGTAATTCGTCGGCGCTGTCTGCTGCGAACGCATGCAGTGAAGGTCCTAAAGTGATTGCCATTAAAAGAAATATTTTTTTCATAACACTCTCGCTAGTTGGCCTGTTGTAAAAGTTGGATAATCGGCTTGTTCACCAGTTTTTTAGAAACGATGTAAGCACAAATAAGACAAATAATCATAATTGGAATCGCTAAGAGCGCACAGAACCAAGTGTCTGGCTTCATGACGAATTGCATGTCGCCAGCAATTCCCGGCGGATCAAAACGGATGTTCATCGAATTAACTGTTCCTGCCATCGCCTGAGCAAGAACATAACCAACACATAAGCTAATAGCGGTGAGGAAAAGACTTTCCAGTGTAAAGAGCCAAGCAGTTTGTGCATTGGTAAAGCCAATGGCGCGCAAAGTTCCGATTTCGCGAACGCGCTCAAGGATTCCAATCGTCATCGAGTTCACGATTGAAAGGGCAACGGCGCTGAAGATCAAGAAAATGAAGAAGCCCGCCATGATATACAGAAATCCGAGAGTCCCCACATAGAAAAGCCCGATGGCATCATCATTAAAAGGAATGGTTTGCAAATCTAAGCCTGCGGCATCGATTTTTTCTTGGAGTCTTTTCATGGTTCCACTGACGTTTGCTTCAGGATTCAAGTAAACCGCAAGATAGGTAGCTCCATCTGTCGCATAGAGATTTTGCAGAACACTTAGTGGCGCCACCAAGCTCGTGTCTTCAGCCATCATCATACCTGTGGTGTGTTTAAAACCAAGATTTGCATTCACGGCATTCAGATCACCTTCAAACGTGCGCGCTGCTAACTGCACATCTCTTTCATTTGCTGAAAGCTTATCGAAGGGAGCTTTTCGCCCCACCAATGTTCCCAGTTGTTTTGTCACAGAGATGGTTTCTGCCAAAGCACCTTCGGCATCCTTAATTGAAGGCTCATTGGCTGGAGGTACCAGCTCGTGAGTCCAAGTCGCCACTTGAGGATGAGATTGAATGCGCTTCTCGTCGGCGGGATTTATACCAAAGGCAACGACGGGAACGGATTTATTTCCGTTACTGAGAAGTCCCATACCTTGCAAGATGGGAGTTGTGAATTCAACCGCAGGCTCTTGGGCTACGATCTCTCGAACTTTTTGAATGTCATTGGCACTCAGATGATATTTTCTTGGATTATTATAGAAGCCATCGACACCGCCTTTTTTATAGATAGCGATGTGACCTGTGTGATTCACGTAAACGGAGCTGACACGCATGAAGTGTTCAACGTAGATGATGTATCCGCCCAGGAGGCATAGTCCGGTAAATCCTGCGATGATCGCAATCCCTGTAGAAAAGCTACGACGCTTGTTCTTCCAAAGATTGCGAAGAGCCATTTTACTAAAGAGTGTCATTCCGTAATCACTCCGTCTTGGATGCGGATAATGCGGCCGACGCGATCAATCAGCTTTTCATCATGCGAACAGAAAAGAAAGGTGATGTGCTTTTTCTGATTTAAATCTAAAAGCAGGTCGATGATCTTGTGACTTGTTTTGGAATCCAAATTGGCTGTGGGTTCATCCGCTAGTACCAAAGTTGGGTGAGTCACCAAGGCACGTGCAATCGCCACACGCTGGCGTTGACCACCTGAGAGTTTGTCGGGAGGGTAGTGGGCAAATTGCTCTAGTTCCACGTCTTTTAAAGCCGAAAGAACACGGTTCTTTCTTTCTTCAGCGCTGATCTCTGGCTGAATCACCAGTGGCAACTCAATATTTTCATAGACGCTGAGAACTGGAATCAAATTGAAGGATTGGAAGATGAAACCAATTTTATGATTTCTGAGAGAACTTTTTTGAATTTCATCTAAGTGAGTGATGTCTTGACCGTCGAAGACGATTTGGCCGGCATCCGGAGAATCGATACAGCCCACCAAATTGAGGAGCGTGCTCTTTCCAGAGCCTGATTTGCCGATGAGTGCAGTGAATTCGCCTTTTTTTACTGAGAGATTAAGACCGCGCAAGGCTGGAACGGTGGTCTCGCCCAGGTGATATGTTTTAACAACGTTCTTCAAGGCGAGAATTTCATTTGCTTGCATTAAGTACCCTAAACTTTGCTTTTCATGACCGAGATCAGATCCCCCACTGTTTTAACCGGGACCAAATCCTCTTGGTTTAATCGAATATTAAAAGTGTTCTGGAGATCGATGACCATGTCAATGAGGATAAAGGAATCGATAACGAGTTCTTGAAGGACTGCGTTGTCAGTGACCTTCTCTGTGGGCACACCTAAAATCTGACTAATACGAGTTTTTATCTTATTACTGTCTAACATAATTATTTCACCTTAGGTTTTCTTGAATTTGAGAATACCGCTGATACGTTCTTCATGCTCTTTTACTGTCTTCTGATAAACTTCTTTGTCCGCATCGTAAAAGCGTTTTAGTGTTTTCTCGATGTGTTCCTTACCGTATTCGCCCTCCATATTTTTGAGAGCTTGAGTAACCCATTCGATGTGCCACTTTTCATCTTCGACAATAAGGTCGAGAGTGCTTTTAACTTCAGGGTTTAAGTCCTGTGCTTGACGATGAAGAGCATACTGACCAATCACGCGTTTTTCAAAGATCAAAGTGATCCCTAAAACCTCCATAATATTCGCCGGCATTCCTGCGGCAGAAATATATTGATCCTGGTAGGCCGTATCGAGCTTGATGGGCTCGTGACCAAGATTTTGCAAACAGCGCGTCCAGTACCATGAATGTTGAGATTCATCGGCGAAGTGTTTTGTTAAGTCGGTTTGAATCGGACCTGGAGGCAATGATTTTGCCAAACGGCCAAAAAAGAGCGCGCCCGAGATTTCACTCGTACGATAGAAACTAAGAAGCCACTTTTCATTTTCTGTTAAAGGCTGAATTTTCATTACGTGCCTCCTTTAGTGAACTTTGTTTGAGCAAGATGCTGACAGGTTTTTCGAACGATTTCTTCCATTGCGGGTGTTTGATATCCGCTCAGCAGTGACTGAAGACCTTCATTATGAACTTCTTTCTTAATAAACAGCTGACGGCCAAATGGCGAAATGCTGGCAAGGCCTTGATTCAAAACACTGCCGCCAAAACCCTTCATGTTTGTTACAAGCGTATCAAAAGACTTCTCATCGGCAAAAAGCGGTTTCAACAAGCGACGAGATTTAAAAGTTTCGTCTTTGTTGAATTCCTCAAAAGCAATATCAATAAAGCGGCCTAGAGGAATACTGGCCCCTTGATCATAGCAGACATGATAGATCTTTTGGCTTTGTCCTTTGCTGACGATGGCAGCGAGAGATTTTGCTGTGAACTCGCCATCCACTAAATGAATGGGAGTTTCAGCGCGTCCTGGTAAAAGGGAAATCAGACCATAGTAAAAGAGTTTAAGTGTATTGTGGATGGCGTTGTGCTGAATCACGATGCCATTGCCGCTGTCAGAAATGATCGTGGCGACACGGGCGATTCTCCATGGAAGGTTAGCGTACTGCGTGCGAATGGCCTCTTCAACTTCCCACTTCGATCTTTCATAATGGTTTGCAAATACCGGTGCATTGAAGAACTCTTCTTTGATACTTCCGGAGGTCATTCCTGAAGCATAGAGTGTACTTACATAGACAAAACTTTCAAGGCGAGGACATTCCGAAGCAAACTTTAACAAAGATAAAGAACTGTCACGATTCACGGAGTTTGCGGTGGATTCATCGACGTTAAATGCGGTTTTTGCGGCGTTATGAATGATGACTGAAATCTCGCTGCGATGGGATTGAAGGTTTTCAATGAGATTTGCTAAATCGCTTTGCAAAACTTCAACACGAGAGTGATTTTCAGATGCAACTCCTTTAAGGAGTTCGGCTTTACGTTTCTCGAGTTCGTCTTGTGAATTTGCTCGTACTGGAATCAATAGAGACTCTTTACGCTCTACAAGTAGCTGCTCAAGAAGTTTTCTCCCGATGTAACCGGTGGCCCCAGTCAGAAGGATCTTAGCCATTTTGAATCTCCTTCATCGGCCAGTGAGCGGGATTTGTGCCATAGCGAGTGATGATGGCAAAAAGCCATCTTTCCAAGCCAAAGGCGATGCAAGCACTCGTGGCAGTTTCACCTTGATACTTAATATTAAAACTTTCTCCGAAATAATCTTTGTGGAAGTTCGTAGAGCCAATAGAAAGATCTTTATTAAAAATCATTTCGTGTTTCACAGGATCTAATTGTTGCATAATAAACTTTGGATTGCTTTCAGGATTAAAGAAAGGATCCGTTGCGACTTCCCATGAAATACCCAAATCGAGTTTTGCGAGCTTCTCGGTGACGATGTCGCGGTACTTTTTCACAAAACCTCGGACATGATCTTGCGGGCCGATACAGACGATCTCACGCATATTGAAAGACCACTGACGTTGCAAAGGCTTATAGTAAAGCTCGCGGCGGAAGCAGTTCGCTCGTGTTGTAAGATGAAGAGGTTCCTGCAGATCTTGATTTTGGAAATGAATATAGAAATGGTAGCAAGCCGCTGGCGTGAGGCAATCACAGACTTTATCGATTTCTGTGAGGTGCACTTTACCATCGCCGAAGCGAGGACCCTCAGTGAATTTTTCAAGATTCTTGGCGTCGTTCTGGTCTAATGCGACCGGAAACGTAATCAGGTGAGGAAATGATTTAAAATAATCGAGCTTGTTTAATTCGGCAGCTTGAATAAACGGCGGAAAATAAAATTCACGAGCCTGAGCTGCGGATGCGATTTTTAAAAACATCGCATCCAAAGATTTAAATAGCTCGAGGATCGAGCCGCTTAAATTGGACTGTCCATTAGGAATCCATTTGTAGCCAGGAATCTCGGTGAACTTGATTTCACTCATGTTGCGCTCCCAAAGAAAGAAGCATAAATGCTGTCAATCGTGTTAAATGCGCCGGGTTTGATGGCTTTCAAATTGAACTTGGAGCCTTTGATTTTTTCGACTTCTAAAATAAGCTCCATCACATGTAATGAGCTTAAGATGCGAGTTTCCAAAAGATGTGTATCGAAAGAAAGCTCGGCATCGGTGACTTTCTTAGATTTTTTCAGAACCCATTGGCGGAGTGTTTCTTTGATTTCTAGTTCTGTTTTCATAGCTCAAAAATCTCCTCGATAATGCCACATTTCTTCAAATAATTTAAACTTGCACGGGAAGCTCGGGCGCGATGCTCACGAGCTTTCTCGCTTTCAAAAACGCGCGAGGCTAGGTCATAAGCATCTTCAATACCCGCATCGACATAGATGTCTGGATTATAATATTCGCGCCAGGTCGTTACGTAGTATCCACGGATATAGTCACGGATTCCTGCAAGAGTTTCCGCGGACCACTGTGGGGAGAAGGTTTTAAATAAGTCGTTCAGAACAACGCGGCCAAAAGCCAAGTGGCGCACTTCATCCTCGTGATGATTGGCGTTGATATCACGAGACAGCGGCATCACGCGCTCATCACGAGCTGTGGTAATATTGTAGTAATCAACGATTTCTTCGAAGACGAAGACTTTAATGAAAAACAAAAACTCTTCTTCGCCAGGTGCGTATTCGCGCGGGAAGACCAGTTTTCGGTCAGGATAGATTTTGCCTGCGTACTTTTCACAAAAGGTGCCAAAAAAGTACATGTGCTTGTTTTCTTCATCGATAAAATGATGAATATAGTCCGTGACGTTTTGATTCTCGCTCTCGTAAAGGCGACGAGTGAGGCCTTCCAGCAATGATTTTTCGCCATGGACGTTGAGACTAAAGAAGTTTACCTCTTCGTAGAAGCTCAATTTCTTTTTTTGTTCCTCAGTCAGAGCTTCCCATTCAGGTGTGCCATGAATCGAAATCAATTCGGGACTGATAAACCAGTTGTTTTTATCGAGAGTTTCTGGAAACTGAATATGCGTGAATGGATTATAAAATCCTTTGATCGATTGAGCAGTCAGTTTCTTTGCGACTTGCGAGATATCATGGCTCATACTACACCTTCTCCAAAATAACAGCTTGCCAGTTCAAACCGAAGCCCGCCATGAATAACAACAACTTCTGTCCCGGTTTTACGAGCTGGTCTTCTTCGATTTTAACTAAGTTCACGATATTATCGGAACTGATAATGTGACCGACTTCTTGGATAGATTTAAAATAAACTTTCTCGAACTCTGTTCCCAGCAGACGAGAAAGAATCACCCACGCATTCACATTCGTATTCTGAGGAATCACCCAATCGATGTCTTCGATTTTTAAACCAGACTTGTCGAAGAGCTCCGTCAGGAGGCGGTGAGTGTAACTAAAATAGCTGCCAACAGTTTCATCATCATTTGCTTGAGCAAGTGCGCCATTTGTTAAGGCATGCGTTGCAACCAAGCGATAGCCTTTTTCTTCATCACTCACAACACAAGCAGCAGCGCCGTCAGAAATCACATTGTAAGCTTGCTCATACAGCGAGCCTTCAGGGAAGCGATCCGCGGTGACGCAAAGAATTTTCTTTTGATCTGGCTCCGACAAAATCAAAGCGCGCGCTAAGCGCAAAGAACCCAGCATGCTTGTACAAGCTTGTTGATTTAGACCCAACACCGCAGCACTCTCCAAACCGAAGTCGGCTTGGAGGTGGCTAGCTGGATAATCCATGAGATATTTTACGTCACGACTTTCTTTAAATTTATTGAAAGAACCAATATTGCCATTTAGAGGCAAGCAGGTCGCATAGACAATCGAGTTCACGCCTATCAGTGCAGATTTAATCTGAGAGACAGCACCCACAGCCAAATCATAAGCGTTTTGCGAAGGTGAACTCATGCGATGATGAGAAAAGCCCGCTTCGATAAACTGCTGATGATCGGTCAAAAGACGGCCGGCCTTAGACGATTCTTCAATCGACACTCTCTGGTCGCCCAGGAAATAAGCCAAGTCGTGAACATAGACGGATTTCATTCTTAAGCTCCGATTTTAGGGAAGAAGCGTCCAGTTGTCTTCATGTAAGATTGATACTCAGGTCCAAAGCTAGAGTTTGAAAGATTGTTTTCTTCGCGAGCTGCCGTGCGATTCAAAATCACCACACACCAAACCATGCCCGCAAAAGTGCTCCAGTGTGGCATGAAGATAATAGAAGCCAATTGAGCCGTAATGAAAGAGCTATAGAATGGATGACGGATGTATTTGTAAGCACCCCAAGTCACGATGTTCGCAGGCGCATCGTTATTCTGATGCCAGAGCGCCAACGGAATACGGTGAGTTCCCATCGTATAAGAGATCATACCGATTGAAAATGAACTCAAGATCACAACAGCGATTTCGCCGGCGAGTGGTAAGCTCCAGTATGTTTCAACATTCATGACACCGATTTGTTGCAAAAAGATAAGAATCGCGTTCAAGAAGAGAGGGCCTGCGGTCATCCACCACATCAAGTTATAGCGTCCGTCTTTCTTAAAGAAAATGCGTGGAAGAATTCCGATGTAAGCGAAATTTACCATGAGCAAAGTGACGAGAGTCATATTCATACTGTGATCCTCTTTCTTATTAAGATTTCTTTTACTAAATTCTTTTTGATTTTCAAAGTCGTTGTTTTAGGCAGCGGTTCCGTCAGGAAAATAAATTTCGTCGGACGCTTATAGTAGCTTAACTGCATTGTTGCTTGGTGAAGCGATTTTAGGATTTCCTCTTGCTGATGTTGGTCGTTTGGATCGACAACAATGATAGCCGTCACAATCTCAGTGCCTTTTGTGGGGCCTTGGCTTGATTTCATTCCAAGCACGCAGATCTCTTGGACGTTAGGAATTTCACGAAGGCTTTCTTCGACTTCTTCAGGGGCTACTTTTTTTCCACTGCCAAGGACGATAAGGTCCTTGTTGCGACCTTTGATACGAATGAAGCCATCGAGATCGATTTCGCCGACATCACCCGTATTAAACCAACCGTCGGTTGAAATGCAGGCCATAGTCGCTTGGGGATTATTATAGTAACCCTGCATGACAACGGGCCCACGCACGAGTATTTCTTCTGTAGATTCGTGCAACTTCACTTCGAGGCCTGGCAGCGCTTTTCCGATGCTGCCTGACTTTTTAGCTCCAGGATAACTGCAAGAAATAATCGGAGCCGTCTCCGTCATGCCATATCCCTCAAAGATAGAGATGCCGAGCAGATCAAAAAAGCGTCCGACTTTTAAATCTAAAGCCGAGGCGCCAGAAATAATCTGATGAAGCTCTCCACCGAATTTTTTGTGAAGAGGATAAAACAACAAGCGACGCAAAGATTTGCTTGGTAATAATCGCGCGACACGCATACTGGTATAGAACCAGATGCGTTTCAGTAAGGAAGTGTGAATTTCGCTTTCAATGCCTTTCTTCAAAGCGCGCAAGAACAGTGGCACTACCAAAAGGTCACGAATTTTATTTTCTTTAAAGAACGAAATGATCTGATGAGGGATCATGGAGTTTGCATAGTAGACACTGCCGCCATGAGCAAATGGCAATAAGAAGCCGGCCGTGATCTCAAACATGTGATGCAAAGGCAGAATGGACAGAAGACGATAATCTTTGTTCGACTTGTAGAGGTTTCCTGCAAGAGCCACTTGGTAGTGAATGTTCGCAAAAGTAAGCATCACAGCCTTGGGTTGGCTAGTTGTTCCGGAAGTAAATGCCATCAAAAACGTTTCATCGGACTTGCGGGCCGTTGCTTGCAAATCCCGTTTTTCCACAGAGCTTTCCACCATGACGTCATTGATGTTCACAAGCTCTGCTTTGTGCGCAGTGCTTTTGACAATTTTTTCTGCAATGGCTTGAGAATCGTCATTCATGCAGAGAATAAATTTAGCCTCAGAAAACTCCGAAATAAATTTTTGGTCTGGTAAACTGAGTCGTACATCCACAGGAACAATGATGCCACCAGCCAGCGGGACCGCAAAGAATCCGACCGCATACTCGGGACGGGATTTCGCCAGAATAAGCACGCGATCACCGCGCTTGAGTCCTAGGTGCAAGAGCTTGCTCGCAAGTTTTTCCGCCTGGCTTTGAACTTCGCCATAAGTGAGAGCCTGCCATTGGTGGCCATTCGCCAGGTTATGACGCCCAAAAAAAGCGGCCCTGTCCCGATATTGACTCGAAACAGTTTGGAGGAAGCTAAATAGGCATTTTGGCTCGGAAACCATCATTCCCTCCTAGTTTGCAAAAGAGGTTCCAACAATCTCCGATTAGATCGCGATTAGTAGACTAGGGCAACGGCCCTAGGGCCGGAATGTCCACTCACTAGACATATGTAGGCGCATCCTGTCTCCGATTTCCGAGGAGGTAGGCCCCGGCGCTGAGCCCGATGAAGACCAACCCTGAAAAGCAAACACCGGTCCATTGATAGATTCCCCACGCATAGCTTGCGGCCCAAGAGCCGACCGCACCCCCCATGAAGTAGGCAAACATGTAGGCCGTATTCAAACGACTGCGGGCTTCGGGCAGAATGGAGAAGACACGGCTTTGATTCGAAATGTGGGTGCCTTGCAAACCGATATCCATCAAGAGCACGCCGATACCCAGAGCGAGCAGAGAGTGTCCGCCCCAAATCCAGTAGATTACGAAAGCGAGCGCACACAAAATAATTCCAAAACCAATCGCGACGCGGGGGCTTTTCTTATCTGCAAATCGCCCCACGATCGGAGCTGTCAGTGCACCGGCGGCTCCGAGCACACCAAAGAGTCCCACCGTACGCGGGCCCAGCTGAAATGCGGGTGATTCCATCAGGTAAATCAATGTCGCCCAGAAACCGCTGAAGGACCCAAACAGAGCGGCTCCGACGAGCATGGATTCTCGTAGAGTCGGTTGCTCCTTCACGAGGTCTAAAACAGAACGCAGCAAGCGCAAGTAACTTCCATTGAACGTCGGTTCGCTTACGGGAAGGATCGCACGAAGAACAAATGCCAAGATAAAAAGAACCACAGCCGCTGAGATAAACATCACGCGCCAGCCGAAAGCCTCACCAACAAATCCGGCAACAGTGCGAGCTAAAAGAATCCCGAGCAGCAAGCCACTCATCACCATGCCGACCACTTGGCCGCGCTTTGTGGGACTTGCTAAGTGCGCTGCGAATGGAATGATGAATTGCGGAGTCAATGTCGTGATTCCCACGGCAAAGCTCATAAGAATCGCAAAATAGATGTTATGTGAAAACGCCATTCCCAAGAGTGAAAGCGCGGAAATCAAAGTCGCGAAGAATATCAGGCGGCGTCTTTCAATTTGGTCGCCGAGTGGAATTAAAAACAACATTCCCGCGGCATAACCAAACTGCGTGAGTGTCGGAATCCAACCAATCTGCTGGGCAGAGGCTCCGAAGGATTCTTGCATTTGTGAAAGAAGGGGTTGGCAGTAGTAGATGTTTGCCACGCTGAGGCCGGTGGCAATAGTCATGATCCATAAGACAAAACGAGGAAGAGTATGAGAGCTGGGATTAGTCATGTCACATAACTAATCCCTCACCTTATTGAAGGCAAGTTTTCTTAAGACCAGCGGCACTTCAGACGCGGAATCAATGGTGGGTTTTTTGAAATCTTAAAAGATTTGCATTGTTCCACCATTTGTAAACCCACTTCACTAGAAGTCCCAAGGATCAAATTTCCTTGAACATCAAGTACGCGGTTATTGTTTTGAAGAGAGATGGCGGAAACGGACAGAATGGAGCAAATAAACAAAGTTGCAGTGTATTTAAGCATTGAGTCCTCACTCTGGTTACATACTGGATGTGATGTATAGTATATCGGCAATTTCTGCCGAGACTAAAGGCCAATTTGCAAACTTCTTAAACGAAAAATTAAACATTAATGACCGTTTCACTCTGAGACAGTTTTTTGCAGAGAACCGGTTAGTAGTATGCTAAGATCACTTTATGTATTTTGAATTTGTTTGCACAAAATCATACCTTTCTCACACTCGTCTTCTAGACCGGGTGACAGTCTCTATTTTTTAAGTCGGTGTAGAGCCGACCCACTTAGTTTTATTTTTTGAAAATTTAGTTTTTACACAACCAGGAGGTCTCTATGGCTACAGGTGAATCCATACTTGTAACGGAACAAGATTTTGAACGTTTAGCATTACTCATCATTCATTCGCACGGTCCGAATGCACTGGCTCTCGAAGAGGAGCTCGGCCGCGCGGAGGTGGTTGGACAGAAAGAAATTCCTGGTGACGTCGTGACCATGAACTCGGTGGTCACCTTTGTCTCCAAGGATACCAACAAAGAAACGGAGATTCGTCTCGTCTATCCGAAAGATGCGGATGTGACAAAAGGTCACGTTTCCGTCTTGGCACCCGTGGGCGTTGCGCTATTGGGTTTGCGAGTGGGACAAAGCATCGATTGGCCGATGCCGAACGGGCAATCGCGTCAGCTGACGGTGACAGGAATTAAGTACCAACCAGAGGCTCAGGGCGACTGGGAGCTCTAAGGAAGACCCATAAGTTTTTCTTATACTAGGTTAAAAATCAATCGATTGGCCAGGGGGAGAACGTCTTGATATTTGTCTTTTCAGGTTCTCCTTCTTCGCCGCACTTAACTAAGGTGGGCGTCACTAAAAATCGAGCGCACATCGCGCATTCCCACATCCCACCATAAAATCCCACCTTCGGAGAACTCCGCGCGCGTAAATTAGTTTTTCAGCTTCCAGTCTTTCTCAGTAATCAAGCGAGAGCCGCGCTTTGAAAAAAGATAATTCCAAGCCCACTGAGTCAAAACAGAAACGCGGTTCTTAAAATCGATCAAATAAATAATATGCACAAAGAGCCACGCGAGCCAGGCGATAAAGCCGGTCATTCGCAAATGACCCGAGACCGCAATCGCACGTCGTTTGCCGATCGTGGCCATGAGGCCTTTATCGAAATATTGGAACTGTTCACGCGGTTTGCTTTTGAGATCATTCAAAATCATACTTGCGGTGAAGCGGCCGGCTTGAATTGCTGCGGGAGCAAGGCCAGGCAAAAAATTTCCCGGCGTCATTTCAAGAGCAGCCATGTCGCCAATCACAAAAGTTTCACGATGGCCAGGAATGGAGAAATCTTTTTCAACAATAACTCGGCCAGCGCGATCCTCTCTGGTTTCCGGTGTAAACTCCATTTTAGCCGCTTGAACGCCTGCTGCCCAGAACACACAATTGGAAAGAATAAATTCTTCACCAATCTTAACGCCTTCGGAATTGATATTCTCTACGCGGGCACCGGTGCGAACTTCCACTCCGAGAGTTTGTAGATCCCGCAACGCATGTTTCGATAGGTCCTCGGGAAATCCAGCTAGGATGCGAGGACCTGCTTCAATTAATAGAACGCGGGCTTTGGTGGGATCAATGCGACGGAAATCTTTGACTAAAACCGTGCGACTGATGTCGGCAATCGCACCGGCGAGTTCCACCCCCGTGGGACCAGCACCAACGACTACAAAAGTAAGAAGGTCTTTCTGATTTGTGCTATCAAAAGCATTCTCGGCCTGCTCAAAGGCGGAGAGAATACGACGGCGGATTTCGGTCGCTTGCTCAAGTGTTTTAAGTCCTGGTGCGAAGTCTTCCCACTCATTGCGCCCGAAATAACTGTGCTGAGCACCGCAGGCTAGAACCAGGTAATCATATTCTAGTTCCAGCATTTTACCGCCGACAACGCTGGCGACATATTTTTCTGAAAGATTCACTTTCAAAATTTTTCCGAGATGAACTTCGACATTTGTGGCGTTTGAAAACTGCGCGCGAATAGGCACAGCGATATCGGCGGGGTTGAGCCCCGCCGTCGCCACTTGATAAAGGAGCGGCTGAAAAAGATGATGATTGCGCTGATCCACAAGAATCACATGGACGCCCTCTTTGTTGGCAAGTGCATGAGCGGCGTTGAGTCCGCCAAAGCCACCGCCAACAATGATGACGATTTTCTTCCCTTTGAGTTTCTCAGGATGAGTGACGCGCATAATTTCCCCTTACGGGGAGTTTAAGGCGTCAATCGATTGCGGTCACGTGGATAAAGCGCCGCCTCGCGAACGTTTGTTAAACCCAGGATTTGTGCCGTCATGCGCTCAGCGCCAATAGCAAATCCACCATGAGGTGGCATCCCAAGTTCAAACATTCGTAAGTGACTTTCAAATGACAACACATCCAAGCGACGGCGCTTCAATGCGGCCTCGAGATCACTGCGGCGATGAAGTCTTTGACCGCCCGTCGTGATTTCTAGTCCACGAAACAGCAAGTCGAAACTTTGTGCCGCACCAGCGGTCCCGCGTGGGGCCGTGTAAAACGGTCGCGCACTCAGAGGAAATCCTAAGACAAACACCGCAGACACGCCGAATTCTTTTTCAGCAAGCGTGCACAGTTGACGTTCTGCCTCACCATCGAGGTCCTCAACAAGGTCTGTTCGCCCAAACGCTTGTTTGAGTCTCTCAAGGCATTCGCCAAATTCCCAGATGGGAGCTTTCTCTAAACTTGGAAGTGGCTTTTGCTGAAACATTTTGAGCGCTTCTCCATGTTCGGAGTTCAGTGTTTCAAACATAAAGTTTAAAAGACCTCTTTCAAGTTCTATGACTTCCTCAGGGCTATTGATGAATCCCATTTCTACGTCGAGCGAATAGTACTCGGTCAGATGCCGGCTCGTCGCATGAGGTTCTGCTCGATAAACATGGCCGGTCTCAAAGACGCGTTCAAAACCCGCAACTCCTTGCTCTTTGTAGAATTGCGGACTTTGTGCCAAATATGCGACTTTTTCAAAGTATCTCATTTGAAAAAGGTTCGTGCCACCTTCAGTGCCTCCAGCAACGAGTTTTGAAGTGACGATTTCGGTAAAATGATTCTTTCGCAAATACTCGCGAAAGAGTTCAATCACCGAGGCTTGCAATTTGAAAATGCGACCGGACTTTTCGCTCCTCATGACGAGGGGACGATTTTCAAGTTGAATCTCCATCGAAACCTTTTCAACTTCGGACGATGCATTAAACGGCAACTGCGAGAGAGAAGACTCACTCAGTTTCCGAATGGAAGTCACTTGCAACTCAAAGCCGATCTTTGAACGCGGATCCAAATTTAAATTACCATTAATTTCAACGCAATCATCCAGTCTGAGGTGCAGATCATTATTATTGAGATCTGTCGGCATCACACACTGCAGGATTCCGGTGCAATCTTTTACAACGATGAATGTAGTTTTCGATAGAACTCGTAGATGGTAAATCCATCCACAAATAGAAATAGTTTGTCCCTGTACCGGCTTGATCTGGCCGATAAAACTTCGCCCTTGATGCACGTAGCACCTCCTATGGTGGGTCTTCATTTGTTTGTGTCTATGAACTGGAGCCCAAGACTGTTGTGGGCGGTGCCATCCAGCTTCCGGGAAATCCGGCGCTTTTGATTCGTACTGTCGTGTGTATAGAGTTGTCATCCTCATCGACGAGTTGCAGCCAGGATAAAGCAAAGCCTGTTATTTGTCTTATCAATTGTTTTTATGAGGGGGATAAGCAATTATGTGCGAATGGAAAACATCATTATTCACGGACGTGAAAGAGATCTAGGCGGATTCCTTGTTCACCGCTCACTGCCGAGCGCGCACCGCAGATACTGCGGGCCCTTCGTGTTTTTAGATCACATGGGCCCTTTGGAAATTACCGAAGAACATTTGATGAATGTGCGACCCCATCCCCACATTGGTCTGGCGACAGTGACTTATCTTTTTGATGGTCGCGGGTATCATCGCGATAGCTTGGGTTCGAAGCAAATGATTACGCCGGGAGATTTAAATTGGATGACGGCGGGCCGTGGAATCGTGCATTCCGAAAGGACGCCACCGGAAGATCGCGCAGCTCATCCGCATAAGTGGATGCATGGAGTGCAAATCTGGGTGGGCCTACCGACAGAGCATGAAGAGTGTGAGCCCAGCTTTGCGCACTGGCCGAGTGAGAAAATGCCAAGAATTCAATTTGGTAAAAATATTAATGCCAAAATAATGATTGGCGAGCACAGCGGAGTGAAGTCGCCGGTGACTTGCCTTTCGAGAACTTTATTCATGGATCTTCCATGCGCACAAGATGGAGAAGAAACTTGGTCCTTCAACGAGCAAGAACTTGGACTATTTATTGTGAATGGTGAAGCGGTCATCAATGGTCATGCACTCAAGGGTGACGATTTGATTCTGGTCGCAGATCCGGAAAATATTGAAATCAAATACGCCGAGAACACACGCATTCTCGCCATCGGTGGGGAGCCGTTCCCAGAACCAAGACATATTTGGTGGAACTTTGTTTCTTCTAAAAAAGAACTGATTCACAAAGCGGCAGCGGCGTGGAAAGACCAAACTTTTGGTCATGTTCCCGGGGAAACCGATTTTATTCCACTTCCCAACGACAAACTTCCTTAGGAGTTCATCATGGCAGGGCATTTTGCTGACGAAGAAAAAGTATTAAGCCTCTACAAAGAATTGCTTCATCAATGGAACGAGAAGCAAGCACAAGGCATGGCGGGTGTATTCACAGAAAACGGAAGTCTTGTAGGCTTTGATGGGAGCCAAGTAAATACGATGAAAGATATTGAAGGACATCTGACGCCCATCTTTGCTCAGTATCCGACAGCACGATTTATTCACATTGTCCGTGAGATTCGCCAACTGGGGCCAGATACAGCATTGTTGCGTGCGAACGTAGGAATGGTACCACGTGGCTATGATGACATTAATCCCGCAGTGAATGCGGTACAAACGATGATCGCGGTGAAACAAAACAATCAGTGGAAGGTTGCGATGTTTCAAAATACGCCGGCGGCGCATCACGGAAATCCGGAAGAGGCGGAAAAGCTCAGCGCGGAATTACGTGAGGTTTTGAAAAAACAACTACACACCAACTAGGGTGAAGGAGAGGGGCATGAAAGTAGATATCTGGTCCGACACCGCATGTCCGTTTTGTTACATTGGTAAAAGAAATTTTGAAAAAGCCCTCGCGCGGTTTTCACACTTCGCACAGGTGAAAGTCATTTTGCACAGTTTTGAACTGGATCCCAACGCACCGAAAAGTCAGCACATGAACTTGAATCAAATGCTGGCAAAAAAGTACAATATGAGTCTTGAGCGCGCAAAGCAGATGAATGTTTCGGTCACTCAGCGAGCGGCGGAAGCAGGGATTCATTTTGATTTAGAAGCAGCGATTCTCACCAATCACTTTGATGGTCATCGACTTTTGCACTTAGCAAAAGACCGTGGCGTGCAATCCGCAGTCCAAGAAAAGCTCTTTGCCGCCTATTTCTCAGAAGGGAAAGACGTCAGTGATCACAAAGAACTGATTCAACTCGGCTCCGAAGCGGGGCTCAAGCCTACCGAGATCAAAGATATGCTAGAATCAGAAATGTACGCCGCCGAAGTCCGCGAGGACGAGGCCGTTGCAAACGAATTGGGAATCACAGGGGTTCCTGCTTTCATTTTGGCAGAAAAGTATTTAATCTCTGGCGCACAACCTGTAGAAACCTTCATAGAAGCCCTCAAAGCGGCTTGGAGTGAACATGAGTAGCAAAGACCTTGTCGTAAAAAGTTCCATCACAGTAGAAAAAGTAGCTCGTTATGTAGCTGAAAAAATCACGGTGGAATCCGAATTAGAAAGAAAACTTCGTCAAGAAACTAGCAAACTTCCCAATGGTGGAATGATCAGCAGCAGTGATGTCGGAGCCTTCCTCGCCATTCTAGCTCAAGCCATTCATACTAAGAAAGCATTAGAAATTGGAACCTTCACAGGTTACACCGCTTTGAAGGTGGCAACGATCCTGCCTGAAGGCGGAAAGCTTATTTGCTGTGATATCAGTGCTGATTGGACGAATATCGGTAAAAAGTTTTGGGATGAAGCGAAGATTTCAAAGAAGATCGATTTGCGATTGGCTCCAGCGCTTGAAACCTTGAACGGCCTACTCACGGATGGCCAAGCGGATAGTTTTGATTTTGCCTTCATCGATGCGGATAAGACTGGTTATGACAGTTACTATGAAGCTTGCTTGAAGCTGCTTCGCCCTGGCGGTTTGATCGTTCTTGATAATATGCTTTGGAGTGGCCGGGTCGCGGATCCAAGTGAGCAAGATGATACGACGAAAGCCATTCGTGCATTGAATGAGAAAGTCAGCAAAGACCCGCGCGTGAACTCTTGCTTACTCACCGTGGGTGATGGTTTGATGCTCGCTTACAAAAAGTAATTAGTCTTGATTCTCTTCGAGAGCAGAAATGAGCTCTCGAAGGGTGCTATCGATTTCTTTGAGTGATTTCACACTCATCTTGCTGCCAACTTTATCAGCCCATTTTCTCTGTTCAGCTTGAATTGTCGTCAAAGCTCTTTTGCCCGCAGCAGTGAGGGCTAAGTGCATGGCGCGTTTATCATTTGGATTGTCTTTATATACAGTCAGTCCCTCTTCACTGAGAGAGTCCGCTAAGCGCTGCACACTTTGTCTTGCAAGTCCCAGCGCACGCGCAACTTCAGCCACGGTCATCAGTTTCATTTCCGCAGCAGCAATCACTCGCCAGCGCGCGGAGGTTTGGCCCGCACTATAAGCAATGCGATCGCCGGCTTCTAAAAGCACTCCGTTTAGGAACATGATTTTTACGGCCACTAATGAGAAAGCGTCTCCCGCCGGCGTTCGTCTGGACATAGGTCTCATCCTGAAAGATCGACAGCATACTGTCAATAGTCTAAATGACAGCTTGCTGTCAAAACGAAACTACCCCTAGGCTTAAGCCCAGTGTAGGAGAGTGTATGAGCCCAAAGAGAAAAGACATCTCTAAATCAATACAAGGTGACGTTCGACCTCAAGAATCGGTGACTTGAGAGGTTCGATCGTCACTTGCAAATCTTTAAACTTCTTGCGCGAGAGAGCGAGTTCTTCGTCGATTTTTTCGCGGCGGCCTTTGAGCAAGAAGTACTTGCCTTTGTTTTTATAGTAATTGCGGCTGATATCTAAAATCACGTCGATCGGTTTGAAGGCGCGTGCGGTGACGACGTCAATACCTGGGAGATCTTTGGGGATTTCTCCGTGGATATTGATGTTTGGTGCGACTTTTTTACAGCGAGCGAGGAATTCTTGTTTCAGCGGGCTCTTCTCATAGAGGTGATACGGGATATTCGCAAATTGAATGGCGTAGATCACTCCGGGCATTCCGCCGCCGGAGCCGAAATCAGCCGCGGCTTTCACATCTTTCGGGAACTGTTTGAGTGGCAATAAGCAATCAATGATGTGATTGTCGATGAGTTCTTCGAAAGTCATTTTGCGGCTAACAAGATTAAGTTCTTCGTTCGCTGACCACAAGAGATCCACGTAGGCCTTTAACTGCGGCAGGGCTTCTTCGCGGAAGCCGAGTTCGATCATAAGTGGAATGCGCTTTTCAAAATGCATAGTTCTAGTTAGCTGAATTTGGGTCAATTGCCAAGGACTAAGGCTCCGAGGACTCCACCTGCGATAATCAACCACACGGAGTTCACTTTGTAGCGGATCAAAAGTACGCACGCGATAGCGGAGATGAGAAAAGTTTTCCAATCGACGATGGTGGACCGGCCCAGCTGCAACGTGACCAAGATCATCAATGCGAGGGAGGCTACGTTTACGCCATCGAGAAACCCGCTAGCAGATTTGGACCGACGGATTCTAGGAAGGAGTGGCGCACTGAGAGCGACAAACACAAAGGCGGGCAGAAAAATTCCTAGAGTGGCAAGCCACGCTCCGGAGGATCCCGCCATGATGTAGCCAATGAAGGTCGCCGTAGTAAAAACGGGCCCTGGAGTAAATTGTCCTACTGAGATTGCATCTAGTAGCTGGGCCTCAGTGAGCCAATGAAGTCTTTCGACAAACTCGGCGCGAATAAAGGCAAGAAGAACGTAACCGCTTCCATAGAGGACAGAGCCAATTTTAACAAATCCCCAAAAAAGCCGGGAGAGGCTGACAGCGGGATTGTTTTCAGAGTCGATCGCAGCGAGAGCTCGTAGCGTATAAGTTAAAATGAGAAAAGGGAGGAGCACTGTTATAGGTTGTCGTCTCGTAACGGCGACTATTCCAAGGATACCCGCAGCCAACAGTACCAACATTTCATTAAGACCCGCGAAACTAAATCCTAAAGCGGCGACGCCGATCACTCCCAAAGAAATATTTTTCACCGACGATTTTGTAAGACCCCAGATAGCTTGCAAAACAATTGCGATAATCACGGGCTTAATTCCTAAGAGGATATGATTGACCTCTGGAAGACCTCCGTACTCTTGATAGCCCCATGCCACTAACCATACAATCAGCAGGGCGGGCAGAATAAAACAAGAGCCAGCAACGATAAGTCCGGCGAGGCCTCGCTGTCGAAGGCCGATGTGAATTGCAAGTTCCGTCGAATTCGGGCCGGGGATTAAATTCGCGGCGCCGAGGAAATCTAGAAATTCAGCTTCTGTGAGCCACTTTCTTTTTTGCACAACCTCTTCGCGCATGAGAGCAATGTGCGCGGCGGGGCCGCCAAAGCCGATTGTTCCTAATTTTAAAAATAGCAGAGCGAGTTCTTTCAAAGAAGTCACCGACTACATCTCAAATTCTTCGAAAAGTTTTTTCAACGAATCCGTGGCCAAATTCATAAAAGCACTCAGTTTCGGTGTGACATATTTTTGTGCCGGATAGACGAAATGAACCGGTGAGGTGGCCGTGCGCCACTCGGGCAAAATGCGCACCAGTTTTCCCGACTGAATATCCGAGTAAACCATGTGCGTGGGCATCAGTGCGATGCCTTCGCCTCGGAGGGCGAGGATACGGATCATCTTTAAGTCATTCGCAATCAGGCGGCTTGGGAGGGCCACATTAAAGCCACCTTTGGAACTCACCAGTTTCCAGTCGTCTACGCCAAGAGGACTATAGATGAGGCATCGATGGTTTCTGAGATCACGCGGGTGAGAAGGAGTTCCTTTGTTTTTCAAATACTTCGGTGAGGCCACTGGTACAAAGTAAGCGGCACCTAATTTTTTAGCGATGAGAGTAGAGTCCTTCAGTTCGCCCGCGCGAATTGCAAGATCCACACTTTCGCTGAGAAGATCCACGCGTCGGTCGGTCAGAATGACTTCGGTGCGCACTTTGGGATATTTGCTACAAAATTCAGCCAGAATGTCGGGGAGAATGGAGCTGCCAAGCTCCACAGGCCCTGTGATTCTTAGAAGTCCTTGGGGTTCACCTTGCACATTCGCAAGTTCACTCTCGGCGGACTCGATTTCCTCGAGGCCCTGTATACAACGCTTGAAGTAAGCTTTGCCGGGCTCGGTGATACTCAGCTTCCGAGTGGTTCGTTGAATCAGTGTCACTCCAAGACGTTTCTCCAAAGAGGACACCTTGGCACTGACTGTGGAATTGGGCATTCCAAGTTTTTTAGCAGCCTGGCTGAAGCTGCCTTCTTGTACAACCTTAATAAAAACAAAGACTTCGTTTAAATCGACGCTCATATTATCCATTAGTATGAAATATAATTCCATTTTTTGCTATCTAATAAATTATAAAAACGCACGATAGAGTGGATGTATTCAAACAAGGAGAAACAAAATGAAAACATATCAAATCGACCCCTCCCACTCGACAGCAAGTTTTAGTATTAAGCACATGATGATCGCCAAAGTTCATGGCGGTTTCGAAAAGATGACCGGCACGCTGAGCTATGATCCAGCGAGTCCTGCAAAATCCAGCGTTCAAGTCGCGATTGAAACGGCCAGCATCAACACACGCGAAGCGCAAAGAGACACGCACCTGCGCAGTCCCGATTTCTTTGATGTGGAAAAGTACCCAACCATTACTTTCAAATCGGCGCGAATCGAAGGTTCTGGTGGAGAACTCAAAGTTATTGGTGACTTAACAATCCACGGAGTGACTCAACAGGTGACTCTCGATGTGGAAGGCCCTAGCGATGAAATGAAAGATCCATGGGGAAATACTAAAATCGGCGCCTCTGGCACAACCAAAATCAAACGTAAAGACTTCGGTTTGACTTGGAACGCGGCTCTCGAAGCTGGTGGCTTCCTCGTCGGTGACGATGTGACCATCAACCTCGATGTCCAATTTGTGAAACAGGCATAAGCATCTATTTCGCCGGATAGGTACGACTGACTTTTGCGCCCGTCAAAACGTTGATACCGTTGAGCGTGACAGACTTGAGTTTACGGAAAGGCGGCACAAGAGTTTTTGTCGCCTCCGAGTAA
>Ga0255338_1002032_pt1 | contig 33145 bp, 28 predicted proteins | sample MeOH1_35cm_T4_19_FD_203715 | JGI IMG/M metagenome (GOLD analysis project Ga0255338, IMG submission 203715) | Sandy soil microbial communities from University of British Columbia, Vancouver, Canada - MeOH1_35cm_T4_195 | ecosystem: Engineered > Artificial ecosystem > Sand microcosm > Unclassified ... | reverse complement strand
TATAGGGATAGGTCGAGAAGCCGGTGGCGCGCATGCGCTGTTCGTTGACGCGAATACCAGCCAAGGCGCGGCCAAAGCGCGAGCGCAGCAGCAGCGCCAGAAAGCCGAAGGTCGCGGCCAGACTGCCCAGCGTGAAGCCATACAGCACCATCGGCCGGTCGAGGTCGAGCAACGATCCCAGCACCGGCTTGGCGTTGAGATAGATGCCGTCGGTGCCACCGCCCAGCGGTGTGTCGTGGATCACATAGAAAGCCATCTGCGCGAAGGCCAGCGTCACCATGATGAAGTACACACCTTTGGTGCGCAGCGACAGCGCGCCCATGAAAAGCGCATAAGCCGCGGCGATCAGCATGCTGGCTGGCAGGAGCCAGAATAAGGAGGGAGCCTCATAGCCAGGTGAAAGCAACACCGTGGCATAGGCGCCGATGCCGAACAAAGCTGCCTGACCGAAGCACACCAGACCTGTGCTGCCGACCAACAGCTCCAGGCTGAGCGCCAGGACGGCATAGATCATGATCTTGGTGACAAGGTCGACGCCGTAGCTGCCTGCAGCCAGCGGGAAGAGCGCTAGCGCGGCAAAGGCGGTGATGACGAAGAGGAGTTTGAAGCGTTCCATGTTGAATCCCTGCAAGCCTCAGCCGGCCTTGAAGAGGCCGTCGGGCTTCCAGAGCAGCACCAGCGCCATTAATACGTAGACCAGCACGCCGGCGGCCTGCGGAAACAGAACGTTGCCAAAGGTGTCCACCAAGCCGATCAGCAGTGCCGCCAGCAGTGCGCCACGGATGGAACCGATGCCGCCGATCACCACCACCACAAAGCAGATGATGAGTACGTGGTTGCCCATGCCTGGGTAAACCGAGGAAACCGGTGCGGCCACCATCCCGGCTAACGCGGCCAGGGCCACGCCGGCTGCGAACACCACACGGTAGAGGAATTTGATGTCGATGCCCAGCGACTGCACCATTTCACGGTTGCTGGCGCCAGCACGGATCATCATGCCCAACCGCGTCCGGCTGAAGACAAAGTACAGACCTAGCGCCAGCGCAAGGCAGACCGCCGAGATAAAGAGCCGGTAGACCGGGTAGGTCATGACGTCCCCCAGTGCAAAGTTCCCGGTCAGCCAAGCCGGCGGGTCGACACCATGCACGTCATCGCCCACCAGCAGGCTACGTGCCTCTTCGAAGATCAAGATCAGACCGTAGGTCATGAGAACTTGCTGCAGGTGCTCCCTCTCGTACAGGAAGCTGAAGAAGACCCATTCGAGCAGGTACCCCAGCAGCACAGCCAGCACCGTACCGGCGAGCATTGTGGCGAAAAATCCTCCGCCGAACGTGGCAGCCACGATCGGCGCCAGCGCGAAGGACATATAGGCACCAATCATGTAGAAGCTGCCGTGTGCCAGATTGATGACACCCATGATGCCGAAGATCAGCGTCAGCCCGGAGGCGACGAGAAACAGCAGCAGCCCGTATTGCAGGGCGTTCAGGCATTGGATGAGGAACGTCGTGAGATCCATCGTGGTTCAATCGTTTGGTCGCGTGGATTGCGCGGTGGACGTCCCGATTCCAGGCCGGGCCTGAGATCGGGACGCCTGGATGGCGAGGCGCTTCTCGCTTACATCTTGCAGCCGCGACCAGGGTCGGCCAAGGCCTTGGTGGCTACGCCGGCGAAGGTGTTCTCCTTGCCAGTGACTTGACGCAGATAGATGTCCTGAACAGGATTGTGGGACTTGGAGATGGTGAAGGCACCACGTGGGCTGTCGATCCGTGCCTTCTCAAGCGCAGCGGAAAATTCCGCTTTTTTGCTCACATCACCTTTGACCGCATTCAGGCCGATGCCCAGCATTTGAGCTGCATCGTAGCCCTGCACGGCGTAGACATCGGGCTGCAGTTTGTAGCTCTTGGCGTAGGCCAGGCGGAATTCCTTGTCGCGCTTTGTTTCAAGGTTGTCGGCATAGTGCAGGGTCGTGGTCAGGCCGTCGGCCGCGGCCCCTTGCGCTTCCAGCGTGCCATCGGTCAGGAAGCCGGCGCCATACAGCGGGATGCTCTTTTTCAGGCCAGACGCGGCGTAGTCCTTGACGAATTTCACGGCTCCGGCCCCGGCGAAGAAGGTGTAGACCGCATCGGGCTTGGTTGCAGCGATCTCGGTCAACAGGGCCTGGAACTCTTCGTTCGGAAACGGCAGTGTGAGCTGCTTGACGACCTTGCCGCCTGCCTTCTCGAAAGCCTCTTTGAATCCTCCAACCGATTCCTCGCCGGCAGCGTATTTCCAGGTGATGGTGACGGCGGTCTTGTGACCTTTCTTGGCCGCGACATCGCCCATGGCGTAGGCGGACTGCCACATCGTGAAGGAGCTGCGGAAGATGTTGGGTGCGCACATCGAGCCTGTAATCGCACCGGCGCCAGCGTTGGGAACGATCAGGAGGGTGCCACTGTCCTTGGCAGCCTTGGCCATGGCCATGGCCACGCCGGAATGCACGGTGCCGATCAGAACATCCACCTGATCTCGCTTGATCAGCTTGTTGACGTTGTCGGTTGCCTTCGGCGGGGAGGATTCGTCATCGACCTTGAAGTACTCTATCTCGCGCCCGCCGAGCTTGCCCCCCTGTTCGGCGACATAAAGGCGAAAGCCGTTTTCGATGGCATTGCCCAGCGCTGCATACGTGCCGGTGTAAGGAAGCATGAGCCCCACTTTGAGCTTGGGAGCAGGCTGGGCCAGAGCCAACGGAACGGCCATGGATGTCGTGGCCAGAGCCAGGATGGTACGGCGTAGCAGTTTCATGGTTTGTCTCCTTTTGTATGCCGTTTGATGAAATCGGTTGCCGCTGAGATCAGCGGACCGGGCTGATCGCGATGCGGTGAGTGACCACAGGCGGGCAGTTCGAGAAGTTCGGTTTGGGGGAGTCTGCGAGCGATCCCGCGAATCTGTTCCATCGATCCATAGGGGTCATCGTGACCTTGCACGGCCAGTACGGGGCAGTCGATGGATGCGATTTCATTTTCGATCGACCAGTGGCGAAAGGCCGGGTTAAGCCATATGTCATTCCAGCCCCAGAATGCAGAGTCTGGATCATCGTGGTAGCGGGACAGACGTTCGCGCAAATCGGTACTCAGGTAGGCATCGCGCGCCTGCTCGATACTGGCAATGGAGATGTCTTCCACCATAATGTGCGGTGCCAGCACGATGACGCCGGCGACCTGCTGTGGATGCTGCGTGGCATGCAAAAGGGCGATAGACCCACCGTCGCTATGGCCCAAAAGCCAGATCGGATCTTGCTGTGCGTCGTAGCCCAGCGCTTCAAGCAATGCGGGGAGAACTTCATGCGCCTGGCGATGCATGAAGTCCACATCCCACGCTTCACCGGCCAGGCGTGGTGTCGAGCGACCATAGCCGGGACGAGAGTAGAGCAAGCCTCGACACCCGGTTGCATCACACAGACGCTCCGGAAAATCGCGCCACATGGAGAGCGAGCCCAGACCTTCATGCAGAAAGACGAGCAATGGCGCACTGCTACGCGCCGGTGCGATCCATTGGTATTCGATGCGTGTAGGCCGACTTGCCCACACAATTTCTGCGAAGCTCGCCGCGTCGTTCATCGCGAGGCAACCTCTCGCTCGCGTAATTTGAAGCGCTGGATCTTGCCAGTGGCCGTCTTGGGAAGTTCGGTGATGAATTCGATCTGGCGCGGGTACTTGTACGGGGCCAATCTGTCCTTCACAAAGGCCTTGAGGTCCTCCTCGCTTGCTTGCGCGCCATCCTTGAGCACGACATAGGCCTTGGTCTTGGTCAGTCCATCGGTATCGACGACGCCAATGACGGCAGCCTCCAGCACGGTTGGATGCTGGACCAGCGTAGCCTCCACCTCGAAGGGCGAGACGTATATACCGCTCACCTTGAGCATGTCGTCGCTGCGGCCGGAGTAGGTGAAAGTGCCGTCCGCATTGCGCACGTACTTGTCGCCGCTTTTGGTCCAGCCGCCCTGGAAGGTCTCGCGTGTCTTGGTCCGGTTGCCCCAGTACATCATGGCACTTGACGGGCCGTGAATGTAGAGATCGCCCGGCTCGCCATCGGGCACGGGTTGACCATCCTCTCCGCGCAGTTCGATCTCATAGCCGGGCACCGGCCAGCCGGTGGTGCCGTAGCGAACCTGGTCCGGACGGTTAGACATGAAAATGTGCAGCATCTCGGTCGAACCAATACCGTCGACGATGTCGACCCCGAAATGCCGTTTGAAGCGTTCCCCCAGCTCGGCAGGCAGGGCCTCGCCGGCAGAAGAGACCAGCCGTAGCGCCACATCGCTGCGGGCCGGCAATTGCGGATGCGCAAGCATGCCGGCAAAGCCTGTGGGTGCGCCGAAGAAGACCGTCGGTTTGACCAGTGTCGATCCTTTTGCATCCGTTACGCCGCCAGCCTTCCCGAGCCAGCGGCGGAAGGTGGCGTCTGGCGTCGGCCGCTCGGCCATCAGCAGCACGGTGGCGCCCACACTCAAGGGAAAGGTCAGGGCATTACCCAAGCCATAGGCAAAGAACAGTTTGGCCGCCGAAAAGCAAATGTCGGACTCTTGCAGTCCCAGCACAGCCTTGCCATAGAGTTCGGCAGTCCAGTAGGGGTTGGCGTGCGAGTGCACGGTGCCCTTGGGCCGGCCCGTGGAACCAGAGGAGTAGAGCCAAAAGCCGGGGTCATCCGGACTGGTGGTTGCTGGATTAAGTGCCGGTGCCTGGCTCTGCAGGAAAGCTTCGAACTCAACTTCGGCGGGGTGAAGCGGTGCCACCGGACGCGAGACGATCACTTTCTGAACCTCATGATCGCATTTCGTCATGGCCGCCGTCAACGTCGGCAGCAACGCACCGGATACGAGTACGGCCTGCGCACGCGAGTGCTCAAGCATGTAGGCATAGTCGTCAGCGGTCAGCAGGGTGTTCACAGCCACGGGTACGATGCCGGCATACATCGCACCGAGGAAGCTCACCGGCCAGTCGCTGCAGTCGTGCATCAACAGTAATACGCGCTCCTCGCGCTTGATATGCAGCGCACGCAGGCCAGCCGCCATACGCCGCACACGTTCGTCCAACTGACCATAACTCAGTGAGCCCTGATCGTCTATGAAAGCGGTCTTACTGGTACGTTGCGCGTTGCCCGCAAGAAGATGCTGGGCAAAATTGAAGCGCTCACCGGGGGCGGGAATTTGCATTGTGGTGGTCATGGCGTGTTTTCCTGCTGCAGCGAGGCGAGAACGGCGGCGCTGGCCTGTACAGCGCTGCGACGGTGATAGAAATTCAGCGCGCGTGCGCCACCCAGTTCCTCGCCGCCACCGGCGCGGCCGGGCCCGCCATGCAGCGACTGCGGCATGACGTTGCCGTGACCGGTGTGCAACTGCGCCACGTCGGGCGAGACCACGTGCACGCGGCCGTGACTGTCGGCCAGTTCTATCGCGGCGGTGGCCAAGGTGGCGGCATCACTGCCATATAAAGAGGCCACCAGTGAACCTTCGCCGCGGCGCACCAGTTTCAGGGCCTGTTCCTCATCTCGGTAGGGCAGCAGGGTTGCGACGGGGCCGAAGACCTCGGTCTGGTGCAGTTGAGGCGTCTCGGCTTGACGCGTACCCAGCAAGGTGGGACCCATGCAACAGGCAATGGCCGGATCAATGTCAATCATCGCTGCACTGGCGCCGTCATGGAGAACGTCGGCGTGGGATTTCAACAGTGTCAGGCCTTCACGCACGCTGGACAGCTGCGCTCGGCTGACCAGCGCGCCCATGCGCACCGTTTCGTTGCGCGGGTTGCCGACAGTGATCTTCGCCAGCTTGGCGGCGATGGCCTGGGCGGTGGCGTCGTACAGTGACTCGGGTACAAAGATGCGGCGGATCGCCGTACATTTCTGGCCGGACTTGACCGTCATCTCGCGCACGGCCTCGCGCACCAGCAGATCGAAGGCCGGGCTGTCGGCGGCTTCACCAGGTAGCAGCAGCGCGGAGTTGACGCTGTCAGCTTCGATGTTGACGCGTACCGAGCGCTGGGCCACGGCGGCATGCGAACGGATGCTGCTTGCCGTATCGGCTGATCCGGTGAAGGACACCACGTCGAAGGGTTGCAGGGCATCAAGCAGGCCGGCCGGGCTGCCGCAGACGACCGACAGCGCTCCGGCGGGAAAGATACCGGCATCAACCACGTCCTTCACCATGCGCTGGGTCAGCCAAGCCGTGGCGGTGGCGGGCTTTACGATCACGGGCACACCTGAGAGCAGCGCCGGAGCGGCTTTTTCCCACAGGCCCCAGGCCGGGAAGTTGAAGGCGTTGATGAACAGGGCCACGCCACGGGTGGGCACCAACACGTGCTGCGACAGGAACAAAGGCTCCTTGCCGAGGCGGGCGGCGTCTCCGTCGAGCAGGAAGCGGCGATCCCCCAGTGTCTCACCGAGCTTGGCATAGGTGCCCAGGGTGAAGATGCCGCCGTCGATGTCGACCGCTGAGTCGTTTTTCACCGTGCCGCTGTTGGCGGTAGCGATTTCGTAGTAGGCGTCGCGGTTCGCCTGCAGCACCTTGACGGCCGCGGCCAGCATGGCGCCGCGCTCGCGGTAGGTCAGGGCACGCAGGGCAGTTCCACCTTGGGCGCGGGCAAATTCAAAGCCGGCGGCCAGGTCGAGTCCGCGTGCATCGACGCGAACGAGTTCGTTGCCCAGTACCGGGTCGAATAACGGTGTGCCGGGGCCGGTGCCGTCTTGCCAGCGGCCACCGAGATGATTGGAGAGAAGAGGCGTCATGTGGAGAGGTGTCGGTACAGGGGCTGCGGTTCAGAAGCGCGTGAATTCAATGCGGCCTTCGGGCAGCAGATATAAGACGAGGGCGCGGCCCTCGCTCACGGTCGGGCAGTGGGCGCTGCCGGGTGGGCAGACCAGCCAGCCGGCCGGCTGGCCGTCGAAGCGGGCGTCACCCTCAATGGGCATGATCAGGTCGATTTCGCCATTGGGGTGCGTGTGGTGTGGGCCTGCGACGTTTTTCATATCGACCACGTCAACCGAGTAGCCGTGCAGTTCAGGCGTCGGCTTGAAGATGCGGCCGTAGCGCAGGCCACCGCCTTCGCGCTCGCATAGCCAGCCTTCGGCCACGCCGGTCTGACAGGCAGTCTTGAGGGTACGATAGAGCGAACTTTGCGGGCCGAACTCTGTATTCAACCAGCGGCCCAGTTCAGCATCCAATGGCCGGCCCTGGAGCTGGGCGGTCAGTCCTGTGAGGGTTTCCTTCAATTGCTCAGGTGTCACGTTCTCGGCTCCGTCCTTGCGTTAGGTGCTTGCTTTCGATTTCAATATGAATTATTGTGCGCATATGAACAGTAAGGACTCCGGCTCACCATGTCAAGCACTATATTGCATGATTCAGGGATAACACCTAGCCCGGCGAGTGGCGTTTTGATCGGGCAGGACAAGCTCGCTGAAGGGGTGGCCGAGGAGCGGAACCCGTTTTTGATCGCCTTGGGGGAGCGGGTTCGCGGTCTGCGCTCGCGCCAAGGCATGACTCGCAAGGCACTGGCGACAGCCGCCGATATTTCCGAGCGGCACTTGGCCAACCTCGAATATGGTGTGGGCAATGTCTCCATCCTGGTGCTGCTCCAAGTGGCTGCCGCCCTACGTTGCTCGTTGGCCGAATTGGTCGGAGACGTGACCACGTCTTCGCCGGAATGGCTGCTGATTCGCGAGTTGCTGGAGCAGCGTGACGAGGCGACGCTGCACAAAGTGCGGGTGACGATCGGTGAGATGCTGGGTACAGGTGGCGGCAATGCAGCACGCAGTCCACGTGTGGCCTTGATTGGCTTGCGTGGCGCCGGCAAGTCCACGCTTGGCCAGCAGTTGGCTTCCGATCTGGGTTTTCCTTTTGTTGAACTCAGCCGTGAAATCGAGAAATTTGCGGGCTGCAGCATCTCGGAGATCCAGGCCCTGTACGGTACCAATGCCTACCGTCGCTACGAATTGCGGGCGCTGGAGGAGGCGATCCAGATCTATCCCGAAGCAGTGATTGCCACGCCCGGCGGGCTGGTGTCCGATCCGGCAGCCTTCAATCTGCTGCTGGCGCATTGCACCACGGTCTGGCTTCAGGCCAGCCCGGAGGATCACATGCGGCGCGTCACGGCACAGGGCGACCTGCGCCCGATGGCAGCAAGCAAAGAGGCCATGGAAGACCTCAAGGGGATTCTGGCTGGGCGGGCGGCCTTCTATTCCAAGGCAGAATTCACACTCAATACCAGCGCCCAGCCGCTGGAGGCAACCTTTCAGTCTTTGCGGGAGTTGGTGCGTCGTGCACTCGACTTGCCGGCGTAAATCCAAATATGCAAAATAATGCTTGACAAGCTTGTGATGTGCATTATCATGCCGTTACCGAATTGTTTTAGGCATTATTCTGCTTATTGGAGATCACGTGAACGCAAACCCCCGTGTTGATTACCAAACTAATCCGTCGAGCTACAAGCATTGGAAGCTGAGCTTCGACGGTCCTGTTGCCACCTTGTCCGTCGATATCGACGAGAACGCCGGTCTTCGGTCCGGCTACAAGCTCAAGCTCAACAGCTACGACCTGGGCGTGGACATCGAGCTCAATGACGCACTCAGCCGCATTCGCTTCGAGCATCCGGAAGTGCGCACGGTGGTGTTGACCAGTGCGAAAGACAAGGTGTTTTGCTCGGGTGCCAACATCTTCATGCTGGGCGTCAGCAGTCACGCCTGGAAGGTGAACTTCTGCAAGTTCACCAACGAGACGCGCAATGGCATGGAAGACTCGTCGCGTCACAGCGGCCTGAAGTTCCTGGCGGCTGTGAATGGCGCCTGCGCTGGCGGTGGTTACGAGCTGGCGCTGGCCTGCGACGAGATCATCCTGGTGGATGACCGGTCGAGCGCGGTGAGCCTGCCCGAGGTGCCGCTGCTTGGCGTGCTGCCCGGCACCGGTGGCCTCACCCGTGTGACGGACAAGCGCCATGTGCGCCATGACTTGGCGGACATCTTCTGCACGACCAACGAGGGCGTGCGCGGCCAGCGCGCCAAGGACTGGCGCCTGGTGGACGATATCGCCAAGCCAGCCGTGTTTGCCCAGAAAGTCCAGGAGCGCGCGCTGCAACTGGCGGCGCAAAGCGATCGCCCCGCCGCGGCCAAGGGTGTGGCGCTGGTGCCATTACAGCGCACCATCGAGGCGGATGCGCTGCGCTACAAGTATGTGACGGTGGAGATTGACCGCGCTCGGCGTACGGCCAGCTTCACGGTGCACAGTCCATCCGGCACGCAGCCGGCGGACATTGCAGGCATCGAGGCCGCTGGCGCGGCCTGGTATCCGCTTCAGATGGCGCGGGAACTGGAAGACGCGATCCTTTCCATGCGTACCAATGAGCTCGATATCGGCGTGTGGCTGATCAAGACCGCTGGCGACGCGGCAGCCGTGCAGGCCATGGATGCGACGTTGCTGGCCAACCAGAACCACTGGCTGGTGCGCGAGACCATCGGTTTGCTGCGCCGCACGCTGAGCCGCCTGGACGTGTCCTCGCGCAGCCTGTTTGCCCTGATCGAGCCGGGCTCCTGCTTTGCTGGCACCCTGCTGGAGTTGGCATTGGCCTGCGATCGCAGCTACCACCTTGCCCTGCCTGATGATGAAAAGAAGACGCCGAAGATCACGGTGGGCGAGACCAATTTTGGCTTGTTCCCGATGGTCACCGAGCAGAGTCGCCTCGTACGCCGTTTCTATGGCGAGCAGCCCGCACTCGAAGCGGTGCGGGCCAAGGCTGGGCAGGCACTGGACGCCGATGCCGCCTTTGCCTTGGGTCTGGTGACCTCGAATCCGGACGACATCGACTGGGCTGACGAGGTGCGTATCGCCATCGAGGAGCGGGTCGCCATGTCTCCCGACGCGCTCACGGGCATGGAGGCCAATCTGCGCTTCAACGGTCCCGAGAACATGTTTACCCGCATCTTCGGCCGTCTGACGGCCTGGCAGAACTGGATTTTCCAGCGTCCCAACGCCGTGGGTGAAAAAGGCGCCTTGAAAGTCTATGGCAAGGGCGAGAAAGCGGCCTTCGACTGGAACCGGGTTTGATTCGACTGTGATCCATAAATCAGGAGCATGAAATGAGCAGCATCAACTACAGCGAGAAGATTCCTAACAACGTCAACCTCAACGAGGACCGCACGCTGCAGCGCGCGCTCGAGCAGTGGCAGCCCAACTACCTGAGCTGGTGGAACGACATGGGGCCTGACGGCAGTCAGAACTTCGATGTCTATCTGCGCACCGCCATCAGCGTTGATCCCCAGGGCTGGGCCCAGTTCGGCCACGTCAAGATGCCCGACTACCGCTGGGGCATCTTCATGAACCCGGCCGAGCAGGACCGCAAGATCCATTTCGGCGACCACAAAGGCGAGGCCGCTTGGCAGGACGTGCCAGGCGAATACCGCGCGAACCTGCGCCGCATCATCGTGACCCAGGGCGATACCGAGCCCGCTTCGGTTGAGCAGCAGCGTCACCTGGGGCTGACCTGTCCGAGCCAGTACGACCTGCGTAACCTGTTCCAGGTCAATGTCGAGGAAGGTCGTCACCTGTGGGCCATGGTCTACCTGCTGCACAAATACTTCGGCCGCGATGGCCGCGAAGAGGGCGAGGCCTTGCTGGAGCGCCGCAGCGGCCAGAAGGACAATCCGCGAATTCTGGAAGCCTTCAATGAGGAAACGCCGGACTGGTTGTCTTTCTTCATGTTCACCTACTTCACGGACCGTGACGGCAAGTTCCAGTTGTGTGCGTTGGCCGAGTCGAGCTTTGACCCGCTGGCCCGTACCACCAAGTTCATGCTGACCGAGGAAGCGCACCACATGTTCGTGGGCGAATCCGGCATTTCGCGTGTGATCCAGCGCACCTGCCAGATGATGAACGAACTCAAGACGGATGATCCCAAGAAGCTGCGTGAAGCCGGCGTGATCGACCTGCCGACGATCCAGCGCTACCTGAATTTCCACTTCAGCGTGACGATCGACCTGTTCGGGGCGGACCAGTCGAGCAACGCGGCCACCTTCTACAACACCGGCCTGAAGGGGCGCTTCGAGGAAGGCAAGCGCAACGACGACCACCTGCTCAAGGGCCAGACCTACAAGGTGCTGGAAGTACAGGGTGGCCGGCTGGTGGAAAAAGAAGTGCCGATGCTCAATGCCCTGAATGAGGTGCTGCGCGACGACTACATCAAGGACTCCATCAGTGGCGTCGAGCGCTGGAACAAGGTGATCGAGAAGGCGGGTATCCCGTTCCGCCTGACGGTGCCGCACAAGGCTTTCCACCGCAATATCGGTGCGTTGGCCGGCGTCAAGGTGTCGCCTGATGGTCGTGTGGTGTCCGATGCGGAGTGGAATGCCAAGGTCGGCGAATGGCTGCCTACGGCTGAAGACCGTGCTTTCGTCGCCAGCCTGATGGGGCGCGTGGTCGAGCCCGGAAAGTTCGCCAACTGGATTGCACCGCCGGTCATGGGTATCAACCGCCAGCCGGTCGATTTCGAGTACGTCCGTTTCAACTGAGGCGTAAAAACCTGTCGGGCCGCTGATGCGACCGCTCAGTGGCCCGTTTTTTATTGAGGAAGCCGTCGTGGACATGACTGAAACCCAAGTCATCAAGCAGCATCTGATCGATCCGGAAATCTGCATTCGCTGCAACACCTGCGAGGCCACCTGTCCGGTCGCTGCGATCACGCATGACTCGCGCAACTACGTCGTCGATGCTGCCAAGTGCAATCTGTGCATGGCCTGCATTCCGCCGTGCCCGACTGGATCAATCGACAACTGGCGCACCATGCCGTCGGTCCGAGCCTACAGCGTGCAGGAACAACTGGGATGGGATGAATTGCCTGCCGAACTGACCGCCGAGCAACTGGCCGAGCAGGGCGTGACAGAGGGGGGCGCCACCCCCGAACCCATCGCCCCCATCGCGTCGGCAACAAGTGATGCCACTTTCAACAGTGCCCAGTATGGCGCCACGCTGCCGCCGTGGTCGGCTGCGCACCCCTATGTTAATCTTTACGGTCCGAAGGCTGCAGAGAAGTTCATCACCGCCACCGTGGTCGGCAACGTTCAGGTGACCGAGGTCGGCAAGGACTATGACACGCACCACATCGTGCTCGATTTCGGCTCCATGCCGTTCCCGGTGCTCGAAGGCCAGTCGATCGGCGTCGTCCCGCCCGGCACGGATGAGCAGGGACGGCCGCACCATGCACGCCAGTATTCGATTGCCAGCCCGCGCAACGGCGAGCGACCCGGCTACAACAATGTGTCACTGACCATCAAGCGCGTGCTGGAGGACCACCAGGGCCAGCCGGTGCGCGGCGTGGCGTCCAACTACATGTGCGACCTGCAGGTAGGGGACAAGGTTCAGGTGATCGGCCCGTTCGGCACCAGCTTCCTGATGCCCAACCATCCGAAGAGCCACATCGTGATGATCTGCACCGGCACCGGCAGTGCACCGATGCGTGCGATGACCGAATGGCGCCGCCGGCTGCGCCAGTCGGGCAAGTTCGAGGGGGGCAAGTTGCTGCTTTTCTTCGGTGCCCGCACCAAGGAGGAGTTGCCTTACTTCGGGCCTCTGCAGAATCTGCCCAAGGATTTCATCGACATCAATTTCGCGTTTTCTCGCACGACCGGCCAGCCCAAACGCTACGTCCAGGATGTGCTCCGCGAGCGCATGGCCGACCTTGCCTTGTTATTGGCCGATCCCAATACCTACTTCTATGTTTGCGGTCTCAAGAGCATGGAAGAAGGTGTGGTGCTGGCTCTGCGTGACATCGCGCAGCAGGCCGGGCTGGACTGGGATCGCCTGGGGACCGAGCTCAAGCGCGAGGGACGCCTGCACCTGGAAACCTATTGACGGCCCGGGTCCTGGGCGCGCTCCCGAATAGAGGAATGAGAACATGAACATTACGCAGCAGACGCTGCGCATCAATACCCGTGCCCGCGGTGTGGCGCAGGTGACGATGGCCCGTCCGGACGTCTTCAACGCTTTCGATGAGACCATGATCGGCGAGCTTGACGCTGCCTTTGCCCAACTGGACGCGGACGATGGCGTGCGCGTTATCGTGCTCGCTGGTGAGGGCCGGCATTTCAGCGCCGGCGCTGATCTTCAATGGATGCGGCGCGCGAGTCAGGCCAGCCACACCTGGAACCTGGAGGATGCAAGGCGCTTTGCCGGCATGCTGGCGCGCATTGATGCCTGTACCAAACCGACCGTGGCGCGCATACAGGGGGCAGCGCTGGGCGGTGGCGTCGGCCTGGCCTGTGTTTGCGACATCGCAGTCGCCGCCGACAATGCCAGCTTTTCGGTCAGCGAGGCCCGGTTCGGCATCCTGCCTTCGGTCATTGGACCCTATGTCACGAATGCGGTTGGCAAGCGCCAAGCCCGGCGGCTGGCGCTGTCCACCGCGCGCATTGGTTCCGCCGAGGCATTGAGCATGGGCCTTGTGCAGCAGGTGGTTCCCGCCGAGCAACTTGACGACGCCATCGACGCCGTGGTCAGTGATCTGCTGGCCGGCAGTCCGAACGCACAGCGTGAGATCAAGCAGCTGTTTGCGCAATTGCAGGTGGGGCCTGTGACGGCCGAGGTGCGGGAACTCACGGCGCAGACCATCGCCCGCGTGCGCGGGACGGCGGAGGCACGTGAGGGATTTGACGCATTCCTCCAGAAGCGGCTTGCAAGTTGGAATCCCGGCCATGAGTCTTGATCTGCGCAAGGCCCCGGTGCTGGTGGTCGGGGCAGGCATCATGGGCGCAGGCATTGCGCAAGTCGCGGCACAAGCCGGACACGTCGTGAAGCTTTTCGATATGCGCCCTGGTGCTGCGGCCGATGCCCTGGACAAGTTGAAGAGCGTGTTTGACGGCCTGGTCGCTCGGGGCAAGCTGTCTGTCATGGAGGGCGAAGCGACGCTTGAGCGCATCACGCCCATTGCGGCGCTGGACGATGCGCGCGGGGTGAAGCTGGCGGTCGAAGCCATCGTGGAGAAACTGGAGGCCAAGCGCTCGCTGTTCCAGCAGCTTGAAGCTCTGCTGGAAGATGACGCGGTGTTCGCTACCAACACGTCGTCGATCTCCGTCACCGCCATCGCCAACGGCTTGCGACACCCGGGGCGCCTGGTGGGCATGCATTTCTTCAACCCGGTGCCGTTGATGAAGCTGGTGGAAGTGGTTTCAGGCCTGCAGACCGACAGCAGCGTCGCCGCAGCGGTCTTCAAACTCGGCAAGGCCTGGGGCAAGGTGCCGGTGCATGCCAAGAGCACGCCGGGCTTCATCGTCAACCGCATCGCGCGGCCCTATTACGCCGAGACGCTGGCGTTGCTGCTGGAACAGGCGGCCGCGCCGCAGGTGTTGGATGCGTGCCTCAAGGCCGCAGGCTTTCGCATGGGGCCTTGCGAACTGATGGACCTGATCGGGCACGACACCAATTTTGCGGTGACGAACTCGGTTTACGAAGCCAATTTTTTCGACAAGCGCTTCGTGCCCTCGCTGCTGCAGGCCGAGATGGTGGCTGGAGGCCTGCTCGGCCGCAAGAGCGGGCGTGGCTTCTATGCTTATCCGCAAGGTGCGCCGGTCTTGCCAGAGGTCGTGCACGAGGTTCCCGCCGTAGCGCACGACATCACGGTGCATGGTGACGGTCCCCTGGCCGATCTGCTGGCTGCGGCTGCGGGGCAACTGGCCGCACAAGGTCGCGGACCAGCGCGGGATCGCGAGAGCACCTGGACGGGGCTGCGTATCGACGGGGCGTGTCTCGTGCTCACCGATGGACGAACGGCCCGGCAAGCCGCCTCCGACATGCGGGTGGCCAACGTGACTGTGTTTGACTGGCCTGTTACGCTGCCCGTTCAACGGGGCACGGCACTTGCCTATGCTGTGGCGCCTGGTGCTACCGAAGCCTGGCACACCCAATCGGTGGCGTGGCTGGCTGCGCTCGGCTTCAGTCCGCTGCAGCTGGCCGATGCGCCCGGCTTGGTGGTAGCGCGCACCCTTGCCATGCTCATCAACGAAGGCGCCGACGCCGTGCTGCAAGGCGTGTGCAGTCCTGATGCGGCCGATGCCGCCATGAAGCTCGGCGTGAATTACCCGGCCGGTCCCTTCGAGTGGCTGACTCGCTGGGGCGCACCAGCCGTCATCGGTGTACTGGAGTTGCTGGACGGGGTGTATCGCGGCGAGCGCTACCGTGTCAGCCCCTGGCTGAGAGCCGCCCGACCGATCGCGGGAGGCCCGGCATGAAGTTCGCCGATTTCCATGTCGGGCAAGTCATCGAGGCTGGCCCGCGCGAGGTAAGCCAGGCCGAGGTACTGCAGTTCGCCGGCGCCTACGACCCGCAGTGGTTTCACACCGATGCCGTTGCTGCCGCTGGTGGCCGCTTTGGCGGTCTGATTGCCAGCGGCTGGCATACCTGCGCCATTGCCATGCGGCTGGTGGCTGATGCCGCCTTGAAGGATTCGGAGTCCTTTGCATCTCCCGGGCTGGCCTACGTGAAGTGGCCAAGTCCCGTGAGACCGGGGGATGTCTTGAATCTGCGGGCGACCGTCTTGGACACCAGGCGCTCGCAGCAACAGCCCCATCTGGGCATTCTGCGCTGGCGCTGGCAACTCATCAACTCGGCCGGTGTTGAAGTACTGGACCTTGAAGCCACCAGTCTTTTCGACCTCGCGAACAGTCCTGCCGCTCCGATCCGCTGAAACGGATTGCTGCTGGTTTATCGGCTCACGATCTTCTGCGGCGGGACTCCGCTCTCATCGCCGTTGGCCAGTCATCTGGAAAGCTGGCATTCCATTTCCATCCCGTGTTTGAAACTGAGGGCCGGCAGAGCCCGCATGCCGACGCTTGATAACGGTATGATCGAGACCTGAAGAACGCAGTGCTTCGCAGGTTATTTCAAAAACGATAGCGCGCAACCTGCGCCCATCAATGTCTGCCCGTAGCTCAGTTGGATAGAGCAACAGCCTTCTAAGCTGTGGGTCGGGGGTTCGATCCCCTCCGGGCAGGCCAGTTCAGATGGCCATGTACCTTCCCCTGAAATCTCGTTGATTGATCGCTTTGGCGCTGCCGGATATGCGCCTAAAGCTATTAAGTTGATAGCAAATGAACTGGCTGGGTTAGCTGCAGCCAATGGCTTGCGGCGGCCTGCAGGCGCTCGGGATAGCCGGTGGCGTAGAGCTGCAGGTGTGGTGTCGGGCTGGTGGACAGCGCGTCGTGGGTTTTCAGCAGACGCTGTGTTTGCCGCGCCACCGGTGCGCCGCTGTCGATCAGTTGTACCTGCGGTCCGAGCAGGGAGCGCAGCTGTGCGGCGGCAAACGGGTAATGGGTGCAGCCCAGCACCAGGGTGTCGATTTCTCCGGATTCATGGCCGAATTGGCCAATAGCCCTTGTGTATTCTGCGCAGAGTGCTTCTATTTTTGTAGCGTCCTGGCGTTCGATGGCATCCGCCAAGCCGTCGCAGGGCTGCAGGATGAAGTCAGCCTGGCCTTGCAGCGCATCGAGCAGGGCGCGGAACTTGGCGCTTTCCAGCGTGCCGCGCGTGGCCATGACGCCGACGCGCCGGGTCTGGCTCAGCTGCGCGGCCGGCTTGAGCGCCGGTTCGACACCGACGATGGGCAGCTCAGGGTATTGCTGGCGCAGCAGGTGGATGGCGGCGGCCGTCGCCGTGTTGCAGGCCACCACCAGAGCCTTGATGTGGTGCTGCGCCAGCAGGTGGCGCGTGATGGTTTGCGAACGGCCGATGACGTGGGCCGCATCACGCTCACCGTAGGGGGCGTGGCCGCTGTCGGCCACGTAGACGAAGTTCTCGGCCGGCAGCTCGGCGCGCAGCGCCTGGAGGATGCTGAGTCCTCCAATGCCGCTGTCGAAGACGCCGACGGGATGCGAGGCCTGGGTCAAGCGGTGGCGAGCGAGATGCCCTTGAACTCGCCGCTGGCAATGCGCTTTTGCCACTCGGCCGGGCCGGTGATGTGGGCGCTGGTGCCGCCGGCATCCACTGCCACCGTCACCGGCATGTCGACCACGTCGAACTCGTAGATGGCTTCCATGCCGAGGTCGGCGAAGCCCACCACCTTGGCGGTCTTGATGGCCTTGCTCACCAGGTAGGCCGCGCCGCCGACGGCCATCAGGTAGGCGCTCTTGTGCTTTTCGATCGCCTTGATCGCTTCCGGGCCGCGCTCGGCCTTGCCGATCATGGCGATCAGGCCGGTCTGCGACAGCATCATGTCGGTGAACTTGTCCATGCGGGTGGCAGTGGTCGGGCCGGCGGGGCCGACGGCCTCGCCCTTGACCGGGTCGACCGGGCCGACGTAGTAGATCACGCGGTTGGTGAAATCGACCGGCAGCTTCTCGCCCTTGGCCAGCATGTCCTGGATGCGCTTGTGCGCGGCGTCGCGGCCGGTCAGCATCTTGCCGTTGAGCAGCAGAGTGTCGCCCGGCTTCCAACTGGCCACTTCTTCCTTGGTCAGGGTGTCGAGGTTGACGCGCTTGCTCTTCTTGGTGTCAGGCGTCCAATCGACGTTGGGCCAGAGGTCCAGGCTCGGCGCATCGAGGTAGACCGGGCCGGAACCGTCCATCACGAAGTGCGCATGGCGCGTGGCGGCGCAGTTCGGGATCATGGCCACCGGCTTGCTGGCGGCGTGCGTCGGGTACATCTTGATCTTGACGTCGAGCACCGTGGTCAGGCCACCCAGGCCCTGCGCGCCGATGCCCAGCGCGTTGACTTTTTCGTGCAGTTCCAGGCGCAGTTCCTCGACCTGCGTGAGCTTCTCGCCCTTGGCCGCCTTGGCCTGCAGCTCGTACATGTCGAGGTCGTCCATCAGGCTTTCCTTGGCCATCAGCACTGCCTTCTCGGCGGTGCCGCCGATGCCGATGCCCAGCATGCCGGGCGGGCACCAGCCGGCGCCCATGGTCGGCACGGTCTTGAGTACCCAGTCGACCACGGAGTCGCTCGGGTTGAGCATGACCATCTTGCTCTTGTTTTCGCTGCCGCCACCCTTGGCGGCGACGGTCACTTCGAGCTTGTTGCCCGGCACGATCTCGGTGAAGATCACCGCCGGCGTGTTGTCCTGCGTGTTCTTGCGTGCGAACTGCGGGTCGGCCACCACCGAGGCGCGCAGCGTGTTGTCGGGGTGGTTGTAGCCGCGGCGCACGCCTTCATTGATGGCGTCGTCCAGGCTGCCGGTGAAACCCTCCAGCCGCACGTCCATGCCGATCTTCAGGAACACGTTGACGATGCCGGTGTCCTGGCAGATCGGGCGGTGGCCGGTGGCGCTCATCTTGCTGTTGGTCAGGATCTGTGCAATCGCATCCTTGGCGGCCGGGCTTTGCTCGCGCTCGTAGGCGCGGGCCAGATGGGCAATGTAGTCGGCCGGGTGGTAGTAGCTGATGTACTGCAGTGCGGCGGCGATGGACTCGATCAGATCAGCTTGGCGGATGGTGGTCGTGGACATGTTGGTGATGGTGGTTGAGCGTTGTGGATGCGGTTTCAGTGACCGTTCTGGTGGCTGCTGGTGAGCAGCTTGTCGGTGTAGGCAATGGCCAGGGCACTGAGCAGGAACGTGATGTGAATGAGGGTCTGCCACATCAGCACCTTGACGTCGTAGTTGGCGGCATTGATGAAGGTCTTGAGCAGGTGGATCGAGCTGATGCCGATGATGGCGGTGCCCAGCTTGACCTTGAGTACCGACGCATTCACGTGGCTCAGCCATTCGGGCTGGTCGGGGTGGCCTTCGAGGTTCATGCGGCTCACGAACGTTTCATAGCCGCCGACGATCACCATGATCAGCAGATTGGAGATCATCACCACGTCGATCAGCGCAAGCACCACCAGCATGATGATGGTCTCGTTCAGCGAGGTGATGTTGGCGCTTTCCTTGTAGCCGATGCTGGTGACCAGCGCCTGCAGTGCGGCCTGGCTGCCGAAGGCGGCTTCCAGCAGGTGCACCAGTTCGACCCAGAAATGGAAGACGTAGACGCCTTGCGCGGCAATCAGGCCCAGGTACAGCGGCAGCTGCAGCCAGCGGCTGGCAAAAATGAAGGCGGGCAGGGGGCGCAGCGGCGAGGCTTTTGACGGTTCGGGGGTGGACATCAGGACAAAACTCGGATTCCCATCTAGGACAAAGATTTTAGGCTGCATTTCCATGCGGGGCCGGGATTGGGTACATTGAGAGGCAGATGTCCCGTCAGTGACTTGTAAGGGCAAAACCCGACATTCCGGGGCGATTCAATTTCTACTAGAGGAAACAAGCCATGAGTTCATCTTCGTCCGCCATCGAGTCTGTCCTGGTCGAGAACCGGGTCTTCCCCCCGGCCGAATCGGTCGTGAAGGCGGCTCGAATCTCCGGCATGGACGGCTACAACGCCCTGTGCGCCGCCGCGGAAAAGGATTTCGAGGGTTTCTGGGCCAAACTGGCACGCGAAAACGTGGTGTGGAACAAGCCTTTCACCCGCACGCTGGACGAGTCGAATGCCCCGTTCTACCAATGGTTCGACGACGGCGAGCTCAACGCCTCGGCCAACTGCCTGGACAAGCACATCGGCACCCCGGTCGAGAACAAGACCGCCATCATCTTTGAAGCCGACGACGGCGCGGTGACCAAGGTCACCTACAAGGAACTGCTGGCGCGCGTCAGCCAGTTCGCCAATGCCCTCAAGGCGCAGGGCATCAAAAAGGGCGACCGTGTGCTGGTCTACATGCCCATGACGATCGAGGGCGTGATTGCCATGCAGGCCTGCGCCCGCATCGGTGCCACCCACAGCGTGGTGTTCGGTGGCTTCTCGGCCAAGGCGCTGCAGGAGCGCATCATCGACGCCGGCGCCGTGGCCGTGATCACCTCCAACTACCAGATGCGCGGCGGCAAGGAACTGCCGCTCAAGGCCATCGTGGACGAGGGCCTGGCCATGGGCGGTTGCGAGTGCGTCAAGAGCGTGCTGGTGTTCCAGCGCACGGCGACGGCCTGCAACATGGTGGCGGGCCGCGACAAGACCTTTGCCGAGGCGCTGGCCGGCCAAAGCACCGAGTGCGCGCCGGTGGCCGTGGGGGCCGAGCACCCGCTGTTCATTCTCTACACCTCGGGCTCGACCGGCAAACCGAAGGGCGTGCAGCACGCCACCGGCGGCTACCTGCTGTGGGCCAAGCTGACCATGGACTGGACCTTCGACCTGCGCCCGGACGACGTCTTCTGGTGTACCGCCGACATCGGCTGGATCACCGGCCACACCTACGTGGCCTACGGCCCGCTGGCCGCCGGCGCCACGCAGATCATCTTCGAAGGCGTGCCGACGTTCCCGAATGCCGGTCGTTTCTGGCAGATGATCGAGCGCCACAAGTGCACCATCTTCTACACCGCACCCACCGCCATCCGTTCGCTGATCAAGGCGTCGGAAAGTGACGCCAGCGTGCACCCGGCCCGCTCCGACCTCAGCAGCCTGCGCATCCTCGGCTCGGTCGGCGAGCCGATCAACCCGGAAGCCTGGATGTGGTACTACAAGCACGTCGGCGGCGAGCGCTGCCCGATCGTCGACACCTTCTGGCAGACCGAAACCGGCGGCCACATGATCACGCCGCTGCCGGGGGCTACGCCGCTGGTGCCGGGCTCCTGCACCTTGCCGCTGCCGGGCATCATGGCCGCCATCGTCGATGAAGCGGGCCACGACATGCCCAACGGTTCGGGCGGCATCCTGGTGGTGAAGAAGCCCTGGCCTTCCATGATCCGTACCATCTGGAACGACCCGGAGCGCTTCAAGAAGAGCTACTTCCCGGAAGAGCTCAAGGGCTACTACCTGGCCGGCGACGGCGCCGTGCGCAGTGCCGACCGTGGCTACTTCCGCATCACGGGCCGCATCGACGACGTGCTCAACGTCTCGGGTCACCGCATGGGCACGATGGAGATCGAATCGGCGCTGGTGGCCAAGACCGACCTGGTGGCCGAAGCCGCTGTGGTGGGCCGTCCGGACGACCTGACCGGTGAAGCCATTTGCGCCTTCGTGGTGCTCAAGCGCGCCCGTCCCACCGGTGACGAAGCCAAGCAGATTGCCAAGGAACTGCGCGACTGGGTGGCCAAGGAAATCGGCCCGATCGCGAAACCGAAGGACATCCGTTTTGGCGAGAACCTGCCCAAGACGCGCTCCGGCAAGATCATGCGCCGCCTCTTGCGTTCGATTGCCAAGGGCGAGACGATCACGCAGGACACCAGCACGCTGGAAAACCCGGCGATCCTAGACCAACTGGGGCAGGCCTATTGAGGCAGCTGCAAAACAGCAAGCCACGGAATCCCGCGAGGGCGCTGTGGCTTGCTGGCGCAAGAAAAAAGCCCGCAGATGCGGGCTTTTCTGTTTCCGAAGAAGTTCGGATTATTTCTGGGACAGCACCCAGGCAACCAGCTTATGGGCTTCGGCGTCGTTGACCTGCGGGTTGGCAGGCATGGGCACCGGACCCCAGACGCCAGCGCCGCCCTTCATGACCTTGGCAGCCAGCTTGTCGGCGGCGGACTTGTCGCCTTTGTACTTGGCGGCGACGTCCTTGAAGGCCGGGCCGACCAGCTTCTTGTCGACGGCGTGGCAGGCCATGCAGTTCTTGGCGGTGGCCAGAGCCTGGTCGGCGAAGGCGGGAGCGGTCACGGAAACAGCAGCGACCAGGGCAAACAGAGCACGTTTCATCATTTCCTCGTGGGTTGAGTTAAATTAAGTGAACAACGATATTGTAATAACTACGGTTGACCGCTGCTGGGCGTCAGCCTTACGAAAACAGGGGAATTGAGATGTATTTGCTGGGCTTGGGCGTCGTTCTGCTGCTGCTGAAGTTTCTGGAGATCGGGCCGGTCGCGGCCTGGGACTGGTGGGTGGTGCTGGTGCCGTTCGCCCTGGCCGTGGCCTGGTGGGCCTGGGCGGATGCCTCCGGCTACACCCGGCGCAAGGCCATGGCGCGGGAGGAGCAGCGCCGGCAGGCGCGCATCGACCGCAGCCATGCCGCCATGGGCAGCAAGCGCAAGCGCCCCTGACTGGCGCCCAAGCCCCCGCAAGCCGGCTGTGTGCAGCCCCGGGGGCAACAGGGCTTGCATGGCACGCATTTGGCGTGGCGCAGGTATGACCCTTCAATCCATCGGCCAAGCGGTGGGTGGGACATAATTGCGAAAGCTTTTCTCCTGTTTCCAGGTAATCACTGACTCGAAGAATCACCATGCCAGCCTACCGTTCCAAAACTTCCACCGCCGGTCGCAACATGGCAGGTGCGCGTGCACTCTGGCGCGCCACCGGCATGAAGGACGACGACTTCAGCAAGCCCATCATTGCCATTGCCAACTCCTTCACCCAGTTCGTGCCCGGCCATGTGCACCTGAAGGACCTGGGCCAGCTGGTGGCACGCGAGATCGAAGCCGCCGGTGGCGTGGCCAAGGAGTTCAACACCATTGCCGTGGACGACGGCATCGCCATGGGGCACGACGGCATGCTGTACTCGCTGCCCAGCCGCGACATCATTGCCGACTCGGTGGAGTACATGGTCAACGCCCATTGCGCCGATGCGCTGGTGTGCATCTCCAACTGCGACAAGATCACCCCCGGCATGCTGATGGCCGCCATGCGCCTGAACATCCCGGTGGTGTTCGTCTCCGGCGGCCCGATGGAAGCCGGCAAGACCAAGCTGGGCGTGATCAAGCTGGACCTGATCGACGCCATGGTGATGGCCGCCGACGACAAGGTGTCGGACGCGGAAGTGGCCGAGGTGGAGCGTTCTGCCTGCCCGACTTGCGGCTCCTGCTCCGGCATGTTCACCGCCAATTCCATGAACTGCCTGGCCGAGGCGCTGGGCCTGGCCCTGCCCGGCAACGGCACGGTGGTGGCTACCCATGCCGACCGCGAACAGCTGTTCAAGGGCGCCGGCCGCCTGGTGGTGGACCTGTGCAAGCGTTACTACGCGCTGGGCGATGAGAGCGTTCTGCCGCGCTCCGTGGGCTTCAAGGCTTTCGAGAACGCCATTGCGCTCGACATTGCCATGGGCGGCTCGACCAACACGATCCTGCACCTGCTGGCGATTGCCCAGGAAGCCGAGATCGACTTCACGATGGCCGATATTGACCGCATGTCGCGCACGGTGCCGCAGCTGTGCAAGGTGGCGCCCAACACGAACAAGTACCACGTCGAGGATGTGCACCGCGCCGGTGGCATCATGGCCATCCTGGGCGAGCTCGACCGCGCGGGCAAGCTGCACACTGACGTGCCGACCGTCCACGCCAAGACCATGAAGGACGCGCTGGACCAGTGGGACATCATGCGCAATCCCTCACCCGAGGTGCAGACCTTCTACCGGGCGGGACCGGCCGGCAAGCCGACCCAGATCGCCTTCAGCCAGTCCACGCGCTGGCCCAGCCTGGACACCGACCGCGCCGAAGGCTGCATCCGCTCCATCGACCATGCCTTCTCGCAAGAGGGCGGCCTGGCCGTGCTGGTGGGCAACATCGCGCAAAACGGCTGCGTGGTGAAGACCGCCGGTGTGGACGACGCCTTGCTGGTGTTCGAAGGTCCGGCCCATGTGACCGAATCGCAGGACGAGGCGGTGGCCAACATCCTGGACGACAAGGTCAAGGCCGGTGACGTGGTGATCGTGCGCTACGAAGGCCCCAAGGGCGGCCCCGGCATGCAGGAGATGCTTTACCCGACCTCGTACATCAAGTCCAAGGGCCTGGGCAAGGCCTGCGCATTGCTGACCGACGGGCGCTTCTCCGGCGGCACCTCCGGCCTGTCGATCGGCCACTGCTCGCCGGAGGCAGCAGCCGGCGGTGCGATCGGCCTGGTGCGCAATGGCGACCGCATCCGCATCGACATCCCGAACCGCCGCATCGACGTGTTGCTGTCCGACGAGGAGCTGGCCAAGCGCCGTGCCGAGCAGGATGCCAAGGGCTGGAAGCCGGCGCAGCCGCGCAAGCGCAAGGTGTCGGCGGCGCTCAAGGCCTACGCCAAGCTGGTGATGTCGGCCGATAAAGGCGCTGTGCGCGACTTGTCACTGCTGGACGACTAAAACACGACCCAAGCGGTGCGCCCCATGGCGCTCACCGAGGTCATGAGCTGGCAAAAGCTGGTGCGGTTTGAAAGCCGCACCAGCTTTTTTTATGCCGAGGTTTTGCCAGCCGCACGCCGGATGCTGAGTTGGCTATTGAAGATCAGCCGCCATGCTGAGGATGCACTCCTATGCATACCTTTTGCGTTTAATCAAAGTCTTGACTTGATTTGTGCATAAAAATGCATGTATTGGATTTAATAATATGCAATATATTGCGTCAATCCAATGTATTTTGTGCCACAACTTTTGGAGACATTCATGAGCGATCTCAGCGAAGCCATTCAGGGCGATGCCTTTGTCGAAGTCAGTTATGACGACCTGATTCCCAACAATGTTGATTTGTCATCGGACAAGCAGTTGCAGCGTGCCCTGGAGTCCTGGCAACCCAACTATGTCGACTGGTGGAAGGAAATGGGGCCCGATGGCTTCCAGGCGGCCGATGTGTATTTGCGTACGGCCGTGGGGGTCGACCCCAAGGGCTGGGCCAAGTTCGGCCACGTCAAGATGCCCGAATACCGCTGGGGCATTTTGCTGGCGCCCAAGGAGGAAGGGCGCACCATTCCGTGCGGTCGCCACAAAGGCGAGCCCGCCTGGCAGGAGGTGCCGGGCGAATACCGCTCGCTGCTGCGCCGTCTGATCGTGGTGCAAGGCGACACCGAGCCGGCCTCGGTCGAGCAGCAGCGCTATCTGGGGGCGACCGCGCCCTCGCTCTACGACATGCGCAACCTGTTCCAGGTCAACGTGGAAGAAGGGCGCCACCTGTGGGCTATGGTCTACCTGCTGGTCAAGTATTTCGGCCGCGACGGCCGCGAAGAAGCGCAGGCCCTGCTGGAGCGCCGCTCCGGCCATCAGGACAACCCGCGCATCCTGGGGGCGTTCAACGAGCGCACGCCCGACTGGCTGTCGTTCTTCATGTTCACCTACTTCACCGACCGTGACGGCAAGATGCAGCTGGCCGCGCTGGCGCAGTCGGGTTTCGATCCGCTGTCACGGAGCTGCCGTTTCATGCTGACCGAAGAGGCGCACCATCTGTTCGTGGGTGAAACAGGCATCGGCCGCACGATCGAAGCCACCTGCGAAGCCATGAAAGCTGCAGGCATCACGGACCCTTACGCCAAGGAGGCGATTCGCAAACTGGGTGTGATTGATCTGCCCACGCTGCAGAAAAAAGCCAACTTCCACATGTCCGTCACGCGGGACCTGTTTGGCTCGGAGATTTCATCCAATGCGGCCGACGCCTTCAGCGCGGGCCTGAAAGGGCGTTTCAACGAAACCGCCATCGAAGACGACCACCGGCTTGAAAACGAGACCTATGCCGTGCAGCGCGTGGTGGACGGCCAACTGGTGGTGGAAGAGGTGCCCGCCCTGCGGGCCATCAACAGCCGCCTGCTGGACGACTACATCGCGGATTGCCAGGGCGGGATCGACCGTTGGAACAAGGTCATCGAGAAGTCGGGCATTGCCTTTAGCTTCAGCCAGCCGCACAAGGGCTTCAACCGCAAGATCGGCGAGTTTTCCAAGGCCCACATCAGCCCGGCGGGCGAGTTGCTGAGCACCGACGCCTGGAATGCCCAGAAAGGCAACTGGCTGTGCGACGAGGCCGACCTCACGTTCATCAACTCGCTGATGAAGGCCTGTTTCGAGCCGGGCAAATACGCCAGCTGGATTGCGCCGCCCCGCATGGGCATCAACAACCAGCCGCAAGACTTCGAGTACGTGAAGATCGCCTGAGCATCCATTGCCGGGGCCGAAGGGCTGTCGCCCTCCGGCCCCGGCGCGGCATCCCGCATGGGGTTGGCAACGTTGAGCAGGGCGCCAAATCGCCTTGGCGCCGCAGGCGTGCCGAATACGTCTCATCAGCAGGCACAATGCGCGTCATGCTGATCCACCCGCACATCAATCCTGTCGCCCTGCAAATCGGCCCGCTGGCCGTCCACTGGTATGGCATCACCTACCTGGTGGCCTTCGCCTTGTTCATGTTCCTCGGGACGCGGCGGCTGCGACACGAGCCCTATGCCTCACTGACGGGGGCGCAGGCCTGGAGCCGGCGTGATGTGGAAGACATCCTGTTCCTCGGCGTCATGGGGGTGGTGATCGGCGGCCGCCTGGGCTACTGCCTGTTCTACAAGCCGGGCTACTACCTGAGCCATCCGCTGGAGATCTTCTTCGTCTGGCAGGGCGGCATGAGCTTTCACGGCGGCATGCTGGGGGTGGTGGGCGCCATGCTCTGGTTCGCCCACAGCCGCAAGAAGCCCTGGCTGCAGGTGGCCGACTTCGTGGCACCCTGCGTGCCGACCGGGCTGGCGGCCGGGCGTGTCGGCAACTTCATCAACGGCGAGCTCTGGGGCCGCGTGGCCGATCCGTCCTTGCCCTGGGCCATGCTGTTCCGCGGCGCCGGCGAGGTGCCGCGTCATCCTTCGCAGGTCTATCAGTTCCTGCTCGAAGGCCTGTTGCTGTTCGTGCTGCTGTGGTTGTATGCGCGCAAGCCGCGCCGCACGGGCCAGGTGGCGGCGGCCTTCCTGTTCGGCTACGGTGTGCTGCGCTTCATCGCCGAGTTTTTCCGTGAACCGGATGACTTTCTCGGCCTGCTGTCGCTCGGCCTGAGCATGGGGCAGTGGCTGTGCCTGCCCATGATCGTCGGTGGCGCGGGACTGTGGTGGTGGGCCAACAGTCGGTCGGTTGAGCGGGGCGCTTGAAGCCTGCGCTGTCTCCCGATGAAATTGGCACTTTGTCCTTATGGGTAAATCGCCTTAAGCTATAAAAATAATAGCATTTTTGAGCCCCCCATCAGCTTGATGGGAGCGGTCAGGGTTTTTCTGTATCGAGTAATTACACATAATTATGGAAAATTATGGGGACAGCAAGGCACTTTTTCATGCCTGCCCAACCCGGTTTCATCCATCAACCAGAAGTGAGCGTCCTGATGCGTTTGGTTCACAACTCTCTGCACGAGCGTGTTGCCGCCACGCTGCGCGAGGAGATTTTCGGCGGCATGCTGGCGCCGGGCAGCTTCATCGATGAAGTGGTGCTGTGCGAGCGCTTGAAGATTTCGCGCACGCCGCTGCGCGAGGCGCTCAAGGTGCTCAGCGCCGAGGGGCTGGTGCGCCACGAGCCGCGCCGCGGTTGCTTCGTCAATGAGGTGACCGAGCAGGATCTGGACGAAATCTTTCCCGTCATTGCCCTGCTCGAAGGGCGCTGCGCCTTCGAGGCGGCGAGCAACGCCAGCGATACCGATCTGGCCGTGCTGCAGACGCTGCACGACAAGTTGCAGGCCCATGCCGAAGCCAGGCGCATCGTCGACTACTACCAGACCAACCACGCCATCCACGAGGCCATCATCACGCTGGCCAACAACCGCTGGCTGGCCCAGGTGATCGGCGACCTGCGCAAGATCCTCAAGCTGGCGCGTCTGCAGGGCCTGCATGCACCGGGCCGTCTGACGCAAAGCCTGAACGAGCATCTGGCGGTGTTTGCCGCGCTCAAGGCACGCGACTGCGAAGGCGCGGAAGCGGCCATGCGAACGCACCTGACGCGCCAGCGCGAAGCCTTGCGTGAACTGGCTCGCCATCAGAAGAGCCGGAGGCTGGCATGAACGCATCCAGTTGGATCAACCGCAACGTGTCACGCCTGTTCCCCGCCACTGTAGGCACAGCGCTGCCGGCCGAGGTGGCCGGATCGGCCGAGGCTCGCCGAGAGCTGGGTGCCGGCTCCGCTACCAGCGCGCAGGCCGAGCGTCCGACCCGCGAACGTCTTGCGGCCAGCCTGCGCCACAAGGACGAGGCGATGTCGCCGCGCATGCTGCGCCGGGTGCTGGAGGAGTTGAAGGGCATCATCGACCCGCAGATCAGCGAAGTCGAAGGCGGGCGGCGTGCCAAGGTACTGATCGAGCACTACGCCGGGGCCACGGTTGAGCGGCGGCGCGACATGTGGCTGCTGATGAGCGAGATGTTTGTCGCCGATCCTGCGAAGGTCAAGAGCGCGCAGGCCAAGTTTGCTGCGGCGGTAGGTACGCCCGACGAAGCCGCGGCCGAGGTGCAGTACCGCCGGGCCACCGTGTCGCCGCGCCGGCGCCTGCTGCAGCGCTTCAGCGTCCTGCCGGAGGGCATCCGATTTCTTGTGGACCTGCGCGCCGAGATGCAGTCCTATCTGAAGAAGGACAGGCGGCTGCAGGCGCTGGACGTGGAGATGGAGTACATGTTCTCCACCTGGTTTGATGTGGGCTTCCTGGAGTTGCGCCGCATCAGTTGGGATTCGCCGGCCTCCCTGGTCGAGAAGTTGATCAAGTACGAGGCGGTGCACGACATCCGCAGCTGGGAAGACGTCAAGAACAGGCTTGATTCCGACCGTCGCTGCTACGGTTTCTTCCACCCGCGTCTGCCGGACGAACCGCTGATTTTCGTCGAGGTGGCCTTGCAGGGCGAGATACCCGACAGCATCGCGCCACTGCTGGACGAGACGGCGGCCGCCTCCGACCTGACGCGCGCCACGACGGCGATCTTCTATTCCATCAGCAACACCCAACCCGGTTTGCGCGGGGTGAGCTTCGGCGACTCGCTGATCAAGCGCGTGGTCGAAACCTTGCGCGCCGAATTTCCCAAGCTCAGGACCTTCGTCACGCTGTCGCCGATTCCGGGTTTTCGCACCTGGCTGGGCCGGCATGCCGCCGCCATGCTGGAGCGCATGGACCGCAAGGCGCGGACGGAGCTGCAGCGTTCACTTGGCGGGGAGGCGTTGACGGCGGAGCTTTTCCTGGCGGCGGCGGACAACGCGCGCGAACTGGAAGCAGACACGCCGCTGGGTCACATGCTGCAGAAATGCGCAGCGCATTACCTCAGCCAGGAGTTGCAGGACGGCAAGCCGGTCGATCCGGTGGCACGTTTCCACCTGGGCAATGGGGCACGTGTGGAACGGCTCAACTGGGCCGGCGACGCTTCTGCCAAAGGCTGGAAACAGTCCTACGGCATGATGGTCAATTACCTGTACGACCTTCGCCGCCTGGACAAGCACCGGGCCCAGCTGGCACAGGGCAAAATACCCGTTTCAGGCGAGGTCGCCAAGCTGGCGTTCTGACAGCCCGCCGCAGTTTCGTTAGTTGTTAGCTAGTTCACTAAAACCAGAGGAGACAGACATGACTTCGATTGACCGCATCATTTCCAGCCGACGTGGTGTGCTGCGCCTGGCAGCAGCCGGTCTGGCCGGCACGGCCCTGGCCGGGCATGCCCAATCCGGTTGGCCGGCCAAGCCGGTCACGCTGATCGTGCCGTTTCCGGCCGGCGGCGGCACCGACGCCTTTGCCCGGCCCCTGTCGGCCCAGTTTTCCAAGCTGACCGGCAAGCAGCTGATCATCGACAACCGCGGCGGCGCCGGCGGCACGCTGGGTGCCAGCATTGCGGCCAAGGCGCATCCGGATGGCTACACCCTGTTCATGGGCGCCGTGCACCACACCATCGCACCCTCGATGTACCCCAAGCTGGATTACGACATCGAGAAGGATTTCGTGCCGCTGGTGCTGGTGGCCAACGTGCCGCAGGTGCTGGTGGTCAACCCGAAGAAAGTGCCGGGTGATTTCAAGGCCTTCCTGGCCCAGTTACGCCAGAACCCGGGGCGCTACAACTTCGGCTCGGCCGGCAGCGGTACCAGCCACCATCTGGCCGGCGAGCTGTTCAAGCAGCAGACCAAGACCTTCATCACCCACATCCCCTACCGCGGTGCCGGCCCGGCGCTGCAGGACCTGATCTCGGGCAATATCGACATGATGTTCGACGGCCTGGGTTCCTCGGCTTCGCACATCAAGGGCGGCCGCATCAAGGCGCTGATGGTTTCCGGCCCGAAGCGCAACCCGGCCTTCCCCGATGTGCCGTGCGCGGCCGAGCTGGGCCTGCCGGACTACACCGTGACGACCTGGTACGGCATCTGGGCGCCCAAGGGCACGCCGGCCGATGTGCAGGCGCGCGCCGTGGAGGAGATCCGCAAGGCTGGCATGACGGACGAGGCCAAGGCCGTCTGGGCCAACCAGGGTGCCGAGTTCGGCAACCTGACGCCGCAGCAGTTCGGCCAGTTCGTCAGCGCCGAGGTCAAGCGCTGGGCCAGCGTGGTCAAACTCTCTGGCGCCAAACTGGACTGATGCGAGCGAGAGCCCTGTCACGCGATGCCGGAGAAGTAAAGTTAGAACCATGAGCGGCAGCATCCGATTCGAGCGGCAGGGCGCATTGGCGCTGGTGACCCTGAGCCACCCGGGCAAGTTCAACGCCATGTCGCGCGCCATGTGGCGCGAACTGCGCCGGGTGTTCCTGGCCATCCAGGCCGAGCCGGCAGTGCGTTGCGTGCTGGTGCGGGGCGAGACAGGGCATTTCTGCGCCGGTGGCGATATTGCCGAATACCCGGACTTCCGCTTCAGCGAAGCCGGCCTGCGTGATTTCCACGAGAACGACGTCTGGGGCGGCCTGCAGGCCATGCAGGACTGCGATGTGCCCATCGTGGCGCAGATCGAGGGCAACTGCATGGGCGCGGGGGTGGAGATTGCCTGCTGCTGCGACATCCGCATCGCCGATGCGGCATCCAGATTCGGCGCCCCGATCGCCCGGCTCGGTTTTCCCATGGCGCCGCGCGAAGCTGCATTGGTGCTGCGCGAGGCCGGAGCCCTGACGGCGCGAGAGATGCTGTTGGAGGCCGCCGTGTTCACCGCCGCCCAGATGCTGGCGCGCGGCTTTCTCAACCGCGTGCAGCCGGATGGGCAATGTGCCGACGAGGCCGCGGCGACTGCAGCGCGCATCCTCGCGCTGGCGCCGCAGGCGGCACGTCTGAACAAGCAGACGATTCGATCCTTGAATCCACCTCCTGCCCTTGATGAATCTACGTCAGTAGCTATTAATTCAATAGCAAATTTCGCTTCCCAGGCCTACGCCTATGCCGACAGCCAGGAACATCGGGAAGGCATCAGCGCCTTTCTCGAGAAGCGACCCAGCAATTTTTCCACCTCCTGAAGACCTGAGCGACGCCATGTCACAAGCCAATGCCAACCTGTTTGCCGCCCTGCGCGCGGCGTTTCCGCACCACCTGGATGCGATTGCCATCGAGACCGACAACGGTCTGAACTACTCCTGGCGCGATCTGGAGCGCGCCACCGCCATGATGGCCAACCTGCTCAAATCGCTCGCGCTGCCCGAGGGCGCGCGCATTGCGGTGCAGGTGGAGAAGTCGGTCGAAGCCGTCATGCTCTACCTGGCCACGCTGCGTGCCGGTTATGTGTTCCTGCCCCTGAACACCGCCTACCAGAGCGCCGAGATCGAGTACTTCGTCGGCAATGCCGAGCCGGCCGTGGTGGTGTGCAGCAGCAAGAACTTCGGCTGGGTCAGCAAGATTGCATTCAAGGCCGGTACGCAGCACGTGTTCACGCTGGACGACAACCGTACTGGCTCGTTGCTGGAGCGCGCTGCACACTGTTCCGACCACCACCAGGTGGTGCCGCGCCAGGCTGACGACCTGGCCGCCATCCTCTACACCAGCGGCACCACCGGCCGCAGCAAGGGCGCCATGCTGACGCACGGCAACCTGCTGAGCAACGCGCAGGTGCTCAAGAAATACTGGGGCTGGCAGCCTGGCGACGTGCTGATGCACGTGCTGCCGATCTTCCACGTGCACGGCCTGTTCGTGGCCCTGCACGGCGCGCTGCTCAATGGCAGCAAGATGATCTGGATGGCCAAGTTCGACCCCAAGCGCGTGATCGAGAAGCTGCCCGAGGCGACCGTCTTCATGGGCGTGCCCACGCTCTATGTGCGCCTATTGGCCGAGCATGGCCTGAACCGCGAGTCCATGCGCAACATGCGCCTGTTCATCGCCGGCTCGGCGCCGCTGCTGATCGAGACTTTCGTGGCTTGGCAGGAACGCACCGGCCACACCATCCTGGAGCGCTACGGCATGAGCGAGACCATCATGCTGACCTCCAACCCCTACAGCCCGAAGGACGGCGAACGCCGCGGCGGCACGGTCGGCTTCCCGCTGCCGGGTGTCAGCCTGCGGGTGCAGGATGATGCCGGCCAGCCGGTGCCGGCGGGCGAGATCGGCGGCATCCAGGTCAAGGGTCCCAATGTGTTCAAGGGCTACTGGCGCATGCCGGAGAAGACGAAAGAAGAGTTCACGGCGGAGGGCTATTTCAAGACCGGCGACGTCGGCAAGATCGATCCGAGCGGCTACGTGACCATCGTCGGCCGCAGCAAGGACCTGATCATCAGCGGCGGCTACAACGTCTACCCGGCCGAGATTGAGGGCTATATCAACGAATTGCCGGGCGTGGCTGAAAGCGCCGTGGTGGGGGTGCCGCACCCCGACTTCGGCGAAGTGGGCGTGGCGGTGGTGGTGCGCCAGCCTGGCATGCCACTGGATCCGGACCACGTCATCGCCACGCTCAAGGCGAAACTGGCCAATTTCAAGATTCCCAAGCGCTGCTTCGTGGTGGACGAGTTGCCGCGCAACACCATGGGCAAGGTGCAGAAGAACCTGCTGCGCGAACAGCACCAGCATCTGTTCTACTGAGCTGATCTGTCCTTTGCATGAAGAAAGGCCCGCCCCCCGACAAGGGGAGCGGGCCTTTGCCTTGGGGGGCTGAGCGGCTGACTTAGCGCAGCACCAGCACCGGCACGTGCGAGTGCGTCAGCACATGTTGCGTCTCGCTGCCCAGCAGCAGGCGCTTGATGCCTTTGCGGCCGTGCGAAGCCATGACGATCAGGTCGCACTTGTGCTTCTTGGCGGCGGCGATGATGGCCTCGCTCACCAGGTCGGACTTGGCCGTGACGGCCTTGACCTTGACACCCTTGGCCAGTGCAGCCTTGCTCACGGCATCGACGATGGCCTGGCCATGCTCGGCCCATTGCTTCTCGACGCGGGCGATATCGTTGGCCGGCAGGGCCAGGCCACCTTCGAAATAGCTCTGCGGGTAGCGCGGAATCACCTTGAGGGCCACCAGTTCACCACCGGTGAGCTGGGCCATCGCAATAGCGCTGCTGACAGCTTTTTTGGACAGGGTGGAGCCATCGGTGGCGACGAGGATTCTTTGGTACATGAGGTGATCTCCTTGTTGTGCGAAACGGATTCTAGATT
>Ga0255338_1002031_pt1 | contig 33155 bp, 24 predicted proteins | sample MeOH1_35cm_T4_19_FD_203715 | JGI IMG/M metagenome (GOLD analysis project Ga0255338, IMG submission 203715) | Sandy soil microbial communities from University of British Columbia, Vancouver, Canada - MeOH1_35cm_T4_195 | ecosystem: Engineered > Artificial ecosystem > Sand microcosm > Unclassified ... | reverse complement strand
CGCCATCTCGGCAAAGTTGTAATCCAGCAGGGCGCGGGAGCGCTTGTCGCGGAATTCATCGCGCCAGGCCGCCAGCGTGGCGGTCACGCGATTGGCCGGCAGCGCGGCGTCGGTGGTTTCCTCCGGCGCGATCAGCGCGGCCAGGGCCGCCCGGCTCGCCTCGGCGTCGGCCCGGGCCTGCCGGTGCTGGCTCCACAGGCGCCAGCTGATCGCGACCAGGGCCAGCAACACGAGGGCGGCGGCGCCAGCCATGATCTTTTGCTCCCGCGACCATCCCTTGCCGGGCGGGGTGGGTTCCGGCAGTTCCTCCACGGGTGCCGGCTCGGGCTCAACCGGGCCCATCGTCTGCGCCTCGAGGAGCAGCTTGTAGATGGGTATGGCCTGCGAGATGTTCTTCAGCTCCCGCGGGCCCAGCCGCGTGACCTGCAGCGCGAGCTTGTTGCGCACGACATCATAGACGGTCTGGGAGATGCAGATGCCGCCGGGCTCGGCCTCGGCCTGCAGCCGGGCGGCGATGTTCACGCCGTCGCCCATCACGTCCTGATCGTTGACGAAAACATCGCCGAGGTGGATGCCGACGCGATGGGTGAGGTTTTCGTTCGCCGCCCGGTTCTTCGCCTGTTGGGCGAAGGCCCGCTGCATGGCGAGCGCACAGGCCACGGCCTGGACGGCGCTGGAAAAATAGAGCAGCAGTCCATCGCCCGTGCTCTTGAGCACGGAGCCGTGGTGTTGGGTGCAGATTTCGCGCATCTCCGCAAAGTCCCGCTGGAGCAGCCGCAGGGTCGTCACCTCGTCCGCCTGCATGCGGGCGCTGAAACTCACGACGTCCGTGAAGACAATGGCCGCCAGGGAACGCTGGCCGGGGCCGGGCGGAGTGGGCGCGTGGTATTCCATGACGGGTCAAATCATTGGCGGTTTCCTCCGGCCGGCACAATGCCTTTGGCTGGCCCGGCGGCTATTTCACATTCGTATCGAACAAGGCGCGGACCCGGGTGAGCAGCGCACTCAGGGCAAAGGGCTTGGGCAGGTGCGCGGTTTGGTGCTGGGGTATTTTCTTCCATCCCGGTTTCGCGGCGGCCGTGCAGATGATGCGCAATTGGGGGTTGGCCGTGTATAGCCGCTGCAATAAAGCCGCCGTGGGACCCAAGCCGGCATCGGTGACGACCAACTGCGGGCCGGCGCCGAGTTGTTCCGCCTCTTCCACCGTGGCCGCCTCGATGGCCTTGTAGCCTTCCAGGGTGAGGATTCCGCCGATCATCTTGCGCAGCCCCGTGTCCTGCTCGATCACCAGGATTGTTTCCGTGCCCCGGGTCACTGGCAGGACGCCAAGGGCGGTGACGCCGGCATCCACTGCCTCCACCGTCTCGGGCAGAAAAACGGTGAAGGTTGCGCCCTGACCCGGAGTGCTTTGGACCGTGATGTGGCCACCAGCCTCCTGAACCAGGCTGCGGACCGTCGACAGGCCCAGGCCAGTGCCGCCGGGCTTGGTCGTGTAGAAGGGCTCGAATATCTTCTTGCGCATGCCCGGCCTGAAGCCGGCGCCGGTGTCGCTCACCTCCAGGGCCGCGTACGATCCCGGGAGTGGGCCGCCCCGCCGGCGGGCGGTGACCTGATGATGGTAAGTGCGGAGCGTGAGCCGCCCGCCGCGGGGCATCGCCTCGCGCGCGTTGAAGCACAGGTTGAGCAACACCTGTTGAAAGAAGCCTGGGTTGATGCGGGCGTTGCCGAGGTCCGAGGCCAGCCGCAACTCGACCGCGACGGCCTTGCCGCACACGCGCCGGATGATCTCGGTGATCTCGCGGATCAGGGTGTTGAAGTTGACGATGCCGCTCGCGGTCTCCTGCCGGCGGCTGAACTCGAGGATCTGCCGCGCGACGACCGCGGCCTTGAGGCCCGCCCGGTGGATCTCCTGCAGGTCCTTGTGCGCGGCGGGCACGTGCGCCACCTTCGGGCCCATGATTTCGCAGTAGCCGTTGATGATGGAGAGCAGGTTGTTGAAATCGTGCGCCACGCCGCTCGCGAGCAGCCCGACGGTGCCGAGCTTCTGGGCCTGCAGCAGCGCGGCCAGCACGGCCCGGTCGGCGGTCTTCTTGCTGGTTTTGGCGGCCATGGTCAGGGGGCAAGACGTTCCACCAACCAATCGCCGCCGGCCCCGCGCCGGTAGCGCAGACGGTCGTGCAGCCGGCTCCGCCGGCCCTGCCAGAACTCAACCGCATCCGGTGCCAGCCGGTAGCCGCCCCACTGCGGCGGCAGGGGCACCTCGCCGCCCTCGTATTTTTTCTGCACCGCCCGGTAGCTCTCCTCCATCACCGCCCGGCTGGCGATCGGCGTGCTCTGCGGCGAAGCCCAGGCCGCCAGCTGGCTGGTGCGCGGCCGGCTGTGAAAATAGGCGTCCGCCTCCTCGCGGGACACCCGCGCAACCTTGCCCTCCGCGATCACCTGGCGCTCCATCACCACCCACGGGAAAAGCAGCGTGGCCCACGCCTGATCGGCCAGTTCGCGTCCCTTGCGGCTCTCGTGGTTGGTATAAAAGACAAAGCCCCGGCCATCGAAGGCCTTGAGCAGCACGGTGCGTGCGGAGGGACGCCCGTCGCGCCCCACGGTCGCCAAGGTCATCGCGTTGGGCTCGGTGACCTTGGCCGCCTCGGCCTCGGCAAACCATTGCTCGAACTGCAGGAAGGGGTCCTTGGCGAGGTCCTTTTCGTGCAACCCCGCCAACCCATAGTCTATCCTCATGTTGGCCAGAGCCATAGTGAGCTTGATAATGCCGCGCCCGCCGGGCTGTCAAAATCCATCCTCTGCGGCAGTCGCGGCTGGCCTGCCCGGAGGGAAACTGCCTGACTATCCCTTTCCCCTCCCATGAAACCCGCCCGCTACCTTGCCCGGCACCAAGCCGACCTCGTCCGCTTCCTCCAGCGGCTGGTCCGCCTGCGCACGGTCAACCCCCCGGGCGAGAACTACGGGGACATCACCCGCCTGCTGGCCGACACTCTGCGCGGCCTCGGGCTCCAGGTCCGGCGGGTGCCCATCCCTCGCTCCCTCCAGCGCAAGACCCAGCCCGACCAGCTCGACCATCCGCGGTATAATGTCATCGGCTTCTGGGACGCCGGCGCGAAGAAGACCATCCACTTCAACGCCCATTTCGACGTCGTTCCCGTCTCTGGAAGCTGGCGGCACGGCAGCCCGTTCAGCGGGACCGTGGACCAGGGGTGGATCTACGGCCGCGGCACCTCCGACATGAAGGGTGCGATCGCCAGCATCGTGTTCGCGCTAAAGGCGCTGCGCGCCACCGGCACCAAGCCCAACTTCAACCTGGAAGTTTCCTTCACCGCCGACGAGGAGACCGACAGCACGCTCGGTACCGGCTGGGTGGCCACCCACGGCCGGCTCCGCGCCGACTATGCCCTGGTGGGGGAGGGCGGGGAAGGCGACGCCGTCTGCTGCGGTCACAATGGTGTCGTGTGGCTCAATGTCCGGGTGCACGGCCGCGCGGCTCACGGCTCCATTCCGCACCGGGGTGTCAACGCACTTGAGAAGATGTCCGCCCTCGTGCTGGCCCTCGGCGGCTACAAGAAAATCCTCGCCCGGAAAAAATTCCGCACGCCGGACGGCAAGACGATGATCCCCACGCTCAACCTGGGCGGCGTCTTCGCGGCCGGCGAGGGCGGCAAGGTCAACACCGTGCCCGCGGCCGCCAGCTTCACCATCGACCGCCGGCTGCTGCCCACCGAGACGGTCGCCGCCGCCGAGCGCGAGCTGCGCACCCAGTTGAAGCGGGCCGCGGCGAAAATCCCCGGCTGCAAAATCACGATCGAGAAAATCTCCGACAACCACCCCAGTTACCGCGCCCCAACCACGCCGTTCGCCGCCGCGCTGCGCCGGAGCGTCGCGCGTGTCCGCCGCCGGCCCGCAAAATTCTGCGTTTCCACCGGCTTCAACGACATGCATTTTTTCGCCAACGAGCTGCGCCTGCCCACCCTCGGCTACGGTCCCGGCGGGCAGAACTACCATGCGGTGGACGAGCGCGCCCGCGTGCGAGATCTGGTCGAGGCCGCGATCATCTACACCGACCTGCTGACGACGTTCGCGGAGTGACCTAGCTCCGGAGGCCCTGCCGGATCATGCTGACGGCGATGGCGGCGAGCAGCATCGACACGATCTTGGAAACGGCGCGCAGGCCCGTCTCGCCGATCTTGCGGCCCAGCCAGTCGCTGTAGTGCAGGGCGAACACCACCAGCACCAGGTTCACTGCGAGCGCGACCAGGGTCACGACGAGCCCGACCGCCGCGTTCTGCGCGAGCACGAGCAGGGTTGTGATGGACGCCGGCCCGGCGATGAGGGGCATGCCCAGCGGCACCACGCCGAAGTCCGGCGGCAGCTTCTCCGGCTCGGCCGCCGAGTGGACCAGGTCCCGTGCCGCCAGGATGAAAAGGATGAGACCGCCCGCCACCTGGAAGTCGCTGACGGAGATGCCAACCGCCTTGAACACGCTCTGGCCGAGAATGAGAAAGCCCAGCGCCACGAGCCCGCCGGTCCAGGTCGCCTGATTTGCAATCTTCTGGCGCTCAGCGTGGTCCACGTTCTGGCCCAGCCCGAGGAAGATCGCCGCCAGGCCGATCGGGTCGATCGCCACGAACAGCGGGATGAACGCCAGCAGGAACTTGGAAAGCCATTCCATCATGGGCGGAGTGTGGGTCCCGCCGGGCCAAAGGCAATGCAGCCCATGCCCAGTATTCGCAATCCATGCGGAGTATTTTCCCCTCTGGGTGCTACTATTATGGCCAAAAGGAGCTCCCCATGCCTGTTATCAAAATCCACCTCGAATATGCCGAACACGATGCCGTGCAGCGCTTGGCCGGCTTGGTTGATGTTCAACCGGAGGACGTGGCCTACGCCGCGCTGAACCGGCTGATGCTCCAGGCCAAGGATCATGAGGTCCAGAATGACATCATGCTGACGCGCCGTTGGCGCCAGGACAACCTGCCGCTCTGGAGCGACAGCGCGGGCTCGGTGCACAACTACGAGGGCATGTCGCCCTGCGAGCCGGCGAAGAGCAAATACTCGGTGTAGCCGGATGATTCGGAAACCACGGCAACCCCGCCGTGGTTCTTTTTGAATGCCGCCGTGAGATCGCGGCGGTTCCGGTGCGTTGACCACCCGACCGCTTTCCCGCACGGGGAAATCCCGTGGCTAAACCTTGGCTGGCGCCAGCAGGTCGCGCAGGGCCGTCCCGACGGCTGGAAACCTGAAGGTCGCGCCCGCCGCCTGCACCAGGGCGGGACTGCAGCGTTGCCCGTGCAGGGCCAGGTTGGGCTCGGTGTCGAGCAGCCGGCTGCCCACCAACCGCACCACGAACTCCGGGGCGGCGGGACACCACGGCCGGCCGAGGACCGCACGCAGTTCACGCATGAACTCGGCATTTGTGACCGGTGCCGGCGAACAGGCGTTGTAGGGCCCGGACATGTCGGGCCGGGTCAGCGCCGCCTCAAATATGCCCAGCAAATCCTCACGGTGGATCCAGCTGAGGTACTGCCGGCCGCTGCCAGCCGGGCCGCCGAGGAAACGGCGGGTCAATTTCGCCAGCGGGGGCAGCGCCCCGTGCTCGGCGTCGAGCACCACGCCGATCCGCAGCACGACGCGGCGGACGTCCGGCAACTCAAGGGCGTTGAAGGCTCCCTCCCATAACCGGCAGGTCTCGGCCAGAAAGCCGGGGCCGGGGGCGAGGGATTCGTCGCAGAACCGGTCGCCGGCGTTGCCGTAGTAGCCGGTGGCGCTGCACTGCACCCAGACCGGTGGCGGATTTTTGGCGCGGGCGTAACCCTTGGCCAGCGCCTTCACCGCGTTGAGGCGCGACTCGAGGATTTCGCGGCCGTTGACCAGCGTGTGCACGCAATTGATGGAACGGCCGGCCAGATTGACCACCGCCGCGGCCCCCTCGAGTTCGGCGGCCCAAGCCCCGCCTGTCTCACCATTCCACAGGACCTCGCGGAAGGGGGCCGCTTCCCGCGGGTCGCGGGACAACACCACCACTTCCCAGCCTCCGGCCGCCAGCCGGCGCCCGAGCGCCTGACCGAGAAATCCGCTGCCGCCGGCGAGGATGACTTTTGCCATGGGCGGAAGACTGGCAGGGGTTGTTGACCCATGGCAAACCGAAGACTCGCCTTGTGTGGGAGGGGATTTATCCCCCGACTGGTCGCGGCGTAAAGCCGTCCCAACCCAACCGCCTTGTCCCACGCCCCCGCCAATTTCTACGACCTCACCCGCGAGGATCTTCGCCAGCTGACCGTGCGCTGGGGCTTCAGCCCGGTGCATGCGGCGCGGTTGTGGGCCTACGCCTACCTGGATCGCGTGGAGTCCTGGGCGCTGATGCCGGAACTACCCGCCCGCTACCGCGCCAAGGCGGAGACGGAGCTGGCCTTTCCCCGACTGTCGGTGGCCGTCGAGACGCACAGTGGGGACGGATTCACGCGCAAGTACCTGCTGGCGCTGGCCGACGGACGCCGCATCGAGACGGTGCTCATGCGCTACACCGGCCGGGTGACCGCCTGCATCAGCAGCCAGGCCGGCTGCGCGATGGGCTGCGTCTTCTGCGCGACCGGGCAGATGGGCTTTGTCCGTCATCTCACCCCGGGCGAGATCGTCGCCCAGGCCCTCCACGTGGACGGGGTGCTGCAAAGCGCCGCGGCCGGCGAGCGCCTGCGTAATGTCGTGCTCATGGGCATGGGCGAGCCCCTGCATAATTACGACGCCGTGATGCAGGCCATCGACATCCTGCGCGACTCGGGCGGGCTGGGCATCGGCGCGAAGAAAATCACCCTGAGCACGGTCGGGGTGGTGCCGGGGATCATCCGCCTCGCCGATGAGGCGCGGCCGATCAACCTCGCGGTTTCCCTGCATGGCGCCACCCAGGAAGAACGGGCCGCCCTCGTCCCCGTGGCGAAAAAGTGGCCGCTGACTGAGCTGATGGACGCGTGCCGTTATTACATCGCCCGGCAGGAGCGGCGCATCTTTTACGAATGGACGCTGATCGAGGGGGCCAATGACACGCCGGAAACCGCCCATGCGGTCGGCCGGCTCCTGCGAGGCCAGCTGGCCCAGGTCAACCTGATCCCCCTCAACCCCACGGCCGGTTATGCCGGGGTGCCCACCGGCCGGGAGGCGGCGAGGCAATTCCAGGCGATCCTCGCGGAATACGGCCTGCCCAGCACCGTGCGCCAGCGCCGGGGCATCGACATTGCCGCCGGCTGCGGCCAGCTGGCCTCCAGCCGCTGATTTAACCTTTGCCAATGGTCCCGGGAGGCTTTGCTTTGGACCCCTCATGAAATTAACCCGCCTGCTCCTTTCCCTCCTCGGTCTCACCCTGGGCTGCGTCTCGCTATCCGCCCAGGCCCCCGCGGCCGCCAAACCCTCCCCGGCGCCAGCCGTGAAACTCCTCCCGGTCAGCCGCGTGGCCTGGATCAACAGCAACGCCTTCATGGACGAGGCGGGCGGCATCAAGGCGCTCATCCGCGTCCTCAAGGAGCTCGAGCTGGAGTTCAGCGGCACGCAGAGCGAACTTTCCCTGCTCAATGAGAAACTCCGCACCCTGGTCAGCGAGCTGAACAAGCTGCAGGCCGGCGGCGAGGCCAACGCGGCGGCCATCCAGGAAAAGCAGGCGGCGGGGCTCAAGCTCCAGCGTGAGTTGCAGGCCAAGCAGCAGGCGGCCCAGACCGCGATCGGCCAGGCCCAGCAGGAAAAGCAGGGCCCGATTGCCGCCGAGATCAGCAAGGCCCTCACGGCCTACACCAAGGAGCGCGAGATCGGCCTGCTCTTTGATGTGAGCAAGATGAATGACGGCCTCATCGCCGCCTCGCCCGAGTTAGACATCACGTCCGACTTCATCGCGTATTACAACGCCTCGCACCCGTAAGCCCACTGTCGGCTTTCGCTGCCTCCGGCCCGGTCTGAAACCGGGCCTTTTTGTTGCCCGCGTTCCAGCGCGGTGGCCTCAGGCCAGCTTGATCAAGAGGGCCGACATGTCGGCCTGCTGGGCCTGGTCGGTGGCCAGCCAGGCCTGGGCGTGCGCAAGGGCGGCGGCATCGGGCGGGTTGCCCGCCGCCTTCTGGCGGAACAGCGCCGCCACGAGGGCGAGATGCGCCCGCGGGTCGGTCGGATTGGCCGCGGTATTCTGCAACAACAGGGCCGGGCCGGCCGTCACCTGCCCGGGGGCCAGCACGCCTTTCTCGACCAGGAAATCGGTGAGGGTGGCGCCCAGCGCCTGGATGTGAGCCCGCGGGGCGACCGGCGTGCTGTAGGCCAGGCCGTTGCCCTCGGGCATCGCCGACCATTCCATGTAGAGGCGCAGCTGCTCCAGGAACTCCCGCAGCACGGTGTCGGCGCTGGCCGGGGTCCAGCGGGTGGAGAACTGCTTCAGCTCGCGGAATTTCTTCACCTCCCAGATGCGCACGATGAGCTCAAAGTCGTCGTTGCGGTTCCGCAAGGCGCTCGTGACGACGTAGTCGAGCTGGCTCGAGCTGGTTTCGTTGAGCTCACGGATGTTCTCCGCGGACCATTCGGCGGGAAAAAGGATGTAGTGCTTGCCGCTGGAAACCGCCACGGCGGCGCTCGCCTCGTAGCCCGCGGAGGCGGTGAAGGTCTCGGCAAACCACAGCGGCAGGCCGCGGCAGAACCGACCGGTTTCATCCTCCGGCTTGGTGGAGCGCTCGGCGTGATCGGTCAGGCCGGGCAGGGCGCACTGGGCGAAGGCCACGCGGCGGAGCTTGCCTTCCTTCCTGGGCAACAGGTGGGGCACCGCCTGCTCGAGCCCGTAGAACCAGATCGGTTTGCTGATGCTCGCGAGGCTGATCTTGTTGGGCGCCGCCGGTTCTCCGGCGATATCCTCGGCGGTGGGCGCGGCCGCCTGGTGCCCGGCCATGAGCTCGCCGATGGCGTTGGAGAATCCGAACAGCCGCTCCTCCAACTCGGGGCGGTTGAGCGCAAAAAGGATGTCGAGCAGGTGCTGGGCGGATTCAATGTGTCGCGCCGCCAGGTACGCCTGCAGGAGGTTCAGGCCGGTGGCCGGGCCGTGCCGGGCGGCATCATAGTGCGGCGCCACCAGCTCGATGAGCTCGCGCACATGACCGCGCGAGCCGAGTTCACCCGAGATCGCCACCAGCACGTCGGGCCGGGCGCCGGCGCTCGCCAGCACCTCCTGGTAAATCGCCACGGCGGCCGGCAGGTCCCGGGCCTCCAGCTTGGCCTTGGCCTCGGCCATGCGGGGGATCACCCCGCCCGCGATGGCGGGCTTGTCGGCGGTGGGCTGGCCGGGGGCCGGATCGGGTTGCGGGTTGCCGGAGGTGAAACGGTCGAAAATTCCCATGGGCGGAGCGAAAGGCCCCCCGGGGGTCTTGGCGAATCTGTTTTCTCTTCAGGAGGGGGCGGCCGGGGCTTTTCCCGCGTTGACCGGCCGGGTGGGGCGGGTAGTTAGACCCTCCCCTCTGCCGCCGCCCTTTCGGGTATCGGCGCGAGCAGCCATGAACCGGGTCTACATCAAAACCTATGGGTGCCAGATGAACGAGCGGGACAGCGAGGCCGTTGCCGCGCTGCTCCGGGCGCGGGGCTACCGCATGGTCCAGGATGAGGCCGCCTGCGACGTGCTGCTGCTCAACACCTGCTCCGTGCGCGATGCCGCCGAGCAGAAGGCCATCGGCAAGGCCGCCAACGTGGCGCGTCAACGGAAACGCAATCCGCGCTTCATCCTGGGGATTCTCGGCTGCATGGCACAGAATCGCGGCGCCGCGCTGCTCGACGCCCTGCCGGACGTGGACCTGATCGTCGGCACCCAGAAATTCCACCAGGTGCCCGATTATCTCGACAACCTCCGCGCCGCGCAGGCCGCTGGCGCCCCGCTGGGCAGCACCATCGTGGACATCGCGGAGGAGGCGGGCTCCCAGAACACCATTCGCGACCATGTGCTGGAGGATCGGCAGGTGACGGCCTTCGTATCCATCCAGCAGGGCTGCAACATGGATTGCTCCTTCTGCATCGTCCCCAAGACGCGCGGCGACGAACGCTCGCGTCCGATGGCGGAGATCGTGCGGGAATGCGAGGAACTGGCCGACCGCGGCGTGCGCGAGATCACTTTGCTGGGGCAGATCGTCACCAGCTATGGGCGGCGTGATTACACCCACACCGACGGCACCACGCCCTTTGTGCAGCTGCTGGAAAGAGTGAATGCCATTCCCGGCATCAAGCGCATCCGCTTCACCTCGCCGCACCCGCGCGGCTTCAAGGACGACCTCATCCAGGCCTACGGCCGGCTCGAAAAACTCTGCGAATACGTGCACCTGCCGCTCCAGTCGGGGTCGGACCGCATCCTGAAGGCCATGAACCGCCCCTATTCGCGCGACCGCTACCGGCAGATCGTGGACGACCTCCGGCGCGTGCGGCCGGACATGTATTTCTCGACCGACATCATCGTCGGGTTTCCCGGCGAGATGGAGGAGGATTTCGCCCAAACCCGCGAGTTGTTTGAGGCCTGCAACTACGACATGGCCTACATCTTCAAGTATTCCATCCGCAGCGACACGCCCGCGGCCACCCTGGCGGACCAGGTGCCCGACGGGGTGAAGGAAACCCGCAATCAAACCCTGCTGGCCCTGCTCGAGGCCAATTCCAACCGCCGCAACGCCACGCTGCTCGGCACGACGCAGGAGGTGCTGGTCGAGGGTCCGGACAAGAAGGGCCTGGGCTACATGGGGCGTACCCGCGGCAACCGCATCGTGCATTTTTCGGCCAGCGAGCGCCTGATCGGCGAGCTGGTGCCGGTGAGGATCGAGCGCGCCTCCACCGCCGTGCTTTACGGCTCGCTCGCGTTGGCGGGAGTCCCTAACTGATTCCTGAATGTCCCTCTTCCTCGCCACCCTGCTGCCCGGTCTGTTGCTCGCCCTGCTCGGCGGCCTTCTGTTGTGGAATGGCGCCCCGGTCGCCGCCAACGCCAAGGCCCTGCCGCGCTCGCGGACGGGTTCCTGGGTGCTCTTCGGTCTCGGGGCCGCGTGGTTTGTCTGGCGGCTGTCGCGCACGGGTGAATCGGACCTGATCTTTTTCAAGACGCCCACGCCGGTGATGCTGGGTTTCGGGGTGCTGGCGGTGCTGGCCTTCATCTACACGCCCGACTTCCTCGCCGTGCGCGGGCTGTGCGTCCTGATCCTGCTCGGGGCCGAGCCGCTGCTCTATGCCGCCTACATGGAGTGGACCCACCCGCAACGGCTCCTGATGGTGACGGCTGTCTATGTCGCCCTGACTGCGGCCCTGTATCTTGCCGCCTACCCGTTCCGCCTGCGCGATTTCTTCGACTGGCTCTTTCGCACGCCCAGCCGGCCCCGGCTGGCCGGCGCGATCCTGCTGGCTTACGGTCTCGCCACCTCGGCGGCGGCCTTTACCTACTGAGTGATGGCCGCAACTCCGACCGCCCTGCTCATTCTCGCCGGCCCGGCCGGGGTCGGCAAAAGCACGCTCTGCGACCGGCTGGTGCGGGACGTGCCGGGATTCGAGCGGGTGATCACGGCCACCACGCGCCCGCCCCGGCCCAACGAGGCCCACGCGCGCGACTACCATTTTCTCTCCGAAGCCGAGTTTGACCTGAAGCTCGCAGCGGGTGATTTCCTCGAATGGGCCTGTGTCCACCAGCGCTATCGCTATGGCACGCTCAAGTCCGCCGTGCTCGACCGCCTGCCGCATACCAGCCTGGTGATGAACATCGACGTGCAGGGGGTGCGCAGCATCCGCGCCGCGGCCCAGGACCTGCCCCTGCTCAAGGGACGCCTCATCACGATGTTCGTCGCGCCCGATTCCATGGACGTCCTGCGCGAACGCCTGCAGGGGCGCGGCCCGGTCAGCCCCGAGGAACTGGAGCGGCGGATGCAAAGCGCCGAACGCGAGATCGCCGAGCGGAACAATTACGATTACGTCATCCACAGCAGCACCAAGGAACAGGATTTCCGCGCCCTGCTTGATTACTGGACGCAGGCGCAACGCAAGCTGGGTTGAGGCACGGCCATGACCACCCGGTTTCCCGTCAGCGACCACTGCGACGGCACGAGGTTTTTCAACCCGCAGGGCCCGCCGCCCCGCTCGTTCCGGGATTTGCCGAAGTGGTGGTGGCAGCAACTCGGCGGCTCGGCCACCGCCTGGCCTCACACCGTGCCCGCCCCGGCTGCCGTCCGTTTGCCGGAGAACCTATCGACCGGCCAGGTGGCGGCGACGTGGCTCGGCCAGGCGACGTTTCTGTTGCAATTTGCCGGGTGCACGATCCTGACCGATCCGGTCTTCTGCTCGCGGGCCGGGCCCTTCGGCCTGCTGGGACCGAAGAGGGTGCGCCCGCCGGCCCTGCGTCTCGGTGAGTTGCCGCGGGTGGACGTCGTGTTGCTCAGCCACAACCACTACGACCACCTTGATCTCAACGCCCTGCGCTGGCTGGCCCAGCATCGCCGACCGCTCATAATCGTGCCGCTGGGCCTGAAGGCCTGGCTGGAGGCTCAGGGGGTGGCGAATGCGGTGGAGCTGGACTGGTGGCAGTCGCACTTTGCCGGAACCGGCGTGGAAATCATCTGTACGCCCGCGCAGCACTGGAGCTCGCGCTGGCCGTGGGACCGGTGTCTCACCCTGTGGGGCGGCTTCATGATCAGGACGGCCGGCGGCTCGGTCTGGTTCGCGGGCGACACCGGCTGGGGTCCACATTTTGCGGAGGTCCGGAACCGGCTTGGAGGCCCGGATCTCGCCTTGCTGCCCATCGGGGCTTACGAGCCGCGCTGGTTCATGGAGCCGGTGCACATGAATCCCGACGAGGCCGTGCGGGCCCACTTGGCGGCGGGTGCCAGGCTCAGCCTGGCCATGCACCACGGCACCTTCCGACTGACCGATGAGGGCCTCGACGCCCCGCTGCACGCCCTCGCGGCCGCCCGGGAAAAACACGGGTTGGCCCCGACGGCCTTTGCCGCGCCCGCCTGTGGCGAAACGGTGGTGGTCCCGCTGGGCTAGTTCCGCGGGCGGTTGCGGTATTCGGCGCTCTTGCGGAGGTCGTCGCGCACGTCGCTTTCCGTCCAACCCTTCTCGCGCACGGCCCAGCTGTATTGCTTGAGCCCGCTGGGATCGACCTCGCGGCCGAGCACCTCGCGGTAGGCGCGACGGACGATGAGCTCCGCGGCTTCATTCCGGTAATGCTCCTCGTTCCGCAGGTGGTCGCGCAGCATCCGCTCCGTCCAGCCTTGGTCCAGCAGGCGGTTGCGGAAATCCCGCAGCTCACCCGCCGTGGGCTCACGCCCGAGAATGTCGATGAACGTCCCCTTGATGATCTTCTCCGGGTCGCCCCGGGGCTTGTCGGGGGGCCGGTCGGGTTCGCGCTCCCGGTCGCGCCCGCGCGGGCGCTCGACCTTGAGGGAGGAGATGCGGTCGTTCCAGCTGACCGAGACGCTGCCGGACACGGGGCGACCGGAAAGGTCGCGGGCGTTCTCGGTCAACCGCAGGGCTTCGCCCCGGTAGCGTGAGTTCTCGTAGACATAAACCTCGGCCCCGCCCTCCACCCGGATCGAGGAGATGCTGTCGTTCAGCTTGGCGCCGTTCTCGAAGGTCCGACCGGACATGTTGTCGATGGCTTCGCCCGGATAAAGGACCAGGGAATCACCGCTGAAGCCCGCGTGCTGGTAGACAATGACGCGGGCCCGGTCACGCCGGCCGTCATCATCGCGGTGGTCGGCCAGGGCGGCGGAAACCAGCAACAGGGAACCAAGGCCGAGGAAAAGGGGTAATTTCATGCGGATAAGACGCCGCCGGGGCGGGTTTTATTCATTCTCCGGCGCCACAAAATGGCAACCTTTGCTGATGGAATTCAGGGCCGCGGCGTGGACCACGAGAAGGGCGGTCTGCACGGCGTTGCGCAACTCGATGAGTTCACGGGTCGGCCGGCAGTCGCGGTAGAAGGCCTGGATGTCCTCACGCAGCTCCAGCAGGATGCGCCGGGCCCGGGCCAGCCGGCGGGGGGAACGGATGATGCCGGCGTAGTTCCACATCGTCTGCCGGATCTGCTGCAGGTCCTGCCGGATCAGCAGCGGGTCGGGGGCCTTGACCGGACTGTGCCATTCCCGCGGAACAGGCCGGCGGTCGGTGACGGACGCAAGCTCGGCCAGGTCGGCGCGGGCTGTCGCCTTGGCCGCGACCAAGCACTCGAGCAGGGAGGTGCTGGCAAGGCGGTTGGCCCCGTGCAGGCCGGTGCAGGCGGTCTCACCGATGGCATTGAGGTGTCGGACGTTTGTGCGCCCGGCCAGATCCGTGTGCACGCCACCGCAGGAAAAATGCGCCGCGGGCACGACCGGAATCGGCTCGCGGGTGATGTCCACGCCATTGGCGAGGCAGCGTTCATAGATACCCGGGAACCGCTCGCGGATGAAGGCCGGCTTGAGCGCGGCGAGATCGAGATAGACGCAGCCGTCTCCGGTCTCCGCCATGTGCCGCTGGATGGCGCGGGAAACGACGTCGCGCGGGGCGAGCGAGGCCAGCGGGTGGATGCCGTCCATGAAGCGCTGGCCGCGGGCGTCCACCAGCACCGCGCCCTCGCCGCGGAGCGCCTCGGTGATCAGGAAGGGCGGGGCACCCTTCTTGAAGAACACCGTGGGATGAAACTGGACATACTCGAGGTCGATAAGTCGCGCCCCGACGCGGTAGGCCATTGCCACGCCGTGCCCGACGCTGCCCGGCTGGTTTGTTGTATGCTGGAAAATCCCTCCCTGTCCGCCGGTGGCCAGGATGGTCTTGCGCGCGACAAATGCCACGACCTCGCCCGTGGCGGTGTCGAGGGCGTAGCAGCCGAAGCAGGTCAGCGGTTCGTAGCGGTCGCGGGGCTCGGTGGAATTGTGTGACAGGGTGAGCAGGTCCACCGCGACAAAGCCGCTCCGGCGGGTGATGCCGGGCATGGCGTCCACCTTGGCGGCGACCGCCACGAGGATGGAGTGCCCGGTCGTGTCCTTGGTGTGGATGATGCGGCGCTCGTGGTGCCCACCCTCGCGGCCCAGCTGCAATTCCCCGGTGGCCTCGCGGTCAAAGCCCACGTGCAGTTCATCCAGCAACAGCTCCTTCACCGCCGCGGGGCCCTCGGCCACCAGCTGGGCGATCGCCGCCGGATTGGCCGTGCCGTCGCTCGCTTCCATGATGTCACCGCTCAACTTGGCGGGATCGGGCGACGTGTCGTAAATGATGCCGCCCTGGGCCCAGTCACTGTTGGCCTGCAGGGGTTCACCCAGGGACAGGAGCTCCACCTTGCGCCCGGCGCGAGCCAGGTGCAGCGCATACGCCGAGCCGGCGAGTCCGGCACCGAGCACGAGGCAATCCGTGTGGATGGTCTTCATCGGCGCTTTCGGGCGGGCAATATATCCAGGCTGAGGTCGGCGGCGGCGACCGAGTGGGTGAGGGCACCGGCGCTGATCAGGTCCACCCCGGGCAGGGCGTAGTCGCGCAGCGTGGCGAATGTCACGCCGCCCGAAACTTCCACCTGGGCGCGGCCGGCGATGACCTTCACGGCTGCACGGACCTGCACCGGGGTCATGTTATCGAGCAAGATAATGTCCGCGCCGGCCCGGCAGGCTTCGCGCACCTCCGCGAGATTCTTGGCTTCCACCTCGATCTTGGACCCGTGCGGAGCCGCGTTGCGGCAAAGCCGGACCGCCTTGGTCAGCGAACCGGCGGCGGCGATGTGGTTGTCCTTGATGAGCACCTGCTCGCCGAGCGAACTGCGGTGGTTGTGGCAGCCGCCGGTGCGCACGGCGTATTTTTCCAGCGCGCGCCAGCCGGGCGTGGTCTTGCGGGTGTCCACGATGCGCACGCCGGTGCCCTTTACGGCATCGGCATAGCGCCGCGCCTGGGTGGCGATGCCCGAGAGCCGCTGGAGGAAATTCAGGGCGGCGCGCTCGGCGGTGAGAATTGAGCTGGTCGGGCCCTCGAGACGAAGGATGATGGCGCCCCGCTTCACACGATCGCCGTCGCGGGCGAGCTGGCGGATCTTGATCGCCGGATTGGTTTGCGAGAAAACCCGGGCGGCAATCTCCAACCCGCAGACCACCAGGTCCTGCTTGGCGTCGATGACCGCCCGGCTGCGGTGCGTCGCCGGGAAGATGGCGCGGCTGGTGATGTCGCCGAGGCCGGTGTCCTCCTCCAGGGCAAGATCGATGAGATGTTCGGTGCGGGCGGTGAGCATGGGATCAGGTCTTGGGGGCAAGTTCGAACATCCGGTCGATGCACCGGGCGGCGCGTTGGCGCAATCCCTCCTCCAGCATGATGATCTGGTCGGGACGGGGTGCGCGGAGGGCGTCGCGCACCTTCTCCAGCGAGTTGAGCTTCATGTAGGGGCAGAGCCGGCAGCCGCCGATGAAGTGCTTCTCGGGTGTCTCGACCTGAAGCCGGCCGACGAGTCCGCATTCCGTCAGCATGAGGTAGTAGGGTGCGCTGGTGGTCTTGACGTATTTCATCATGGCGCCCGTGCTGCCGACAAAATCCGCGGCGGCGGCGACCGCCGGGGTGCACTCGGGGTGGGCGACGACCTTCAGCCCGGGAAACCGGGCGCGGGCGTCCGCGACGGCGGCGGCATCAAAGACGTCGTGCACGATGCAGGTGCCGTCGGAGGTGATTATTTCCTTGTCCACGCCGCGGTGCTTCAGCTCCACCCGGATATTCTCGCCCATCAGACGGTCGGGCACGAAGAGGATCCGCCGCTGGGGCAGGGCCGCGATGATGTCGTGGACATTGCCGGACGTCACACAGACGTCGGATTCCGCCTTCACCTCGGCGGTCGAGTTGATGTAGCAGACCACGGCCGCATCAGGGTAGGCGGCCTTGAGTTTCCGCAACTGGGCGCCGGTCAGGGAATCCGCCAGCGAGCAACCGGAGCCGCGATCCGGCACGATGACCATGGCGTCGGGGGAAAGGATCTTGGCGGTCTCGGCCATGAAGACGACCCCGACGAAGACGATCACCTTGGCCCGGGCCTCGCGCGCCTTGAGGCTGAGAAAGTAGGAGTCCCCCTTGAAGTCACCGACGCCGTAGACGATCTCGGGCTCGATGTAAGAGTGAGTAAGGATGACGGCGTCCTTTTCCTTCTTCAGCTGGTTGATCTCCAATGTGAGCGGGGCGAATGCGCGGCAGGCCTCGTAGTTCCACGACCGGCCCGGGGTGCAGTCCACGTGCAGGAGGGCGCGGAAGAGCCGCTCCGTCTCGGCCGCGAGCTCGGCGGGGGTGAAAACAGCTGGATTTGCAACCACCATGGAGACAGCAACCTAGCCCGGTCGGTCGCGCCGTCAAAGCCTGTTCAGGGCAGCGCGGTGACCTATTTCCCGTTTGTGTTTCGCGCTTTTGGCCGCATTGGTTGGCGCAACCCTAACCACCTGTCGCGGGCCGCTTTGCCCGCCAGCCCCTCCCATGTCCGCCCCCGGCGTACCCCACGCCCTCTTCACCGCCCGCGCCATGAGCGCGCACAACCGCGCGGAAATGCGCGCGGCCTTCGACCAGGCCCTGAAGCTGGCCGACCGCAACCGGCTCACGCTGCACGTGCCCCATGAGGTGAAGACGGTGCAGAACCGCCGCGGCATGCACTACCACTACCGGCCCGAGATTTTCCTGCAGCTGCAGGGCTGGACCGACTTCAGTTTCCCGCACAAGGGCTTCCGCGTCGGCCCCGACGAGATGTGCATCATCCCGGCCGGCGTACCCCACGGCGAAATCGTCTCTCCGGGCCCGAACGCGCCGTTCCGCAACCTCGTTGCGGGCTTCTACAACAACACCCTCAGCCTGCACTTCGCGCATGAGGCCCGGCCGGGAAAGCCGGACATCGAGGTGATCGAGTTCTTCGACGCCCCGCACCTCGACGTGTTTCTCACGCTGGCAAACTCCGCCGCCCAGACGCACCACATGCAGGGGCCGGCGCGCGACGCCGTGCTCAAGGGCCTCCTGCTCGCGCTGCTCGGCTCCCTGCGCAACATCGTCGAGACCGGCACCGGCCAGCTCAACAGCGACATCGGCAAGGTGTTTCAGGCGAAATGCCTGGTACGCGAGCAATTCGCCAACCCCGACCTCGGGGTGCAGCACATTGCGGAGCAACTCGGCTGTTCCCCGGACTACCTCTCGCACCTGTTCCACTCGGAGACGAAGGAGCGGCTGACCCGCTACATCCAGCGCATCCGTATCGACGGCGCCCTGCTTGCCTTGGAAACCGCCACGCTCACGATCGCCGAGATCGCGTACGCCAGCGGCTTTGCCGACCCGGCGTATTTCGCCCGCGTGTTCAAGCAGCACAAGGGCATGACGCCACAGGACTACCGCACGAACCTGGAGGCGCAGCGCAAACAGCGGGACGACAAACCAAAGACGGTCTATCACGACCATCTTGACTACACCGCCGGGGTGCCGGCACTGAAACAGGAAGCGCCGGCAGGAAAGTGAGCGCAGGGACCGGTCAGAGACCGGCCCTACTTCACCAGCACGCGGTAGCGCCAGGCTTTCAGGTCGAGCGGCACGAGGGCCTCGAGCGTGACGGCTTCACCCGTGAAGGCGTCGCGCCAGGTGCCGGCCAGCGCCGGATCGAAGAGGTCGGCCTTCGCGTCCTTGGCCGTGAGATTGAAGAAGCCCACCACCTGCCGGCCGCCGGCCGAACGCTCGATCGCGTAGAACGTCGCGTTGTCCGTCGTGTCGAGGCGGCGCATTGGCGCCCCGGTGTGCAGGGCGGGGTTCGCCCGACGCAGGGCGGTCATCACCTGGTAGAGCTTCGTGGCCGGGTGCGTTTCCTTCGGCCAGACGATCGGGTCGCGGGTGAAGAACTCGAGCCGGCGGTCAAGGCCCGCCTCCTGGCCGTTGTAGATCATGGGCACGCCATCGAGGAGGAAAGTCAGCGCCGCGAACGGAGCGTAGCCGGCGCCCATGCGCTCGAACTCCGTGCCCGCCCAGCTGTTCTCGTCATGGCTGCTGGTGAAGACCATGAGTGCCCCGCCGTGCGGGAAGTGCGCGCGGATCTTCGCGTAGGCCTCGTCGAGCGCCGAAGCGGACTTCTTGCCTTGCGCGATCTGGTTCATCGCATGGTGCAGGTCGAAGCCGTAGGAGAGGTTGAAGGCGGCGACCTGCTGCTGCGGCAGCTCGGCCTCGGCGAGGAAGAGGGCATCGGGCTTCACCGCGCGCACCCGCTTCACGACCTCGTTCCAGAACGGTGTGGGCAGGCCCCAGGCGACGTCGCAGCGGAAGCCGTCGATCCCGAAGTTCTTCACCCAGTACAGGAGGACGTTGGCCTGGTAATCGAGCAGGCCGGGCGCATCGAAGTTGAACTGCACGACGTCCGTCCAGTCCGTGCCGTGCGGGGGCGTGAGGCGGCCCTGCTCGTCGCGCCAGAAGAACTCCGGTTGCGTCTTGGTCAGGGGATTGTCGGGCGAGACGTGGTTGGGAACCCAGTCAAGGATGACCCGCTGGCCCTGCGCGTGCGCGGCGTTGACGAGGTCACGGAGATCCTGCTCGCTGCCGAACTCCGGGTTGACCGCGAGGTAGTCCTTCGCGGCGTAGTAGCTGCCGAGCGGGCCCTTGCGGTTGAGCTCGCCGATCGGGTGGATGGGCATGAGCCAGAGGATGTCGACCCCGAGGGCCTTGAGGCGCGGGAGATCGGCGGTGACGGAGGAGAACTTGCCGCTGGCGGAGAACTGACGGACGTTGACCTCGTAGATGGTGCTGCCGCGCGCCCAGTCGGGCAGGCCGATGGCGGCGAGGTGGGCGCTGGGCCGGGCTTTCTCGCGTTCGGGCGCGGGGGCCGCGGTCAGCGGCGCAATCAGGACGAGAAAAAGAAGGAACAGGCGTTGTTTCATGGGGCCGAGGAGGGAGTTTGCCGTGGCACCCAGGCGAGAGCGACGGCGGCGATGAAGAGGCAAATGCCACCCGCCATGACCGCATGGACCAGGTTGCCGTGCAGGTAGGTCTTCACGAGGTTGCCGAAGAACAGCGCGGCGAGGATTTCAGGCAGCACGATGAAAAAATTGAAGATGCCCATGTACACGCCCATACGCTCGGCGGGCAGCGTACCCGCGAGGATGGCATAGGGCATCGAGAGAATGGAGGCCCACGCGATGCCGCCCAGGGCCAGGGCGCCCAGCAGGAGATAGCGTTGTTCCTCGCCGTGGATGAACCCGATGGCCAGCAAGCCGAGCCCGCCGAGGGTGAGGCAGAGGCCGTGCAGGAGGCGCCGGTCCATTTTCTGCGCCAGGGCCATGAGGCCGAAGGCGGCAAGGAAGGTGACCGCATCCTTGATGGCGTAGCAGACACCGGCCCACTCCGCGCCGCGCTTGAACAAATCAGTCTCCGGGTCGCTGCTGCCGAAGATCACCGGGACCGCGTTCGAAAAATGCAGCCACATGCAGAACAGGCCCAGCCACGTGAAGAACTGCACGAGGGCCAGCCGCTGCATGGTGCGGGGCATATTGGCCAGGGCGTCGGGGATCTCCTTCAGCAGGTGGGCAAAGCCGCCGCTCGCCGCCTTCTTGCGGCGGAACTCTTCCAGATTCTCCGGCGGATACTCCTTGGTGGAAAACACGCTCCAGAGCACGGCGGTGAGGAAGGCCGCAGCGCCGACATAGAAGGAAATCTTCACGTTGGTGGGCAGGGCATTGGCGCCGTCGGCATCGCTGCTGACGCCAAACCAGTGGCGCAGGACATAGGGCAGGACCCCCGCCACCACCGCGCCCACGCCGATGAAGAAGCTTTGCATGGCAAAACCGGTGCCCCGTTGTTCCTCCGGCAGTTTGTCTGCCACGAACGCGCGGAACGGCTCCATGGACACGTTGATGGACGCGTCCAGCACCCACAGCAGCATCGCGGCCATGTAGAACTTCGGCCAGTGCGGGATGAGCCAGTCGGCCAGCAGGCCGGAATTGGGCATCAGCAGCAAGGCGGCGGAGCTGAGGATGGCGCCGACCAGAAAGTAGGGCCGGCGGCGGCCGAGCGGCCCCCAGGTGCGGTCGCTCATCGCCCCGATGATCGGCTGGACGATCAGGCCCGTCAGGGGCGCCGCAAGCCAGAGCTTGGCGATCTGCTCGTCCGCGGCCCCGAGGTATTTGTAGATGGGGCTCATGTTGGCCATCTGCAGGCCCCAGCCGAACTGGATGCCGAGAAAGCCGAAATTCATGTTCCAGATGGCGGGCAGGGAAAGCGGCGGCTGTTTCATCGCGGTGGGTTACTGGGGTTCGCTATAGTCGCGGAGGACCGTGCCCTTCAGCCGGTCGTACAGGGTGATCCAATGGTGTAATTTCTTGGTTTTCTCGCCGGCCAGGCTCGCGAGTTCCGTCGCCGTGAAGCGCCACTGCCAGTTGCCATCGGTGGTGCCGGGTCGGTTCAGGGTGGCGGCGGCGGGCAGATCAAGCAAGTCCTGCATCGGAATGACGGCCAGCCGCGAGGTGGTGGCGAGGGCCGCGCGGATGACGGGCCACGCCGACTTTTTGCCGCCGAGTTGGTAATATTCGTCCACCTTGGCCGCAATATCCGCGCCCAGCCCTTCCAGCCAGCCGCGCGTCGTGAGATTGTCGTGCGTGCCGGTGTAGGCGACGCTGTCGGTCGGGAAGAGGTGCGGCAGGTTGACGTTGTTGGCGTCGTGCCCGTAGGCGAACTGGAGCACCTTCATGCCCGGCAGCCCGGCGGAGCGACGAAGCTCGACGACGCCCGGGCCAATGTAGCCGAGATCCTCGGCGATGATCCGCGCCTGCGGCAGGGCGGCGCGGATGGCATCGAAGAACGCCAGGCCGGGACCCTTGAGCCACCGGCCGGTGCGGGCGTCCGGCGCCCCGGCCGGGATTTCCCAATAGGTGTCGAAGCCGCGAAAATGATCGAGGCGGATGATGTCGTAGAGCTCGAACGCCGCGCGCAGGCGGTCGATCCACCAAGCGTAACCGGTGTGGGCCAGGTGCTCCCAGTCGTAGAGCGGATTGCCCCACAGCTGCCCGTAGGCCGAGAAATAATCCGGCGGCACGCCGGCGACGGCCAGCGGCTGCCCCTCGGCATCGAGCCGGAACACGGCGCGGTTCTGCCAGGTGTCGGCGCTGTCGAGCGCAACGAAGATCGGCACGTCGCCGATGATGCCCACGCCCTTCGCCGTGGCGTGGCGCCGCAAGCGCTCCCACTGGCCGAAGAAGACGTATTGATAAAAGGCGTGGCGGTCGGCCTCGCGCCGCACGCTTTCGGGTGCGGCGGCGCGCAACGCGGGCGTCCACTGGCTGTATTTCTCGGGCCAGACCGTCCACGCGTACCCGCCAAAGTGCGACTTCAGCGCCATGAAGTCCGCAAACGGCTCGAGCCAGCCGGCGTGCACCCGGCGAAATTCGCGCAGGCTGCCGAACCCGCCGATCTGGTCGGCCCCGGACGCCGCAAACCGGTCGTAGGCGCTCGCCAGCACGGGCCAGAACAGGGAATAAAGCCGGCCGTAATCAACCCGGCCGGCCGGGAGTTTCTGCAAAGGCGCCAGCTCCGCCGGCTCCAGCAGGCCGGCCGCACGGAGCTCGCCGAGATCGATGAAATACGGGTTGCCCGCCCGGCCCGAAAAAAGCTGGTAGGGCGAGTCGCCGTACCCCGTCGGGCCGATCGGACAAATCTGCCAGTAGTGGACCCCGGCTTCCGCCAGGAAGTCCACGAAGGCCCGGGCGCCGGGCCCCAGGTTGCCGATGCCGTAGGCTCCCGGCAGCGACGACACATGGGCGAGCACGCCGGCCGTGCGGGTGGTCAGCCAGGTGGCGGGAGCCGTCTCCCTCACCCGGGAAAAATCACGGGCGGGGGCGGGCTCGGCCGCGAGGGGTGGGGCACCGGGAGTCATATGCGGGCAGAGTGAGAAAAGGCGGCCACCAGTTTTCGCTGGTGGCCGCGAGGCAGGAACGCCGACTAGGGACGTCCTGGCTTAGAACTTATAGGCCGCACCAAACGAATAGGAGGCGCCGTACTTCTGGTAGTTGATGACCTGGCGCGGATCGTCGTTGTTATAGGTGATCAGCGGCTCGTTGGTCAGGTTGTAGCCCTGCAGGAAGATCGAGAGATTCTTCATCGGGCCGTCCTTCGAGAACGTGTAGCTGACCTGGCCGTCCAGGACGGTCTCGGGCTGCGCCATGGAGAAGCCGCCGTTGGGGTTCACGTCGCCGCCCGGGCTTGGCACGCCGAACGTGGTGATGTACTGGCGGTTCGCCGAGCGATAGCGCTCGCTGAGGCGGGCGGAGAAGCCGTGCCGCTCGTAGTAGACCGTGATGTTGGCGACCTTCTCGGAGAGACCGCCGATCGGGGCGGAGCCGCTGGTCGGGCCCCAGGGCTTGATGCTGCTCTTGGTGAGGGCGCCGCCGAGCACCATGCCGAAGCCCTTGATGTTCTCGTTGATCAGCTCACTGGCGAGCGAGACCGTGACCTCGAGGCCGCGGATGTTGCCGCCGTCGCCGTTCATCGGCTGCGAGACGACACCCTGCCGGAGGACGGGGTTCGGCCCGCCGGTGATCGGGTAGCCGCTGAAGTCGGCCAGCGCGCTCTGCTCGTAGACGAAGTTCTGCAGCTTCTTGGCGAAGCCGGCCACGGCCACGTAGCCCTTGTTGCCCTTGAAGTAATGCTCGTAGGAAAGGTCCACCGAGTCGGCGACCCAAGGACGGAGGGCGCTGTTGCCACCGCCACCGCTCCACGGGCCCTGGGACAGGTCGTTCGAAGCGGCCTTCGTCGGGTCATAACCCCAGGTGCGCGAGGCGCGCATGTCATACATGCGGGGCCGGGCGATCTGGCGGGCGAGGCTGAAGCGCACGACACTCTGGTCCGTGATGTCGAAGTTGAGGTTCAGGCTCGGGGAGAACTGCGTGTAGCTGTCGCCAGCCGAGACCGGGGTCACGGTGTTGCCGTTGGCGGAGAGGCCGCGGGAGGACTGGTTGGTCCGGATGATGCGGAAGCCGACGTTGCCCGTGACCGGCGTGTTGCCGGCCTTGGTGTTGATGTCGAACTGGGTGTAGAGCTGGGCCACCTTCTCGCGCACCTGGAAGCGACGGGCGACGAAGTCGGTGCCGTCGTTGGGCACGAGGTTGAACATGCCGGCGTTGAAGACGGCGAGCGGGTCAAAGGCGTAGATCGGCCCGATGCCGACATAGCTGAAATCGGTGATGCCGACCTGCGACGGCATCGGTTCGGTGCGGGCGCCGTTCTTAAGCACCGGGAAGCCGGAGGGATTCTCACCGTCGCGCTTGTAGCGGTCGGTATAGCTGGCACCGACCTCAACCGCCTCGAAGAACTTGGAGAGCTCATGGCGGGTGGAAACCTTGAACTGGCCGAGCTCATCCATGGACTGGAAGCCCTTGTAGTAGCCGGGCGAGCCGGTGGCCGGGAACTTCCAGGACTGCCAGCCCTGCGGGTCGCTGATCCGCAAAATGGAGCCGTCCGCGTAGTTCTTGGAGGGCGTGACCACCGGAATCTGACCGGGGGCCAGCTTGACCGTCATGGTGTCAGCCGTGGTGAAAGGGGTGCCGAGCGAGCTGATGCCGGCCCAGAGCTCGAGATTGAAGTCGTTGCGCTTCACCCGGGAGTAGCTCGCGTCGAGGGTGACCGGCCAGTCGGATTTCTGCCCCATGACAAGGTTCCAGCCGAGGGCGATCGGCTTGTCCTTACGGACGAAGGTGTCGTTGCGGACGATGGGCTGGACGTTGGTGAGCGTGGCGTTGGTAATCAGGCCGCCGGAGGTGGTGTAGCCGGGCTGGAGGACCGCACCGCTCCAGAAGGCCAGCGGAACTTCCATGCCGCGCAGGAGCTGGTTTTCCTCAAACTGGGAGTAATAGACGTCGATGACGCTGTGGATGTCCTCGTTGGGCTTGTATTCGAACACCGCCATGACGCCGTCACGGTCGAGCACGCTGTTGCGCACATAGGGCTTCATGCCGCCGAGCGCGAGGTTGCCGGCCGAATCCTTGGGGTAGCCCCAGGCTTGGAACTGCTGGCCCGCGAACGGCTTGCTCGAGTGCGAGAAGCCGAGCGCGATGCCCATGGTGCCGTCGGCGCTCTGGTCGACGTAGGAGACGTTGAACCGGTTGCCGGTGGACTTGGCGCTGGGGGTCAGGGCGCCGAGCTCGTTCCACTCGTAGTAGCCGTTGACGGCGATGACGCGGCCGGACTTTTCCAGCGGGCGCACCGTGCGCAGGTCGATGGATCCGGCGAGGCCCTGGCCGACGAGGCTGGGCGAAGCGGTCTTGTAGACGACCACGGAGCTGAGCAGGTCGGCGGGATATTGGTCAAACTCGACGGCGCGGTTCATGCCGGTCGAAACCTGTTCGCGACCGTTGAGCAGGCCGGTGCTGAAATCACCCGTGAGGCCGCGGATGCTGATAGCCTGGCTGCGGCCGTTGCTGCGCTGCGTGGTCAGGCCGGTGAGCCGGGTGAGGGCGTCGGCGATGCTGATGTCGGGCAGCTTGCCGATGTCCTCGGCGGAGATCACCTCCGTGATCACCTTCTGGCCCTGCTTCATCTCGGCGGCGGCCGCGAGACTGCCGGCAAAACCGGCCGTGACGGTCAGGGTTTCCAACACGACGGTTTTGTCGCCGGTGTCGTTGGCGTTGTTGTTGGCCGCCGGAGCGGTCTGGGCGAATGACGATAGGGCCGACTGCGTGAACAGCAGGCCGGCGACCAGTCCTCGGGAGAGGAACTGACGCGCGCTAGGGGTTGTGTCGGGGATGTGCATGGCTGGTTCTGGTGGTGGTGTGAGGAAATACCCCGGGATGGCTCCGCATAGAGGGTAGGCGCTTGGGGCCTGCCTGTACGCGGGGTGGGGTCTTTATCTGCCCTAAAACTGGCGGCCGGCCGGGCCTTCGCGACCCGTAAACCTCGCAAAAAACCGCGATGGCTTGGAAAAGTCTTAGGTTTTCTGCGGGGGCGAAGGATATCGCTTCAACTGGTGAAATCCCTGTTTTCAGAGGGAAACCGGGTGGCGCGGCAGGGCGAAGGCGGACTTTTTGTCCCGCCGGAAGCGGCTCCAAACCTAGGTTTTTTCCTGCCCATGAAAGTCTTTTCCCAAGCGGGCCGTTTGACCCCAACCCCGCCGTCCCGTCACTATCATGGACATATCCCATGTACCCCTCTGTCCGTCGGTTTCTTTCCCTTGGGGCCGCCCTGGCCCTGTTTGCCACCGCCCGAGCAACCGAATCTGGCAGCGTGCCGCGTTTTACCCACCCCGGCGCCGGCCAGACCATCTACTTCCTGCTCACCGATCGTTTCGCCAATGGCTCGACGGCCAACGACACCGGGGGCTTTCCGGGCGGACCCGAGGAACACGGCTTCGACCCGGCGCGGATCGGCTATTTTCACGGCGGCGACTTTGCCGGGCTCACGACGAAATTCGACTACCTCAAGGGGCTCGGCATCACCGCCGTGTGGGTCACCCCTCCGTTCCAGAACAAGCCCGTGCAGGCGGGATCCGCCGGTTACCACGGCTACTGGGTGACGGATTTCCTCAAGATCGATCCGCACCTCGGCACCAACGACGACTTCCGCGCCTTCGTGGAACAGGCCCACGCCCGCGGCCTGAAGGTCTACATGGACATCATCATCAACCACACGGCCGACGTCATCCATTATCCCGACTATCGCGTCGACTACCTTGACACCAAGACCCACCCGCTGCGCGATGCCGCCACCGGCGCACCCCTGACCGAACAAAGCTTTGCTTACAACGGCTTCGGGGACACCGCGCGCCCGGCGCTGTCGGCTGAGCGCAGCTTTCCCTATGTGCCGATCGTGCCCGAGGCGGAGAAGGCCGTGAAAAACCCCGCGTGGCTCAATGACGTCACGCTCTACCACAACCGCGGCAACTCCGCGTTTCGTGACGAGAGTTCCATCCACGGCGACTTCAGCGGCCTGGACGACCTCTTCACCGAGCACCCGCGCGTCGTGCAGGGCATGATCGAGTTGTTCAGCTCCTGGGTGCGCGACTACGGCGTGGACGGGTTCCGCATCGACACCGCGCGGCACGTCAACACCGAGTTCTGGCAGGCCTTCTGCCCCGCCATCCGCGCGGCAGCCCGGGCAGCCGGCCGCCCGGCCTTCATCCAGTTCGGCGAGGTGGCCAACGAGACGCTCGATGTCGAGCTGCTCAGCGAGTTTTCCACCCACATGCCGCTGGATGCGTCCCTCGATTTCGCCTTCATGATCGCCACCCGCCGCTTCGTGTCCAAGGGCGGTCCCGCCGCCGCCCTCAGCGACCTCTTCCTGCGCGACGATCTTTATACCGACCACGATAGCAATGTGCACACGACCCCCACCTTCATCGGCAACCACGACCTGGGCCGCTTTGGTTACTTCCTCCAGCAGGACAACCCCGGCGCCTCCCGCGCGCTGCTCGCGGATCTGGCCAAGCTCGGCCACGGGCTGCTCTACCTCGCACGCGGCCAGCCCGTGCTCTACTATGGCGACGAGCAGGGCATGATCGGCCGCGGGGGCAATGACATGCAGGCCCGCGAGGACATGTTCCCCGCCCGGGCACCCGACTTTCGTGACGCCCCCCTGCTGGCCACAACCCGCACGGGGGCCGACGACAAGTTCGATCCCGGCCATCCCTTCTACCGGTTCTTCGCGAAGCTGGCCGCCCTGCGGGCTGCCCATCCGGCCCTGCGCACCGGCGCGATGCTGCTCCGCGACAGCGGCCAGCCGGGCCTCTTCGCCTTCTCCCGCATCGAGCGCGGCGAAAAGATCGAATACCTGGTCGCGCTGAACAATTCCCGCCGCGAGCAACTGACCGCCAGCCTTCCCACCAGCCAACCGGCCGGGGCCGGCTTCCAGCTGCTCTTTGACTCGCGCACCGGGACGGGCTCCGCCGCCACGCTCACCGCCGACGCGGCCGGCCGGGTCACCGTCGAACTCGACCCCCTGCAGTTTGCCGTCTGGCGGGCCGCGGCGGTGCTGCCGGCGTCCAACAGCCCGCTCCGTGTGGCCCTCGTGAACCCGGCCGGGGGTGCCACGCTGGCCTTCAGCCGGCGCGATTTCGACGGCCATCACTTCCCCACGCGCCAGGAATTGCGCGCTGAGGTCGGCGGCACCGACGGCTTTGCCGAAGTCACCTTTGTGCTGCAGCGCGCTTCCCGCCCCGGCCAGTTCGAGCTGCTCGGCACCGATGATGCGGCCCCTTACCGGATATTCTGGCGGCCGCCAGCCGACCTGGCCCCGGGCGAGGAACTGACCATCACCGCCACGGCCAACGATCTGCGCGGCCACACGGCCACCACCTCGGTCGCCGGCGTGAAGGTGGCTCCGGCCAGATTTTCCTTCGGCATCGCCGGCGCCACCGGGCCCGTCATCAAGACCGCGCCCCCCGCGACCGCTGCGCTCACGCCTGGAACGCCGCTGGTCCTCCAGGTCGCCGCCGAAGGCACCGGCCCGCTCGAATACCAGTGGGTCCGCGACAACGCCAAGATCCCCGGCGCCACCGACGCCGGCCTGGTCGTGACCGCGCCCGGGCGCTACGTGGGGCTGGTGCGCAATCTGGCCGGCACGGTCTTTGCCCCGGCCACCGTGGTGACCCCGGCGGCCATCCCCGCCCTGACCGGTGGGCGCGTGGAGACGCCGGTGGTCCCGCCCTCCAAATTCGTCGCCGCACGGCGCGTCGATGTCTGGCTCCCGCCCGGTTACGACGCCACCGCTACCGAGCGCTACCCGGTGGTCTACATGCACGACGGCCAGAACCTCTTTGATCCCGCGACCAGTTACGGCGGCGTGCCGTGGTCGGCCGATCTTGCCGTGGCGCGGTTGATGGCCGCCGGCCGGTCGCGCGGCGTCATCATTGTCGGGGTGTGGAACACGCCGGCGCGTTTTGGCGAATATCTGCCCGAGAAGGCGGTCCCTGCCGAGCTGTACGCGAAATTCATTGCGCAGTACAAGTTCCCGTCCGCCCCGCCGCAGGGTGACGCCTACCTGAAATACCTGGTCACGGAGCTGAAGCCTTTCATCGACCGCACCTACCGCACCCGGCCGGAACGTGAGCACACCGCCACGATGGGTTCCAGCATGGGCGCTTTGATTTCCATGTATGCGGTCTGTGAATACCCGGAGGTTTTTGGCGGCGCCGGCTGCGTGTCGATCCACTGGCCGCTCGGTGAGGGCGTGCTCGTCGACTGGTTTGCCCGCCACCTGCCCAAGCCCGGCAAAAACCGGCTCTACTTCGATTTCGGCACCGAGACGCTCGACGCCACCTACGAGCCCTACCAGCGGCGCGTGGATGCCGTCATGCGCGCCGCGGGCTACGTGGAGGGACGCGACTGGCTCACGCTGAAATACGCCGGGCACGCGCATTCGGAAAGATCCTGGCGCGAACGCGTGGACCTGCCGCTGCAGTTCCTGCTCCAGCCGAAGTCCTGATCACCTTCCCGTCCGGATGCGCCCGATGAGCTGACGGATCGACGCGGAGATTTCCGCATCGCCCTCGTCCAGTGACATGCGCCAGGCGTCGGCGAGATGGTCGAGGGCTTCCTCGCGCCGCTGCTGGCCGTAGAGGAGACTTGCCAGGCGCAGCTGGAGGGCAACGGGCATCGGCCCGCTGTGCGCGGCGGCCAAGAGCGCTTGGGCCGCCTCGGCGGGCTGCCCGCGCGCTTCCAGGATCTGCGCGGCGCGAAAGTGATTGGCTTGGTTGTCGGGCTGGGCGGTCGTGTGCCGCAGACTGATTTCCTCCGCCTCCTTTACCTTGCCCTGGGTGTGCAGCAGCGCCACCAGATCTTCCAGCGCCGCCTCGTTGGCGGGATCAGCCTCGAGCACGGCGCGGATATCGGTCTCCGCCGCGACTGGATCACCGGCATTCAGGGCGAGCCGTCCCCGGTAGAACCGCAGGGGCCGGGAGGAGGGCTCTCGGGCCAGGGCCTCATCAAACCAACGCCGGCCTTCGGTGTATCGCTTGGTGCGCGTGTAGAAATCCGCGATCGCCGGGGTCATCATCGCCTGCTCGCGGGGCGCGCAGGTCGGATAGGTGGTCATCAGGATCTGCTCGGCCTCGGCGAAACGCCCCAGGCGGGCCAGTTTGATGGCCTCGTCGGTGGCCAGGGCGAAGTGCGCCGGCTGCAGCTGCCGGGCCCGGCGCACTCGCTCCAAGGCGCCGGCCGTGTCTCCCGTGTCGTCGGTCAGCTGCAGCTCGATTTTGGCGAGGTCCGGATTTTCGGGATCTTGGGCCACGGATTTCCGCACTGCGGCCAGCGCCTGCTGGAGTATTTCCGGTTGGCGGCGGAGTGCCCCAAAGTGGGCCGTGTCCCGCGTCATGCGCGCCTGATCCTCCGCATAGGTGAGTTGGTTGGAAAAGGGAGGGTGTTTCGTGATGAGGGCGATGCGCTGCAACACGTCGAATCGCTCGGCCGCTGTGTAGCCGGTGGCCACCGCGGTCGCCGCAGAATCAAGCCAGTCCTCCTGACCCAGGCGCCGGGGGAAGAGTACCCGCCCCGCTCCCTCCGCCATGAGCCTGGCGATCCGGTAATTGCCCTCCCAGTCCGGATGCACGTGCTCGAACAGCAGTTCCCTTCCCGGAATCTCGCCCGTGGCGGCGGGATCGGAGCCAAGATCCCGCGCGGCATCGACCAGCGTCACCCCTGGGTTCTCGCGGGCGACGGCCCGGGCAATCGCATTGAGGCGCGGATCGGGCCGGAAGCGGAGCGCATCCCAGCGTTGGGCCTCGAGGAACCGTTTTCTCGCTTCGGCTATCCGGCCGGCCCGCAATTCCAGCGAACCGAGCATGAAGGGGGTGTCGGCGTACTGGGGATCGATCCGTTGCGCTTCCTCAAGGTGTCCGCGGGCGGCCTCGTTTTCGTCGAGTTTCCAGGCCAGCTTGCCCTGATCATAGGCGCGCTGCCAGGCCGCGCGGTCGGCCTCGCTCAAATCCGGGCGGTGCACTGAGAGGAAGGGCGGACAGTCCTTGAGGTTGGAAACCACGGTGCAGACCAGCGTTTTGGCGCCCGCGCTAGTGGCCACGCGGATGATGTCGCGCAGGTTGGCCTCGAAGTTGCGGCAGACCGCCTCCAGTCGCGGGTCGTCCCCGCGCACAGCATTGTTCACGAACATGGCCATGCCACCCCATTCCTGCGGCGGTTTTTTCAGGCTGGCCAACTTCTCCATGGTGGCCGCCACCAACTGGCCGGTGCGCGTGGACCGGACCCACACGCTCAACCGGATCACCCAGAGCGGCTTCATGTCCGACAAGTAGGTGCAGCCCGGCCCGTACGGCCCGACGACTTCGTTGTTCCCGAGGTAGACCACGAATAGGTCGGGATCGTAACGGGCCACCTCGCGGGCGATCTGATAAACCACATGCGAGTTGATCGCCACCACGCCCGTGTTGATGACCTCGATGGTCTTGTCGGGATATCGTGCCCGCAGCAGCGTGCGCAACTGGGGCACGAAGCCAAAGGCCGGGACCGGGATGCCCTGCACCGCCGATTCCCCCAGTACCACCACCCGCACCGTGCCTGCCGGCTTTTTCTCCGCAATCCGGTAGTTCAACTGCCGGAGGTCGAAACTCCCGGGCAGGAACAAGCTGACGTAGGTGGGATTGGTCCGGAGGTAGCCCGGCTTGTCGTCGGGGATGAAAAATCCCGTGGGCCGGCCGCTCCCCGCGAGCCGCAGTCCGCCCTCAAGCGCCAGAAAGAACAGCGCCGGAATGACGAGGGCCGTGAATGCCCGAAAAAACCAGATCTTGGCCGGCGCCAGCGCTGGCGGCGGTTTTCGGCTGAGCTGGGGGTCGGCGCTCACGGGAAAGCGGGGCATACTGCTTCGGCCGCGAAAGGACTGTCAACCGATCCCACCCCGGCGCCGGGATTAAAAAAGCCCCCGGAGAAACCCCCCGGGGGCCGGTAAGACCAATGACGATCGTAGCCTCAGGCCTCGATCTGCGGACGGGTGGGCTCAGGCCAGTCGACGTGGAAGAACTTGCCGCGGGGTTGGTCGGTGCGCTCGTAGGTGTGCGCCCCGAAGTAGTCGCGCTGCGCCTGGAGCAGGTTGGCCGGCAGACGGGCCGAACGGTAGCTGTCGTAGTAGGCGAGGGCGGAGGCGAATGTCGGCGCCGGCACGCCGCACTCGGCGGCAAGCGAGACGACCTTGCGCCAGTTGGTCTGCGCCTTCTTCACTGTCTTGTTGAAATACGGGTCAAGGAGGAGGTTCGCGAGGTTCGGGTTGCGGGCGTAGGCCTCGGTGATCTTCTGGAGGAAGGCGGCGCGGATGATACAGCCGCCGCGCCAGATCTGGGCAATCTCGCCGAAGCTGAGCTTCCAGTTGTATTCCTTCTGCGCGGTGCGCATGAGCTGGAATCCCTGGGCGTAGGAGCAGATCTTCGAGCAGTAGAGGGCGTCATGGATGGCCTGTACGAGGGCCTTCCTCGAGCCGCGGTATTTCTTGCCCGGGCCCTTGAGGATCTTGGAGGCGGCGACGCGCTCCTCCTTGATGGCGGAGATGCAGCGGGCGAAGACGGACTCGGCGATGGTCGGGGCGGGCACGCCCATGTCGAGGGCGTTGGTCGAGGTCCACTTGCCCGTGCCCTTCTGGCCGGCGGTGTCGAGGACGACGTCCACGAACGCCTTCTTGGAGGTCGGGTCCTTCTGCTTGAGGATGTCGGCGGTGATCTCGATGAGGAAGGAGTCGAGCGCGCCGGCGTTCCACTCGCTGAAGATCGCGCCCATCTCGGCGGCCTTGAGCCCCAGCAGGCCCGACATCAGGGCGTAGGCCTCGCAGATCATCTGCATGTCGCCGTACTCGATGCCGTTGTGGACCATCTTGACGTAGTGGCCCGCGCCGTTCTCGCCGATGTAGGTCGCGCAGGGCACGCCGCCCACGACGGGCTTGCCGGGCGCGGCGCCGGTGAGGGGCCGGCCGGTCTTGGCGTCCACTTTCGCCGCTACGGCGTTCCAGATGGGTTCGAGTTCCTTGTAGGCCGCGGGGTCGCCGCCGGGCATGAGGGCCGGGCCGAAGCGCGCGCCCTCCTCGCCGCCGGACACACCGGAGCCGATGAAGCGCAGGCCCTTTTCGCGGAGGGCCTTCTCCCGCCGGATCGTGTCGGTCCAGAGCGCGTTGCCGCCGTCGATGATGATGTCGCCGGGCTCGAAGAGGGCGGCGAGGTTGTCGATGACGGCATCGGTGCCCTTGCCCGCCTGGACCAGGATGAC
>Ga0255338_1002030_pt1 | contig 33173 bp, 28 predicted proteins | sample MeOH1_35cm_T4_19_FD_203715 | JGI IMG/M metagenome (GOLD analysis project Ga0255338, IMG submission 203715) | Sandy soil microbial communities from University of British Columbia, Vancouver, Canada - MeOH1_35cm_T4_195 | ecosystem: Engineered > Artificial ecosystem > Sand microcosm > Unclassified ... | reverse complement strand
TTCACCTACGGCGTGCAGGCCCGGGATGCGGCCGGCAACTGGTCCGATGCAAGGGACGTGGTGCTGAACGTCACGAACGTCGACGAGACGCCAGCACCGGCACCGGCACCCGCACCCGCACCCGCACCCGCACCCGCACCCGCACCCGCACCCGCCGTACCCCCACCGCCCGCGCCCGACCAACCGACGCCGACGCCGACGCCGACGACTCCGCCCGCGCCGCCCGCGCCGCCCGCCCCTGCGCCCGCGCCCGTCAGCGCCGCATTGGACGTCGGGTCGGACGACGGCGCCAGCAACCTGGACCGCGTCACCAGCATCACGCAACCGGTCTTCACGGCGAACGCCGGCTCATTGCTGAGCCCGGGGCAGGCAGTGCGTCTGGTCGACAGCCACGGCAACGTCATCGGCGGGGCGCCGGTGACGCTCGAGAACGCCCAGTCCGGCGCCATCCATGTGCCCACGTCGGGCGAACTCGACGACGGTCACCACATCCTTTATCTCCAGTTGTTCGACGTGGATGGCAACTTCGTCGGCCAGTTGCCGGTCGAAGTGACGGTGGTCACCGACCTCGACGGCGTCGCGCCCTGGATCGAACGCACGGCCCGCGGCGGCGACTTCAACGGCGACGGCATCCAGGACTGGCTGCAGAACAACGTCGCGCAGGCGCCGATCCGCTCGGTGGCCGACTTCAGCGCCGGCGCCCAGGCCCCCCAAGCGGCGTTCGGCGCCATCATGGTCGGCAGCCCCGATGCCGGCCGGCCGGCCGGTGGCGTGGCCCTGGATGGCGGCGCGCAGCTCGCGGACGTCAGCCTCACGGACATCCAGGCGCCATTGCCCGACGGACTCGTCGCCCGCTCGGCGCTGGTCGGCTTCACCGTCCAGTCGGTCGCGGGTGGCACCTTGCAGGACGTGGATGCCTCGCGCCCCGGCCTGCAGGTCCGGGTGGTCATCGAGGTGCCTGCCGGCGGCGTCCAGGCCAACAGCTTCCTGAAGTGGGACGCCTCCAGCGCACGCTGGCTCGAATTCAACGACGACCAGGATCTCGCGACCTTCGACGACGGCGCCACCCTGATCGACACCGACGGCGACGGCCTGATCGACCGGGTGGTGCTGACGCTGACGGACGGCGGGCCCGGCGACGCCGACCACCTGGCCAACGGCGCCATCGTGGATCCGGGCATGTTGGCGTTCCGGCCCGCCACGCCGGTGTACAGCGTGCTCCTGGCCAACGGCGACCGCGCCTACACCACCAGCGCCGGCGAGGCGGCCGCGCTGGCGCAAGGCACGGGCAACGTGTTCGAGGGAGTGCGCTTCGACTCGCTCGCGCCGCAGGCGCCTGGTGCCAGGCAGATGCTGGCCAACTTCCAGCCGTTCACGCAGGACTGGTACTACGCCGCCAGCGACGGGGCCATGCCGTACGAGTGCTACGAAGCCCGCCCCGACTCGGCCGGTTTCCGGGCCGCGGCGCCAGGGCAGGGCGGCGGGCAGGACTTCCACCTGTACCTCGACGCGTCCGGCACCACGCAACTGGTCACGTCGGCCGAGGCCGCGACGCTGGGCCTGGACGCCGCTGGCTACGTCGACCGCGGCGTCCAGTTCAACACCACCACCTCCAGTGCCTTCGTCTTCGATACCGAGGGCTACCTGGTCGCCCACCGGGCCGATCCGGGCATGCAGGCCCTGGTGCAGCAACTGGCGGCGGCATACGGGTCCACCAGCGATCCAGGCTTCGTGGACGCGGTGGAGCAGCACTTTCTGGCCCGCGCCGCGCTGGTGGGCGTGAGCCATGGCGGCGCCGCCGCTGCCGCCGATGTCAATGCGGCGTTCGGCACGGCCTTTGCGGCCTGACAGGCCCGTCCGCTCCGTTTACAGGATCATTCGACCATGCAGCAGTCATCGAAATTCCTCGTCCTCCTGACGCTCGGCCTCGCCGCCGTCGCGGCCGGCGTGCCGGCAGCCGCCCAGCCCGCGGCCAGTTACCTCGGCCTGCACGCCGGCACCCACGACCTCGATCGCTGGCCGGCCACGGTCAAGTTCGGCGGCCCGGCCTCGGCCGGCGAACTGCGGCTGGACGGGCGCGGCCAGTTCGGCGTGCTCGGCGGCCGGCAGTACGGCGCCAACCGGTTCGAGCTGGAATACCAGCGCGGCCGCTTCGACGTGACGGGGGCGTCGCTCGGGCCGGTGTCGGGCGCGGCCGGCGGCAACGGCCATTACGACGTGCTCACCCTGGGTGCCTATCGCGTGTTCGGCCTGAGCGCCAGCGTCGGCGCGTTCGCGGGTGCGGCCATCGGTGCCGCGCGCGTGCGGCTGCCGCAGGTCGGATTCACGGGCTGCAACTGCTTCCCGGCGGCGCGCTCCACCGGTTGGGCCGCCCAACTGCGCGCCGGCGTCGAATACCAGTTCGGCGCCGGACATGCGCTGTTCGCGCACTACTCGTGGCTGCGCCTGCCGGGCGCTGATGCCGGCGCCGCCCCCGCGGTGAGCTACGACCGGCGCAGCGTCGAGACGGTGGGGCTGGGGTACCGCAAGGCGTTCTGATCCTGAATCTGTCGGGCGCGGCGCCGATGCCCTCACCCTAACCCTCTCCCGGAGGGAGAGGGGACAAGAGGGGGCATCTCCCCTGGATATTCACTCCCTCTCCTCTGGGTCTTCACTCCCTCTCCCTCCGGGAGAGGGCGGGGGTGAGGGCAGGGGAGCAGAGCCCTCACCCTAACCCTCTCCCGGAGGGAGAGGGGACAAGAGGGGGCATCTCCCGGAGGGAGAGGGGACAAGAGGGGGCATCTCCCGGAGGGAGAGGGGACAAGAGGGGTCTTCACTCCCTCTCCCTCCGGGAGAGGGCTGGGGTGAGGGGCAGCCGGCCCCTCCCTCAAATCCCCGCCGGTTTTGCCATCGTCGTCATGCGGTCCACGCCGCGCACGACGATCGTGCGGCGTTCCTCGCCGCGCTGCAGCGTGATGCGGATCTCGTCGTCCGGGTTGGCGCGCTTCCACAGGCGCTTGTAGAACGACTCCAGCGAAGCCACCGGCTCGTCGTCCACCGCCAGGATCACGTCGCCGCGCTGGATGCCGCCGGCCTGGGCCGGGCTGTCGGCCGTCACCCGCGCCACCACCACCCGGCCCTCGTGCTCGCCCGACGTCACGCCCAGCCATGGCCGGTGGCTCTGGCTGGTGCTGCCGGTGGCCTGCATCTCGGCCAGCACCGGCTTGAGCAGGTCCACGGGCACGAACATGTTGCCGGCCATGCGCGGCGCCTGCCCCAGCGCATCCGACACGAACAGGCTGCCGATCCCCAGCAGCTCGCCGCGCTGGTTGAACAGCGACGCGCCGCTGTGGTTGCCCACCGCGGGGCTGGTGAAGAGCGCGCCCTCGATGTGGTATTCCCAGTAGCCCGAGAACGGCCGCTTGCTCACCAGGTAGGTCAGTTCCACCTCGGCGCTGTCGCCGCCGATCGACACCATCATCGGCTCGCCGGTGGACGCCTGCACCGGGTCGCCCAGTCGCACCGGACTCACGCCGCGCAAGGGCATCAGCGGCCGCACCAGCCCGAAGCCGGTGGCCAGGTCATACGCCACGGGCCGGGCCGGCCACGACTTCTGGTCCTGCGTGGTCACCTGGATCGTGTCGGCTTCCAGGATCAGGTAGCCGATGGTCAGGATCAGGCCGTCGGGCCCGATCACCACGCCCGATCCGCTGCGCTGGCGCCCCAGCGTCTCGGCCGAGCGCGCGCCCGGCACGGCCGTCACCTCCAGGCCCACCACGGCCGCATTGGCGCGTTTGAGGTTGTCCAGGGCGGATTGCGCGCCGGCGGCGCTGTCCGTCGCGGCGAGCGCCGGCGACAGTGCGCCGAGCAAAAGGGAGACCAGGAGCACGAGACGCTGCCACATGACACACCCCCTGATTTGCACTGCTTATGCTGCAAGAATCGGCGTTCCTGCGGCGTTTGGCAACTGTCTCAGCGCGAGCGTTGCACCGCACCGCACGGTCGCGCTGCCGCCGCGGCGCCAGCGCATTGCCGCCAGCTCAATTGGGGCGGCAAATACCGCATAATTGCAATTCCTCCAATTCATCCAAAGGGAATTCGCAATGGCAACGTATATCGAGCTGATGGAAAAGGCGCAGCAACTGATGGCCGAGGCCGAGCAGGTGCGGCAAAAAGAAATCGACACCGTCATCGCCGATATTCGCCAGAAGATGCAAGCCTATGGCCTGACGGCGCAGGATATCGGCGGCACCGCCGCTCCGCGCAAGCGCGCCGCCGCCAAGGGCAAGGGCGCCGTCAAATACCGCGGCCCCAATGGCGAAACCTGGTCGGGCGGCCGCGGCCGCAAGCCGCGCTGGGTGCAAGAAGCGCTGAAGGCCGGCAAGAAGATCGAAGACTTCGCCGTCTGATCGCGCGCGGCCCCAGGCCGCCTCCTCTGGTGTGCGCCCGCCTCGAGCGGGCGCTCTTGTTGGTGAACGGCGCTCGCCCCCGAAAGCGCAAGCTCGCGCACCGCTTCTTCGCGTCATGACCGAGCGGCCTGCTCAGGCTTGGCGGCGCTGCGTTTGGCGTGGTGATTTTCATCACGGATGAGCGGCAAAACAAGTAACCATCTGTCTCGTTTTTGTCGCAAAAGACCGCAGAGCTGCGGTCGGTGATTTCCCGTGCTGGACGCGCCGCGCTGCCTGCACTACAGTCGCAACTCCCACGGGGAGAGAGGCCCACAGGCCCACGAAGAACACGGAAGAAGTCCCTCCGCGCGGCGCCGGCCTGCAGTTTCACCAAAGCACAAATCATGCTTGACCCCCAGGCGATTTCGTGGCAAGCCGCCTCGGCGGCGGCAGTGCTGTTGTGCGCCTTCTGCGTGTCGCTGGCCTTGGTGCTGACCAAGAAGCACCACGGGCACCTGACGCTCGACAGCACCATCGGCGTCCAGAAGTTCCACGCCGAGCCCACGCCCCGCGTCGGCGGCATCGGCATCTACCTCGGCGTCCTCCTTGCATGGGTGGTGGTGCGCGACAAGGTGGTGCGCGACGTGCTGGGTGTCATTCTCGTGGCGGGCTTCGTGCCGCTGGTGTGCGGCCTGGCGGAGGACCTGACCAAGCGGGTGGGCGTCCTGCCGCGGCTGGTCGCCACCATGCTCGGCGGCATGGTCGCCTGGCTGATTTCGGGCGTGGCCCTGAACCGCCTCGACGTCCACGGGCTCGACTGGCTGATGACCATCACGCCCATCGCCGTCATCTTCACGGCCTTCGCCGTGGGCGGCGTGGCCAACGCCATCAACATCATCGACGGCTTCCACGGCCTGGCCAGCGGCACAGCCATCATCGCGCTGCTGGCGCTCGGCTCCATCGCCTTGCAGGCCGACGACCCGCAACTGGCCATGGCCTGCTTCCTGATGGCCGCATCCGTCGGCGGCTTCTGGCTGGTCAACTACCCCTGGGGCAAGTTGTTCATGGGCGACGGCGGTGCGTACTTCTCCGGCTTTGCGCTGGCGTGGCTTGCCGTGCTGCTGGTGGTGCGCAACCCCGAGGTGTCAGTATGGGCGGCATTGCTCGTGTGCGCCTATCCCGTCATCGAAGTTCTTTACAGCGTTGGCCGGCGCTATGCAAAGCGGCAGTCGCCCGGCGAAGCCGACAGCGGGCACTTGCACAGCCTCATCAAGGTGAAGGTGATCCGGCCCACGCTGGAGCCGCTCGGCGTGGACAAGAGCGTCCGCAATGCGGCTGTCGCACCTCTCATCTGGGTCGTCAACACTCTGCTTGCCGTCGCAGCGGTAATGTGGTTCGAGCGGACGGTGATTCTCGTCGCTGTCATTCTGGGGTGCGTCCTGGCCTACCACTTCTGCTACCGGCATCTGGTCGGCAAGGGAAGTGAAGGTCCGGTGAGCCCAGCGGCCGAATTCCCGGCCCTGCGGTTGGAGCGGCGTCATCTGTCGCGCCAGCATCATTCCGTCCGTGAGCACCGGGTGCGCGTTGCGGCCAGGCGCGGGTAGGCACGGATGCCGCTATTGATCCCCTGCAGAGAAGTGCTCCGCCCCTAGCTCCTGCCGACCTGCATCCCTATTCCCCGAATTGCGATGAACTGCGTTGCCACATTGCGCCGAGGTTGTTCAAGTTTTGACAAACAAGGCCGCGCAGCAGCAGCCAAAGAAATGACGAGCCGTCAAGCCAAGATCCAGGAAGACACGTACTTTCGTGTGATGCGCCTCCTGCAGGACAACCCCGACATGACGCAGCGCGAATTGGCCGAAAAGCTCGGTGTCAGCGTGGGCGCCCTGAATTACTGCCTGAAGGCCCTCATCGGCAAGGGCTGGGTGAAGGTGCAGAACTTCAGCCAGAGCAAGAACAAGTTCGGGTACGTCTACCTGCTCACGCCCGGCGGCATCGCCCAGAAAGCCGCCATCACCAGCCACTTTCTCAAGCGCAAGATGGACGAATACGACGCCCTGAAGGCGGAAATTGCAGCCCTGCAATTGGAAATGGGCAGGCCCAATTCGAGGTTCAACCGCTCATGATCCACGTCACTCCCGTCGTCCTGTGCGGCGGCTCCGGCACGCGGCTGTGGCCTTTGTCCCGCGCTGGATTTCCGAAGCAATTCCTCTGCCTGACCGGCAAGGACAGCCTTTTCCAGCAGGCCGCCAAGAGGCTCGTCGCGCTGGGCACGGACGGCATCACGGTCGCCGCGCCGCTGATCGTGAGCAACGAGGAGCATCGCTTCCTGGCTACCGAGCAGTTGCGCGAGGCCGGCATCGAACTCGGCGCCGCGCTGCTCGAACCCGTCGGCCGGAACACGGCCCCCGCCCTCACGCTCGCCGCGCTGCAGGCGCGCGACGCGGGCAGCGATCCGGTTCTGGTCGTCACGCCCGCCGACCACGTGGTCCGCGACCAGGCCGTCTTCGCCACGGCAATGCATCAGGCCGTGCAAGAGGCAGCGAAAGGCTCGATCGTCATCCTGGGGATCACGCCCGACCGGCCGGAAACGGGGTATGGCTATATCAAGGCAACGGACAGGTTGTCGACCGAGCAGATGGCCGACGTCGGCCGTTTCGTCGAAAAGCCGGATGCGGCGACGGCCCAGCGCTATCTGGCAGAAGGCGACTATTTCTGGAACGCCGGGATGTTCGTGCTCAAGGCGTCGGTGTGGCTGGACGCACTGGCGGCCTTCCGACCCGACATCCACGACGCGTCGCAGGCGGCGTGGGGCAAGCGTACGACCGACGTGGCCTTTGTCCGGCCCGGCGCGGCGGAATTCAAGGCCATCCCAGCCGAGTCGATCGACTACGCCGTGATGGAGCGCTGTCCCCGCAGCGCCTTCTCGATCAAGATGATGCCGCTGGACGCCGGCTGGAGCGACGTGGGCGCGTGGGACGCCGTCTGGGACGTGCTGCCCAAGGACGACGCGGGCAACGCGCACTTCGGCGACGTGCTCGCCACGAACAGCAGCAACACGCTCGTGCATGCCACCAGCCGGCTGGTGACGCTGGTCGGCGTGAAGGATCTGGTCGTTGTGGAAACACCTGATGCCGTGCTCGTCGCCCACAAGGCGGTGAGCCAGGACGTCAAGCACATCGTCGCGCAGCTCGACGAGCAGGGGCGCGAAGAGCACAACCTGCATCGCAAGGTGCATCGGCCCTGGGGCTGGTACGACAGCATCGACGAAGGCGGCCGCTTCAAGGTGAAGCACATCCAGGTCAAGCCCAAGGGCAGCCTGAGCCTGCAGAAACACCATCATCGTGCCGAACACTGGGTGGTGGTCAAAGGCACCGCCGAGATCACCAATGGCGACAAGGTGGTCCTTCTCACCGAGAACCAGTCCACGTACATCCCGCTTGGCGAAACGCACCGGCTGGCAAACCCTGGGCACATCCCCCTCGAAATCATCGAGGTGCAGTCGGGCAGCTATCTGGGTGAGGACGACATCGTGCGGTTCGACGACAAGTACGGGCGCAATCCATGAGCGCAGGCGACAAGATCTACGTTGCCGGGCACCGGGGCATGGTGGGCTCCGCCATCGTGCGCGTTCTGGAGAAGCAGGGGCAAGCGAACATCGTTACCCGCACACGCGCCGAACTGGATCTCGTTGACCAGGCGGCCGTACGAGCCTTCTTCGCCGAAGAAAAGCCGGATCAGGTCTATCTGGCTGCCGCGAAAGTCGGCGGGATCCACGCCAACAACACCTATTCAGCCGAGTTCATCTACCAGAACCTGATGATCGAGGCGAATGTCATCGACGCAGCGTTTCGCAGCGGCGTCAAGAAGCTGCTGTTCCTGGGATCCAGCTGCATCTACCCCAAGCTCGCGCCCCAGCCGATGCGCGAAGACGTCTTGCTGACCGGCGTGCTGGAGCCGACCAACGAGCCGTACGCGATCGCCAAGATCGCCGGCATCAAGCTTTGCGAGAGCTACAACCGGCAGTACGGTGCGGGCCACGGCGTGGACTACCGCTGCGTGATGCCTACCAACCTTTACGGGCCCGGCGACAACTACCATCCCGAAAACTCGCACGTTGTGCCGGCGCTCATCCGCCGCTTCCACGAGGCCAAGGTCGCCAACGCGCCCTTCGTCGTGATCTGGGGCACCGGCAAGCCCATGCGCGAGTTCCTGCACGTGAACGACATGGCCGCCGCCAGCGTCCACGTGATGGCCCTGTCCAAGGGCACGTACGACCAGCACACGCAACCGATGCTCAGCCACATCAACGTCGGCTGCGGCGAGGATCTCAGCATCGCTGAGCTGGCCCGCGCAATCGCCAAGACGGTCGACTATGCAGGCGATATCCGCTTCGACGCCAGCAAGCCAGACGGAACCATGCGCAAGCTGATGGACAGCAGCCGTCTGCGCAGCCTGGGGTGGCGCCCCAACATCGACCTGAGTACCGGCCTGGCACAGGCCTATCGCGATTTCCTGGAGAAACACGCATGACGCGCAAAGTCGCCCTGATCACGGGCATCACGGGCCAGGATGGCTCCTACTTGGCGGAATTCCTGCTCGAGAAAGGCTATGTCGTTCATGGCATCAAGCGTCGCGCCAGTCTGTTCAACACGGATCGCATCGACCACATCTACCAGGATCCTCACATCGAGAATGCCCGGTTCAAGCTGCACTACGGAGACCTGAGCGACACCAGCAACCTGATCCGCATCGTGCAGGAAACGCAGCCGGACGAGATCTACAACCTCGGTGCCATGAGCCACGTGGCCGTCAGCTTCGAGAGCCCTGAATACACGGCAGACGTCGACGCGATGGGCACGCTGCGTTTGCTGGAGGCGATCCGCATTCTGGGACTGGAGAAGAAGACGCGGTTCTATCAGGCCTCCACGTCAGAGCTCTATGGGCTTGTGCAGGAGACGCCGCAGAAGGAGACGACTCCTTTCTATCCGCGAAGCCCATACGCTGTTGCCAAGCTCTATGCCTACTGGATCACGGTCAACTACCGCGAGGCCTACGGCATGTATGCGTGCAACGGCATTCTATTTAATCATGAGAGCCCTAGACGGGGCGAAACATTCGTCACCCGGAAGATCACCCGAGGCTTATCCAATATCGCTCATGGGTTGGACTCCTGCCTATACATGGGAAACCTCGACGCTCTCCGCGATTGGGGTCACGCCAAAGATTACGTACGTATGCAGTGGCTAATGCTCCAACAGGATGCGCCAGAGGATTTCGTTATTGCTACGGGTGTTCAGTACAGTGTGCGTCAGTTCATTGAATGGAGCGCGGCAGAATTAGGAGTCACCCTTCAGTTCAAAGGAGGCGGCGCAGCAGAAACGGGTATTGTTGTCGAGGTCGATCGAGACAAGGCGCCAGCCATCAAGGAAGGCGATGTCATCGTCCGAATCGACGAACGTTATTACCGCCCCACAGAAGTGGAGAGTCTGCTGGGTGACCCGTCAAAAGCCAAAATAAAGTTGGGTTGGCTTCCGGAAGTTGGCGCCCAAGAGATGTGCAAAGAGATGATCTTGGCTGACCTAGAGCAGGCCAAGCGTCAGTCGTTGTTGAAAGCGCACGGCTATGAGGTGAACGTAACTCTCGAGTGATCACCCACATGCTAAAAGACTCTTTCCCGTCACCCCAATCAATCCCTTTGGTGTCGATCATTATGCCTGCGCACAACGCGTCGCGTACCATCGACAGCGCGATTCGAAGCATCGCTGCGCAAACGTATTCTGCTTGGGAGTTGCTTGTGGTGGAGGACCACTCGCGCGACGACACCCTTGCAAAGATCGCAAGCTGGGCCAGACGTGATGTACGTATTAGATTACTACGTACCCCGACCAACGCAGGGCCTGCCGAGGCGCGCAACCATGGCCTTAGGAACGCACGAGGACGGTATATAGCTTTCCTTGATGCGGACGATGTCTGGAAATCAAACAAACTCACGCACCAGCTGCAACTCATGACAGAGAATGGGCTTGCATTCTCATATTGCAGTTATATCGCATTCAATGATGGGGAGTCAACGGGTCGCCTATACAGCGTGCCCCCCACTATTTCGTTTGCCAGTATGCTTGCAGGTAGCGTAGTAGGTTGCTTGACGGTCATGTACGATAGCAAAATCGTTGGTATCGAACTATTCGACGACGGTCGGCAGTATCTTCGAGGTAGTATTTGGTCAAAGATATATGACAAAATAGGTCACGAGGACTATGTCGCGTGGATGAGGATTTTGCGCAAAATAGAATATTGCGGTTTGCCTCCCGCCAAAGGAATAGCTGAGCCTCTTGCCTACTATCGGATCGGTCCTGCCAGTTTTTCGGCGTCCAAAATTAAGGTCGCTGGGTATCAATTCATTATCTATCAAAAGATTTTTGGGCTGAGTCTACTGCGATCAATCTGCTATATGTTCTTTTACACTTTCAATGCAATTAAAAAACGAAAAGCAAGGGTTCCGATTCTTCAGGTTGGCTGTGCGTGAATTTGGCTTACATTTGGGGTTGGCATCCGACTCGCAGCGTCGGGCATCCGCAGCTTGAATCAGGCGGTTCCGAGTAAGCTTGCGGGCCATTTGCATATCCCGATGAGTGGCGGCGCCGCCCTTTTGCCAAAAGGGCGGCATTGGTGCGCACACAGCGGACCCCGCCTCTCGCGTCGTTTCTGATAGGGTCGCAGCCGCGCAGCTGAAGACTAGCATCGGCAGGGGCCCATGGGCGTTGGCCGCCACTGCCAGAGAAGAAAACCAATGAATACTGAAACGATCGTCGTCGGTGGGGGCTTCTTCGGACTTTACGTGGGACATACGTTGGCTGAGCGCGGGCATTCTGTGCGTATCCTCGAGCGCGAATCCCTTCCTATGCAGCGCGCATCTCTTCATAACCAAGCGCGGGTGCATCAAGGGTACCACTATCCGAGAAGTCTTTTGACGGGCCTTCGTTCCCGCGCCTCATTTCCATTGTTCTCTAAGGAATTCAACGAATGCATCGACTCGAGCTTTACAAAGCTCTACATGATCTCTAGCAGATTGGGAAATATTACGGCTCACCAATTTCAGAAGTTTTGCAGCCGTATTGGTGCGCCGTGCGTCGACGTGAATTCCAAGTACCGGACGTTGGTGAATACTGGCCTCGTAGATGGAATCTTTCAGACAGAGGAATACGCGTTCGATGCTAAGCATCTTGCGGTGCAAATGCTGGATAGGTTGAGTAGGCGAGGAGTTACAGTTGAAACTGGCACGGAAGTGTTACGCGTAGAGAGCGCGCGAGATGATGCAAATGGGGTGACCGTTACTTGGCGAGGCCCCGGCGGCAGCGAACACTGTTCGGTCGCCCGCCAAGTCTTCAATTGTACGTATTCGAGCATCAATGAGATTAACCTTCGATCAGGTCTGCCCATCATCGATCTCAAACACGAATGGACAGAAATGATCTTGGTGGATCCAGCGCCGGAATTCATCGGGCTGGGTATTACACTTATGTGCGGACCTTTTTTTTCCCTCATGCCTTATCCGGCTGACCGCTGTTATTCGTTGAGTCATGTGCGCTATACGCCACACTATTCATGGCTTGAATCAAGCGATCGTGGGCGGAGTGAGTCTAGACCGTTTAATCAGCATGTGCCATCCAATTGGAATCTGATGATTCGGGATGCGGCCCGTTATGTTCCTGCTGTCGCTCGTATTAAGAGGCGCAGTTCTATGTGGGAGATAAAGACGGTCTTGCCGCGAAGTGAAGAGGATGACTCCCGTCCAATTTTGTTTAGGCCGCATCACGGTATACGTAATTACCACTGCATTATGGGCGGGAAAATAGATAATATCTACGACATCGTCTTTGAGCTCGAGCGGGCGAAGCTCATCTAATGAGGCGCGGTATGTGAAATCGCGGCGGTTTCGTCGGAAAATGGTTGTGGCTATGCATCGCTTGTATTGCGTCTGGCGGAGCCCAAGCTAAAAAAAGGTCAAGAAGTCCTCGCTGCAGAAGCGTGGGCTTCGTAATACATCAAACATTGTGCGTTAGAGCGGGATCCCAAGTGCAAGCAATTAGCAAGATCACAAGCGCTTTTATCTCGGTGGTTGTAACTGCACGCGAATTTGGCGTCGCTGAGCGGAATTGGCTACAGATGCTGCACGCATCTCTCAGCGATTCGCTCACGGATTATGAGGTCATCCTTATTACGTCTGACGCGATTGGATTGAAGGCGCAGGACGTATCGTCAATCCTTTCCTCGCTAAACTGCGTACGTGTGATTGTTTTGACACATCCAGTCAATGAAGATGTTGCAATTCTCGCCGGGCTGGAAAGTGCTATCGGTGACTATATCGTTTCTGTCCCCTTGAGATGGCATTCCACTGGGCAAGTTTTTGAAACGGTGGCGTTGGCATGCAGTGGAGCAGATGTTGTTTTCGGAATTTCGAAAGCCCCACATGGCCCGATATTTCAGATGCTCTTCCGCCTTGTGGATGCCGTTGGACCGCCGAGGGGTGCGGGCAGGTTGGCTCCGGCTAATCTCAATCGCCTGTTCTGCCTAAATAGGCAATCGCTTAATCAGTTGTTGGCGGCTGGCCGGCTGCAGCATGGCTTATTCGATCGAATGGCGAAAGTGGCGGGCACCTTAGCCACCGTTGAGGCCGCGTCTGATGGTGCGCGGCGCGTACATCACCTCTCTCGGCGAGAAATGGTTCGATCTGTTTTATTGCCTCTCATGATGGATTCCACGAGACTAGTTCGCCGAGTCACGTTGATGAGCGTCTTTTGTTTTGCCTTGGCTCGAGTGTTGTCTAGCATTAATTGGCCCTCCGTGTGGTTCTGGGCCCTCTTGGACGTTGCGGCTTGGTCAGGGTTACTTGTTGTATCGTGGTTCATTGCGGAGTACGCCTATCGGAGTCTAGAAAAAGATGGCCAAATGCACCCTTACATAATTCGCGAGGAGCTCCAGTCTCGTGTTATGAATCCAATGCTGAAAACGAACGTCGTATCGTAACTGCACCGATGTCGCGACTCTTCACTGTCTTTGTAAACACATCCGACGGCTTCGAAGACTGTTGGGGACCATTCTTTACGCTTTGGTCTCGCTATGCACGGGCTCTGGCCGGAGCGCCATTGCTGTTAAACACCGAGCGCAAGTCCTATGCGTTCAATCACCTCGACGTTGAGACGACGCAAGTCGCGATCGGGTCAACTTTAAATCACTCGTGGTCGGAGTGCCTACTACGAGGATTGGCGCAGGTCACGACCCCTTACGTGCTGTACTTTCAGGAAGATTACTTCTTAAAGAGAGACGTCTGTGGTGCGGTTGTCGCCAAAGCAATACAGTGTCTAGAAGAAAGCGAGGCGGTAGTTTGCTATCTAAATCAATGGGGCCCGCAGTGGAAGCATGCGGATGAGTCGGCTGGTTTTCTCTCAATTCCATACGAGGCTAAGTACCTTCTGTCAACCCAGGCTGCCGTCTGGCGAGTCGACGCGCTTCGGGCGCTTGTTCGCGAGTGGGAAAATGGCTGGGCTTTCGAGAAGTTCGGAACTCTCAGGATGCGTCGCGCACGTTTGTCGGCTCTTCAATGGACCGGTGACAGTGCCGTCGACTACACGTACACGGGGGTGATCAAAGGTCAATGGCTGCCCGAATGCGTTGAGTTGTTTGCAAAAGAAAGCATCACCGTCAATTTTGCCAAACGGGGCTTTTACAAGCAAAACGGTCAATTGAAGACGCGTTTTGAGGTCGCGCAGAAGTTGTTGTCGAGCCCGCTCGGATTCCTTCAGAGCTGTTGGTCGGTGTGGGGCCATTAACATGGACTATGTGCTGGTCGCGGAGCGCTCGCTAAAGGAGATAGTCCCGGTTACACTGGCCTCCTTGCGCCGCCACGGCCGAGCGCGGAGCGTCGGCCTCATCGTTCCACGACGTGATCTCCAACTCTTCGCGGTCCTTGGCGATGAACTTGTGAATGTCATCCCTGAGTCTGCTGTCTTGCCGGACTGGCCCCTTTCGGCTGTAGCAGACCGCTTGAGTCTGCCGTTTCGTGCAGGCTGGTATCTGCAGCAGTTTCTGAAGCTCACCTATGGCGAGCATGCGGGACTTTCGACCTACGTAATCTGGGATGCGGACACAGTGATGCTCCGGGACATGAAGTTCACTGATAACGGCACGGCGCGGCTGAATCTCTCAAAAGAGCATCACGAGCCGTATTTTTCTACCTACCGCAAGGTGACGGGCAGGGACACCGTTCTAAAGAAGTCTGCCATATCGCAATATTTAGTGGTGGAAACAGAAATTGTTCGACAGCTCGCGCGCGTGATCTGCGAACAAACGCGTTGTGATGATTGGATAGAAGGGGTGCTGCGAAGTCTGCCGGGCAATGATGCAAGTGAGTTCAGCGAATACGAGACGTACGCTAATTTTTTAGCGAGAGAATGGCCCGATCGGGTGAGCTATGCGGACGGGGCTTGGTTTCGCTATGGATCTGAGATACTTCCCGCTTCGCGCTGGAACGGGCCGCCAGAATATATGTTGGACCAGTTAGAGCGCATGTTTCATGGGTATGTTTTTGTGGCATTTGAGCGACACCAGAGCAACTGGATTAAGCGAATAGCGGCGCACGTGTTTAAGTTTCTTCGAATCGGCGCGTGACGCCCAGGTGTAGCTCGCTCATGATTTTTTGCATTCTGAATTCAGTGCGGTACCCTGTACCCCGAACCCATCGTCTTCACGTGCAGAAACTGGCGGCGGGATTTATTCAGCTTGGATATCACTTCAAGGAACTCCAATCGGAAGATGCGCTCAAATATCTTGGTGCTCAAGACATCGTTTACATCTCTAACCACTTCAGTACGGAGCTGACGCATCGCTTGTTTAGTACGCGACTGTCGCAACAGTTAGCGCGCTTGCTTGAGCAAAGCCGTTGTCGTTTATTGCTTTGGAACTTTCATACGGCTCCTGGCTGGCAGGAGACAACAGCGCTTAGTGAGCGTGTGGTTCACCTAGGCGAATGCATGCTAGAGAGTGCGGTTAGGATGGAGGGCGAGCTTCACACGTTCCGTGTCAGGAACAATGTATTCGAACTGCGCTATTCATCGCCGACGCTACCCAGCCGTACCTTCGCTGCTCGTCCTAACGTTCTGTACGACTGCAACTTCATTGGCGCTGGCTACCAGCAATCCTGGACAAGACATTGTGCCAATCGGTACTGCGCGCTGATTCGGAATACCCCGCCTCTTGTGCCAGAAAGCCTACGCTGGAATGGATTCAGGGAAAGCCTTGTTAATCTTGTGTTTCATTCGCCGGCAAACATTCGCAAGGGCATCGTGGTTGAGCGGTTCGCCGAAGCGATTTCCCTTGGCGGACTGATCGCACACGATCATCCACGGATAAGAGAGCAATATGGTGATCGTGCAGGATTCCGCTATATCGATTCGATCAAGAACCTAGATCTCGCTATTGAAGAGTGCCGACAGATGTCTCACCACGAGCAGCAGTCAGCCCGACAGCTCAACTATGAACTTTGGGTCCACGAGCGACTTTCCTACCGTGACCAAGCGGCTCAGATCAGATGCCGTTTCAAAGGAGAGGTCGCATGAAGGTAGCATTAATCGGTTGTACCGGTTTTGTCGGACAGAGCATCCTTCGTTCGCGAGAAATATCACACCGGATTAGTCGAAATAATATTGCGAGTTATGCTGGTGCGCACTTTGACCTTTTGATCATCGCTGCTGGCGATGCTAGGAAGTGGTATGCCAATCAAAATCCTCGCGAAGACGCACAGCATATCAGAGGCCTGCAAGCAGCTATCTCCCGAGTGCGCGCGTCGCGCGTCGTTCAAATTTCGACCGTTGATGTTTTGGATGGGAAGGCAGGTGATGAGCAAATTCCCATCATTCCGAGCCACTGCGATACGTACGGCCGCAATCGCCTCGAACTTGAAGATTTTGTCAGGAAACAGTTTGTGCGTTGCAGCGTAGTTCGTCTTCCAGGGCTATTCGGCCGTGGGCTGAAGAAGAACATGATTTTCGACATCAGTCAAGGGCGAGCGCTCAGCGGGTTTAATCCGAAATCTACGTTCCAATGGTTCGACATGAACGAGGTGAATCGCATAATTGATCTTTCGCTTGAGCACGAGTTACCGCTTCTACATGTCTGCGGGGAGCCGCTTATCGCAGGAGAATTGGCTTCAGCGTTAAACGGTCAGGTCGCGACAATGCAGGAGTCAGCACCTTTGGTGCGATATGACGTGCATACGCGTTATGGTCATTTAATGCCAGGCTCGCCGCCCGGTTATCTATATTGGGCAGCGGACACGCTCCAGCGGATTCGGCACTTCATGGGTGGGCGCTTATGAGGCTTGGCATCTGCAACTTTGTTTTTCCCAGAATCAATGCTGCGGCCGTTTCAGATGTGCTGGCGTTATGTGACGTGATAGACTTTGCGCCTACCGTTCACGGATTTCGCTGGCCTCAGGCCTGTCCCCCCGTAAACAGGCTGTTTTCGAAACCCGTTCGAATTAGCTGCCTTCAGTCTATTTTCTTTGGCGTCGCGGAGGCATCGCTTGTTAGATGTGAACTCGCGTTCGAAGCGATGTCGACTCATGTTCAGACGGTCTGCCGTTGGGGCCGGCGACTAGACGCTGAAGGGCTCGTTTTTGGTGCGCCAAGTCTGCGCTCGGGCGGTACCCAACAGCAAGCCGTTGTCGAGAGCCGCCTGCTAAATCTTCATGAGCAGGTCGAGCGACATGGGTTGCGCCTTTACCTAGAGGCAGTGTCGCCGCGGTTCGGCACAGAGTTTATCCCCTCATCCGCCGATCTGCTCAGTCTTATAAGCCGTGTCCCGAGATTGCACTTGCATTTGGATGTGGGTCAAATGGTAGAAGAAGGGCAGAACCCCATGCAAGTTCTCACGACATATCGCGAACGGCTGGGCCATCTCCATTTATCGGTCCCTGATCTAGGGATGCCATCGCCGGATATGGTTTCCCTCTGGAAGGAAATTCTGCGACTGATGAAGGGCTCGACTATTTCGGTTGTGGTGGAGGTGCAAAATTTGAATCACACGCAGTCCGCAGATTTGGTGGATCTGATGATGGAGCTTCGAGCTACAGTCGAATGATTCGCCAAGTTAGCCTCTTGATAATTGGTACGGCCTTCACTTCGGCTGCCAATTTTTGGCTCTATGTGATAGTTGCGGCGTCAGATGTGACGGGAGGATTTGCTCAGCTTGTGAGATCGAATTACATCGGAGGAATTTACCTTTTTGGCGTAGCTGCCTCTGTAGGTGTAGTTGCAATGTACGCATTCCGCTGTGGCTCTGCCGCTCGGGTGTTGCGTGTATATGCCTTTTTATGTGGGTGGATCGCAATCCCCCTCGCCACGGCTTGTTCGATGACGGAGTATCCTCTGGGTGCATGGTTATGCCTGTTTAGTGCGTTATGTATGCAGGTGGCAGGCTTAATGACTGCTGCTTTAGTGGAAGCAGAGCGAGCATGGGCGGTGTCGTTCCTCCCAACTCTTCATCCCATTACTGTTTGGGGGACCCTCATGGGTCTTCCCGAAGACCTCCCGCTGAAATGGGTCTGGTGCTATACGATCGCTTCGATAGGACTTTGTGCACTGTTCGTCACCTTCGGATGGCGCCCCTTGCGCCAGAAGCTAGAGGAATCACGGCAAGTCACCTCTATTCGCGTGAAAGATGTCGCCGGCAGGATGCTGCTCGCGGTCTCGTTTGGTGCAGCACTTCAGATCGACCAAGTGGTTGCCGGCACCACTCGGCATTTAGACGTGGCACGCTTTGCCATCTTGCAGAAGATGTATGCTTCAGTTGTCACTGCGCTCAGCGGTGCAACCATTCAAATGGTTATGCTTCGCACAACGAAGGATCTGCTAGGTGCGCGCGGTGTCTGGATAATCGCTTTGTCGGGCGCCGCTGCTGCGGGCGCAATCATCGCCGGCGGCGTTCTGTTGCAGTTTCAACCACAGTTCGTTCTGAATGAGTGGGATGTGTTAGTAATTGGATTAACAGCGTCACTTTACTATTGGAGTGCATTTGCGAATGCTTGGGCCAGTATGCATTGGCCGCGTACATCCGGTTTTGCCGTGATGTTGGCCGCCTTGAGCTATGCGTCAGTGTGGCTGATCGAAAAGCTCTTGCACACAACTGTGCATGCAATTGTTCCTATGTTGGTATTCTTCTTAAGCTACGCGACGGCTGTGACTTGGCGCGCATGGAGAGCGGGCAGCGAATGAAAAAGATAGTGGTAGTCGGGGGCAGTGGGTTCATCGGAACTCGTCTTGTTGATCTACTCATCGAGCGGGGCGACGACGTCGTGATTGTCGATAAGGTGATAAGCCGAAAGCACCCAGAGAGGGTCCGAGTCGCCGACGTCCGCTCCGAGGAACAACTGCGCGTAGCTATTCCAGCCTGCGACGTCCTTGTCAACTTGGCAGCGGAACACCGTGATGACGTCACACCGATCCAACTATATCAAGACGTGAACGTGGTTGGCGCGGAGCATGTCGCTCGCACATGCGCTGATCGAGGAATTCGGCACGTCGTGTTCACGAGCTCTGTGGCTGTGTACGGTTTTGCTCCGCTTCGAACGGACGAAAGAGGCGCACTAAATCCGTTCAACGAGTACGGTCGAACTAAGGTCGAGGCTGAGTTGGTGCTGCGGCGTTGGGCATTAGAGTACAAGTCGAAGCTGACCGTGATTCGCCCGACAGTGGTCTTCGGCGAGCGCAACCGGGGTAATGTTTACAACCTGCTGCGACAGATCGCGAGTGGCCGCTTTGTCATGATCGGCAGTGGCACCAATCGCAAGTCAATGGCATATGTAGAGAACGTGGCCTCGTTTATCGTGAATAGGATCGATCATGCCGTTGAGACTGAAACGTTTAACTATATCGACAAGCCAGATTTCGACATGAACGAATTGGTGAGACTCGTTCGGCGCATGATGGGTCGCACTGATTCAGTGGGAATGCGCATTCCATACTCGGTCGGTATGGTTGTAGCCGGGCTATTTGATGTTGTTTCCCAACTGACTGGCCGTAAATTTCAGATCAGCCGCGTGCGCGTAAAGAAGTTCTGCAGTAATTCTGTTTATGGTACGGCCGTGGATAATGTCGATTTTAGACCGCCTTATCCGCTTGGCGACGCACTCTCTAGAACGATTAACTACGAGTTCTTGTCGACCCGGGCGAACAATGAACAGGTATTCTTTACTGAGTGACGAGCTGGTGCCGCTCCGATGCGCCATTGGAAACCACGGGGCTGATCGTGGCCGCGTTCCGCGTATGACGCCAAATGAACAAAGGTATCAAGGTCGCTGCCGAAGTGATTGAACGGTCGACATGCGTTCCCGTGGCGCATCCATAATGCTACTTGGGCAATGTCAATTGCTTGCCCGTAAACGCGCGAATGGCTGCGCGGTTGATAAGGGCGGGCAGTCAGTCAGGCCGGCGCAGAAGGCAAACAAAGTTGGGTGAGAGCACGCGAATTGGCACACCAAAACGCGCGAGTGCGCCACGGACTACTAAGCGGAACAACGGCCACGCCAATACGCCCCACAGCATTCCTAGGGTGCGCGGGAACGGAACAGGTTCGTCGTAAATGCCAACCAGCACGAACCCGCAGTCGACGGCGAGTCGACGCACAGTTAACTCGTTCAGAGCTGTCACATGTGTGAGGTCGCCAAAATAATTGGGCAAACCCAAAGGCGAGCCCAGATTAGGTGCCCGCACGAGAAGCAAGCCGCCTGGCACGAGCTTTTCCTTAGTGACTGATAGCAGGGCTCGCAGGTCGGTGGCGCCAATGTGTTCGATCACGTCGAGAGCAACCACGGTGCCTAGCGACGCGGGGCGCAGCTGGGTCAAGTAGTCCTGAGCGTATGCTTTGACAATAAGGCGACTGTCGACGACTGGCTCATAAGCTCCTGAGGGGTCTAGACCCGCGACATCACGGAAGCCGTCTTGGAGCAAGTGGGCGAGGAACGCGCCGCGCCCGCAGCCGATCTCAAGGACTGGCAAGTCTCTCCGGGCGTCGCGCAGGAACCGCAACATCCGGTCACGCACCCCAAGAGCGCGGGCGACGGCGCGACCGATGGCGAAGTACCGAGGCGCAACGATGGTCCGCTCGTAATGCCCATAGTGCTCGTAATCGTGTTCCATACAGACAGTGTACTGGCCAGGAGGTGCCTCAGCTCTGACAGAAACACGCGAGCTAGCGGGAGCGCTCCCCGCTGACTTGCAGTGTAACGAGGAACAGGCACAGTGCGAGGGCAATCTGCCGCGATGGTTGAAACAGAATGACGCCTGCGAAGGAACCAGCGTAGACGGCCGCGAAGATCAGCGAAAAGCGTTGCATAGGTCGCTGGAAGGCGGTGCGGTTCAGCTCGCGGCGGAGCAGGAGAACCCATGCCAGTTGCAGGACCAAGCTCGACTTAATCACTAGGTCAACGGCGTCGGCCGCCGGCAGAGCCAATATGAAGTCACCCACCCATTTCAGGGGCAGTCCAGCCACTACGAACAAGCGCTTCAAAATTAAGAACTCGAAGTTCTCGTCGGTGGCGCACACACGCACAGGCCCCACCTCGCAGAAGAAATCATCACGGAGGGAGGCAAGCTCTTGGATGAGTGTTGAAATCTCGAATAGTGTGTCTCGGACGAAGTAGTAAACTGCGCCAAAGACCGCGCAAACTACTAGCCATCCATACGGACGACGCGAGCCGTGGTGGATAGCCGCAGCCAGAACCAGCAATATCGCCGCCTCAGGCCTCGCGGCCGCGACCAGCGTGACCCCGACCACTGTGGGGACCAAGCGTCGCGGGGGCCGGAACCAGCCGACTAAAAACACTAGGTAACCGGCGACTACAAACGACTCCTTGGATGGCAAAAGAATGTACGGCAGCAGACCGCCGAGCAACGCCAGTCGTAGCCCGTGTTTCAGAGGCGCACTTGGCCACGTCCTCGCCGCAACCGCCACAAGCAACAAGCACTGAACTGCAGCGGCCCAATAATTGCCGCCGTCCTGAATTGCTGACGCATAGAGAGCGTTCAGGTAGGTGATTCCCGTGGAGGGCGGATTCGGCCGGTACTGCTCAACGAGTTCCCATAGGCTCTGGCCGGTGCTCCGATTCTCCGCCACGATCTGCCGCCCCAAATCGATGAAGTAATAGACATCGATGATGAAGTCGGCTTGGGTCGCTTTGCTCGACGTGTCGATCTTGGCCGTGAAAAGTGCGATCTGGACCGACGCAATGGCGAGCAGCAGCACATACAAGGCCGCCAGATGTATCAACCGAGCACGGAGAATCCCACGAGTGAATCCTGGCTGCAAAAAGCCACGACTTGGCTTGTCTTGAGGGCGGGCCTGAAGCCTCATTTCAGTCACGACGCGTAGCTATACCGCCGGTACCTATAGCCGCCGTACTTGTAGCTGTAGCTACCATAGTGGCGACGGCTCAAGTCCATCCCGTTGAACAGCACGCCGTTCACGCTCTTCCCGACTTGGGCCAGCCGCTTCGTGCTTTCGACCATCTCACCCATCTGGGTCTGCTCGGCGCGCGCAACCAGCAAGACTGTCCCCGCATGACCGGCGACGCTGACGGTGTCGGCTGCCACCAGTACCGGCGGCGTGTCGATGATCACGTAGTCGTAGCCGGCACGAAGCTGTTCCAGCAGCTTCATGAAGACGGTGCTGGCCATCAGCTCGGCCGGGTTGGGCGGCAGCAGGCCCGTGGTCAGCAGGTCCAGATCGGGGAGCACGTTCTTGTGGACTGCTTGCGCTGCCTCCATCGAGCCCGCGATCACCTCGGACAGTCCGTGTAGGCGTTCGACGTCGAAGTATTGATTCAGGTGGCCTTTGCGCATGTCGGCGTCGATCAGTAGGACGCGGTTGCCGCCGCCGGCCAGCAGGGCGGCGAAGTTGGCCGATACGAAGCTCTTGCCGACCCCGGGCGTCCCGCCCGTAATCAGGACGACGTTGTTCGCTGCCTCCAGCATTGCGAACTGCAAGGCTGTTCTCAGGCTGCGCAGGCTCTCCACAGCGGGGTCGTGCGGATCCCGTATCGCGAGCACGTGCATGCCGGGCTGCTTCGACGCCCGTAGGCGCGCCAGTTGCGCCTGGGCGGTGCTCAGCGGAATGGTGCTGAAGACACTCAGGCCGGTTTGCGCTTCCACCTCGTGCGGACTGCGGATGCCTTGACGTAGCGCGTTGCGGCCAAGTGCCGCGGCAATGCCGATCAGCAGACCGAGCGCCGCGGCCATCCCGACGACGAGCGAACGCTTGGGCTTAACCGCCAGCTCGGGGGTGGCGGCTTCGTCGATCAGCCGCACGTTGCCTACCTTGCCCTCCCGAATCAGCTGCAGCTGCAGGGCGTTGTTGCGCAGGCTCTGGTAGGCGTCGTTGTTGACCTTCACGTCGCGTTCCAGGCGCAGGGCGTCCTGTTGCACCGTCGGCAGACCACGCACGCGCGCATTCAGGCTGGCGATCTCGGCATTCCACGCCACAATCTGTTGATCGAGTGTCTTCACGGTTGGGTGTTCGGCGGTGAACCGTGACACTAACTCGCGCCTCTTTTGCTGTGCCTCCAGCAGTTTGGTTTGCAAATCGACCGTGCGTGTGAGAATCAGCTTGGCTTCCTCATCCAGCGCCACTGTCCCCTGCTTGTTGCGATAGCGGTTGTAGGACTCCTCCGCCTGGTCCAGCTGTTTCTTGAACTGGGGCAGTTGCATGTCCAGAAAGGCCAGCATCTTCTGCGCCTCGGCGGCCTTGCGTTCCACGTTTTGTCGTACGTATTGGCGCCCGAGTTCATTGAGGACGAGCGTGAGCTTCTGCGGGTCCGCGCCTTGCAAGGTCGCGTCGATGATGCCCGACTGGCGGCCCTTTTCGGCCAACTTGAGGTTTGTCTGAAGCTCGCCGATGGTCGCCAACCGTGAGTGCCGTTCCAGTTCGAATTCGGCGCCGGGCTTTCCTTCCAGCGCGGTGACGAGCAGCGACACGGTGCCGGCCGGGGTGCTCTGCACCATCGGCGCGCCGAGCGTCCCGGCCAGTTCGCGCGGCAGGTCTGGGTGCGACAGGCTATAGCCCCCGCCGCTGCGGGCAGTCAACCGGAAACGGCTTCCTTCCAGCGCCTGGGGCACGTTGAACGCGGTAACGGTGATCTTTTCGGTTCCGCTGACGGCGCCGCCAATGCCGAACAATCCCGGGTCGGACAGGCCCTTGGCGTTTCGGGCCATCCAGTCGCCGACGACGGGCAGATAGCGCGGCCTGGCCTCGATGTGGAGCAAGGTGTTGTCGACGGCCTGGCCGACGATGGTGCGGGATCGGATGATCTCCATCTCGGCCGCCGCTGGCGTTTTCACTTCGAACAGGCTGGCAGCTTCGCCGAGGAAGCTCTTGGCCGACCCGGCCGAGTCCTCCACCTGGATCAACAGGTTGCCTTCATAGATCGGCTTCGTCAGGAAGGCATAGCCGCCACCGATCGCGACTGCGAGAGCCATCACCGCGGCAATCAGCCAGCGGTTGTCGACGATGATGTCCCAATACTCGACCAAGTTGATCTCGTCGTCGTCCTCGATCGGTGCGGGGGCCGACAAGGCCGCCTGGTTCAACGGAGTGTGCATGGGCGTGCGTGCGTTCATGGCGGTCAGATCTTGTGGATGCGTTGGAGCCATGCACTGACTCCCTGCTCGATGAATTCAAGGGCCTCGCGAAAGGCGGCCTCCGGCTGGCGGTAGGGGTCGGGCACGTCTCGCTTGTCGAATTCGCAGACACGGAACACCTTGCCGCAGGCAAACGCGTATTGTTGCTCCAGGCGTTTGCGCTGCTCGGCGGACATCACCAGCACCAGCTCGGACTGCCTGCACATGTCACCGGTGATCTGCATGGCCCTGTGCGCTGTGATGTCGATGCCGCGTGCCTGCATCAGCCGCACTGCGGTCTCGTCGGCCGGCATGCCCACCATGGCCCCCAACCCTGCCGAACGCACGCGGGCATCAGGCAGCGCCGCGGCCAGCAGGCCCTCGGCCATCGGGCTGCGGCAGATGTTGCCTTCGCAGACCACCAGGATGCTCTTCATGGATTGGTGATGCTGCGGCCGGTGCTGAGCACCTGCGCGGAAGGCAGTACGAGCGAAATGATGCGGTTCCAGTTGACCAGCGGCACCGGGTCGATGTAGACGACGTCGCGGGGCCGCAGGGCAAAGGTGTCCGCGAGGGCGAGGGCGCTCGGGGTGCTGGCGTTCAGGTGGAACACCGCCGGTGACCCCTGCGCCGTGTTCCGGATCACGTAGACCTGCCCCGTGTTCGCCGTGGCCAGGTTCGGCCCACCGGCTTCGCCCAACGCCTGGTTGAGGCTCAGGCGCCCGTTGTGCATGGGCAATGCGGAAGGCTTCGCGATCTCGCCCATCACGTACACCTTGTTCTCGTCGCGGTGCCGCACCGTCACCATGTCGCCGTTCTGCAGCAGGATGCGGTTGGCGCTGGCGCCAAGCTCCTGCAACTGCATCAGGTTGATGACGGTGGTCTGGTTGTTGCGGGTCAGCGTGACGAAGGAGCGGTCGCCGTTGGGCGTGATGCCGCCGGCGCGGTTGATCGCCTCGGGCAGCGTCATCGGCACGTCGGTGAAGATCTGGGTGCCCGGCGTGCGCACCTCGCCTTCCACATAGGCGCGGCGGCTGCGGAAGGACTGGATGCGAACCGTCACCTGCGGGTCCTTGATCACGCGCGCCAGCCGGCGTGTCAGCAGTTCGGCTGCTTCGATCTCCGTCAGCCCTTCCAGCTTGATGCGACCCACGTGCGGAAACGTCACTTCGCCGTCCGCGCTGACGATGAAGCCTGGTGCGGCGGTGATGCCAGTGGGGTCTACCTGCTGGCTGATCACCGCGCCGGCGTTGGGCAGCAGTTCCGGATGGTCGTAGACCACGATGCCGATGACGTCGCTGGGGCCGATGGTGTAGGGCTTGGGTTCGGCGAACAGCGCCTGCACCTGCGGCGGGATGCCGCGCGGCTGGCCCTGGGCCTGCGCCTGCACCAGCGCCGGCGTGATCGGCGTGATCACGCCTTGCGGCGGGTTGCTGGCGTCGGTGGGCACGTACTGGCCCAGCGTGACGCTGGTGCGCTGCTTGGGGTCCGCATAGTCGAAGCCGGGCGCGGTGACCACGGCGCAGCCCTGGACCAGGGCTGCCGCCAGCAGCGGGCCGGCAAGGCGGGCAAGGGCGGATCGGCGGGGGGTGCGCATGAAGTTCGTTGCTCTTGTACGTTTTGTCACGAATATGGAACTTTAGCTGGAGTGCTGGTGCGTATCCAGGGTGGCTGCCCGCTTGCCTGGCAGAGCGTGCAAACTGCGCGCCGGCTGCCGGCGGGTGTTGTCAGCGGGCCGCATCGCGGATGCGCCGGATGTTGTCCTCGAAATACACCAGGCCCGCGCGGTCGGCGTTGAAGGCGGCGTCCAGCGATGGCGTGGGCGACGACAGGCCGAAGCCGGGGCGCACGGCGTTGTTGTTGTTGGGGTCGCGCACCAGCGTTTCCTTGACCAGGCTGAACCGGGGCGTGCCGCCCACCTGCAGGTGGCGGCCGATCGCGGCGTCGCGGCGCGGCCCGATCGGCAGCGACAGCTCCAGGCCGGCGAACTGGCGGGTGGGCGCCCCCTCGAAACTGGTGCGCCGGTAATAGGCGCGCACCGCGACGTCGCCGAACCACTGGCGCAGGCCGAACTGGATGCCGCGGTCGTTGTACAGGAACTGGCCGGCCGTCGCTTCCAGATAGGTGCGGGTCGGCGTCACGTGGTAGCGGTAGCTCGCCAATAGCGGCTTGGCCGTGCGCGGCCCCACGGCCAGCGGGTCCGAGCCGAAGCGGTCGTTGCGCAACCACCCGGTTTCGGCGCCGAGCCGGTGGCGGCCTTCGCCCGGTTCCCAGCGCAGCGCGCCATGGGCGCCGTCGAATGTGCCGTCGAAGCGCCCCACGCTGGCCTGCGCCGTGACGGCGGCCAGTCCCCAGCGCCGGGCCTTGAGGTCGTCGCCTGGGGCCAGCCAGCGCTCGACGGGCAGGCGCAGCGTCTGCGTGAAGGCGAGGCGTTCCGTTTCGGAGCGCACGCGCCAGGGCGCGAATGCTCCGCTGCCTTCGTAGTCGCTGCTGTGCGCCAGCGGCACATTGCGGCGCCATTCGACGCTGGCGCCGGCCCACAGGGGCAGTTGCAGGCCGACGTTCACCCCCGCCGAATAGTCCAGGGCGCCCAGTTCGGTGCCGATGCTGGTGCGCAGCACCGGGCCGACCGACACGCGCACCGTCTGCCAGCCGGGCTTCGCGTTGCGCACCGCCCAGGCGGCGCCGTCGTGCAGCGGCTCCAGCGCGCCGGTGCCCGGCGTGGACAACTGGCCGGCGGCGCAGGCGGCGGCCTCGCCGGCGATCCAGTCGCGCAGGCAGTCGGCCTGGCCGGTGACGGCCACCAGCGGCGTCTGGCGCTGGGTGAGGATCAGGCGGTAACCGGCCCTGTGCTCGCCCAGGGTGCGCGCGATGGCGCCCAGCGCCGCGCCCAGCGCGTCGGCGGAATTCCACTGGTAGGCGCCGTTGTTGGCGCGCACCGCCACCGAACCATCGGGCATGCGGCCGATGGAGATGTCCTCGAGGCCCTTGGCTTCCAGCGCCGCGGCCAGGCGGTCCAGGTCGGCGTCGCCGACCGGGGCGGGCGGGACCGGGGCCGGGCGGGCGGGGGCCGGCGCGGTGGCGCCGGGCGGCTGCGCGGGCGGCTCCGGCGGCAAGGTGCGAGCCTCGTAGACCGGCAGCGGCCGCTGGGCGCCGGAGAGGGCGGGCGCGGGCGCCTTCGGTCCGCTGCCCGGCAGGGCCGGCACCTTGTACAGCGGGATCGACAGGCCGGCCGTCAGCCACGTGCCGCGCGTCAGCTTGTTGTCGTTCAGGCGGTGGTTGCTGCCGACGTGGGCGGTCCAGCCTTCCGGCAACCACGCCTTGGGCGCGAACAGCCGCACGCCGGCCCAGGCGTTGCCGTCGGTGTATTCGAGCTGGCCGCGCACCCAGGGCAGCGGCTGCCAGGCGGCGGCGGCGAACGGCCCGTGCAGCGGCGACATGGCGGTGGCGCGCGCGGCGCTGCGGCGTGCCAGGCCGGCGCTGGCCTCGATGGGGCCTTCGTTGAGGGTGAGCACCCCGTAGTAGGTGCGGAAGTGGGTGGCGGCGCCGCCGACGTCGGTGGCACCCACTGCGGCGCGGAAGCGGTTGGCGGCGTCCAGGCCGATGGCCACCTTGCCCGATGCCGAGAGGTCGCGGATGTTGCCGCAACCCTCGATGAAGCAATTGCGGTCCATGCTGCTGGTGGCCAGCCGGCCCACCAGCTCCAGGTTCGGCAGCAGGCCGAAACCGAGGACGAAATTGTGGCCACTGGGGTCGAGCAGACCGGGCAATTGCCGGTCGTATGTCGCTTCCATGCGACCCCAGTCGATCAGGTGCGCGTTGGGGGTGATCCCCAGGCCGGTGTAGCCGGCTTGCGTCAGCGTCGTGACTTGTGCTTTCGCCGAACTGAACGAAAGTGCAAAGACAGCGGCGATGGCGGTGATCGGAACTCGCTTCATGCTGAGGCGGTGGGCACCCGCGAGCCGATGACAACCACCCACTCGGACGCCGGACAGAAATAGGCTCGGCAATTCTAAGAGCGCGGCGTCACGTTTGCTCGCTTTTATTTACACTCCACACGCTTTGTTGTAACCTGCGCCGTTCCCAGCACCTCTACCCAAAGGCCCATCCATGAACAAGACTGCCAAACTTCTTCTCAGCTTCCTTGCGGCTGCCGCCCTTGCGGGGTGCGGCGGCGGCGGTGGCGAACCGGCACCGGTGCTGGCGGTCACGACCGACACGACGGTTGCAGCTTCGCCCACAGTCACCAGCGCCATCACGGCGGTGCCGTTCACCTTCTCGTCGGGCGTTCCCTCGCTGGGCACGACGGCCACCACCAGCGTGACCTTCACCAGCACGTCGTCCACGCCCGCCTTCTCGATCGCCTCGGGCGGCAACACCGCGACCGGGACCACCACCTTCGGTTCGTGTATCTTCGCCGTCACATCGTCCACCTTCCCGGCGGGCCATGCGCTGGCGCAAGGCCAGACCGTCACGGTCAATCCGTGCAATATGAGCATCAACACCACGGGCGCCGTGGCCAACGGAGTCGCGACCAGCCGCAGCGTCGCGCTGTTGCTGGGCGCCGCCGCCTCGGCGGGTGCTTCGGTGGTCGTTGCGGTGACCGCCGGTGGACAACTCACGCTCAACGGCAACAGCGTGACGACGGTCACGCTGACGCCCGTCTCCGGCTGAACGCCGCCCGCGGCGCGAACCCGCACGAAACAACCCGCCGGCGACCCCGGCGGGTTTTTTCTTGTGGTGCGCACGGGCGGATGGGCCGTCTACACCCGATGGTGTATTTCCCTGCGATGGCAGCCCGCGCAGGATGGGAGCTTCCTGCTGTGGCACGCGCCGTGAGTCGGCGCTGCCGCGGCATCGACCGACGACAAGGAGGCAGCCATGATGATCGCGCGCTGGAGCGTCAACGCCCGTTTCGGGTACAAGCAGAACGTCATCGACCTCATGGAGCGCTGGATGCGCGAGATCGCGCCGGCGGTCGGGTTGACGCGGGAGCGCACCCGCCTGCTCACCGGATCGGTGGGCACGCTGGAATCCGCCATCCAGACCGAACACGAAATCGCGGACCTGGCCGAGCTGCAACGCGTCTGGGACACGCTCGCCAAGATCGAACAGCACAAGCAGTGGGGCAAGGAGCTCGAGCCCTACGTAGTCTCAGGCACCAGCCGCTGGGAAGTGCTGCGAGTGTTGTGAGCTGGTCTTGCTCCCTCTCCCCGCGGGAGAGGGTTCTCGAGCCGTGATCTGACCCCGATGTCTCGCTGATCTTGCTCCCTCTCCCCCCGGGAGAGGGTTGGGGTGAGGGTGAGCGCGAGAGCAATTGGGGTCGGAGCGGAATTCAGGACGGTGAGCTGGCCGGAGGGCGCGATGCCGGTCGAAATTCCGCTCCGACCCCGATTGCGGTTTGGCCGGAGGATGGGCTTTCTCCGGCCACCCCGTCATCGGGGTCAGAGCACGATTTCGTACGAGGCCCAGCCCTCCGGTGGACGCCCCGTCCTGAATCGTGATCTGACCCCGATGTCTCGCTGGTCGTGATCTGACCCCGCTGCCTCACCGGTCTTGCTCCCTCTCCCCCGGGAGAGGGTTGGGGTGAGGGCGTCGTCGCCAGCGACTCGCAGCAATCGGGGTCGGATCGGAATTCAGGACGGTGAGCTGGCCGGAGGGCGCGATGCTGGTCGAAATTCCGCTCCGACCCCGATTGCGGTTTGGCCGGAGGAAGGCCTTTCTCCGGCCACCCCGTCATCGGGGTCAGAGCACGATTTCGTACGAGGCCCAGCCCTCCGGTGGACGCCCCGTCCTGAATCGTGATCTGACCCCGATGTCTCGCTGGTCGTGATCCGCCGCTGCCTCGCCGGTCTTGCTCCCTCTCCCCCCGGGAGAGGGTTGGGGTGAGGGCGTCGTCGCCAGCGACTCGCAGCAATCGGGGTCGGATCGGAATTCAGGACGGTGAGCTGGCCGGAGGGCGCGATGCCGGTCGAAATTCCGCTCCGACCCCGATTGCGGTCTGGCCGGAGGACCGTCTTTCTCCGGCCACCCCGTCATCGAGGTCAGAGCACGATTTCGTACGAGGCCCAGCCCTCCGGTGGACGCCCCGTCCTGAATCGTGATCTGACCCCGATAACTCGCTTATCGTGATCCGCCGCTGCCTCACTGATCTTGCTCCCTCTCCCCCCGGGAGAGGGTTGGGGTGAGGGTGAGCGCGAGAGCAATTGGGGTCGGATCGGAATTCAGGACGATGAGCTGGCCGGAGGGCGCGGTGGCGTACGAAATTCCGCTCCGACCCCGATTGCGGTTTGGCCGGAGGAAGGGCTTTCTCTTGCTTTCCCCGGCCACCCCGTCATCGGGGTCAAAGCACGATTCGTACCAAGCCCAGCCCTCCGGTGGACGCCTCGTCCTGAATCGTGATCTGACCCCGATGTCTCGCAGCCCGATTCGTACCAAGCCCAGCTCTCCGGTGGACGCCCCGTCCTGAATCGTGATCTGACCCCGATGTCTCGCTTATCGTGATCCGCCGCTGCCTCGCCGGTCTTGCTCCCTCTCCCCTCGGGGGAGAGCGAAGCGAGGGGTCCGGGTGGGGTGAGGGGGCAGCCCACTGAAAGCCATAACTTGCAATTTGCTTGTATATATCAGAAAATGCAAGTCATGGCTGACACGATCCGGCTTCAGGATGAGCTCGGGCGCGAGCTGCGGCAGCGCCGGGAGGCCTTGGGCATGAGCAAGGCCGAGCTTGCTGGCAAGGCCGGCAAGGTGCGCGAGGTGGTGTACCGGCTCGAGACCGGCGAGGACACCACCGTTTCCTCGCTGATGGCCGTGCTGGGCGCGCTGGGCCTGGCCCTGCGGCTGGAGCGCACGGGCCTGCCATCGGCCAGCGAAGTCGCCAGCCGGTTCCAGGACGACGATGCTTCCTGAAAGGATTCGCCTGCTGGAGGTTTCCATCGGCGACGCCGAGCACGCCGGCCAGTTGCTCAAGACCTCGATCTACGAGTTCCGCTACCTGGATCCCGACCCCGGGCAGCCCGCGGTGGCGCTGCTCATGCCGCCCGCGGATGGCCTCACCTGGCGCGACGGCGACTTGTTTGCGCCCATGGACCAGAACCTGCCCGAAGGCGACCTGTTCATGAGGATCCGCGAGCGGTTTCCCAAGCAGCCGCTGACGCCGATGCACCTGCTGGCGCTGATGGGCCGCAACGGCATCGGCCGGCTGAGTTACGGCCTTCCCGGGCAGCCCTTGGCCACGGCGCCGCGGCCCCTGGGCAAGGACGAACTGCTCAAGACCCGGTACACGCCGCAGGTCTTCGACGAACTGGTGGCCGCCTACCTGAGCACGGGCGCGGGCCTTTCGGGCGTGCAGCCCAAGATCATGGTCCCGGACCGGGCGGCGGTCCCCATCCCCTCGCTCATCGTGAAGGCGGCGAGCCCCGCCTATCCAGGCCTGGCGGCCAACGAATACCTGTGCCTGCGCGCCGCCCGGCGGGCCGGCATCGTCGTGCCCCCGTTCGCGCTGTCCGACGACGGGCAGATGCTGGTCCTGGACCGCTTCGACATGGTGGCGCACGACGACGGGCGCGTGGAGCGGCTCGGCTTCGAGGACATCGCCGCGTTGGCGGGCCTGCGCGTGCGCGACGTGCTGTCGGACCGCAAGTACCAGGGCAGTTATCAGCGGATCGCCGAACTGCTGCGCCAGCTGCAGTTGCACGCCGACAACCTGCACCGATTCTTCTGGCAGGTGGCCTTCTGCGTCATGGTGCGCAACGGCGACGCGCACCTGAAGAACTTCGGCGTGCTGTACCGCTCGGCGGGCGAGGTGTGGCTGGCGCCGATGTTCGACGTGGTGACGACGTCCATCTACAGCTACGCGCAGTACCCGGGCGGCCCCGAGCTGGAGGACCGCACGCTGGCCCTCAAGCTGTTTGCCGGCAGGCACCACACCAAGGCGTACCCGACGACCGCGGAGCTTCACGAGTTCGGGCGCCGGATCTGCGGCGTCAGTCAGCCCGCACGCGTGCTCGAAGCCATTGCGGCGGCGATGCACGAGACTCTGGAAGATGCCAGGGGCGATGCCCGTGTGCCGGCGCCGTTGCTGGCGAAGATGCGCACCGCCTGGGAAGATGGGATGGCGCACGGCCGTTGAGGTCGAGAAGGTCGATCTGACCCCGCTGCCTCGCTGATCTTGCTCCCTCTCCCCCCGGGAGAGGGTTGGGGTGAGGGCGAGCGCGAGAGCAATTGGGGTCGGATCGGAATTCAGGACGATGAGCTGGCCGGAGGGCGCGATGCCGGTCGAAATTCCGCTCCGACCCCGATTGCGATTTGGCCGGAGGAAGGCCTTTCTCCGGCCACCCCGTCATCGGGGTCAGAGCACGATTTCGTACGAGGCCCAGCCCTCCGGTGGACGCCCCGTCCTGAATCGTGATCTGACCCCGATGTCTCGCTTATCGTGATCCGCCGCTGCCTCGCCGGTCTTGCTCCCTCTCCCCCCGGGAGAGGGTTGGGGTGAGGGTGAGCGCGAGAGCAATCGGGGTCGGATCGGAATTCAGGACGATGAGCTGGCCGGAGGGCGCGATGCTGGTCGAAATTCCGCTCCGACCCCGATTGCGGTTTGGCCGGAGGATGGGCTTTCTCCGGCCACCCCGTCATCGGGGTCAGAGCACGATTTCGTACGAGGCCCAGCCCTCCGGTGGACGCCTCGTCCTGAATCGTGATCTGACCCCGATGTCTCGCTTATCGTGATCCGCCGCTGCCTCGCCGGTCTTGCTCCCTCTCCCCCCGGGAGAGGGTTGGGGTGAGGGCGATTGCGGTGGTGGAGTGCGCTCGCGGCGAAGGACGCGGACGCTGGGAAGACGCCATGAGCCACGCGTGGACGTGGCTGGTGCCGGAGGCCGGAATCGAACCGGCACGGGTTTTACCCCGGGGGATTTTGAGTCCCCTGCGTCTACCAATTTCACCACTCCGGCCGGAGGAGGGAAGCCGCGAATTATAGTCACGGGCATGAACTACCCGACGATCGAAGACGCCATCGGCAGGACGCCGCTGGTGGCGCTGCAGCGGATCGGCGCGGCCGAGAACCGCCAGCGCGGCAACGTGGTGCTGGGCAAGCTGGAGGGCAACAACCCGGCCGGCTCGGTGAAGGACCGGCAGGCGC
>Ga0255338_1002029_pt1 | contig 33189 bp, 31 predicted proteins | sample MeOH1_35cm_T4_19_FD_203715 | JGI IMG/M metagenome (GOLD analysis project Ga0255338, IMG submission 203715) | Sandy soil microbial communities from University of British Columbia, Vancouver, Canada - MeOH1_35cm_T4_195 | ecosystem: Engineered > Artificial ecosystem > Sand microcosm > Unclassified ... | reverse complement strand
CGATCTGGAGCGAGATGCGCCAGGCTGGGTTCGACGAGGAGCATGGCTTCACGCCGGACATGCTCGCTTATTATATCGAACCCGCCCACATGGTCGCCGACAATGAGGCGCGGCTGTTCATGGAACGAGTCGAAGGGCGGATCAGCGAAGACCGCGCGGCCGCGATGCTCCAGACCGGGCTGCGCCAGATGCAGGATTTCTGGGGCCTGATCCGCATCAAGCGGCTGCTCGCCAACATCCACCGCGAACCGCCCGGCGCGCCGGAGGCCAAGCCGAAGCGCCCGCGCGCGCAACGATCGCCAAAGGCGAAGCCCGAACACGCGAAAGCGAAGACGCGGGCGAAGAAGACACAATAATCGCCGCATCGTCGGCGCGCCCGGACTACGCAGCGGCATAGCCCCTGGCCCGCGTTCGGCATCGCGAGCGGCTCGGCCCAACGCAGTCCTCAAGTGACCGATGTTGACCGGCCCGGCGTCACCATGGCAGTCCTGCGCCTCCAATGCGGCATGCGCGAAAGCAGGTTCGCCGACTGGAGGGGGTGGCGCTCCACGAAAATGGCGCTATTCCGAAAGCGTGCGGGTGTAGCTCAATGGCAGAGCAGAAGCTTCCCAAGCTTACGACGAGGGTTCGATTCCCTTCACCCGCTCCAGCACTCCGGCTGTCAAGCCGGGCGATCACCATCCTGGCGCGCTCGCGGCTTCAGCGGAATGGCGAAGCTTGCTCTAGATCCCCTCGTCGACCGCCGGGCGGCCGGCCGTGTCGAGCCGCCGGATGAGATCTTCGGCGCAGGCATCGAGCGCCTCCCGGCCGGTGCTGCGGACGACGAAATTCGCGCCGACCCGGCCTTCGCGAAAAAACGGGTAGCTGCCGATCTGGCAGCCGTCGTGATCCTTCTCGGTGGCGGCGAGCAGCTCCGCGACCTCGCTCTCTGCCGTCCAGCAGCCGATGGTGCGCGAGAGCAAGGGCTTGCCGCCCTCGAGTCTGCCGGACAGCGAATCGAGCATCGCCGAGGTGATGTGCGGGACACCGGGCAGCAGGAAGATATTGTCGATCCGGATTCCCGGCGCACCCGACACTTCATTGTCGATCAGCTCGGCGCCGTCGGGCACGCGCGCCATCCGCAGCCGCGCCTCGTTGAGGCCGCCGCGGGTCGCATAATAATCTTCCAGGATCGCGCGCGCCTTGGGATGGACGACCACTCCGACGCCGAGCGCGGCGGCGATTGCGTCGACGGTGATGTCGTCGTGGGTGGGGCCGATGCCGCCGGTCGTGAACAGATAGTCGTTGGCGTGCCTCAGCGCCTCGACCGCGCCGCCGATCGCGTCCATCCGGTCGGGAACGATCCTGACTTCGCTCAGCCGGATTCCCTGGAGGTTGAGCCAGGTCGCGATCTGCGCGACATTCTTGTCCTGCGTCCGTCCCGACAGCACCTCGTCGCCGATGATGACGATCGCTGCCGTCCAGATCCGTTCTTCGCTCATGTCCGACCCCTTAGCGGCCCGCGCGCTTCTCGGCGCTTGTTTTCTTCTCGCAGCCAGTGATGCATGGCGGCGCGCGCACGCCCCAACACTCCCCGGCTCGAACCCCTCGCCAACCCGCGGCCCAGCGATTATATCCTTCCAATGACCGATTATCAGACCGTCACGTCGACCGACGCAACCACCGGCCGGACCAGCAGCATCAAGCTCCACGGGGCCGAAGGCTTCGCCGGCATGCGCGCGGCCGGCCGGCTCGCGGCGCGGATCCTCGACGCGCTCGTGCCGCATGTCGTGCCCGGCGTCACCACCGAGGAGCTCGACGACATCGTCTATCGGATGACGGTCGACGGCGGCGGCGTGCCGGCGACGTTGGGTTATCGCGGCTATACCAAGAGCTGCTGCACCTCGATCAACCACGTCGTCTGCCACGGCATACCGGGCGACCGGACGCTCAAGGACGGCGACATCGTCAACATCGACGTCACCCCGATCGTCGACGGCTGGCACGGCGACAGCAGCCGGATGTACCTGGTCGGCGACGTGTCGGTGAAGGCGCGGCGCCTGGTCGACGTCACTTATGAGGCGCTGATGCGCGGCATCGCCGCAGCCAGGCCGGGCAATCATCTCGGCGACATCAGCCATGCCATCCAGAGCTACGCCGAAGGCCACCGCTATGGCGTGGTGCGCGATTTCTGCGGTCACGGCGTCGGTCGGACGTTCCACGACGCGCCGGAGGTCGTCCACGTCGGCCGCCCCGGCACCGGCCCCGAGCTGCACCCCGGCATGTTCTTCACGATCGAGCCGATGATCAATATCGGCAAGCCGGCGGTCAAGGTTCTGGAGGACGGCTGGACCGCGGTCACCCGCGACCGCAGCCTTTCCGCGCAGTTCGAGCACAGCATCGGGATCACCGAGGACGGCTGCGAAATCTTTACCAAAAGCCTTAAAGGGCTGGACGCACCGCCCTATTCCTTGTGAATTGCGGCGCTCGACGCTGAGGGGGATTCGCGTGAAGAAGATCGAGGCTATCATCAAGCCGTTCAAGCTCGACGAGGTGAAGGAAGCGCTTCACGAAGTCGGCGTGTCCGGCATCACCGTGCTCGAGGCCAAAGGCTTTGGCCGGCAAAAGGGCCATACCGAATTGTACCGCGGCGCCGAATATGTCGTCGACTTCCTGCCCAAGGTGAAACTGGAAGTGGTCGTCGACGACGATCTCGCCGAGCGCGTCGTCGAGGCGATCGCCAATGCCGCGCGGACTGGCAGGATCGGTGATGGCAAGATCTTCGTCAGTTCGATAGACGAAGCGCTCCGGATTCGGACCGGGGAAAAGGGCAGCGACGCCATTTGATGCGCTGCCGTCGTCCGCATCGGACGGAGTTTAACGTGACCTCGAGGGAAGGTGAGCCACATGGCCAACACTGCTGGCAAGATATTGAGCATGATCAAGGAGAAGGAGATCGAGTGGGTTGATCTTCGCTTCACCGATCCGAAGGGCAAGTGGCAGCATCTGTCGATGTGTGCGGGGATCATCGACGAGGATCAGCTGACCGAGGGGTTCATGTTCGACGGCTCGTCGATCGAGGGCTGGAAGGCGATCAACGAGAGCGACATGATTTTGAAGCCGGATCTGGACGCGGTCTATGTCGATCCGTTCAGCGCGACGCCGATGCTGATCGTGTTCTGCGACATCGTCGAGCCGGGCACGCTGGAGCTTTACGCGCGCGATCCGCGCTCGACCGCCAAGCGGGCCGAGGCGTATCTCAAGTCCACCGGGATCGGCGACACGGTCTATGTCGGCCCCGAGGCCGAGTTCTTCATGTTCGACGACGTGCGCTTCGAGGACGGCTACAACAGCTCTTATTACCGCATCGACGACATCGAGCTTCCGACCAACACCGGGCGCGAATATGAGGTCGGCAACCTTGGCCACCGGCCGCGCGCCAAGGGCGGCTATTTCCCGGTGGCGCCGGTCGACAGCGCCCAGGACATCCGCGCCGAGATGGTCTCGACGATGATCGAGATGGGTCTGCCGATGGACAAGCACCACCATGAGGTGGCGGCCGCCCAGCACGAGCTTGGCCTGACCTTCGGCACGTTGGTCGAGACCGCCGACCGGATGCAGATCTACAAATATGTCGTGCACATGGTGGCGCAGGCCTATGGCAAGAGCGCAACCTTCATGCCCAAGCCGATCAAGGCGGACAACGGCTCAGGGATGCACACCCACATGTCGATCTGGGACGGCGGCAAGCCTCTGTTCGCGGGCAACGGCTATGCGGGCCTTTCCGAGATGTGCCTGTTCTTCATCGGCGGCGTGATCAAGCATGCCAAGGCCTTGAACGCCTTCACCAACCCGACGACCAACAGCTACAAGCGTCTGGTTCCGGGTTATGAGGCGCCGGTGCTGCTGGCTTATTCGAGCCGCAACCGCTCGGCCTCGTGCCGCATTCCTTATGGTGCGGGCGAGAAGGCCAAAAGGGTCGAGATCCGCTTCCCCGACCCGCTCGCCAACCCGTATCTGGCTTATGCCGCGATCATGATGGCGGGCCTCGACGGCATCCAGAACCGGCTCCACCCGGGCGAGGCGATGGACAAGAACCTCTACGATCTGCCGCCGGCCGAGCTTGCGACCGTTCCCACGGTGTGCGGCAGCTTGCGCGAGGCGCTCGAAGCGCTCGAGGCGGACCGCGCCTTCCTCACCAAGGGCGATGTCTTCTCCGACGATCAGATCGACGCCTATGTCGAGCTCAAATGGGCCGAGCAGATGCGCTGGGAAACCACCCCCAGCCCCGTCGAATATGACATGTATTATTCGGGCTGACCTGGAGCATTGCGCGAAAAGGTGGGTACCGGCTTTTCGCAAAAGCAATGTGGTATCAAACAAACATAGGGCAAGCTGCAATGCCGTCTGATCGCAGCTTGCCCTAGCTCGGCTCGAAAAAGGCCGGGGGGGGACAGCCTCTCCCCGGCCTTTTTCTATCAGCGATCCAGCCGGCTCCGCTTGCTGCCGTAGAGGCCGTAAACCACCAGGCCGATCGCATTCCAGGCCAGGAAATAGCGCTGCGTCTTCTGCGGCAGGCTTGCGAAGAGATAGAGGCAGCCCACAATCGCGATGATGCCGACGGGCCAGGCGGCAGGCGTGCGGAACAGGCGCGCTTCGCTCGGCGCGCGCACCCTCATGATCAGCATGCACGAAGCGACGGCGATGAACGCGGCCAGCGTTCCGGCATTGGCGAGCGCCGCAATCTCGTCGATCGGCAGCATCCCAGCGATCACCGCCACCAGCAGAGCGGTGATCGACGTGATCCGCACCGGCGTGCCGCGACGCGAGACCTTGGCGAGCGCGATCGGCAGCAGTCCGTCGCGTGCCATCACGAAGAAGATCCGGCTCTGGCCGTAGAGGAAGGCGAGCAGCACCGTCGGAAGCGCGATCACTGCCGAAGCGGCGAGATAGGTTGCGGCGCCGCCCTGGCCGAGCGTGCGCAGGATCAGCGCCAGCGGTTCGGGGGTGTTCGCAAATCGCGTGAAATGGAGCGCCCCCACCGCCGCCACCGCAACCGCCATGTAGATGATGACGCAGGCGATCATCGAGCCGACGATGCCGATCGCAAGATCGCGGCCCGGGTCCTTCGCTTCCTCGGCCGCTGTGGCGATCGCATCGAAGCCGTAGAAGGCGAAGAAGATGATCGCCGCCGCCGCCATCACGCCGCGCTCGACTCCATCGCCGCTCATCGACTTGGCGAAACCATAAGGCATGAACGGCTCGAGATTGGCCGGATCGAAATAGGGCAAGGCCACCGTCACGAACACCACCAGCGCCACGATCTTGACGATCACGAGCAAGGCGTTGACCGTCGCGCTCTCGCGCGTCCCGAGGATCAGCAAGCCCGCCACCACGAAGATGATGAACATGGCGGGCAGATTGACGATCCCGCCAAGCTCCGGCCCGCGCGCCCATTGCAGCGGGAATGACAGGGCGCCGTGGAGCAAAGGCGTCGCATAGCCGGACCAGCCGACCGCGACCGCGCTCACCACCAGCGAATATTCGAGGATCAGGCTCCAGCCGATGATCCAGGCGACAAGCTCGCCGATGACGACATAGGAATAAGTGTAGGCGCTGCCCGAAGCGGGGATCATCGTCGCCATCTCGGCATAAGCGAGCGCGGCGCAGGCGCAGATCAGCCCGGCGACCACGAACGAGACGATCACCGCCGGCCCGGCGCGGTCGGCGCCGACCCCGATCAAGGTCAGGATGCCGGTCCCGACGATCGCGCCGACCCCGAGCGCGACGAGATGCGGCCAGCCGAGGCTCCGCGGCAGCCGGTGGTCGGGATGCAGATCCTCGGTGTCGAGATTGGGCTTCCTCGCGTTCCAGCGCGCCATCGCATTCCCCCTCCGCGCCTGCCGATGATCGTTCGAGCCAGCTCTTCTTGCCGCATGCTTCGTGCGAAAGGCCGGCACCGCCTTTTCGCCTTATGCTCTAATAATCCTTCGAGATACGGGCGTTGACGCTCTGCCGCCCGATCGTCGAGATCGTCGAGAGCAAAGAGAGCCAGCGTGTGATCTGATATTCGAGCCGCGTCGCCGAGTAGCCGCGGGCGTCGGTGATCACCTCCACATAGACCCGCCGGCCGATATATTTGCCCGCCGCGATCGACGTGCCCTGGCCGGTCGCGATGTCGGCGGGGAGGATGCGCAGCCGGTCGAGGCCGATCGCACCGCGGACCGCGTTGATCGGATCGAGTCCGCCCCCGCTGTTGTTCAGTGCCGCGACGGCCGAGGCGAGCTGCAGCGCTTCCGGGGCGGAAAGGTTGGTGATCGACGTCCCGAACAAAAGCCGGCTGAGCAGCTCGTCTTGCGGCATCGCCGGAGTGCTGGTGAAGCTGATCTCCGGCCTTTGTCCGCGGCCCGTGACATGGATCGTGGCGTTGATCCCCTGGATCCCGCCTTCGGCGATGATGTCGAGGAGCGGGTTCGGGGGACTTTCGCCGACGAAACGGATCGTGCCGCGCTCGAGATCGAACCGGCGGCCCGCGAAATCATAGGTCCCGCGCACCAATGTCGCCGAGCCGGTGATCCGCGGCTCCGCCACCGTGCCGCCGATCTTCAGTGCCGCGCCCCACTCGCTGTTGATGCCGAGCCCGGTGACTTGCAACCGGTTGCGCGCATTGACGCTGAAGTCGAGCCGCCATGGGGCGCCGGGCGGCGGTGGAAGCGGCTCGTCGTCGGGCCGGTTGATCTCGCGGACGTCGAGGCGCGGCACCTGCGCGGCGGCGGTCGCGGCGCCGAGCCTGAAGCTACCGCTGACCATCCGCACATCTCCCGAGATGACGCCGCCCGAGCCGTCCGATTTGATGCTGATCGGCCCGGTGACCTGTGCCTTCAAATCGTCGCGATCGATCAGCTGCGCCGCTTCGGCCTGGATCGCGAGATCGATGCCGAAGCCGCGCGCGGAGGCCAGATCGAAGCTGCCGCGGCCCGATATTGTCCCGCCATGCTTGGTCGTGCCGCTGAAACTGTCGAGCACCAGCCGCGATCCGCCGAAGCGGCCACTCGACTTGAAATTCTCGATGACGGTGCCGATCACTGGGCTTTCGAGCCGCGCGCGTTCGGTTTGCAGCGAGCCGCGGATGACCGGGTCCTGGAGCGTTCCGCGCGCGTCGGCACCGACCGCGACCGGACCGCTGATGTCGATCAGCTCGATCCCCGTCAGGCGCCACAAAGTATCGGCCGGCCCGTTGTAGCGGAGCTGCGCGAACAGAGGCGCCCGGGCCAGACGATCGACCAGACCGCCGGCGCGGGTGATGGGCGAAATCCGCGCCTGAGCGCGCCCGATCGTCTTGCCCTCGCTCACCACGACCGCGCGCATCGCCGCATTGCCGCCGTCCAGCCTGGCGGTGAGGCCGACATCGACCGGTTTCGAGGCGAGCACGAGCCCGGCGCGGGTCAGGCCGCGGATACGCAGATTGACGTCGCCGACCGGTGCGGCACCGCCTCCCCCACCTTGGCCGGCACGGTAATTGAGCGTTCCCGAAGCGACCCCACCGAGGCCGAGCCTCGGGTAAGCGATGTCGAGCACGGTCAGCGGCATCGCCTCGAGCCGCGCGCCGATCTCCATACGGCTCGCTCCGAACAGGCCGGAGAGGGTCGCCGTGCCGCCGGCAAAGCGCAACGTCGTGGGGGCGAGCCGCCAGCCGCCGCCTTCGCGCGTGAATTGCGCCGGTTGCGAAAGCACGATCGGCCTCCCGTCCACCATCCCGCTGCCGCTCAGCCGGATCCTGCCCGGCGCGACATCGGCGGCTGTCGTGAAGCTGAAGTTGCGGCCGCGCGCGCCGGCCAAGGTGGCGCGGATCTGGCCGCTGCCGCCGCGCAATTTGACGGTGGCGTCGAGATTGGCGAGCGACAGGGCGCCGCGGCTGAGCCCTCGGACGCCGACCGTCGCGTCGATCGACGTGCCGTTCGGATCGAGCAGCGCGACGGCATCGAGCTGACCGCGACGGATCGAGAGCGGCGGCGGTCCCGCGAATTTAGCGTCCTGCGCGGTCAAATGCGCCTCGAGGCGCTGGAGACCACGCAACGGGCTGAACAGCAGGCGTCCATCGAGTCCGCCACCAGCCACGTCGAGCGTCCCGAAAAAGCCGCCAGGATCCGAACGAAGGCTCCCGCTCGCGTTGGTGCCCGAGACGTTCAGCGCGGCGATCTGGATCGTGGCGGCACGGCCGGCCGGGAGCAGGATCGCGCCGCGCGAGGTGAACGGCCCCAAGGTGGATTGGCCCGACGCCCGATAAGCGAAACCCTGCGCATTCGGTTCGAGGTTGAGCAAGACGTCGGCGAGGCCGAGGCTGTTCATCGGCCGCTTGAGCCGGATGATCAGCGTGGGCCGATCGATCCGCCCGTCGAGCGTCAGCGCGAGCGGACCATATTGCCGCTGCGTGCCCGCTCCCTCGAAATGGAACGTGCCGTCACGCCGCCGATAGCCGTTGCCCGCGATCCTGATCGCAGGCCCGGTCAGCCTCAGGTTGCGAAAATGGATCACCCCGTCGGCGGCGCGCACGAGGTCGGTCTCGATCTGCGGCAAGCCGCCGGCGAGCCCGGCCAGAAACTTGTTGTCGAAGCGGCGCACCCAAGCACGTCCCCGCCCAGTGATCAGAGTCCCGCGCCCGGGCGCCGGCACGACCTTGAGCTCGGTGGTCACGTCGACGATGCCGAGGCCGGGGATCAGATAGCGGGTCAGTCCGCCCGACAGCACGACATCGTAACGCCCGGTCCGCAGATCGACGATCAGGCTTACCTTGCCCTTGAGCTTGTCCGAGGTCAGCGCCAGCCCTTGGCCGCTCAGCCGCTGCGCCGTGACTTCGAGCACGCCGCGCACGCCGAGATTGGCGAGAATCCCGCCGGCCACCGCGCCCACCCCGGTCACGCGGCGTGCGCTGAGCCGGATCGGCACCCTCACGGGAGCGCGCGACAAGCGCCCTCGCCCTTCGGCGCGCAGATCGTCGAACCCGGTCGCGTCGAATGCGACTCTCGGTGCGGTCAGCCGATAGGCGAAATTCGCCTGGCCGAAAGGCCCGTCGAGCAGCATCGTCAGCCGTATGGCGCGGCCGGTCATGTTGGTGAACAAGGCCGGCGGGCGGAGCAGGTCGACGCCGATGCGAACGCCATCGAAGCTGCTCGTCGCGAGATCGATCACGCCTGCGCCCGCGATCTTGAGCGCCTGCGAGCGGAGCGACAGGCGGGTGTCGAGCCGCCGATCCTTGAGCGTTGCATCCGCCACCAAGTCGATCCGCGGGCTGGTCAGGCGCGCACCCTTGCCGGTGAGGAACTGGCCGGGCGCGAGCTGCCCGGCGAGGCTGTAACGTCCCTGGCGCGCCCGCAGCGCCAGCCGTGCCGTCGGCCGTCCGGACAGGTCGAGCGCGGCGCGGCCCGCCCAGGCCGACCAATCGCCGTCACCCTGCACCACCAGCCGGATCGGCCGCCCGGTACCGACCATCGCGCCGGTGACGCTGTTCGCCGGCGCGTCGAGGCGCACCTCGAGGTCGAACTTCTTGCGGTCGGGTTCCGCATCGAGCGCGAGTGCGAGCCGCTCGCCGCCGCGCACCGAGGCTGCGAGATGGATGACGGCACGGCCTGATCGGATGTCGGCGTCGCCGACCAGCCGGGCGACCCGGCGCTCACCGGTGACGCCCTTCTCGAAGCGCAGCTGTTCAATCTCGAGCCGCCCGATCCTGATGTCGAAGCCCGGCAGGATCGGGCCGGGCTTCTTGCTCGGCCTGAGCTTGGGCAGGCGGTGGATGATCACCAGCTCGGAGGTCAGCTCGTCGATCGCCAACCGGTTCGCGATCCAGGCTGTCGGGTGCCAATCGAGTTCGATCAAAGATGATTCGGCAAACAAGCCCTGAGGATCATAGACTCTCACGTCGCGCAGCCGGGTCGAGCCCCAGATCGAGCCTTCGATACGGCCGATGCGGATCTTGAGCCCCGACGCGGGGCTGATCTCGGCGATGCGGTCCACGAGGAAGCGATGGCCCGGCGCAGTGTCGAGGAAGGCGACCAGGGCACCGACGGCGAGGGCAAGGCCGGCGAGCAAACCGAGCGCGATCCGGGTGATGCGCCTCGGCCAGCGGCGGGGAGCGCGGATCGGGTCCTGCTCCTCCTCCATCAGAAGGCTTGGCCGAGCGAGACGTAGACGGCGATCCGCGGCTCGCCGGATCGCCGCGCGATCGGCGTTCCGACATCGATGCGGATCGGCCCGAAATTGCTGTGGTAGCGCACACCCAGGCCAGTGCCGAAGCGCAAATTGTCGAGATGCGGCAAGGGCGAGGTGTAGATGTTTCCGGCATCGACGAATGGGACGATCCCGAAATTGCCGAAGCGGATTCGTGCCTCGAGCGCGAATTCGGCGAGGCTGCGGCCGCCGATCGGATCGTTGAAGATCGGGTCGCGCGGCCCGAGGTCCTGATAGCCGAAACCGCGCACCGAGCCGCCGCCGCCGGCGTAGAAACGGCGCGACGGCGCGATCCGGTCGCGGCTGGCGCCGACGATCGTCCCGAGCCGCGCGCGCGCGGCGACGACAACCCGGCTGGAGACCGGCTGGTAGACGCTGCCGTCGATCTGCGCGCGAGCATAGCCGAACGCGCCATTCTGCAGCGACAGCTCTGGCGAGAGGCGGCCCGACAGTCGGAAGCCCTGGGTAGGATCGAGCAGATCGTTCGATCCGTCATAGCTGAGCGTGCCCGGCAAGGCGGCAATCAGGAAGGTGCGGCGGCGCGTCGTCGCAGTGTCGACGTCGACGTCCTTCTCGTCGCTGGCAATCAGTTCGGTGCCGAGCGACCAGGTCCATTTCTTCTGCCAGACGATGTTGGTCTGGCGCTCGATCCCGGCGCCGAGCTGGACGGTCTGCGCCGTATAAGCATCCTGATTGACGTTGCTCACCGCCGCCTGTGCGGTCAGCACTTGGTCGCGCCTCCGGAAGTTGTTCTGGCGGAGCGTCGCACCGACCAGCTGCTCGCGCGTGCCAACGACGCCGCGGATCGTCACGGCCCCTTCGGGCTTGATCAGATTGCGATGCTGCCAGCTTGCTTCAAGGCGCAGGCCCTCGCCGGTACCGTAACCGACTTCGCCGGCCACGGTGCGCGGCGGCGCCCGCTCGAGCGCAACCGCAAGGTCGACGATATCGCTTCCTGCCCGCGCCACCGGCCGTATCGTCGCCGTAGACACCAAGCCGGTCGCGATCAGCGCCCGCCGCAGATCGTCGACCCGCGAAGCCGCGTAGCGGTCGCCCGGATGGAAGCGCGCGATCGTCTGGACGTGGCGCGCGCCGAACAGCTTCTTTCCTTCCACGATGATGCGGCCGAACTGGCGCCGGCCGTCGGGACGGACCGGGAGCTCGAGCGTCGCGGTGCGGCTCTCATGGTCGACGACGATCTCGCGCGGGCCGACTTGCGCAAACGGATAGCCGTGTTCGCCGAGCGCGAGGTTGAGCGCTGCCTCGCCGGTGATCACACGCGCCGCTTCGACCGGATCCTTGGGCTTGATTGCGAACGCGTCGCGCAACGCGGCCGTATCCTCGCCGGCCTGGTCGAGCCCAGGCAGCCGGACCTCGGAGAAATGATAGAGTGGTCCGGGATTGGCGGCGATCGTGACCAGCACCCGCCGTCCGCCCTCCTCCGCTTCGACCTTTGTTTCGACGCTGGCGTCATAATAGCCGCGGGCGCGCAGCAGTTCGGCGAGCAGATCGGCATCCTCGCGGGCGCGGCGATCGATCTGCGCGGCATTGGCGGGATCGTCGCGGTTCGCCTCGAGCGTGGACAATTGGTTGAACTGATCGGTCAGCGCTTCGCGGTCGGTTGCCTCGAGCCCCTCGAGCCGGACATTGTACGAGCGCACCAGCGCTTCGTCTGCGAGCGACGTGTCCGGCGTTCGGGAGATCGTTGCGTCCGGCTTATCCGCGGCCGGCTGGTTCCCGCTCGGCTGGTCGCTCGCCGGCTCGTCCGTGAGCGTCGGCCAGTCGACGCCGAGCCCCGGCATCGGGTCGAGCGGCGCGGAAGGATCGAGTGGCGCGTTCAGATCGCCCCCGCCATCCACGCCTTGCGCAGCCGCCCGGTCGAGGCCGAAGGAAAGCGCAGCAACGGCCAATGCGGCCGTTACACACCGCCGCATAGCGACTTGCAACATTGGGCGAATCTAGCGGCGGCAACCATCCTCCGCCAGCGCAGAATGCCAGCGCTGAATGCCACCCACAATGGAAGCCTCGGCGGCCGCTTTGACGAATGGGGTCAGACGGCGCTTGCTGCTCCTGCCGGAGCGGCGTCGGCGCAATCGCGAACGATCTTAGTGGACCGTTCCTGGCGGGTCCTTGATGCCGAGCATTTCAATCGTGCGCTCGACCTGCCGCCAGCGGCAGAAATGGATGACGTTTCCCACGATCCGGCTCTTGTCCGCGCGCGATGCCGCTTCGATCCGGGCATGCTCGCCGAAGCGCGCGATCAGCTCATTCGCGTCGGCGAGTGCGGCGCGATCGATGGGATGAACCTGGTTGTGCAATTTCCGACCCTGGCTTGTCTGTGTCGTCGCTCGCTCTAACCTGTGTTTCCCTAAAAAAGTGGCGCGTCTGTGTCGTCAACGCGCGATTTACCAAAGCCGGCGCTGGACCTTGATCGTTTCAGCTGAATCAGCCTGACACGTGAATCAGGCGCGAAGCGCTGCCACTCGGAGGATCAGGCTCTAGCGGTGGCGGCAACGAACTGCCATGGCGCGGATCATGAAAGGGACAGGCAGCAAGCGGCCACGCGCGGGCGGATCACTTCTCGCGATCGCGATCCTTCTCGGCACCGTGATTGGCGCAATCCTCGGCCAGGCCAGCATCGGTTTCCTTGCCGGAACCGGGCTTGGCTTGATCCTGCTCGGGCTGATCTGGCTCGGTGAGCGACGCTAGAGCCTGATCCTCTGAGGTGGAGGCGCTTCGCGCTTCCGCCGAAAGCGTGGGTCAGGTGATCCGCCGCCCCGCCCACACCACCCTTCCGATCACGTCGATCGAATCCAGCTCGCACTCCGGCCATGTCGGATAGGCGGAATTGTCGCTTTTGATCGAGACGCGGCGGCTCGACGGGTTCAGCGCCAGCCGTTTGACGATCAACGCCTCGTCGATCCGCAGCACGTAGATGCCGTCGCGCAGTGGTTCCCCGATCCCGCCGCAGTCGACGAGGATCTCGTCGCCGTCGGCGAGGGTCGGAACCATCGAATCGCCTTCAACACGAATGATCGAGAGCCGCTGCGTATCGCCCTGGACCAGGCCGCGCAGCCATTTCTGGTCGAAAGCGAAGTGCGCCCGCGGGCGCTCGTCGCCGCCGATCGCGCCGGCCCCGGCGGCTGCCTCGACGTCGAGCCGGGGAACGACGATCAGATCCGCTTCGGTCCGCGCGGCGGCGGGCGGCCCCCCCAGCAGCTCATCCGGCACGCTGAAATAGCGCGCCAACAGCCGCCGGTCCTCCTCCGCCAGCCGCTTTGGCACCCCGCGCTTGATATATTGCTGCACATAAGCGGCGTTGCGCCCGATCAGTCGCGACAGGCTGGCATAATCCTCGCCGCGCTCGTCGATGAGGCGCTGCAATGCTGCGCGTGGATCCGCCATGATCCATCCATATATAGATAGGAATTTCCCTAGACAAGTAGGAAATCCATGATCAAGAACAGAAAGGAAACAACGACTCGCCGAGAGAAGATGAGCCTGCTGAGGCGTATCGAGCTTTATCTGAAGCGGAGCGGCACCGCGCCGGCGCGGTTCGGCCGCGATGCGATCGGCGATCCGAATTTGCTGCGTGACTTGCGCAACGGCCGCGAGCTGAGAGCGCGCACGGCGGAGCGCCTCACCGCCTTTCTCGAAACTTGGGAAGCGCGCGATGCCGCGCCTCGATCAACCCCGGAGTGACGCCTTTGCCGCGCGCCGTCAGCCGCGGCCGGCCATCCGCTGCAGCTCGTCGAGTGCGGCCTGCAACCGGTTGTCGGCCGGTTCGGGCGGAATTGCTGGCGAGGCGGCGGCAAGTGGCCATTCGCAAGCCGCAAGCCCGGCATCCAGCCGCTCGATCAGGTTCGAGACGCTTTCGCCACGCCCCTCAGGCAACGGCAGCCGGGCCATCAACGCCTCGGTGCTGATGTCCTGGTCTTCAGCTTCGTCTGCGACCTGGTCCTGGCGCAGCTCGAGCACTGCCCCGTCAGCGAGCTCGTCGGCTTGCGCGTCGGCCGCCGGTGCGGGCGACCCGGGGCGGTCGATCTCTTCCGCCACACCTGGTGCGCTGGTCGCGTAGGCCGCGGCAGCGGCTCGACCCGGGGACGAGGGCGTCGGCATACCGATATCCTCTGCGCGATAACCCGGCACCGTGGCTGCCATGTCGAGCCAGCTCGTATCCGGTACGAGATTGTCTTCGCCCGGCTCGCCGAGATCCGAGCCGGCGAAGATCGGCCGGCGCAGCGGTGCATCGGGATGGGCATCGGCGCGGCGCACGCGCGGCGCCAGCCACTCCGGCTCCGGCACGATCTCTGTCCGGCGTCTTCCCACCCCGTCCAGGCCATTGAGCAGCAGCGAGACGGAAATGAAGCTGAGCGCTGCTCCGGCCGCCATGACCGCCAGACGCGCGGAGCTGCCGAGCGGCGGCTGCGCGGCCGACAGGATCAACGGAAGGCCCGTGCTGTCGATCAGCGAGGCAAAAAGATCGATCGGCATCGCAAAAACAGCAAAAGCCACCGAACAGGCCGCGAATGCGGCGATTGTGGCGTTCAATGCACTTGCACCGCCTCTTGCATTTCTCTTCATCACGATCACAGAGCCTTGCCGGTCAATCTTTGGTAAGCAGGAATATAACGCGAAATATTTGACGACCAGTTACGATCGCGTTCGACATAGGCGCGCGCGTCTTCGCGGCGCTGCTCCCAACGCGGCCGATTGGCGAAAAGCGTGTCGAGCGCAGCGGCCAGCGCGGCGGGATCGCCGGCCGGAAACAAGGTCCCGGTCACGCCGTCCTCGATCAGCTCGCGATGGCCGCCGACGTTGGAGGCGGCCACCAGCTTGCGCTGGGCCATCGCCTCGAGCGGCTTGAGCGGTGTCACCAGTTCGGTGAGGCGCATCGCCTTGCGCGGGTAAGCGAGAACGTCGATCAGGCTGTAGTAAAGCTCGACCTGCTCGTGCGGCACGCGTCCGATGAAATGGATCCGTGCCTTGGCGGGCGATGCCAAGGCCTGCGCTTTGAGCTTTTCTTCCATCGGGCCGCCGCCGACGAGCAGGAGATGGGCCTGCGGCCGCTTGGCGAGCAGCAGCGGCATAGCCGCGATCAGATCGTCCAATCCCTCATAATCGTAGAAGGAGCCGATGAAGCCCACGACGTCGGCGCCGGCAAGCCCATGGCGGCGCGCAAAGGCTGGATCGGGGGCAAGCGGATTTCCGAACATGCTCATGTCGACGCCGTTCGGCGCGACGATGATCTTCTCCGGGGCGATGCCGCGGCTGACGAGATCCCTGCGCAGCCCCTCGCAGATCACGGCCACCGCATCGGCATGCCGCGCGGCATGGGTCTCGAGCATCCGCGTGGCGCGGTAGCGGAGCGAATTTTCGGTGCCGGTGCCGTTGCCGACCGCGGCATCTTCCCAGAATGCGCGGATCTCGTAGAGCAACGGCAGACCGCTCTTCTTCGCGATCGGGAGCGCGGCGAGCGCGTTGAGCACCGGCGAATGGACGTGGAGCTGATCGGGCCGCCACTCGCTGATGAAACGCTCGAGCCGCGCCGCCAGCGCGCGAATCTCGCGCCATTCGCGCAACGGCGATTTTCCGGCCGTGACGGCGGGAGTGCGGTGGAAGGTGATGCCTTCGCACGTCTCGGGGTCGGGCCCCGGCATCGAATGGCGCGGCCCGGTGAGGCAGGCGACCTCCCATCCCCTCGCCATCTGCGCCTTGACGATGGCGCGGGTGCGGAACGAATAGCCGCTGTGCAGCGGCAGGCTATGATCGAGAATGTGCAAGATGCGCATGCGCTCGCTCTCGCACGACAACCTTAACGGCCCGTCAACCGAGTGCCCTTAAGGACGGCCCATGACGCGGGCGGGGCTCCTTCGATGATCGACAATTTCGCGCTGGCGCTGAGCCACGGATTGCTGATCCTGGCGGCATGGCGCCTGCTGTCGCGTCCCGATCTCGACGATGATGCCGCGCAGCCCACCGACCGCGGCGGGTGGCGCCGGTTGCTGAAGACGCCGTTCCGCAAGCCGAAAGTGCCGCCGGGAGATCCCGCCGGTGCGTGATCTTTTCTTCGTCGGCTTCCTCGCCGCACTGCTCGCGCTCGGGCTCAGGCGTCCGTTCCTGTTCGTGCTCGCTTACGCTTATGTCGACATCGTCGCACCGCAGCGCCTGTCTTACTATCTTCTCAACAGCATCCCGATCTCGCTGATCGTCGCGGCGCTGGCGATCGGCGGCTGGCTGATCGCGGACGAAAAGCGCGATTTTCGGGTCATGCCGCGCCAGTGGCTGATGATCCTGCTGCTCATCTATGCGGGCGTGACAACGATCTATGCCGATTTCCCGGTCGACGCGCTGACCAAATGGGATTGGGTGTGGAAGGCGATGGCATTCGCCATCTTCCTTCCCTTCACTCTGCGCACCAGGCTGAGGATCGAAGCCTATCTGCTGTTCATGACGCTTTCGGCCGCGGCGATCATCATCGTCGGCGGGCTCAAGACGGTCGCATCGGGCGGCGGCTACGGCGCGCTCAACCTGATGGTCGACAACAACAGCGGCCTCTACGAAGGCAGCACGATTTCGACTGTGGCGATCGCGCTGGTCCCGATCATCCTTTGGCTGGCGCGCTTCGGCACCATCTATCCGCGCGACTGGCGAGTGCGGATCTTCGCCTACAGCCTCGTCTTCGCGTGCCTGTTGATCCCGGTCGGAACCGAAGCGCGTACCGGCCTCGTCTGCATCGCGATGCTCGTGCTGCTGACCTTGCGCGACGTGAAACGGCGCCTCGTCTATCTGGGGCTGATCGGCTTCGTCGGCCTGCTCGCCCTGCCCTTGCTTCCGCAAAGCTTCACCGGCCGGATGGAGACGATCCAGAGCTACCAGGCCGATCAATCGGCAAGCACGCGCCTCGCCGTCTGGGGTTGGACCCTCGACTATGTGGCGGATCATCCGTTCGGCGGCGGCTTCGACGCCTACCGCCAGAATACATTGCGCGTGAAGATGGTGAGCGGCGCGGGATCGGCGACGCAGGTGATCGACCAGCAGCTGACCGAGGACAAGGGCCGTGCCTATCATTCGAGCTATTTCGAGATGCTTGGCGAACAGGGCTATCCCGGACTGCTGCTGTTCCTGATCATCCACATCGCCGGGCTGGTGCGGATGGAGGTGCTCCGCCGGCGATACCGGGCTGCCACCGAGACGGATGCGTGGATCGCCCCGCTCGCCTCGGCACTGCAGCACGGGCAGATCATCTATCTTGTCGGGTCGCTGTTCGTCGGCATCGCCTTCCAGCCGTTCGTCTACATGCTGCTCGCGGTGCAGATCGGCTTCGACGCCTATCTGAAGCGGCGCGAACGCGCGCGGCGCCCCAATCCCTTCGCTCGGGCGCGCGCGACGCAGGCCCCCGCCGAAGCTTGATCTTGGGACGCCGCGGGGCTCACACCGCTTCGAGCCGCGCTTCGATGCTTTCGACCAGCTTGATGAACGCCTCGGTGAAGGCCGGGATGTCGCCGGGGTTGCGGCTGGTGACGATATTGCCGTCGACGACGGCCTCCTTGTCGACGACGTTGCCGCCCGCGTTGCGTAGGTCGGTGCGGATCGAGGGCCAGCTCGTCACCGTCCGCCCGCGTACGACATCAGCCTCGACCAGCAGCCACGGGCCATGGCAGATCGCTCCGACCGGCTTGCCGGCATCGGCGAACTTCTTGACGGTGTAGACGACCAGCTCCTCCATCCTCAGCCGGTCTGGATTGCGGGTGCCGCCTGGCAGCAGCAGCGCGTCATAATCCTGGCTGTCGACTTCCTCCATCAGCAGATCCGGCTTGATCTTCCTGCCCGGCTGGTCGCCCTTCTCACCCTGTATCTCGTTGGTCTCGAGCGACGCGAGGGTCACGGAAGCGCCGCGATCGAGCAAAGTCTGGCGCGGTTCGAACAGCTCCGATTCCTCGAAGCCGTCGGTGGCGATGATCAGGATCTTGGCGTCGGCGATTTTGGGCATGGTGGCTCCTCCTGGCTGATCCTTAGACAATTTCGCGGCGCCTCGCATCCGGCGATCCGCGACAAGCCGCGGCCTATGGCGCCGTTCGGATCGCCTCGGCTGCACTGTAACCACCGGAGCTAGGAAAAACGTACCGAGTTCAACAACCTCCCCCGCATCGGCGAGGTTCCGGAACGAAGCGACGGCGTGACGCTTTATCGGGCTGTCAGGAAAGGAAGCTGGATGCTGTGTTTTGTCGATGACGCCATGCCCGGGATCACCCGCAGGCGTCGCGGCCGATATTGGATGTATTTCGATCCCCAGGGCAAGCGCATCACCGACCGCGACGAGATCGACCGGCTGAACCGCATCGGCCTGCCGCCGGCCTATCGCGATGCGTGGCTCTGCCCCACGCCGCACGGCCACATCCAGGCGGTCGGCTACGACGCCAAGGGCCGCAAGCAATATCGCTATCATGACCAATTCCGCGCCCAGCAGGACGCAGCGAAATACGATCGCTGCGCAAGCTTCGGGCGAGCTCTTCCCAAGCTCCGCGAACGGGTCGACGAGGACCTCGCGAAGCACAGCCTCAGCCGCGATGCGGTGGCCGCCGCTGTCGTCCGCCTGCTCGATACCGAGCATCTGCGCGTCGGCAACGAGGCCTATGCGCAGGAGAATAACAGCTTCGGCGCCACCACGTTGCGCGCGCGCCATGCCAGGCTGCTCGGCCGAAGCGTCAAGATGCGTTTCACCGGCAAGCATGGCATCGTTCGCGAGCTCACCATCACCGATCGCAACCTCACCCGTTTGGTGCGCCGCTGCCACGATCTGCCGGGCCAACACCTCTTCCAATATATCGACGACGCCGGGGTGGCGCAGCCGGTCACCTCTTCGGACGTCAACGCCTATATCAAGCAGGCGATGGGTGAGGAGTTCACCGCCAAGCATTTCCGCACCTGGGGCGCGAGCGTGATTGCCTTCGAGCAGCTCTGCGCGGCCGGCGATCGCGGCATCACGATGAAGCAGATGCTCGAGCCGGTTGCCGCGGCGCTCGGCAATACGCCTGCGATAAGCCGCAAATCCTATGTCCACCCCGCGCTGATCGAAGCGGTCAAGGCCGACCCCCGCGACCCGCTCGGGCAGTTGCAGTGTCCACGCCCGACGAAGTATCTGAGCAGCGCCGAACGCGGGCTCATCCTCTTCCTCGACGAGCACGCGGCAGAAACAGAGACGGAAGCGAAAGCCGCCTGATGATCAATCAAACCACTGTTCCCCGGCCCGGCGCAGCCGCGCAGGATATCTCCCAGCGCGTAGTCGGCCTTCTCCATGAAACATCGCTCTGGATCGCCGGCAATGCCGTCGGGATCCTGATCGCCGCCGCGATCGGGACGTTCATCGCGCTGGTTCTGCTTGGGCTGCGCGGGCTCGGCTGCCGGATCATACGGCAGGGCTCCGACAACCTGCATTGGCGCCTGATCTTCGCCCGAGCGCTGGCGAAGACGCATCTCCTGTTCATCATCCTCTGTTCGGCTCAACTGGTCGCGGAACATGCCAATACGCCGCCCGCGTTGCAGCACCTTATCCAGTTCCTGTTCGTGATCGCCGCGTCGCTCCAGGCCGCGATATGGGCGCGCGAGCTGATCCTCGGCTTCGTCGAGCACCGCGTCGGCCCGGAGGCGGATCACACCACCTTGGGCTCCGCGACCGGGATCATCCGCTTGCTGGTCAGCGTCGCCTTATTCGCGATCGCGATCATCCTCATCCTCGACAATCTCGGCGTCAACGTCACCGGCCTTGTCGCCGGGCTTGGCATTGGCGGCATCGCGATCGGCCTGGCAGCGCAGGGGATATTCTCGGATCTGTTCGCGGCGCTGTCGATCATCTTCGACAAGCCGTTCCGCAAAGGCGACAACATTCGGTTCGAGGATATCAATGGCAACGTCGAGCGCATCGGCCTGAAGACGACGCGCGTCCGGGCCTTGACCGGCGAGCAGATCATCGTTTCGAACGCCAATCTGCTCAACAAGCAGCTTCACAATTTCGCCAATCTCGAGCGCCGCCGGATGGTCCTCACCTTGGGGCTGATCTGCCAGACTCCGCCCGAGGTCTGCGCGAGGCTGCCGGAGCTGCTGCGCGGCATCGTCGAGGCGCGCGACAAGACCACGATGGTGCGCGCCGGAATGGTCGGCTTCGGCGCATCGACCTTGGATTTCGAATTGGTGTTCGACGTCCACAGCACCGACTATGATGTCGTCTACGCGACCCGCAGCGCGATCTGCATCGCGATCCTCAAGGCGTTCAACGAGGCCGACATCCAGCTCGCTTATCCGTCGCAGACAAGCTTCACCGCCGCGCCCGACGGGACGTTGATCATGCCCTATCCGGATGTGAAGCTGATCGCGACCGAGGATCTCGAGCATGACGGTGGCGAGACCGGAGAAAGAGCGTCGGAGGCACTCGGCTAGGCGGAGGAACGGCCGGGTTGATCTTTGTCCTCAGCCGCGAGACGTGCAATGTGGAACCGCCGATAGGGGAACGACGTGCCGGTGCGAAACAGAGATACGTCGCTGCTCCACAAGCTGCGCATTGACGTCCATGCGGCATGGCTCGCCGCGCGCGACCGCAGGACGCCCTGGTATGCGCGCGCATTCGGGCTGTTCATCACCGCTTATGCGCTTTCGCCGCTCGACCTCATCCCCGATTTCATCCCGGTGCTCGGGCTGGTCGACGATGCGCTGCTGATCCCGCTCGGCCTGTGGCTGTTCACCAGGATGCTGCCGTCCGGCCTGTTCGACGAATGCCGCGCCGAAGCCGAGCGCATCTCGCAACAGCCACGATCATGGGTAGGCGCGCTGATCATCGTCTGCCTGTGGCTGGTCGCCGCAGCGTTGCTCTACCGGCTCCTGGCATCCTTCTATAATTGACCGGCGGCGCCTCTGGCCGCCGCTTGCGCGACCTTCACGCCGCGAGGGATTTCAAGTCAGGCGGAATCACCTGGCGGCTCGGAAATCACGGAAAACAAAGAAAATGAGGGTCAATTCCGGTTTAATCAGTCTGGGATTGAGTCTCGTGCGCCGCAATCCACTGCTCGACCACCGGCGCGATCGTGTCGCGCCATTTGCCGCCGTTGAAGATCCCGTAATGGCCCACGCCTTGCGCGAGATGATAATGTTTGAGACCCTCGTCGAGGCCGGTCGAGATCGCCAGTGCCGCCTTGGTTTGTCCCACGCCTGAAATATCGTCGCGCTCGCCTTCGATCGCGAGCAGCGCGACATCCTTGATTGCGGCCGGATCCACCCGGCGGCCGCGATGCATCAGCTCGCCCTTGGGCAGAAGATGGCGCTGGAAAACGACGTCTACCGTCTGCAGGTAGAATTCGGCGGTCATGTCGCAGACCGAGCGATATTCATCATAGAAGCGCTTCGTCGAATCGGCGCTTTCGCCATCCCCGGCGACGAGATGCTTGAACATCTCCCAATGGCTGGTGAGGTGACTGCCCAGGTTCATCGTCATGAAGCCAGCAAGCTGGAGAAAGCCCGGATAGACCGCACGCCCCGCGCCGGGATAGCCGTAGGGAATCGTGGCGATGACGTTGCGCTGGAACCAGGAATGCGGCCGATCGATCGCCACATTGTTGACGGCGGTCGGCGCCTCCCGCGTGTCGATCGGACCTCCCATCATCGTCAGCGTGCGCGGCCGTGCCGGATGATTGTCCTCGGACATGATCGCCGCGGCCGCATAGCTCGGCACCGACGGCTGGCAGACGGCGAGCATGTGCGCGCCGGGGCCGATATGATCGAGGAACGCGATCAGATAGTCGATATAGTCGTCGAGATCGAAGTTCCCCTCCGAGACCGGCACCAGCTTCGCGTCAGCCCAGTCGGTGATGAAGACATCGTGTCCGGGCAGCATCCGCTCGACCGTGCCGCGCAGCAATGTCGCATAATGGCCTGACATCGGCGCGACGATCAGAAGGCGCGGCGACCCTTCGACGCCTTCGCGTGCGAAATGCTTGAGATCGCCGAACGCTTTGCTCAGCACCACTTCCTCGCGGACCTTGACCTCTCGGCCAGCGACGATCGTGGTATCGATGCCGAATTGGGGCTTGCCCCGCGCGGCCGAAGCGTGCGCGAATACGTCGAGCGCGGACGCGACGATCGGCCCCATGCCGCTATAGGCGAAGGGATTGGCCGGGTTTTGCATCCAGCCAGCGCCGATATTCGCGAGCGCGCTCGCCCCGGCGAGCAAGGAGCGCTGCATTTCATATGCGTCGTAGAGCATCGGACCTCCAGATGGTGCTGCACTGCAATAGGGTCAACATGGCGCGATAAGCCAGTTGTTTCCTGATCGGACAGTCAATCGACCGAGGGGCGCACCCATTGAGCCTGGTGCCACTCGCTGCTAGAGCTTTCCTACGGTCGGGCAGGAGCGCTGGACGCACGACATGTGGGGGACATGCTCCGCTCCTTCGCGACAGGAAAGCGCTCGACGATGATCAACGATTGCGCGCTGCACGAGATTTCCTGCAGCTCGAAAAGCATCTAGGGCGCAGCCATGAGTGACGTAAGCGCCGAACTGCCGCCGAGCAAGAAGCTCGGCAACCTGTCGATGGTGTGGCGGCACGCGGTCCGCTATCCGTTCCGCATCGTCGCCGCCGCCGCCGCGCTCCTCACCGCGGCGGGTGCCACGCTCGCCATCCCGATGGGGCTGCGGCAGGTCATCGACAAGGGCTTCGTCGCACAGGGCGGCGACATCAGCGCTCATTTCTACTTTCTGCTCGGGATCGTCGTCATCCTCGCGCTCGCAAGCGCGGTCCGTTATTATTTCGTCTCCTGGCTTGGCGAACGGGTGGTCGCGGACCTCCGCAACGCGGTCCAGGACAATCTGGTGCGGCTCGAGCCCGCATTCTTCGAGGAAAACCGCCCATCCGAGATCGCATCGCGGCTGACGTCCGACACGTCGGTCGTCGAGATCGTCGTCGGCACGACGGTCTCGGTCGCGCTGCGCAACCTGGTGATGGGCATTGGCGGAATCGTCTATCTGTTCACGCTCGCGCCCCTGCTGACGGCGGCCTTGCTGATCGGCATCCCCGTCATCATTCTCCCGATCGTGCTGATGGGCCGCAAAGTTCACGCGGCATCGCGGGCCAGCCAGGATCGTATCGCCGACATCGGGGCGATGGTCGCCGAGACCTTGGGCGCGATGAAGATCGTCCAGGCGTTCGGCCAGGAGCGGCGCGAAGCCGCGCGCTTCCGACAAGCTGTCGAGACGGCTTTCGCGACCGCCCGCAAGCGCGTCTTCCTGCGCGCGATCATGACCGCCTCGGTGATCGGGCTGATGTTCGGGTCTATCACCCTGGTGATGTGGCAGGCGGCGCTGGACGTCGCGTCGGGCAGGTTGAGCGGAGGGACGGTCGCCGCCTTCGTCGTGACCGGGGCCCTGGTCGCCGGGGCGTTCGGCGCGCTGACCGAAGTCTATGGCGAGCTGCTGCGCGGCGCCGGCGCCGCCGGGAGGCTCGCCGAGCTGCTCGCGCAGGTGCCGCGGATCAAGGCGCCGCCGCACCCCGTCGCCTTGCCGACGCCGCCGCAGGGAACGATCCGCTTCGACCGCGTCACCTTCCGCTATCCGACCCGCAAGGACGTCAGGGCGCTCGACGACTTCAGCCTCGCTGTCGGCCGGGGGGAGCGGCTCGCCCTCGTCGGGCCGTCGGGCGCCGGCAAGACCACATTGTTCCAATTGGCGCAGCGCTTCTATGATCCGGACGAAGGCAGGATCGAGATCGACGGCGTCGACGTCAGGACAGCCGATCCGAGGGAGGTCCGTGCGCGGATCGCGATGGTGCCGCAGGAGACGATCATCTTTGCTGCCAGCGCGCGCGACAATCTGCGCTACGGCCGCTGGGAGGCGGACGACGAAGCGCTCTGGCAGGCGGCCGAAGCCGCCAATGCGGCCGAATTCCTCCGCCGTCTCCCCGAGGGCCTCGACACCTTCCTTGGCGAAGGCGGGGCGCGCCTGTCAGGCGGTCAGCGCCAGCGCATCGCGATCGCGCGCGCGTTGCTGCGCGACGCGCCGTTGCTGCTCCTCGACGAGGCGACATCGGCGCTCGACGCGGAGTCGGAGCGGCTGGTGCAAAGCTCGCTCGAGACATTGATGCGCGGCCGGACGACGATCGTCATCGCGCACCGCCTGGCGACGGTCAGATCGGCCAACAGGATCATCGTCCTCGACCACGGCAGCATCGTCGAGGAAGGCACGCACGACAGCCTCAACGCCAGCGGCGGCCTCTACGCACGGCTGGCGCGCCTCCAGTTCGAAGGGCTCGCCGCTTGAAGCGCGGGTGATCGGCACTGCGGGACTAGAGTCTCATCGTTGAGGTGGACGCGCTTCGCGTTTTCCACCGAAAGCGTGGATCAGGCTTTATTCAAATGGTTGAGACCTCGATTCCCGCTTCGGGCTGATTCAGCCTGAAACAAGGTTTTTGCGGCTTGACGGGCAGCGGTGCGTGGGTCTCGGCCTAGTCTGCAACCGCCCTCACACATCGCGCGATGCCACAGGGGCCGTCGACACGCTGGGGCGCAATAGAGTGATTTCAATTCAGATGGAATCACCTGGCGACTCGGCAATCGCGCAGAACCAAGAAAAATTAGACTCAGTCCCGGTTCATTTAAACCGGGACTGAGTTTAGGCGACGCGCCGGCAGGCGCCGGGACGCGGCGCGATCAAAAAAAAGGCGGCCCCGAGGACCGCCTTTTTCCATGTCTGTTGGCTCAAGCGCCGATCAGAATTCCGCATAAGCCTCGTTGCCGACGAAGCCCATCTTGGTGATGTTGGCCCGCTTGGTCACCGCGAGCACTTCATCGACCAGTTCGTAGCGGGCGTCCGGCTCCGGTTGGAGATGGAGCTCGGGAACCGGGTTCATCGTCGTGGTGATGTTCAGATACTGGCGCAGCCTCACCAGATTGACCGGCTCGTCGTTCCAATAAACGTGGCCCGACTTGCTGATGATCACCTTGTTCTTGACCGGATCGACCGGCGGCTTCGGCTGGTCCTGCTGATCGACCGGGAGATCGAGCTTCACCGCATGGGTTTGGATCGGAATGGTGATGATCAGCATGATGAGGAGCACCAGCATGACGTCGATGAGCGGCGTCGTGTTGATGTCCAGCATCGGCTCGCCTTCAGCCACGCCACCAGTGGACATTGCCATTGAAATCTACTCCTGAATTACGTTCACAGACGCTGCACAACGGTGCCCGGCGGCGGCTCGGAAATGAAGCCGACGCGTGCGAAGCCGGCGCGCTGCATGGTGAAGATCGCACCGCCGATGCAGCGGTAAGGCGTGTTGATGTCGCCGCGGATATGGGCCTCGGGCATCGTCTCCTGGGTGACGTTCTGCGCGCCACCCTGCCGCTTGATCTCAGCCTCGAGCTTCTTGACGGCGAGGTCGAGCAGCTGGGCGGAATTGACCCTTTTCAGCTGCCAGTAGATCTCGCATTCGCCCCTGCTGTTCGCGCGGACGGAGAGCAAGACGTTTTCCGGCTTGGTCTGCGTCACTTCGAACTGCACCTTGGGCAGCGTGACCTCGACGGCCTGGATGACGACAGGGACGGTGATCAGGAAGATGATCAGCAGAACCAACATGACGTCCACGAGAGGCGTCGTGTTGATTTCCGACATCGGTGCCTCTTCGCCGTCGTCTGCCGGGCCGACACTCATGGACATAGAATGATTCCTATCTAATTCGTTATCGGGCGCGTTCGCCCGGGCAGCGGGGGGAGCCGCAAGGTGCGGCTCCCCTATTGCCGACTTAGATCTTCTTGGGGCCGGGGTTGGTCATGCCGGCCGCGGTGCCGCTGGCGGTGGTCCCGCCGGGGCTGGCAGCGCCGGGACGAGCGGCCGCGGCCGCACCGGCAGTGACGGGCTTCACCGATCCGCCCGACATCATGTAGCCGTGCAGGTCGTTGGAGAAGCGGGCGAGCTCTTCGAGCACCGCCTTGTTGCGGCGCATCAGCCAGTTGTAGCCCATGACCGCCGGGACGGCGACGGCGAGGCCGAGCGCGGTCATGATCAGCGCTTCGCCGACCGGACCCGCGACGACGTCGATCGAGGCCTGGCCGGAGGCGCCGATCTTCACCAGCGCGCGGATGATGCCGACGACGGTGCCGAACAGGCCGACGAACGGCGAGGTCGAGCCGACGGTGGCGAGCAGCGCGAGGCCGCTGCTGAGGCGCGATGCAATCGCGCCCTGGCTGCGGGCCAGCGAGCCCAGCATCCAATCATGCTGGTCGATCGGATCGGTCAGCTTGGTGTGCTGCTCCTGGGCGAGGATGCCGTCGTCGACGAGCTGACGATAAGCGCTGTTCTTGTCGAGCTTGCTCGCGCCTTCGCGAAGATTGGCGGACTGCCAGAAGGTTGTTCGGGCTCGTCGCCCCTGGTTGAAGATCTTCTGCTGTTCGAACAGCTTGGTGAAGAGGATGTACCAGGAGGCGGCGGACATCACCACCAGGATGAGGAACACGGCCCAGGCCAATACACCGCCCTGCTCGAGGGCTGCCATAAGGCCATAGGGATTTTCCGTTGCTGCGGCTGCGGGGGTCGTCATGATGTAAACTTTCCTCTCATATCCGAAAAAATGAATGCCTGTTTCGAGACCAAATTTCAGTCGGCGGGAAGGACCCACCGGATCCGGCCACTCGCCTTGTCATTGGTCGGCCTGCCGCTGCTGTCGGTAGCGGGGGTGAAGCGGGCGCGGCTCTTCATGATCCTGCAGGTCGCCGTGTCGAGGGCGCTCGAGCCGCTCGACTGGGTGATCGTGCAATTGACCACGCGGCCGTTGGGCCCGACGTCGAGCGTGAAGCCGGTCGTGCCCTGCTCCTCAGCGCGGATCGCCGACGATGGATAGTCGTCGTCCGAGATGTAGGACGCAAGGTTGGCTTTCGCCTTCGCGGGCTCGATCTTCGGCGGCGGCGGTGGCGGCGGCGGCGCGGGAGCTTCCACGTGCAGCACCGGGGGCGGTGGCGGTGCGACCATCACCGGCGGCGGCGGAGCGGAAACCCGAACCATCGGCGGTGGCGACACGACGGGCGGCGGAGTCTCGACCTGCTTCGGGGGCGGCGGCTTCTCTTCGGGGGGCGGCGGCTCCTCGCTGACGTCGAAGGTCTTGAGATCCTCGGCCGCCTTCTTGATCACGTTGAACGCCAAACCGGAAACGAATGCGTAGCCGAGAATGGCATGCAGAATGGCGACGATCACAATCGCCGTTATTCTGTTCGAGCTCATCCTTTGATCAGCATATGCCATTGATCAGCGACTTCCTCTCTTCTTGCTAAGGCAATCTGCGGAACCGACCTCGCAGTGCGTCCATTACGGGTCGATCATGTCTCTATATATCATTGATCGGGAGACGTCTCTATCGCGACAAATTTGGGGACGCAATCCTTACCGACCGGAATCCGTTCGGCCTCTCCGCGGGACGGACATACGTGGTTAATGCCGTTAAGCTCAAGAGAAATGAAGCGTTACGGTTCAACTCAATAAGGGAGAATCGATGAATTTGTCCAAAGTCGGGATCGGCCTGTTCGCGCTGCTGCTGCCGGTCGTATCGCCCGCCGAATCACCTGCCGCGCCGGCGCCTTCCGCGCCGACCTACGCGGATCTTGCCGATCTTGCCGTCGATGCTCCGGTTGCGGCGCATGTCAGGATCGTCCAGGCCATTGAATTGAAATCAGAAAAAGCCGCGGCCGCGCCCTCCGGAAAGAGCCGCTTCTACATCGAGGCGGACGTCGTGTCCCTGATCCGCGGCCAGGGTTTGCCGGCATCGATTCGCTATCTCGCCGACATGCCGCGCGATTCGGCGGGAAAGAGCCCAAAGCTGCGCAAGAAAAGCGAATTCCTCATCCTCGCTGCACCGGTCCCGGGGCGGCCGGGCGAGCTCCAGCTGGTCGCGCCCGATGCTCAGCTTGCCTGGTCTCCCGCGCTCGCAGACAGTATTCGTACGATCCTCAGGGAAGCCAGCGCGGCTGATGCGCCTCCGCGAATCATCGGCATCGGCAAGGCCTTCCATGTGCCGGGCTCGCTGCCTGGCGAAAGCGAGACGCAGCTGTTCCTGCTCGCCGCCGGCGGACGTCCGATATCGCTCAGCGTGTTGCGCCGTCCGGGCGAGCAGCCGCGTTGGGCGGTGGCGCTCGGCGAAATCGTCGACGAGGCGGCGGCGCCCCCCGCCCCCGACACCCTCTTGTGGTACCGCCTGGCATGCGGCCTGCCGCGCGGCCTGCCCCCGGCGAGCTTCGCCGATGCGGATGCCGGCAATGTCGAGGCGATTCGGGTCGACTACCGGCTCGTGCTCGACCGGCTAGGGCCGTGCATCCGGACGCGCGCGCCGTGATTCGTGAGAGCTGACCGGAACCCTCGGGTTCGCGGTCGACGCCTAAAAAGAGGCCAGATCGACTCCGACGCCGGCGCAATCCGGATAGATATCGGGCTTGCGGGTCGAAATCCGAAGCGCCGTGACGCCGCGCCGCGCTGCGACCAGCTCGTAAATCTCGCGGACCAGTATCTCCTGGAGGTTGAAGCGCCGGTTCGCGGTCAACTCGGCGATCTCGCGCCTCAGGAAGTCGTAGTTCCAGGCCGCCGAAGGATCGTCCTCAGCGGCGAACGAGGCTTCGTCGATCCAGACCTCGACGGTGACGAACAGGCGCTGCGGCTGCCCGACCTCGAATTCGTGAAAGCCGATGTCGACGTTGATGCAATAATCCTCGAGCACGATCTTGCGCGTCTTTGGAGCGAGACTCTCGGGAACCAGCCCGTCCAGCTTGGCGACAAAGCTCATCATATTTGCTCCAGGAACTGCACGTCGCGAGCGAGGCCGAGAAAACGCTGGCCCCCATCGAGGGTGATGATCTGTCCGGTCAGGGTGGGCGACCGGACGATGAACCGGAGCGCCTCGACGATATCCTCCGTCGTAACGCCGCGTCCGATCGGATTGAGCGTGTGCACCGCCTCGAAATTGGCGGCGGTCTGCGCGCCCGAGCGCAACGTCACCGCGGGTGCGATGCCGCACACGCGCATCCCGCGCGGCCCGTAGGCGCGAGCGAGAAGCTCGGTCAAGCCGGCAAGCGCCATCTTCGAGACGGTGTAGCTGAAGAAGTCGGGATTGGGCTGGAGCAGCTTGGCATCGAGCAGGTTGACGATCAGGCCGTGCGCCGCTGCGGCCTCGCCGCCGGTGGGCGCGGGGCCAATCGCCCGTACAAACGCCTGCGACAGCAACGCGGGCGCGCGGACGTTGACCGCCTGATGCTCGTCCCACCGCGCGGCCGTGAAATCGTCTGCCGTGTCATAGGCGAAGCGCGCCGCATTGTTCACCAGCAGCCGCGGCGGCGGGAGCCCCTCGAGCGCGCCGATGATCGTCGCGGCGGCACCGGGATCGGCGAGGTCGGCGGACACCATTTTGCTGTTCCCCAACTCGGCCGCGAGCGCGGCCGCTTCGCGCTGCGAGGCGCCGCAGTGGATCAGCAGATGCCAGCCGTCGGCCGCAAGCGCCCGGCACAGCGCGGCGCCGATTCTCCTTGCCCCGCCCGTGACGATCGCGGTGCGCGGCCCCTCATCTTCGTCTGTCATCGGCCGACACCCGGAGCCTGATCATCTGAGCTGGAAGCTCTAGGTCGCGCCTGCGCAGGCGGCAAGTTCCGCTCGATCGGCGGCACCTCGGCCGGGCTCCGCCGGCATAGCGAGATCGCAGCTTGGCCTTGCGCCGGCCCCGCAATCGCCTAATTCCATTCCATGCCCGCGACCGCGCCTCCTGCCGATCTTTCCGGTCTCAGCCTGGCCGAGATCGCGCGCCTCGCAGAGCAGAACAAGCTGCCGCCGGTCGAGACTTGGAACCCGGAGCATTGCGGCCATAGCGCGATGCGGATCGCCCGCGACGGGACCTGGTTCCATGAGGGCAGTCCGATCCGGCGTCCGGCGCTGGTGCGGCTTTTCTCGACCATATTGCGCCGGGAGGCGGATGGCCGCCACGTGCTGGTGACTCCGGCCGAGAAGCTCGACATCGATGTCGAGGACACGCCGTTTCTCGCCGTCGAGATGAAGAGCGAGGGCGAAGGACGCGCCAGGAGCCTCGCCTTTCGACTCAACACCGGCGATCTCGTCGTCGCCGGCCCCGATCGGCCAATTCGGGTCGGCGAAGGCGAGCATGGTCCGCGTCCGGCGATCGAGGTCAGGAACCGGCTCGAGGCGCTGATCACGCGGCCGGTCTATTACGAGCTGGCGGCGCTGGCGCTCGCCGAGGCGGCCGACCCGCCCGGGCTGTGGAGCGAAGGCATTTTCTTCGCGCTCGAGCCCGCATCGTGAGCCCTATCATGACCCAGGCATTATGACTCTCGCCGAACGGCTCCGCCGCGCGCTCGATCAAGGCTTGGCTGACTCGCTGATGCTGATCGAGGCCGATTCGCGCGCCCTGCTCGAGCGCGGCCCGACCACTCCCGCGGCGGTGCTGGTCGCGATCGTCGACCGATCCGACCCGACCGTGATTCTGACGTTGCGAACGGAAACGATCCGCCGCCATCCCGGGCAGGTCGCCTTCCCGGGGGGAAGAGTCGATCCGGACGACGAGGATGTGATCGCCGCCGCGCTGCGCGAAGCCGAGGAGGAGATCGGCCTGCCGCGCGACCAGGTCGAGGTCGTCGGCATCGCCGACCGCTATCGCACCATCACCGGCTACGAGGTGACGCCGGTGATCGGCATCGTCCCGCCAGACCTGCCGCTCACGCCGCAGCCGGACGAGGTTGCCGCCATCTTCGAGGTGCCGCTGCGTCATTTGATCACCCCCGAGCACCAGGTGATGCGCACGATGGAACGCAACGGCCAGGAGCATTTCTATTATGAGATCGAGTGGGAGGATCGCCGCATCTGGGGCGCCACCGCGGGCATGATCGTCAACCTCAGCCGCCGTCTCGCGTTCCTGCCATGACGGCGTCGGCGGTCACGCTGCCCGACGCCCCCTGGCGGCATAAGGAGGGGCTGCAACGGCTGCTCTCCGCGCTCGGCGCGGAACGGGGAGAGACCCGCTACGTCGGCGGCTGCGTGCGCGACACCTTGCTCGGTATGAGCGCCAGCGACGTCGATCTCGCCACCCGTCTCCAGCCCGAAGAAGTGATCGATCGGCTTCGCCGTGCGAAGACCAAGGCGCTACCGACCGGCATCGCGCACGGCACCGTGACCGCGGTGCTGCGCGACGCCCTGGTCGAGGTCACTACGCTGCGCCGGGACGTCGCGACCGACGGCCGGCACGCGACCGTCGCCTTCACCGAGGAATGGCGCGAGGACGCGGCCAGGCGCGACTTCACGATCAACGCCCTTTCCGCCGATCCGGCCAGTGGCGCCGTGTTCGACTATTTCGGCGGCCTCGACGATCTCGATTCTGGACGGGTGCGCTTTATCGGCGAACCGCTGCAGCGCATCGCCGAGGATCATCTGCGCATCCTGCGCTTCTTTCGCTTCCACGCCCGCTTCGGAAAGGGCGCTCCGGACGCCGCCGCCCTTGCGGCCTGCAGCTTCCGCGCCAACGACCTGATGGCGCTTTCGCGCGAGCGCGTCGCCGACGAACTGCTCAAGCTGCTCGCGCTGTCGGAACCGGCCCCGACCCTCGCGCTGATGGTCGACAATGGCATATTGCGTCCTGTGCTGCCCGAGATCGATCGCGATGGCGTGTCTCGGCTTGCCGAACTTACCGCACGCGAGGCGCTTCACGGCGTAGCCGGCGATCCGATCCGCCGCCTCGCGGCGCTCCTGCCGCCCGATCCGGCCGTGGCGAGCGCGATCGCCAATCGCCTCAAGCTGTCGAATAAGGACGGCAAAAGGCTGGCCGCCGCTGCGGACATCGCGCTCCCCGAGGGCGACGCTCAGGTGCTCGCTTACGAGATCGGGACCACCGAAGCGATCGACCGGCTGCTTCTGCGCGGCGGCGAAGACGGGCTCGGCGACCGCCTTGCCCGGCTTTCCGGCTGGGAGAAGCCGCGCCTGCCGCTCGGCGGGGGCGAATTGATCGAGATGGGATTGAAACCTGGTCCTTTGGTGTCGCGGACGCTGCGCGCGATCGAGCACGAATGGGTGCGCAGCGGTTTCCCCGCCGACCCGGAGAGCGTGGCGCGGCTCGCGCGCCGTCACGTCGATCAGCTGTTGCGCGCCAGCCAATAAGCGCGCGCTGCGGTGGTGGCGGACTCTAGAATTTATTGTCGCGCGGGAAGCCCACCGGCGGCATCCGTCCGGCCGCGCCGCGCGCCGCGCGCCATGGATTGAGGTCGCTTTCGGTGCGCGTGCGACCGCCGGCCCCACCCATCTCCCAGCTCAGCCCGTCGCTGAAGCGGAAGGTCTTGGCGTCGGCAAGGCCGCCGTCACGATAGCGCTGGAGCGCGACACCCTGGCCGCGTCCGAGCTCGGGCAGCTCGCCGAGCGGGAAGACGACCATCTTCCGGTTTTCGCCGATCACGGCGACATAATCGTCGCCGTCCTTGATTTGACGGACCAGCGCGAGCGTCGCGCCCGCGCGCAGGTTGACGATTTGCTTGCCCTTGCGGGTCTCGGCGATCGCCGCGCTGGCGGAAGTGACGAAGCCCCGCCCATCCGACGAGGCAAGCAGCAGCTTTGCGCCGGGCACCGCCGGCATCAGCGCGACGATATTGCCTTCGCCTTCGATGTCGACCATCAGCCGCACCGGCTCGCCGAAGCCGCGGCCGCCGGGCAGGCGATCGGCGGCGAGCGTGTAGAAGCGGCCGTTCGGCGCGGCGAGGAGCAGCTTGTCGGTGGTCTGGGCGTGGAACGCGAAGGCGGGCCCGTCGCCTTCCTTGAACTTCATCGTCTCGGGCTGGGCAAGGTCGACATGACCGCGCAACGCCCGGATCCAGCCGCGCTTGGACATGATCACCGTGATCGGCTCGCGTTCGATCATCGCCTCGAGCGGGATCTCGCGCGCCGGGCCGGTCTCCTCGAGCAGGGTGCGGCGGCGCCCGAGCGGCGTA
>Ga0255338_1002028_pt1 | contig 33194 bp, 27 predicted proteins | sample MeOH1_35cm_T4_19_FD_203715 | JGI IMG/M metagenome (GOLD analysis project Ga0255338, IMG submission 203715) | Sandy soil microbial communities from University of British Columbia, Vancouver, Canada - MeOH1_35cm_T4_195 | ecosystem: Engineered > Artificial ecosystem > Sand microcosm > Unclassified ... | reverse complement strand
GCCCTCGGGGCGCTCGACCTTCATGCTCCAGATGGTGCTGGCGCCCTCCAGGATTGACTCCTCGTAGGTGGCCACGCAGTGACGCATCTCGCGACCCTCCGCGATGAGGTCCCGGTTGCACCGGATCTCCTCAATGGTCCAGATCCAGCGCTGGGCACCCCTTCCCGTCTCCCAGATCCCGGGGGAGAACCGGCTTCGCGGGAACTCGCGGTAGGTGTACCGGCTTCGTCCCGCCTTACGAGTCCTCTCCCGCTCTCTGGCCGCATTCTCCTCGTTCAACTCCTGCACCAGGCGCAGCACGGACTGCGGTGTCCGTCCCTGCATCGAGAAGCGCCGCTCTCGCCGGTGTCGCCAGAGCACGTAGGTGACAATCGGCTCGACCTGCGTCGGATCCAGCATCGACTGATTGACTAACCAGTGGATCACCGTTGCCCGCCACGCCTCCTGCGCCGCACTCTCCATCGAGTTACCAAGGAGCGTTCCGTTCACCGCGTATGCCAGGCGCGGGGTTCCGCCCAACGCGAGGATTTGGCCCCACCGCAGCGCCTGGATCACCGTGCAGGTGTCCGGCGCCTGCAGCGCGTGGTGCGCCATCCGTTTGGTTAACGGAATGGTCAACCCCGGCGCCGTGCGGAGACTGCCCCCTTGCCCGATGTGCCGGAACCAGCTCTCCCGCAGCTCGCCGCCGTAATGGTCGTGCAAGACTGCCTCCAGGAATGCGGGCACCTCATAGCGAGCGAGCAAGTGGCGGGCCAGTTGTGAGAACTGTCGCTCCACGTTCCGGCTCGTGGGACGCCATGCCTCCAGCGGACGCACCCAGTGCGCATGCTGCCGGGCTAGGCTCACCAACCCGGTGAGAAACGGATTGGCACCCCACTCCGTTTGCGCCTCCAGTAACCGCTCGGCGTGCGCCTCGACGTGGAGCATCAACTCGCGAAACGCGCCTCGTACCTTGCGGGTATCGCAGCTCGCCACGCCGTACGCCGCGTTGCGGAGCAGAGCCGGAAGCTCACTGTACTCGGGAGGAGTGTTCCCTAACAGCAACTCGGCCAGCAGCTCACGCCGGTTCCGCTCCTGTGTCCGGGCCCGTGCCAGCGCCGCAAGCGCTGCCTCTAGCTTCTGTGCCTCTGCCTCCTTTTTCTCTTGTAGTCGCATTGCCATAAGACACCTCGTTGTGCCGTGAGTCGATGAAGCACGCGCGGTAATGAGCTGGGCCGTCGTGGGCGGCCCCATCGCCGTCTACACGTAGCTACCAAGCGCGCTATCGTCCGTTGGTTCGTCATTAGATCCCTAACCTGAGCCCGTTCTCGTGGGTCCAGCGCGCCAGCACCAGTTGCTCCTCGCTGGTCGGCATCCGATTTTGAAGTCCGCGAGCCTGTACCACCTTCTTCGTGGCGTTCCTCACTTCAAAGGTGAGCGCACGCTCCCGTTGCCCCAGCCGCTCCACCTTCATCGACCAGAGAGAGCACTGTCCGGCGAGTGCTGCACTTGCGTAGCTGAACACGCAATGGTGCATGGCCTCTCCCTCTTCCCGAAGGGCGAACGTATCCGCTATCTCCTCGACCGTCCAGACGTTTCCCCGGCCATCCACCCACACCCAGCGGGGGGCAAACCCGCTGCGCGGCAGCGGGCAAAATCCGATCCCGGGCGCCCGCCGCAACTCTCGATGCCACTCTTCCATGAGTTGACGCACTGAGCTCGGCGTGCGACCCTTCAGTGAGAACTCCGGCTCCCGCCGCCGCCGGGCCGCCAGGAAGTCCACCAGCGGGCCGACCTGGTTTCGCGGTAACTCCGGGTTATTCACCAGCCATTGCAAATAAGTGAGCCAGAAGCGCTCTTCCACTGCCACGTCGAGTTGCCGGCCCAGGCTGGTTTCAATGACCGCTTTCGCCAGAGGCGGCTTCCCGCCGAGACCCAGCACCTGTCCCCACCGCACGGCGCCGACCACACCGTAACTGTCCGGCGCCTGCATCAGGTAGTGCGCCATCCGGCTGGTGAGCGCCGCGGTCATACCGGGCGCGGTACGAATACTCCAGCCCGCCCCCACGTGGGCAAACCACTCTCGATAGCACCCATGACCTGGCTCCTCGAATACGGAGTACATGAAGCGCGGCACCGGATAGCTGGCTAGCAGGTGACTCGCCAACTCACAAAACTGCTCTCGCGGCGCCGTCGCCTGCGGACTCCAACTGCATGCGGCGCGCTGCCAGCGCGGCCACAACTGCGCGACATTCAGCACCGGAGTCACATACCGCTCGGTTCCATCCCGCCCAGTGTTCGGCAGGATGTTGGCATTACAGGCCTCTACTCGGCGCAAGATCAACAGAAATGCTTCCCGGACCCGACGGTCATGACCGCGTGGGTCTTCGGCCAGCTTCGCCCGCCAGGAACTGCGCCATCCAGCGCCGGGCTCCGGCTTCTTGAATCTGATCCCCATGGCAAATGCGCCTTTCCGCCCTCGCAGCTACATGCACCCGGCAACAAAAAACCCCGAGATCCAATGGACCTCGGGGGCTGGCGCGGCGCCAAATTACGCCTAGCCCGGAGGACCAACGGAGACATCATTGAAAACACCCAGTGACTTCAGGACCCCGTGCAATTGGTAAGCCCGAGGCATGGCAGCCCCGTTGCTAAATCGAATGGGATCTGTTGGTTGTGGTGTATTGGACATATCGATTAGCTTCAATTCAACGCCTGCAACTCGGCTCTGGTGCAGAGTATACGCACATTCGCTCCGATGGAAAACATGCAGATTTGAGGGTTTTTCCGCATCAATCTCGTCGGGATCAACGAAAACCGAGTTACATCCAGGCGTGTTTGCGGGCTTAAACTCCGCAGCCATTCATTCGCAGTGGCGGGTTCATCTTGAGGACTGAATGAGAGTCGAAACCGACTGCCAAACACTCAAATTGGCGCATTATCAGGAGAACATCTCGTTAACTCAAACATCAGAAAAACAAAAAGCCCCGGGATCCCAGAGGACCTCGGAGCCGCTGCCGAAAAAGAGCGCGCCTTCAGGATGGAGGTCCAGCCGATCCGTGTGTTTTTACGCCGAAGTCCAAAACGCTCGCAACAGCGTCGTTCAACACCCAGGCGCAGCCTTCCACGGTACCGCAAATATAAGGTTGGGGGAGTGGACGGTGCATCATGGCGTGAAACGAAGGGACTTCGATCGGGGCCTCTTCCAATATCGAATTGGTGACCGGATCATACCTGAGCGCGGGAAGCATAGTCAACCTACTTTGCACGGTAATCGGCAGAGCAGCATTCGGAGCCCGCCGGCCGCCGACTCGCGTTTGCTGAACCGCGTGACAGACGGCCCCGCGGCGTGCCATCATGAATGCCGCGCGTTTCCGCTCACCTTCGCAGATCGGTCCAGGCATGGCATTCCTCATTAGCTGTCAAGAGATTAGCAAGTCGTTCGGCTCCCGGCCGCTGTTCCGGGACATCACCCTGGGCATCGACGACGGAGAGCGCCTGGGATTGATCGGCCCGAACGGTTCCGGCAAGTCCACCCTCCTCAAAATCTTCGCAGGATTGGAGCGCGCGGACAGTGGGCTGGTCTCGGGCCGGCGCTCGCTCCGCATGGAGTACGTGGCGCAGTCGGAAGACCTACCGGCCGGGATGAGTGTGGAGGAGGCGTTGCTGCGGGCCCTGGCGGATCTGCCGCTGGAGGACGCCGAGCGCCAGGTGCGCGTGGCGATGATCCTGGCGCAGGCGGCTTTCCCGCGGGCGGAGCAGCAGGTGGAGCACCTCTCCGGCGGCTGGAGGAAGCGGCTCTCCATCGCGCGGGCTCTGGTGCGCGAGCCCGACCTGCTCCTGATGGACGAGCCGACGAACCACCTGGATCTCGAGGGTATCCTCTGGTTGGAAGAACTGCTCAAGGGCGCTTCGTTTGCCTACGTGGTGATCACCCATGACCGGTACTTCCTTGAGAAGGTCACCAACCGGATTGTAGAGTTGAACGCCGCCTATCCGGAGGGATTCCTGAGCGTGCAGGGCACCTACTCGGACTTCCTCACGCACCGTGGCGAGGCGCTGGAAGCGCAATTGAAGCGCCAGCAGGCGGTGGCGAACAAGGTGCGCCGTGAAGTGGAGTGGCTGGGTCACACCGCGGCAGCGCGCAGCACCAAAGCCAATTTCCGGATCAAAGACGCATACCGGCTAATGGACGACCTGTCCGAATTGAAGTTCCGCAACACACGCAACCAGGCCGCCGAGATCGACTTCGACTCCACCGGCCGAAAGACCCGCGGCTTGCTGACGGCAAAGGGCGTGGAGAAGAGCATGGACGGCCGCAAGCTGTTCAGCAACCTTGACCTGGCGCTTTCTCCGGGTATGAAGCTCGGCCTCATTGGCCCCAACGGCTCTGGAAAGTCTACGCTTATCAAGCTGCTTACTGGTGAGCTAGAGCCGGATCGCGGGGAGATTCGGCGCGCGGACGGCTTGCGGGTGGTGTTGTTCGATCAGGCGCGCGCGCAGCTCAACATGGACGATTCGCTGCGGCAGGCGCTCTCACCGACGGGTGATACCGTGATCTATCGCGGCGGGCAGATGCACGTGGCGGCCTGGGCCAAGCGCTTCCTGTTCGATCCGAGCATCCTGGAGATGTCGATCCGTTTCCTCTCCGGGGGCGAGCAAGCACGGATCCTGCTGGCGCAGTTGATGCTGCAGCCCGCTGATCTCCTCATTCTGGATGAGCCGACGAACGACCTGGATATCCCGACCCTGGACGTGCTGGAGGACAGCCTTCAAGATTTTCCCGGCGCCATCCTGCTGGTAACCCACGACCGCTACCTGTTGGATCACGTCTCCACGGAAGTGCTGGCGCTGGATGGGCGCGGCGGGACCGGCTTCTACGCGGACTACAGCCAGTGGGAGCGCGCCCGCGAGCTGCGTGAAGCGCTGGACACGAAGCCCACGCGTGCAGTGGTGAAGCCGAAAGGGGAGCCAACCGCCAAGCGGCTCTCCACTCCGGAGCAGCGGGAGCTGAGCCGGATGGAGGCGAAGATCGAAGCGGCTGAAGCGGCGACGGAAGCACTGCGAGAACGCATGAATGATCCGGCAGTAGCAACCGATCATCAGAAACTGCGGGACTGCTGGGCCGAAATCCAGGCTTCCGAGAAACGGGTCGCGGATCTGTACGCGCGGTGGGAAGAGCTGGAAGCGAAGCGGAGCGGATAGCGCGTTAGTCCTAAAAAGCTGGAGCGGGCCGCCCACCGATCAAGGTTGCGATGAAGTGCCATTTGGACCGAGCGCGGCCTGCAGATACGTCGGCAGACCATTGAGGACTTCCAATGTTGATCAACGTCGATCCCGCCGGAGCAGTAGCGCTCACCCAGGAACTGGTGCGTTTTAATACCACCAATCCGCCCGGGGATGAGACGCCCGTGATCCGGATGCTGGAAGCGCGCTTGCGGGCCGACGGCTTCGAGACGGTTACCGTACCCTACCTCGATGGCGAGAACCGGAGCCAGGTCGTGGCACGCCTGCGGGGCACGGGGGAGCGGCCGGGACTGCTCTTCAGTGGGCACGTAGACGTGGTCCCACCGGGGAACGTACCCTGGACGGTGGATGCTTTTGGGGGCGAGATCCGCAACGGTCGGCTATACGGCCGTGGATCGTGCGACATGAAGAGCGGGGTCGCCGCGCTGGTGGTGGCGGCCGGAGCGATTGCCCGCTCGGGCATCGTGCTGAAGGGCGATCTGGTGGTGGCGATTACCGCGGACGAGGAGCGGAACTGCCTGGGCGCGGATGAGCTGGTGAAGGAGCCGCTGTTCGACGACATTGGCGCGGCGCTGGTAGCCGAGCCGACAGCGATGAGCCTGTACGTAGCCGAGAAGGGCGCGTTCTGGGTGGAAGTGACCGTGTATGGCAAGACCGCTCACGGCTCCATGCCGCAGCTGGGCGCAAACGCCATCTCCGCGATGGCGGCGTTTCTCAGCGGCTGGGAACAGCTTTACCGCACGGATGATCCCGTGCATCCCATCCTGGGCACACCCACCCTGAACATGGGCGTCATTCAGGGTGGCGTAAAAGTGAACGTTGTGCCAGACCAGTGCACTATCCAGTTGGACATGCGCACGGTGCCGCCGCTGGAGCACGCCGCGCTCCGCGCCGCGCTGGAGGGACTGCTCGATCAGGTATGCGCCGCGCGGTCCGGCACCCGGTGGGAGATCCGGGTACTATCGGATCGTCCCCCGGTCTCCTGCCCGGCGGATAGTGCGCTGGCAGTAGCGATGGCTTCGGCCGTGAGTGACCTCGGCGGCATCGATCCGGCGCCTCGCGGAATTCCGTATTGCACGGAAGCGTGCGTGTGGGTACCGGTATTAGGTATCCCGGCGGTGATTTGCGGCCCCGGTAGCCCGGGGATGGCTCACCAGCCAGATGAATTCGTAGAGGTAGCCGAGGTGGAGCTGGCGGCGCGGGTCTATACCCGGGTTGCAGCGGAGTTCCTCGGCGCCTGAACAGTCGTAGTCAGGTAGTGCCTGGTGTGGCGTACACCACTTGAAATTCCCCGCTGCCTGGCCGACATTCTAGTTGACGCAGCTTTTGCTCCGGAGAGTGACCGTGAAGTGCATCCACTGTTCCGTGCGCGTCGACCGCACCGACTGGTTTTGTCCCAACTGTAAACGCTCCCTGCCGCGGCAGGGAGTGCGTAACCGGGGCAAAGTGTGGGTGCCGGTCTCCGCGGTGCTGCTCATCGGCGCCATCGCGGCCGGCATCGGCGTATCGCGGATGCGTCCTACTGTTCCCACCGATGCCGTGGTCTCCATCCGCGAAGTTCCGCTGGTGAAGATCACTCCCGAAGTGGTGTCGCCGGAGAAGGAAGCCCCCGCGGCGGAGACACCGCGAAAGCGCGAGCGCGTGGCCGTGACTCCGCCGCTGAAACACGCTGCACGCGCTAATCCTGAGCCGGAAATGGCCGCAGCGCCGGCGACGACGGACACCGGCGGAACGGGCGCCGTCAACGTTTCGACTGACCAGTCGGTGCGGACGTTCGTGTATCTGAACGGCGGCACGCTGCTGGGCGAGGCCCCGCTACGGAATGCCGCCATTCCGGCCGGTAAGCACACGCTGGTGTTCTGGTCACCTTCCGTAAACGGGCGTTCCACCCGTAAGGTCGAAGTGTCGCCTGGCGGAAGCGTCGAGGTCGAAGAGCATGTGCGCTCCCAGGACCAATTCAAAGAAGAGACCGGCGGCTGAGGAGCACGGTAAATGAGTAAATTCGGAAACGAGTAAAAGCAGGTGAATCGGCATTACTCCATTTCCTGATTTCCCCATTTACCCGTTTCCCTCTGCAACCTCCCGGATCCATTCCAGCACCCAGGCGGCCCGGTGGCCCAACTCGGCGCGCTGGAAGAGGAAGTCCCATTCCCCATACGGCTCCATCGTCCGCAGCCATTCCCGCTGCTGTGCGGTGCCTTCGTGCGTCGCTAGCAGGGCATCACGGTCATCGACCTGGATTCCCAGTGCGCCCGTGGAGGTAACGCCGACTTCACGGACGTTTTCCCAGTCGAACCGGTAGCGGCCCACTGAGCTCTCGACGTCCAATCCCTGTTCGGTAATGCGGAACCGAGGCGCCGCTCGTACGGAAGTCCAGGCCGCGCCTGCCGCAATGGCGATCACGCAGCCGATACCCAGGACCAGCGGGAGCGCGGGCGGAATCCCCGTAGCGCGGAACGCCTCGCCGATGGGGGTATTCGGCCGGACGAGGTAGCGCTCCAGCGAGACGATGGCGCCGCAGCCAAGCACGGACAGGATGATGGCCCCGCGCACCGCCTGCGCGACGGTGCGTCCGAACCAGGACGCAGGGCGCGGATCAGGGCTCATACTCGCCAATGTTGTGGAGCGCTCCGCTCTCACACTGCGGGCAGGGCACGCCTTCGATGTCGACGGTCAACGGCTCCCCACATGTGGGGCAGGGCCCGGTCTCGGAGCCGTTCATGCCGCGAGCCTCGGCGGCGAGGAACGCCTGCACCGGATGCTCCGCCGGCTGGTCCAGCTCCACCAGCACCAGTGGACGGCTCGCGCGACACGCCCGGCACCAGAGGTGGCTCCAGATTCCGGAGACCCGCCGGGGCGGCCACTCATACAGATCCGGGGCCGGATACTCGTAATCCACCCGCGTGCCGTCCGGCTCCTTGCGGAACTCACGGCATACGGTGACCTCTACGTCGAACCGGCAGGCATCGCACTGATAGACGTAGACGTACGGCATCGATTCTCCCGGCCGGGCGGCGCAGCCCGGCGGCTCGGTTCGCGGGTCTACTTCATCTCCCGCACGGTGACCGTATTATAACAGAGGTGGTGGGAGCCGCGACGCGGCCTCTACCAGTCGCGGGAGATCAGAGGAGCAAGAGCATTGGCTGAAGAACGCTGCGCGATCGGCATCGACCTGGGTGGAACGAACCTTCGCTGGGCCGTGGTGGACGCCACGGGGGAGCGGCGATATCAGGATCGCATCGACCGCCCGCATTCACTGGCGGAGATCGTCGGCGCCATCCATCAGGGCGTGCGCGCCTGTCGGGAGCGCTTCCCAAACGTGGTGGGAGCCGGGATCGCTGTGCCCGGGATTGTGCAAAACGGCATCGTCACCTCGCATAACCTCGGCTGGCAGGATGTGCCACTCGCGCCGGCTCTCGCCGACCTGGAGGTGCCTGCCACGCTGCTGAACGACATGGCCGCCGGTGCCGTGGGTGAGCTGGACTTCGGCCGCGCCCGCGGCTGCCGCAACGTGATCTTCGTGACCATCTCCACCGGGATCGGCGCCGGCATCATCCTGGGGGGCGACGTCTACAGAGGCGCCAACGGCCTTGCGGGGGAGGTCGGTCACATGGTTGTAGACCTGAACGGCCTGCTCTGCGGCTGTGGACGGCGCGGCTGCTGGGAAATGATCGCCTCCGGAACCGCGCACCGGCGCCGCATCCGCGAGGCCTACACCAGTGGCACCTGGCCGAACCTGGACCACGAGCCCACGCCCGCAGAAGTGACCGAGCGCGCCCGGGAGGGGGACCGCGCTGCGCGGGCACTGGTGCTGCGGACGGCGCGCTACCTGGGCATCGGCGTCTCCAACCTCGCCAACCTATACGATCCCCAAGCCGTGATCTTCACCGGCGGCTTCGCCCGCAATACCTGGGACATCATCCACGACTACCTGCTGAACGAGGTGCGGGAGCAGGCTTTCAGCCAGAACGTCCGGCTGCTGCTCACCGAGTTGGGAGATGACGCCGGCGTGATGGGCGCGGCGGCGATTGCCTTGCGCCAATAGGGGATGACCCCGAGTTTCTGGCCACAGTGTGCCTTGGCGCACCCTCAACGACGACCGGAATCAAGAAAGGAGACCCGCGCGATGTGAAATCCCGCGGGTCTCCTTTTTTCGCATCCGATCGTATTCGGGTTACGCTTCGTCCATCGGGTCGCTTGCGAGAGGCGATACGATGCTGAGCTCCTGGAGATTCCGGAACAGCTCTTTGCTCGCCAGGATCGTCATCGCGCGGATCTCCTCGGCCCGGGGGTGATCGAGGTTCCGAAGCAGGCGGACCGCGTCCGCCAGGAGGGTGAGCGGCTTGACGAGCTTACTCTCCGTACCGTAAGGGATCTCCACCGATCGGCTGCCATGCTCGAAGGTGGGAAACGCGTCGGCCGAGAGATCTCCGCCCGCGAAGAGCGCGGAGAGGTCGTCCGGCGCGAAGGCCGCATCCTCGACCGGCTCCGGGGTACTCACGCGGCCGCGCGTGTTCCCCGAGCGGTATTCAATGCCGCGTTCCAGGTCCTGCAGTGCCGACTTGACCGCCTGGTAGAGCGGAGTCTCCTGCATGTCCTTTTCGGAGGAGACGCCATAGTCTTCACGGCTCGTGCCGTAGAACATCGGGTCCGTGGTGGCGTAGTTCACGAACATCACGGCGATGAACTTCTGGAAGACGTTCTTGTCGAAGGTGTACTTTCCGGCGTAGTTGTCGTTGTTGTGCACCGAGTCGAGCACGTCGTCGAAGAGGCGGCCGATGAACACCCGCGGTGGCAGGGGCCGGAGCAGGGAGAGGTCGTGCTCCGGCAGGAACTGGTAGCGGTACATCGGGTCCGGCGACGTGTTGCGCATTTTCGCCTCGGTCTGGCTAACCGAATCGAAAACGTCTACCTTCATCATGTTGTCGAGCGTGCGGCGGATCGTGCCCTTGCTCGCCATGTGGACCACGTGGTCCTTGAACTCGTTGAGGTCCGTGCCCAGAAAGTGTGCCTGGTTGGCCTGGATCTTGTCCCGCAGCTCCTCTAGGCGACGCGTGAGATTGCTCCGGGCATCTTCGATGATGCCCATCATCTCCACCCGCAGCTCGTCATCGTCCGGGAAAACGTCGATGGTCTCAAAGGTGGTCCGAATGACGGCAAAGTCATTCAGCCCATCTTCCAGACAGGGATATGCGATGCCGAGCGGCATATCCGGCGGGAAGTCCACTATGGCGTCCGCGTTCTTGAAGCCGCTGCCCGGCGCGACCAACGCGTAGAAACGGTTATTTGTCCGCAGGCTCTTGAGGAGAACTACCTGTCGGTTATCCACAGCAATGCTCATTCGGCCTAACCCTGCATGGGGTTCACGGCCCGTCGAGAAGGGGCTTAGGAAGGCCTGCCGGCCACACTTCTCCCGGCCCGAAGTCAGCGATTCAGTTCCACGGATGTTGCGCCTTTCCTCCCGCACGCGGGTTTCCAGGCTACAGGGCATCGCGTGCGGGTAGGGGCTTGCTTTGCCACTCGTTGCTAACCGTTCTACCCATCCTTGCCCCAGAACTATCGTCCAAGCAAGAGCTCAGCCCAAGCGGGCAAGTCATTATATGCTATTTACGGCCGCGACCGCCCGGCGCTGTATGGTGGGTCAGAAACGGCGCGTGATAGAATTCCGGGACTGCACGCGCAACGTTTACTACCCTACCAAACCAGGCTTCTTTGCCCATCACTGCGGACTTTCGGGACCGCATCTCTTCCCTTTAGACGAATCCGCAGGCTCTATGAATCCGCTGGACCTTACCCCTCACGAACAGCTCGAGTGGCTCAAGACCGGAACCGCAGACGTGGTGCCGGCCGCAGAGCTGGCGGCCAAGCTCCAACGCGCGCGGGAAACCGGGGTGCCCCTGCGTGTGAAGCTCGGGATGGACCCCTCCGCGCCGGATTTGCACCTGGGCCATACGGTGGTCTTGCGAAAGCTGCGCCAGTTTCAGCAGCTCGGCCACCAGGTGATCCTGATCATCGGCGACTTCACGGCGATGATCGGGGACCCGACGGGCAAGTCGGAGACCCGCAAGGCGCTTACCCCGGACGAAGTGCGCGCCAACGCCCAGACCTACGCGGACCAGGCGTTCACGGTGCTCGATCCGGAACGGACCCAGCTCACCTACAACAACGATTGGCTCGGGCCGATGACCTTCGCGGACGTGGTGCAGCTCACTTCGCGCTACACGGTGGCGCGCCTGCTGGAGCGAGACGACTTCCAGAAGCGGTTCGGCGAAGGCCGCCCCATCGCGGTGCATGAGTTCATGTATGCGTTCGCGCAGTCCTATGACTCGGTGCACCTGAAGGCGGACGTGGAGTTGGGCGGCACAGACCAGCGGTTCAACATCCTGATGGGTCGGGATATCCAGGAGAGCCACGGCCTGCCCGCACAGGTGGGCATCTTCATGCCGATCCTGGTGGGGTTGGACGGCGTTCAGAAGATGAGCAAGTCGCTAGGCAACTACATCGGGGTCGCTGAGCCGCCCCAGACGATGTACGAAAAGCTGATGAGCATCTCGGACGCGGCGATGCCGGAGTATTACCGCCTGCTGACGGACGTGCCGCAATGCGATTACGCGCCGCTGGTCGAAGAGCAGCCAATGGAAGCCAAGAAGCGCCTGGCGGTGGAGCTCACGGGCATGTACCACAACGCCGCCGCGGCTACCCAGGCCCGCGAGGAGTGGGACCGGGTGCACAGCCGCCGTGAGATCCCGGCGGAGATGCCGGAAGTGTCCGTGCCGGCGGACGCGTTCAAAGAGAATGGCTTGATCACGATCGCGCGGCTGTTGACTACGGCTGGCCTGGCTACCAGCGGACGGGAAGCGCGCCGCCTGGCGGAGCAGGGCGGGGTGGCGATCAACGGTGAGAAGGTCACGAACCCGGATGCGGAGATCGACTTGCAGGACGGCAGCGTGGTCCAGGTGGGCCGGCGGAAGTTCGCCCGCGTGCGGCGGGGGTAAGCCGCTCTTTCATTTACCGCAAAGATCGCTGCGAAGACTAGCCCGGATGCTTCACCACGGAGACACAGAGGCACAAAGAGGGGACAGAGGGGAACCGACGCGAACGCCAAGATGGGGAAGGCCCCCAACTACGGCGTTGGCCGGATTTCGATCCTTCGCATCATGTTCATCCTGTCTAAACTCACCTCTCTTCCTCTACGTGTCTCTGTGTCCCCGTGGTAAGCTGGTTTTCTCTGCGCTCTCTGCGGTGAGTCCTCCGGTGCGCTCTGGATATGAAGAGGCGCATGCGGACGATAGTCGCGATCTGGGTTAAAGTCATCGCAGGCTCTGGTGGGCGCCCACCAGAGCCTGATTTTGTACGTCCCGATTTGAAACGGGCGTGGCCCGGGACGCGGCGTGCGTCTCCGGCCGCCATACCGAGGAGCAGAAAATGATCACCACCTCCACCGGGCTTCAATACGAAGACCTTGAAGTGGGTACCGGAACGGAAGCCACCATCGGCCGCACGGTCGGCGTGCACTATACCGGCTGGCTAACGGACGGCACGAAGTTCGACAGCTCACGCGACCGGAACCAACCGTTCCACTTCCACCTGGGTGCGCGCCGGGTGATCGCCGGCTGGGACGAAGGCGTGGCCGGGATGAAGGTGGGCGGGAAGCGGAAGCTCACCATTCCGCCGTCTCTTGGCTATGGCGCTTCGGGCGCCGGCGGGGTAATTCCACCCAACGCCACGCTGGTCTTCGACGTAGAGCTGCTGGACGTCAAGTAGCTGGGTTCTAGCTTACGTCTCTCCCGTTTTACCGCGCCGGGATCCGGGCACAATCGGGCAGAACGGGAGGGACGTAATGGGGAAACCGACAAACAAGAATTCGATGGCGTCGAATCCGGCCGCGATGAAGGTGACCACCGATCCGAGAAACGTACTCGCACGCGATCAACTCCAGGATACGAACAACCAGTACATCCCGGAATTCCACATCGAGGACGATACGGTCTGCAGCCGTTGCCATGCCTTCTATCAGAATCAGCATTGGAACCGGGACGAAGGTCGGGCCGAAACGATGATCAACGCGGGCGCCAACCAGATCGTCTGCCCCGGCTGCAAGATCATCGAGGAGCGCAATCCGCGCGGTATCGTCACCTTGTCCGGAGACTACTGGCCGCGGCACCGAGACGACATCCTGAACCTCGTCCGGAACGAGGAAACGCGCGGGATGCATACCAACCCGCTGGAGCGGATCATCGATGTCCGGGAAGAAGGCGATCGACTGATCATCGAGACGACCAACGAGAAGCTGGCACAGAAGATTGCTCGAAGCATTGATAAGGCGCACAATGGCTCGCTAGACTACCATTGGCCGAACGGAAACCACCTGGTCCGCGTCTACTGGGAGCGCAGCCTGGAGAAGATGGCGGCGTAGCAGTGGAACCGGGGCAATGCACCCCATGCGCTCATAGCTCGGGGATACCGTAATGACGGGTCCAAAGCGCCTCGCCGGGTGGCGAGGCGCTTTCATTGGGCGCGTGAGAGCAGCAGCGGGCCGGGACGATAGCGGTGCGTATCGGCTTATGGATCAGAAGCCGATCTGGCGCACGGTCATTCCCTCCATCCGGCGGCGCAGGAAGGTCTTGATCGGTACCCGGACGGCAGGAACCAGCAGTGCGAGCCCGAGGATGTCCGTGATGAAGCCCGGCGCCATGAGTAAGCCGCCGGCCACCAGGATGATGACCGCGTCCATCAGTCCCTGCGACGGCACGCGACCTTCCGCGAGGTCACGCTGGATGCTCCTCCAGACTCGCAGCCCCTGGCTCTTGGCCAGGCCGGCACCCGCGAATCCGGAGATCAGCACCATCGCGACCGTTTGCCAGAAGCCGAGGTAGCGCCCGAAGAAGATGAGCAGGAGGCTGTCCAGCAGCGGGAGCCCGATGAATAACGCGGATAGGGCCGGGAATAGACGGACTCGCATGGAATGCTCTCCGGCTCCACGGGTGTCTTGGCAGATCCATTTCTGCTTTAGCCCGGAACGCCGCCGTTGATGCTTCTATCATTAGAACGCCGGGGACACGGCGGCGGTAACTCTCAAGTTTTACCCTCCAGCATCAGCCTTTGTCGCTGATTCGGTGGCCGGCCTGACGAGGAGAGCCAGCCACTGCGCGTGCTCACCACTCTACCCACCACAATTACACCCATGCCCCACCAATCGATCCCTATCCTGGACCTATCGGTGCTGGAGAGCCGGCCGAAGGAGTTCGCCGCGCAGATCGGCTCCGCACTCCACGACCTCGGCTTCTTCGCGCTCGTGAATCATGGCGTCGACCAGTCGCTCATCGATGGCACCTACCGGGTGGTTGAGCAGTTCTTTCTCATGCCGGAAGAGCGCAAAAGGGCGTATGAGGATCTACAACTCAAAGGGCAGCGCGGCTTTACCCGGTTCGGCCGGGAGCACGCGAAGAACCATCCCACTCCGGACCTCAAAGAGTTCTGGCACGTAGGAAGAGAGCTTCCACCGGATCATCCACTCGCCGGGGTCTATCCCGCCAACCTCTGGCCAGTGGAATTCGCGGAGTTCAAACCGCTCCTTTCGGTGCTTTACCAACGCCTCGACGCATGCGCGGCGAAGTTATTGGAAGCGGTAGGCCTTTACGTGGGCGAGCCTCGCAACCGGATCAGCGAGATGGCTCGGGACGGCAATACCATTCTGCGGGTGATCCACTATCCGCCCGTCCCGCCCGACGCTCCCGCGGCGGCGATGCGCGCGGCCGCCCACGAGGACATCAACCTCATCACGCTGCTTTGCGAAGCCACCGCGGGCGGGCTGGAACTGCTCACCCGCGAGGGCACGTGGTTGCCCATCGAGGCCATGCCGGGGCAGATCATCGTCGATTCTGGAGACATGCTCCAGAATCTAACGAACGGACTCCTGCGGAGCACAACGCACCGCGTCACCAACGCGGGCAATAGCCGGGAACGCCGGTTCTCGATGCCCTTCTTCGTCCACCCCCGCTCGGAAGTGGACCTCACGCCGCTGCCGCGATGTGTCGAACGCACCGGCGGCGAGCAGCGGTACCCCGCAATCAGCGCGGGAGAGTATCTCTTCCAACGACTTCGCGAGATCGGGCTGGCATAGGTCACGCAAGAGGGTCCACTTGTGATCGAAGGGGACCCTCTAATGCGACCTGCGGCGCGTTACTTGCTCTGCGCCTGAATCTGGCTCGCCACCTCGATGATCTGTTGATTCGTCGGGAAGCGCTTGAACCACTTCAGCAGCATGTCGAGCTGCTCCTGGCGATCCCCGGCCTGGCCGGAGAGGAAGCGCCGCAGACGCTGCACCGCGGTGAGCTCTTCCGGCGTGTAGAGCAGCTCTTCGCGGCGGGTGCCTGTAGCCGCTATGTCCATCGCCGGGAACAGCCGGGCTTCCGCGAGCTTGCGATCCAGGCGCAGCTCCCAGTTGCCGGTGCCCTTGAACTCCTCGAACACCATGTCATCCATTCGGCTGCCGGTGTCGACGAGGACCGTGGCGATGATGGTGAAGCTGCCGCCGCGGTCCGTGGCGCGTGCGGCGCCGAACAACCGGCGAGGGAATTGCAGCGCGGCGGGATCCAGACCCCCGCTCATGGTGCGGCCAGACTGCTTGCCGCTGAGGTTAGAGGCGCGGGCCAGGCGGGTAAGGCTGTCCACCAGCATCACCACGTTTTTACCCTGCTCCACCAGACGGTGGGCGCGGGCCATCAACAGCTCCGCGTTCTTCAGATGGTTCTCCGCCCCGCTATCGAAGCTGGAGCCGATCACGTGCCCCACATTCAACCGGCGGAATTCGGTAACTTCCTCGGGGCGCTCATCCACCAGCAGGATAAACCGCTCCGATTCCGGATAGCGCTCGGCCATGGAGCTGGCGATGTTACGGAGCAGGGTGGTCTTACCTGCGAAGGGCTGGGCGATGATGAGCCCGCGCTGCCCAAAACCCATCGGAGCGAAGAGGTCGATCGCCCGGGCGGAGAAGTCCTCGGGACCTCGTTCGAGCCGGATGCGCTTGGTGGGGGATTCGGCCACCAATTGCTCGAACAACGGCCAGTTCTTCGCTTCAGCCGGGTCGTCGCCTTCGATCGACAGTACCTGGCTCACCGAGGCGCTCCGCTGGCCCTTAGCCGGCGGCCGCCACTCGGCCTTGATACTCTGGCCGGTGCGGAGACCGTATTGCCGCACCAGGTTATTCGGGACAAACAGGTCTTCGCGGCTGGGAAGCCAGTTGGGGTCTCGCCGCAGAAACCCATGCCCCTGGCTGGTTAACTCCAGGACACCTTCGATTGGTTCGGATGCAGGCCCCGGCTTGGGAGCGGAGGGCGGGCGGCGAGGGCCTCGGCGAGGAGCGCGAGACGAACGGGACGAAACCGGCGAGTTCTCGTTCACGGCGTTATTGGTCGGGCGAGATCGGTAATACGGACAAATGCCACGGGGCGGTCGCCCCACCAGGCACCTACTATTACGAGCCCAGAGGGCATAGTACGCGAGACACACCGCCGAATGTGGCGGTCTGGGTCCGTTTACGGACGATCACGCAAGGGAATGGCGCGCTTTGCGCGCAGGGTGGTAAGGTGGGGGAATGCGGGGCGATCGGGATGCGCCCGTGACCATCCGGGCGGCGGTTAGAGGCCGATCTATGCTTCCCCAAAAAGGCCCACCAGTGGTTTACGGGCCTCATTTGGTATTTTCGGATATTCTTCGTTAGATTGCAAGGGAAAACAGGTCTTTTTTATGCGAAAGCTAGGTTGGGCGGCTGCGGTGGCACTTTTTGTGGCTGCATCGGCGGTTTCAGGGCAGGTAGAGGAGATCTATTCTAGACATCTCCGAATCTTCCACCCCCGCGGAGACTTCGCGCAGCTGCTGATTCGTCAGAATCCGCCGGTTGGCTCCGGTTGGAAGAAGATCGAGGGACCGGAACTAGGCTTCCGGCTTTCAGTACCGGCGAATGCCACCGTCGATACCAAGCCTGCGGAAAGCCGTCTGGTCGAAGTGCTGCTCCCGGGAGCCACGGGGAAGTCGCGACCTGTGCTGCGCATCGACCGCTTCACTCCTGGAGAAGATGATCCGACGGAAGTGGATGCAAATTACGCGGACCGCTTCGCGGCTGAATATCCGAAGGCCGCTTTCGGCGGCAAGTTCACCGTAGCCGACAGCGGAATGATCACGCGAGACCGGCGGGTATCATTTGCGATGGTCGGGGGGACGTACGCGACCGGGGCCACCGAGTCCTATCGGGTGCAGTGGGCTTACTTGGGAAAAGATCAGCAGTACTTCGCCACGTTCGACTGCGCCTCGCGGGAGTGGCCCGGCCTTTCGGATCAGGTAGCGCAAATACTGCTGAGTTGGGAGTTGGACCGGCGCAAGGGCAAGTAGCAGGGGTAGCCGGACATGCGCACCGCGTGCGCGGCATCCGGCTAGCCAGCCCGGAACGATGGCGTTGCGACGGAATGCCGAGTGAGCCTAACGCGCCGACGCCTGCCGCCCTAGCAGAGACTGCGGGTAAGCCCGCCCGATCAGGTACGTGAGCTGCACTCGCGCACGGTAGACCTGAAAGCGGGCTGTCTCCGCCGAGGTGCGCGCGCGAGTGAGCACGGTCTCCGCTTCTACCGCTTCGACCCCCGCAGAAACGCCCGCTTGCACTCGCTGCCGCGCCACCGCCAGTGCTTCCGTGGCCGCCTTAATGCGCTGCTCCTCGGCTCCCAAACGCTTTTCGGCGGCTTCCAGGCCCACTCGTGCCTGCTCGACCTCGGCTTCCACGTCCCGCTCGGCGCTGGCCAGTACCGCGCCGGCGCGCTGCCGCTCAGCGCGGGCGGCCTCTACCTGTGCTCGGGACCGGCCGCCGTCAAAGACCGATTGCACCAGCGACGTGCCCAAAGTCCAAGCGAAACCGCCGAGCAGGGTCTCCGGAATGCGCCGCAACAGGCTGCCGCCCAGTGCAACGAAGGGCCGGCGTGCCGCGCGGGCGCTGTCCACACCGGCTTCCGCAGTTCGCACGTCGTTTCGCAATGCTCGGAGGTCCGGACGCTCCTTTGCCAGTTCGCGCGCCTGTGCGGCATCCAGTCCCTGCGGCAACGCGGGGTCACCGCCTGGTAGAGGCGCTGTGCCCTCGACTAAGGTGAGCTGCAGCGGCGTCTCGACAGGCTGTCCGAGTAATGTATTCAGCATCGCGGCGGAATGCCGGACCCGCGCCCGGGCGTCGATCTCACGCTGGATCGACTCCGCCAGGTCGGCTTCTGCCTCCGTCACCTCGAACGGAGCGCCAACCCCAGCCGCCACCCGGACACGACCAATCCGCAGACGTTCCTGGTTCAGCCGGGTGAGGTCCGTCGCGAGGTCGATCTGCCTCTGGGCATCAAGGGTGTCGAGATATGCCCCTGTCACGTCCAGGACAACGCGCTGGGCTTCGGCGTCCACGCGCGCGAGGGCCGCTTGCTCCGCGCTGGCGGCGCCCTTCTTCCCGGCCTTAACCCGGCCACCGGTATAGAGCGGGACAGAGAGATCCGCCCCCGCCTCCAACTGGCGGCCCGGTGTGAGGCTGCCGCCGCCAGGAAGCGAGCGGGTAGGACCCTGCGCAGTACCGGCCACGCTCACCCCTGCTTGCGGCATTCCTTCGGCCTTGGCCCCTCGTTTCCGCGCCTGTGCGGCGGCAATGCCGCTGCGCGCAGCGTCCAGGCGGGGATTGGTGGCCAATGCCTGGGCGAGCGCGGCCTCCAGTGTGAGCGGCTCGCGGAGCGCGGCAGGATCCGCGGCAGCGGAAAGGGGGAGGGACAGTGCCAGGGTCACCCCGATAATCCGAAGCATCATGTTCGCTACTACTCTCTAAACTGCCACTACCGGCGCTCATACGGAGTCCGTAGCGACTTCAGCGCACCCTCTGGGCGTCCTATTAACCGATCATTTAATTCTTTCCACCCCCATCTGGGCATGACAACCGTTGGCAAGCGCGTCCCGCCGAGGCGAAACCCGGCCATCAAACGCGAAGCATGCGCACCCCAGATGTAAGAAAGCCGCTGAGAACGGTTGCTGCCGCGCACCCAGCGTCACGCAGTAGCACAGTTACAGTCCGTACGATACTCCTTATGCTTACCTCCGGAAGTACTGTGCGGCGCAGGCTTCCGGCTGGTAGCTCGGGCCGCATGGAGAGGAGACACGGGATGCGGAAGAGAGTGCGTTGGGCGCTGATGGGTGGGGTGCTGGCACTAGCCTGGGTGCCTCTCTCAATGGGGGGGAGCCGGGTGGAGGCGCAGGCCGCAGCGCGGGGCCAATACGATTTCGAAGACGGAACCCAGGGGTTCTCGCCATTGGTCTTCAAAAATGGTGCGCTGGCAATGGACACCGCCGCCACGGTAACGGTGGTGAAGGACCTCGCCAAGGCAGGCCAGGGGGCACTGTCTTATACCTACAAACCAGAAGCAAACGCGTACCGGGCGCTGATGGCGGAAGCCACACTTCCGGCCGGCACCCAATCGGTGACGCTCTGGCTGCGGAGCAGCGTGCGGACCGTGTTGATGCTCTCGTTGCGGGAGGCGGACGGGTCGTCCTACGAACTCCCCACCTTCGTTCCCGCACATGAGTGGGTGCTGGTATCTTCAAATCTGAGCGAGTTCCGGCCCGGCGCGGACAGTAAGGATGAGAACGACAAGTTAGACGTGGATCAGGTGCGCCAGATCGGCGTGCTCGACATCGCCAACATCCTCGTCAATGCCCCCGCGGGCGCGCTGGCCACCGACCTCACTTCGCAGCGACAGCTCTTCATCGACGACCTCAAATTCGCCGCCAGCCGCCTGCCACAGGCTTCCGGAGACGTAACTGCCGGCGGGCAGAAGGCGCGGCTCCTGGGGAACTTCGAAAATGGGCTCGTGGATTGGCTGCCGGTTCGGGTGACGATCAATAACAACTCCCCCGCGTTCGATATCTTCCCCGAAGGCGTAGCGCTGAAGGCGTTGACCGAGGCGGCGGCGCCGGGGTCCGCAAAGAACCCGTTGGAGCCCGGGGGCAAGGGGCTTCGCGCCACCTACAAGCGGGGGGCACTGGAAGTTTACGCGTTCGTCCGCTCCTTCGAAACGCAGCCCCTGCCGGCCACGGCGGACCGACTGCGCATGAGCATCAACGTTTCGCAGAAGTCGTTGCTCATCGTTCAGGTCAAGGAAAAGGACGATTCGGAATATCAGTATGCGATCGCTCCGGACAACAGCGTGGGTTGGCAGAACCTGGACGTACCGCTTTCGTCGCTCACGTTAGGCGACCATAGCAAGGACGAAAACCAGAAGCTCGACCCGGACCAGATCAAAGAGGTGAGCATCCTGGACGCGAGCGCCTTTGCCGGCGTCGGTGCCGCGGATATCACCCTCGACCTGGATGCGGTGTATTTCACGGTCAAGTAACCGTCCGGAAGGAATCTCTCTCCACGAGGGGTTAACCACTAAATCAAGCAATGACTGTACCGGCACCCCGGATCGTGCGATACGATCTGGGGTGCTTGACCGGGATTGGCAGGTGCCGTATACTCGTCGGGTACGTACCTCTGGGTGCGTGCGAAATCTTTGTGCAGGAAGGGGTGAACAGTTTGGCTCAGGTTCAAGTAAGGCAGAACGAGTCCCTGGATCAGGCGCTGCGGCGCTTCAAGAAGCAGATCCAGCAGTCCGGCATTCTCAAGGAAGCTCGTGAGCACGAGCATTATGAGAAGCCGAGTGACAAGCGCCGCAAGGCTGCCGCGGCCGCGCGCCGGAAGCGTCTCTCCGATGCGCGCAAGATGCTGATGCGGTAGTCTCCCTTCCTGAGATCTTTGACTGCCGGAGTGGGAAATAGCCCAGGTCCCCTCCGGCGGTTCTTGCTCACCGGTTCCGGTGAATCCCAAGTTGCGGCCAAGGGGTCCAGGGCTCGGTTCTAACCGTCGGTACCACTCTCGGCGAGCGTAGGACGTCCTTGTTCAAACGGCCTCCCCATAAGAAAAAACAGCGCAATCGCGCGCTCATCGTCTGGAAACGCTGGGGAGACTGGCGCAAGCTGGCCATCGCCATCGTCACGGGGATTTTCATCTCCATTATCCTGACGGTGCAGCTCCTTCCGGACAAGGTCTCCGTCCACGTGGGAGATACCGCCCCGGCGGACGTCATCGCCCCGCGCTACGTCCAATTCCCCGATTTCGATAAGACTCGCGATCTGCGTCAGCGGATCGCCGCGCAGGTGCCGCCGGCGTATTCCGTAATCGTAGGAGCGGACGCGGAAGCGCGAGATGCCACCGAGCGTTTCTTCGAAACTGTCTCCAACCTCCAGGGGGCAGATTCCAGAGAGCCGCTTGCCAGCCGCGTGGCGATGCTTCAGCGCCAGCAGAAAGGCCTCTCCGCCGAGGCCGCGAAAGACGCGCTCGGACTATCTCCCGAGGCGTTGGCGGTGGCGAAGAAGAGCGCGGACACGTTGATTGCGTCGGCCATGAGCCAGCGTGTGCTCCCGGACTCGCTGAACGATGCCCGCGCCGAGGCACGGGGGCGTGCTGCGGCGCTGGACCCCGCGCTCCCACGCCGTTTGATCGGAGAGGTCGTCTCCCAGAATCTGGTGCCGAACCACCTCCACAACGTGGAGGAGACGAACGCCGCCCGCCGGCGCGAAATGGAGCTCGTGCCCACCCAGTATGAGACCATCCGGCGCGGGGAAGTGGTGCTGCGCAGCGGCGAGCGAGTGACGCTGTCTCATCTGAATAAGCTGCGCGCGCTCGGCCTGGTGCAGGAACGGATCGACCTCATCACCGCCATCAGCCTCACACTCCTGGCGTTTGGGCTCGTTGGCGTCTTCTGCCTCTACCTTTTCCAATTCCATCCCGCCGTACTGCGCAGTTTTTCCAGCTTGCTGCTGGTCGCGCTGGTGTCTTGCGGCTGCCTGCTACTCTTCCGGGTCAGCAGTACTGCGCTTGGCCTCCGCTTCTCGGGCGACCAACTCGGCTTTCTCGGCATGCTGAGCTCCGCACTGGGTGCGATGCTGATTGCGGCGCTGCTCTGCCCGCAGGTTGCGGTTTTCGTGGGAGTCGCCCTTGCGCTGCTCACTTCGGTTATGGTGGGCGCGGAGCTGAAATTCGCGATCCTCTCGATCGTGAGTAGTCTTGTGGGAGTACAGGCGGTCACCAAGATCCGCAACCGCGCCGGCATCCTGCAGGCGGTCTTCGTGATCTCCGCCGTCAATGCGGTAACGGCACTGGTAGCCCAGGGCGCTACGCACGCTAACCTGCCGGAATCGATCTGGCAGAACGTCCTTTGGGCGGTGATGGGCGGTGCAGGGTCGGTGATGCTGTTCGTGCTGTTCGCCGCGTGGCTGGAGCGGCCGTTCCGCGTGACGACCCACCTCACGCTGTTGGAACTGTCCGATCCCAGCCATCCACTGCTGCGCCGGCTGGCAATGGAAGCGCCCGGAACTTACCATCACAGCATCATCGTGGGCAACCTCTCGGAAGCCGCGGCGGAAGCCATTGGCGCTGACGGGCTCTTCTGTCGAGTTGCCTCCTACTACCACGACGTCGGCAAGGTAATCCGGCCGCACTTCTTCGTTGAGAATCAGTCGTCGGAAAACCACCACAACAACATCAACCCGTCGCTCTCCTCGCTCATCGTCACGTCACATGTCAAGGATGGCGTGGAACTGGCGGAAGAGTACAAGCTTCCCCCGCCGATCATCGCCATCATCCGGGAGCACCACGGCACCTGTTTGATCAAGTACTTTTACCACCGGGCGGTGACGAGCGGCGCGGATGAGACTGCGCCCGGACTGGAGTACCAGTTCCGTTACGAGGGGCCGCGTCCGCAAACGAAGGAATCCGGCATCATCATGCTGGCCGACTCCGTGGAGGCTGCCTCGCGCACGTTGGAGAAGCCCACGCCAGGGCGTATTCGGGATTTGATCGAGCGCATTCTCCGGGACCGCCTGACCGACGGCCAGTTGGATGAGTGCGAGTTGACTTTTAAGGATCTGGAAAAGATCATCACGACGATGACGCGCTCCCTGATGAGCCTGCTCCACGCGCGCGTGGAGTACCCGGTGGGAGATACGCGCGAACTGAGGAAACTTGCAACGGATGGAGCTGCTGATAAGCAAGCAGTGGGCGCCGGGAAAGCGCTTGCCGATACCCCGGAAACGGCTGCTGGCGCTTTTGAGCGCCCTATTGGATAGCGAAGGCCGCAATCCGAACGTGGAGTTGTCCCTCGTCTTCAGCGACGATGCCTTCATCCACCAGCTCAACCGCGACTATCGTGGGAAGGACAAGCCCACGGACGTGCTCAGCTTTGAGCAAGATCCAGAGTCGGGGCTGCTGGGTGACCTGGTGATCTCCATTCCCACGTCCCAGCGGCAAGCCCATGAGCGTGGACATGCCCTGGCGCAGGAGGTGGAGTGGCTCTTCCTCCACGGAGCGCTGCACCTGTTGGGCTACGACGATGAGACCGACGACCAGGCGGAGGAGATGAACCGGCGAGCCCGGGCTGCATTGGATCTGCTGGCGGCAGCCGCGTCAGAACGGGCGACCACGGATCTTGCGGTCGGGCGTAGCTAGCGCCTGTGTGTGGAGGTGCCGCACCGGTGCTTCGTCCTAAAACCCCCGTCGACTCGTTTCGGTTCGCCCTACATGGGGTGCTGCTGAGCTTCAAGACCCAGCGCCATTTGCGTATCCACTTTACGCTGGCGGTGGTGGCGTTGGTGGGCGGGTTTCTGTGGGGGCTTAATCGCATCGAGCTCCTGATACTGATCGGTGCGATTACGCTGGTGATTCTGGCTGAGCTCTTCAACACCGCACTCGAGGCGGTGGTCGATCTGGTAACTCCCGAATATCACCCGCTGGCCAAAGTGGCGAAAGATGTGGCGGCGGGAGCCGTGCTCGTGGCCGCGGTGAACGCCGCGCTCGTGGGCACCCTGCTCTTCCTTAACGGTCCGCAGATTCAGCTGCGGATCCATGGAACACCAACTCCCGTGGACCCCGTTCAAGCTTTCGCCATTGGGCTGTTGATGCTCCTGATTTTGCTGGTGATCTGGAAGGTACAGGGAGGCAAGGGCCGCTTCTTACAGGGGGGAGTGGTCAGCGGCCATACAGCCATCGCCTTCTTCCTGTGCACCAGCGTCCTCTTTCTAGCCCAGCACGCACTGATCGCGTTTCTCACGATTCTACTCGCGCTCCTGGTGGCGCAGAGCCGGGTAGAGGCGGGCATCCACACCGTTCGAGAAGTAATGCTCGGCGCCCTATTGGGCGTCATGATCCCGGTGGTGCTCTACCGCGTGATCCCCATGCTGCTGTATCTGATTGCGCTGAGGCCCGCGGGAGCGGGGAACTAAACTTATGGATCCTCACGGCTGGCTAGCCATCGGGCTTGCTCTTACCGCGCTGCTGGTGGGCTACATTGCCTTACTGTCTGCCGTGGAGACTGCGGTACTTAGCTCCCGTCGCTCGCGGCTGGCACAGCTCAATCACCGGTCGGTGCCGGCAGCGGAAGCGGTGATCGAAGATCCGGAGCAGTTTCAAGCCAGCGCACACCTGGCGAAATCGCTTTGCGAGTCGCTTGTTTACCCGGTGGCCGCGCTCCTGGGGATGCAGTCGGCGCTCAGCCTGGGATCGCGCACGGAAGTCACTTCGATGGCCGGCATCCTGGCGCGGACATGGCCAGGCGTCGTCATCGCTGCGATCCTTGCCTACTTTGCAGTGACGGTGTTGGCTGAGGCACTCCCCAAGGCGTTGACGAGTCGTAATCCCGAAAAGGTGCTGCTCCGCTGGGTGGGGTTCATCCGGACGTTTACCGTGGCGTTCACGCCCATCTTCTGGGTCACGAGCCGGTTGGCGCGCGCCCTCGCGGCTCGATCCGGTATCGACCCCTCATTTTCCAACCGAGCCGCTCATTCCGAAGAAGAGATCAAGCTTCTGGTGGAAGACAGCGCCGAGGAGGGGGTGCTGGAAGAGGAGGAAAAGGAGATGATCCACTCCATCTTCGAGTTCGCCGACACGATCGCGCGCCAGATCATGGTCCCCCGCATCGACGTTTGCAGCGTCTGCGTGGATGCGCGCTTGAGCGAGGTGGTGGAAGTTGCGATGGGTTCGGGTCACTCCCGGCTACCGGTGCACGATGGAACCGTAGATAAGATCGTGGGCATCATCCACGTTAAGGACTTGCTGCCACACCTCGTGCGAGGAGACGCGGAGCATCCCATTCAGCGTTTGATGCGCCCTCCCTACTTCGTACCGGAGGCGAAAAAAATCGATGAGCTCCTCCAGGAGTTCCGGAGCTACAAGAGCCAGATGGCGATTGTGGTAGACGAGTTTGGCGGCACGAGCGGCCTGGTCACCGTCGAGGACGTACTCGAGGAGATCGTGGGTGAGATCGAAGATGAGTACGACGTCGACACCCATCCCGTAGTCGAGCAGACGGTGGAGGGCGAGGGTACGCTGGTAGATGCCCGGGTGACGATTGAAGACGTTAATGAAGAGCTCGACCTAGCGCTGCCCACCGACGATACGGAGACGCTTGGCGGCTTCGTCTTCAGCCTCTTCGGACGACCTCCGATGGAGGGTGAATGCGTCCGCTACGGAAACATCGAATTCCAGGTAGAAGCCGTCGACGGTGTACGGCTCAACCGGATACGCATCAGTCCAGTGCCTGAAGAGTCCCAATCCGAAGCGGTATAGACTCCTGGCGTCCAGACGCGAGTCGTTCAACCGATGGGACTTGCCCGCGTGCTTTGTACCGCGTGCTTCCGTGCTCCTGAACAGGAACCCAGGCGTCGAGTTGGGCGCACCCCGATGCCGCTGACGTGGCGGTGCTCCAAGCACTATGTCGCCAGGCAGAAGGGCGCTGCCAGCCGCAGACGCAAGGACGGGCTGAACAGAGCGAGCTACAGGGCGCCCAACCCAAACGGCTGTGACGCCTGAATGTTTCGCCCATGTCGGGATCAATGCCCTTCGGGCGTCAACTCGTTTGGATGGCGCGGCAGCAGCTCGCCAGACGCGTCAGGCTGGGGATCCATATCCGCGCATCCCACGGACGAGCCGCACCCGGGACATCTCGCACTTAACGTACCGGCCAGTGGTTCGAAACACAAAAAACCGGCCGCATCAGTCGAAACTGATGCGGCCGGTTTTTTTGCTGCGCTAGATCGCCAAAGGGCGTACTAGAAACCCTTCACCTGGAGGTTGACGATGGTGATTGGATGCTGCGGATCGCTCGACTCGATGTAGAGCGTCTCGTGCTCGACTTCTCGTGCGTCCGCTTTGCAGAGGATACGGATCGTAGCTTTACCTTTGCGTCCGAGTTGGAACGCGCCACCCGAGCTATCCACCTTGAAGGGTCCGGCGGGAAGCGCGTGCACGGTGCCGGTCAGCGTCTCCTTGCCCACGTTCTTGATGACAATGGTCTTGGTAACGGTCGTTCCTACTGGGCAGCGGCCGAAATTCAGCTTCTTGGGGCAGCGGATCTTCCCGCCAGCCTGCACGATCTGATCATCCGTGATCTTTGCGACGAACGCATCGCTGTCACCGCCGCCGAAGGTCGTCTGGAAGGCACCGCTGGTGACCGGGAAGGTGTTCTCGAACGTCGTGCCGACTACGTACGCGTTGCCGTCCGCGTCGACCGCAACGCCATTCCCGTAGTCCTGGTTGTTGCTGCCGAAGTAGCCCGAATACAGAAGCGTCCGGCACGTGGCATCGATTTTGAGCACGAACGTATCGTAGAGGCCGCCGAACCGAGCCTGCATGGCGTGGGTCACCGGGAAATCGACGGAAGTCGTCGCACCCGTGATGACGACGTTGCCGGCTGTGTCTACCGCGATCCCATGACCTTCATCGTTGTCGGCGCCACCGAGGTAGGTGGAGCACATCAACTGGAAGCCGGCCGAGTTGATCTTGGTGAAGAACACGTCGTCCGCACCCTGGGGGCTACCGTGGATCGCGTTGGCGGTGGGAAAATTCGTGGAACGCGTAACCCCCGTAACGTAGGCATTACCTTCCGCGTCCGCCGCGATTGCGAGCGCCGAGTCGCTGCTGTTCCCGCCGAGGTAGGTGCAGTATTGCAGCTGCTTGCCACCTGGGATGAACTTTGCGATGAAGGCATCCGGGTCCGTTCGCCGGACGCTCCGGTTCACCCGCTGGAGGCTGCTGAGGGTAGGGAAGTTCTTCGAACTGGTAGCACCGGCAACATAGACGTAGCCAGCCGGATCAACCGCCACTGCCCAACCCGTGTCTACGCCTGCCCCGAAGTCCGTGCCCCCATTGTAGTTGAGCGCGCCGCCACCCAGATAAGAAGAGAAGTCGAGGCGTCCCAGCACATTCAGCTTGAACACCACCGCGTCCTGGGGTCCTCCGCCGAAGGCCGGCTGGACCGCGTTGACGGTGGGGAAGTGGTCGGAGTTGGTCATTCCGGTAACGTAGGCGTTCCCAGGACCATCCAGAGCGATCCCGTAAGCGATGTCAGTATCGTTGACTTCGCCCGGCTTGATGGCAATGTACCCACCCATATAGGTGGAGTAGAACAACTCGGAGCCGTCCGCGGAGAGCGCGGACACGAACATGTCCCAGGGTCCACCGCCATATACCGGCTGCTCGGGATCGGTTTTCGGGGGGCTGGCGATCGGATAATCGAGCGAGTTCGTCTTCCCAGTGATGTAAGCCCGGCCGCTCGCGCCTACCGCGATGCTGTAGGAGACTTCCTCGCCGCTGCCGCCCAGGTAGGTCGAGTAGATCAGGGCGGACCCATCGTTCGTGAGCTTGGTGACGAACGCGTCGCTCGTGCCGTTCAACTCCACCTGGATGGCGCCGGAAGTCACCGGGAAGTCCGGAGACTCGGTGGCGCCGGTAACGTAGACGCCGCCGTCGGCGTCTACCGCGATGCCGTTCCCTTCGTCGTTCTGGCTGCCGCCGAGGTAGGTGGACCAAACGAGCACCGGGTCAATAACCACGGGCTTGGAATGGTCATACTTCCCAAGCTCAAATCCGACCACGGGATCGAGAGCACCGTTCGCGCTGGCCACGACGTAGCGTCCCGCCACCGGCTTGCGGGCGCCAGCGATTTCTTGATAAACCACCGGCCGATGCTGCCGCAGCTCGCCGTAGGCAGTCGAAACCACCAGGTCGCCCGCGCGATCGACTCGCACCTTATCCGCACCGTCGATGCTCATGCGGATCTGCTTCGGGCTCGCGCCCGCAGCGACGACGAGGTCGTATTCCAGTTGGCGGTTGTTCCCGTAGTACACCGCATCTACACCGGGGTAGACGGCTTTGTAGCGAACCTGCGCATAGTGGGAGACGTGCCGGATCCAGTTGGAGCGGTCCTTACCGCGCAGGTAATTGCTCTCGCTGGGAAGCTTTCGCTCGCCAACTACGTCGGGCGCAGAATTGGCGCCGACCATCTTCATTCGCAGCACGGTCCCTTTGCGCGTCCGGGTCTCCTTGCCCAGGGCATTCCCAGCCTGCGGCCGGCTGTAGCCGTCGCCCGCCTTCAGGCTGAGGACGGTTTCGGCAGGGGTGAGGAAGGCATCGAAGCCACTTCCCCGGGCCATGAAGCGTACGGCCGGGTCGGTCTGACCGCGGTTTACCTCGAAGCTCAAGGGCACGTTCAGGTGGGCCGTCCGGACCCGTTTCGGTACCTTGACCGGAACTCTGGTCATTGGATGGCTCTCGGCGCCTAGCACACTGGTGAAGGCTAGGCCCCCGAGCAGCACGCTTCCAAGGCAGCGCGGGTTCATGCTCAACATCCTCATCACGCAGACACTACTCTCTGCCGAACGTCGAAATCGGCGGTGGCGCGCCGCCGGTGGCGGTGACGGCGCTGCGGGCAGGATCAGTTTACCCACGCTCTTTTAGGGCCCGTGCATCCAAGCGCTGAAAGGGCAGCCGACCATCCCGCTATTAGTTAAAGGGATCGGCACTCGACTCCTGCTTCATATAGCATTTTCGGACAAAGGGCACAATCCGTTGTAGGGCATCCAACCGGTATTTTAGGCAGACCACAAGCTTTGGAGCGGCAGCCTACCCCGGTACGGTCCCGAGGGCTACTCGCTGACGAGTGTATTCCGAAGCGTGCCGATGCGCTCGATCTCAACCTCTACCGTGTCTCCCGGCTTCAGAAACACACCCCGGGCGCTACCCACGCCCCCGGGGGTGCCGGTGGCGATCAGGTCGCCGGGCTCGAGGGTCAACACGCGGCTGATGAATGCGATGATCTCGGGCACGGTGAAGATCATTTCGGCCGTGGACGCGTCCTGCCTGATCTCGCCGTTCACCTGTGTTCGCAGCCGGAGGGTGTGTGGGTCCTCCAACTCATCCTTCGTTACGAGCCACGGCCCGCACGGCGCTCCGGTGTCGAACCACTTGCCTACTAACCAATCGAAGAATTTGTCTCGCTCTCGCTCGGCGCGAGGGGGGTCTTTAGACGCAAGGCCCCGTTCCGACACGTCGTTGAGGATGGTATAGCCGGCCACGTAGCGGTATGCCTGATCCACGGGGATGTGCTTGCCGCGCCGGCCAATTACGATGACCAACTCGCCCTCGTAATCCAACTTGCGCGCGATGCGAGGAAAAACGATCGCCTCCCCGGTGCCGATGAGCGAAGTGCTGCCGGGCTTCAGGAAGAAGTAGGGGTAGGTCTCTTCCTTGGAGTGGGTGGGGCGCCCTCCTTCCCGCACGTGCTCCTGGTAGTTACCGGCAAGAGCCAGCACCTTACGGGCCTGCGGCACGGGCGCCTTGAGCCGTAGGGCACTCAGAGGCCGCACCTGTCCGGCCAGCGATTCTCCGGCTTCGGCGCGGGCCACAGCGGAGAGCACTGTGCTCATGCCCACTTCGCCCGCCTCCAGAAAGGCGAGTGCCGTGGGATACACGTTGGTCAGGTCCAGCACCCGCTCTCCCGAGAGGAGCGCACCGAGGCGAGTCTGTCCGTCGATGGAAAAGGAAAGGATCTTCATCGGAAATTGCGAAGGGAAACGAGGGGCGTGTGTTGCGGCCAGGTTCAGCTTCTCCCTGGCGAACAACCTCTTTACTGGCCATTAGTGGACCGGATACGCGCGATGCCCATCCCTTCGGTTATTATCGGTTTGCGGTATCATCTGCAAGCAAGTTGGCGCTCAACTTTCATCCGGGCGCAGGGCATATTTAGCCTCAGCGATAGTCACAGGGCTACGACGAAAGGGGGAACGTGCGGCCGCGCGCCGCACGTTCCCCCTTTCGTTCAACCCCTTACGGCCTCTTCCGGGACGGCCTGATTACCCGGTTACGCCGCGCCCGGTCCTGATTTGGCAGTGTCGTTAGCCCGCTTTCGCCATCTCCCGACGCCGGATGGACGTGAGGAAGAGCTCGATGAGATACGGGTCCCATTGCGTGCCGGCGCCGGAGCGCAGGTTAGCGCGCGCCTCTTCCACCGTCATCGCGGCCCGGTACGGTCGCGGAGAGAGCATCGCGTCGTACGCGTCCGCGATGGAGAGGATGCGGGCGAGAAGCGGAATCTGCTCGCCGGCCAGGCCGTCCGGATAGCCGCGCCCGTCCCAGCGCTCCTGGTGATGCCGGATGATCGGCAGCACCTGGTCTGCGCAGCGGAGGGGGCCGCAGATCCGTTCACCCGCTTCGGGATGGCGCTTGATTTCCGCGTATTCTTCATCTGAAAGCCGGCCGGGCTTGAGCAGTAACTCTTCCCGCACCGCGATCTTACCGATGTCGTGAAGGATAGCGCCTTTGCGCAGCGTCTCCAGGTCGTCTTGCTCCAATCCGAGCGCCTCGCCGATCATGCAGGCGTGGTCGGCCAGACGGTCGGCGTTGCTCCGAACGTCGGTCACCTTCCGGTCGAGCATCCGCGCCAAGTCGAAGATCACGTTTTCAGTGGTCTCCACCTGCTCGTTCAACCGCTTGACCCGGATGAGGGAGCGGACGCGCGCCAGCAACTCGATCTTGTTGACCGGTCGCGACAGAAAGTCTTCCACGCCGACCTCCAGCCCCCGGATCTTCTCATCCTGGGCTGCGGGATCGACGACCATCACCACCGGAATGCCCCGGGTGGAGGGATGCGCCTTGACACGTTCGCACAACTGGTAGGCGTTTAGCCGCGGAATCCCCGCGTCCAGAATGGCGACCTCCGGATCGGCGCAGCGGATGAGACGGAGTGCCTCTTCTCCATCGAGTGCGATCAGCGCCGTGTAGCCGACCGTTTCCAGATGGTCAGCGATCTGGTGCGCACTGGCCACGGACCGCTCAGCCACCAGAATCCGCACACCTGACACGCGGCCGTAATCCTCAACCGTCATCCTGAGCCTCTCCCTCTGCCGTTCCAGCAGGACGGCGATCCAGACTATCGACCCCGTCCGTGCCCCACTTCCGGGCGCGGTAGGCGCCCCTTCGCGTCAGTCGCATGCCTGTTATTGGCGATCCTGTAGAACTCCTAAAGGGTGAGTGTGAGGGTGTTTCGGAGGCAAGAATGCGAACGTCATTGGGCCAAGCTGCGGGAGGGCCGTGGCCCAGCCAGACGACCCGGCTACAAGTGACGCTTTTCGCGGGCTCGAAGCGGCCGGAGAGGAGACGACCTCGCGCTACGACAACGGAATACGCGGTTAGAGTTTCTTGCTCCCGTGCGCACGGTCGCGCCGGGGAGTGACCAGGACCATAGGAAGTTAGATGCAATACGTCAATCTGGGCCGCGCCGGGATCAAGGTCTCGCGCCTTTGTCTCGGCACGATGATGTTCGGTGGCGCGACGGACGAAGCGGAAAGCATCCGGATCATCCACCGCGCAATGGACTCGGGTGTCAACTTCATCGACACCGCCAACATGTACAACGCCGGGGACTCCGAGGTAGTTACCGGCAAGGCGCTTCGCCACCACCGAGACCAGGTGGTTCTTGCGTCGAAGGCAAAGAACCCGATGGGCACCGGCCCAAACGACCAGGGACTAAGCCGGGTGCACCTGATCCGGGAGTGCGAGAACAGTCTCCGGCGCCTGGGAACGGATTACCTCGACGTCTACTACTTGCATGCACCCGACCTCTCCACGCCGCTGGAGGAGTCATTGCGCACTCTGGATGACCTGATCCGCCAGGGTAAGGTGCGCTACGCAGCCTGCAGCAATTACTACGCCTACCAGGTAGCCCTGATGCTGGGCATCTCCGCGGCTCAGCACCTGGAGCGGATCGCCTGCGTGCAGCCGCTCTACAACCTCGTGAATCGGGAAGTGGAGGTGGAGCTCTTTCCGTTCTGCCAGGAGCAGGGGCTTGGCGTCGTGATCTACAGCCCATTGGCCCGGGGGATCCTCACCGGTAAATATCGACCGGGCCAGCCGATCCCCGAGGGCAGCCGCGCGGCGCGTGGGGACAAACGCATCCAACAAACCGAGCTCCGCGAGGAGAGCTACGCCGTGGCCCAGCAGCTAGCGCCGCTGGCGGAGGCGCGCGGCTGCACCATCTCCCAGTACGCACTTGCCTGGGCGCTCGCCAATCCGGTAGTCACCAGCGCAATCGTGGGGCCGCGGACGATGGAGCACTTCGAAGACAGCCTGCCTGCCCTGGACGTCAAGTTGACCGCGGAAGATGAACGAGCCGTGGACGCCCTGGTTCCGCCGGGCTGGAAAACCGGCCGCGGTTACAACGATCCGAACTACCCGGTGCGCGGCCGGCCCCTGCCGCACTGAACGTGAGGCGCTTGCGGTGCTGATGCAGCGCCAGCGGGAGGAGCAGAGCGACGTGGCAATCCCGCGAAATCGGAGACATCACGAGGCGCGAATTCGGCGTGTTACTCGCGTTGGACGGCCGGTAATCTTGGCGCGAAGTGTTCTGAGTTACCGGTAAGTGTTCCGGATTGCCACCCTTTGCTTCGCTCCATTCGCAATGATTCCGATTTGCCGCACGGCAGTGCAGCAGTTCGCCAGGGGATGGTCCCGCCCGAGGAGCATCCGGCACCCACGCTATATTCGAAGTCGCCCTGGCGGCTCCTGGAGCACGTAAGGACGATCTCTCCTGGCG
>Ga0255338_1002027_pt1 | contig 33224 bp, 19 predicted proteins | sample MeOH1_35cm_T4_19_FD_203715 | JGI IMG/M metagenome (GOLD analysis project Ga0255338, IMG submission 203715) | Sandy soil microbial communities from University of British Columbia, Vancouver, Canada - MeOH1_35cm_T4_195 | ecosystem: Engineered > Artificial ecosystem > Sand microcosm > Unclassified ... | reverse complement strand
TTCCCGGCGTCGACAAGGTCGCCGATTGGCTCGACGCGAACCGGCCTGCGTCATTCAAGCCCGGCATCATTCACGGTGATTACCACCTCGCCAATGTGATGTATCGCTTCGATGGGCCGGAGCTTGCCGCCATCGTCGACTGGGAACTCACGACCATCGGCGATCCGCTGCTCGATCTCGGCTGGCTCATGGCGACATGGCCGGATGGCGAGGGACGAGGCAGCACTGGTTCCGTCGGCGTTCAACCCTGGGATGGCTTCCCGACCGCGCAGGAACTTGTCGCACGTTATGCCGAGGGTTCGTCCCGCGATCTTTCCGCCATCGAATGGTACGCCGTGCTCGCCTGCTATAAGCTCGGCATCATCCTCGAAGGCACCAATGCGCGGGCGGCGGCTGGAAAGGCGCCGAGGGAAACCGGCGACATGCTGCATGCTTCGACGATCGGCCTGTTCCGCAGGGCGCTGGGCTGGATCGGCGGATAGCTGGCCCAAAGCATTCCTTGCCCAGCATCGCGCTGACAAATTGTCTTCGCTAGACGTTGATTGACCCGGCGCATCTCTGACAGACTTTCCTCAACAAGAAATCTGACAGGGAGGGAACCATGCCGCTCAAAACAAAGGCTCAGTACGTCGAAAGTTTGAAGGACGGACGCGAAAACTTCTGGAACGGAGAACGCATCGACGACATCACTACGCATCCGCGCTTCCGCGTTCCGATTGAAGTTGCCGCCGGTGATTACGACTACGCCAATCCCGAGCGCAGCGACATCATCACCTACCGGACGGAAGAGGGCGAGCTTGCCCATCGCGTCTATCAGGTGCCGCGCTCGGCAGAAGATCTGACGAAGCGCATGGAGCTTCTGCGCAACATGTCGATCGTTGGCGGCGTCACAGGCGTTTTCATGGCGCTCCTTCAGATTGTCGATCCGCTGCGAAAGGTGAACCCGCAATTCGCCGACAACATCGAGCGCATGTACCGGTTCGCGCGCGACAACGACTTGCGCGCCGCCGAGGTCATCACCGATGCAAAAGGCGACCGTTCGCGCAAGGCGCATGAGCAGGACGATCCGGACCTCTATCTGCGTATTGTCGAGCGCAACAAGGATGGAATTATCGTTCGCGGCGCAAAGCTCCATATCTCCGCGGCGGCCCTGGTTCACGAACTCGTCGTCATGCCGACCAAGGCGATGGGCGAGGATGAAAAGGATTACGCGGTCGCCTTCTCGATCCCGGTGAATAGCAAGGGCGTAAAGATCATCAATCGCTCTTTCGCTGCGCCGGAACTGAACCCTTTCGATTATCCGGCCTCGGCGCATCATTCCATGCCGGAGGGGTTCATCGTCTTCGACGATGTCTTCGTGCCGCGGGAGCGCGTGTTCCTCGCGGGCGAGTGGCAGCTTTCAGGAGCCTTCGCCGGTGCGCTCGGGCTGTGGGAGAGGACGGGCGGGCTCGTCGATGCGGTGGAGAGTTCGCAGGTCATGGTGGGTCTCGCCCAGCTTGTTTCCGAACAGCAGGGCAAGGGCAAGAAGCCGGAAGCGCAGAACGGTATTGCCGAACTCATCTGCTATGCGGAAATGCTTCGCATGGGACTCGATGATGCTTGCCGGAACTTCGAGCGCACACCTTCGGGCATGGTTCATCCGAACACGCTGGCGATCAACGTCGCCAAATATCACTATGCGAACAACTTTCATTCCATGGTGAAGATCCTCCACGATCTGGCAGGCGGGCTGACGCTGACCCTGCCGGAGGAGGGCGACCTGCGCTCGAACGAGGTCGGGCCCTACTTGCGTAAATATCTCCACACGACGAAAGACACCGATGTCGAAACCCGGATGCGGATATACAACCTCATCCGCGATATCTCGGCGGACAGCTTTGGTGGCTGGAAGCAGGTGGTGGCGCTTCAGGCGGGAGGCGGCCTGCTCGCGCAGCGGGTCATGATGCACCGCTCATACGACATGGACGCGGCCCGTGCCAAAGCGTTGACGCTTGCCGGCGCGACTGCGAGTCCCCGCGGCTGACCGCAAGGATGTCTGTGTCACCCCGGAGCATGGTCCGGGGTGACCTTTCCGGCGAGGCGGGCTCGTTTCGTCCGTCTACGTGACTTATCCCCGTCTTTATTTGATGTGCCAATATGATGACGCTGACAGGCGACCTCCGGCCGTCTGTCACGGCTTTGTACGCGTGCTATGCTTTGATCGTCCCATTCGGTTCTCGTGAAGGCCAAATCCATGCATGTCCTCGCCCGATCCCCTTTGGCGGTCCTTTTTATTCTGGCTCTTTCGGCCGGTGTCTTCATACCCGGCCCGGGAGCAAAGGCGTCCGACGGTACGTTGGCGGTGGCCCGCATCACACCCTCGGGCGAGGACGTTCCGGCCGAGCGCCAGATGGTGATCGAGTTCGACCGGGCGGTCGTTCCGTTGGGACACATGGAGCGAACAGCGGCGGAGATCCCGGTCGAGATTTCGCCGAAGCTCAACTGCGAATGGCGCTGGCTCAGCGAAAGCGCGCTTGCCTGCCAGTTGAAGGAGGCCGACGCGCTGAAGGCATCGACGCGCTATTCGGTGACGGTCAATCCGGGATTGAAGGCTGCGGACGGAACGACGCTCGCCGCTCCCTTCCACCACGAATTCATTACCTCGCGCATTGCGCTCGACCGGGCGGAGTTTTCGGATTGGGCGGGGCCCGCGGAGCCCGCTTTGCTCGTTACCTTCAATCAGCCTGTGCGCCGGGACTCCGTCGCCAACCGCCTGGCCTTCGTCTGGAAGGGTGATCATGCGGGCGAGGCTGGCGTTCATGCGGCGGCGGGGCCGGACTGGAGCAAGGCGCCGGATGACGCGCTGGTCAAGGTCGAACGCGAGCCGGGACTGCGTGGCTTTTTCCGCCGCTTGCTGGCCTATTTTCCCTGGTTCCGCCCGGAGACCGCTCCGGGAACGGAGGAGTGGGCGCGGCGGACCTGGCTTGTCACGGCGAAGAGGCCGCTGCCGCTCGACACCGAGGCCGAACTGGTCATGCATCCGGGATTGATTTCGGCGATGGGGCCGGAACGTAGCGCCATCGACCAATCGGTGCAGAAGTTCGCAACCTTCGGCGATTTTCGCTTTACCGGCCTGCGCTGCACGGCGAATGACGGCAAGGAAATCACCATCAGACCGGGCGACACGGGAAAGCCCATGGCCGATTGCGGGCCATGGAATGTCGTGCGCCTCATGTTCAGCGCGCCGGTGAAGCTCAAGGAAATCCGCGACCACGTCGCGCTCTCGCCGGAACTCGGCAAGGCGGGGCCGGAGGATGATCCTTGGTCCAATGTCGAGCCCGAACAGACGGAGGGCTATTACAGCTGGAAGGGGCGGCAGAAGGGCGACGAATATACGGCGCGCTTCCCGATCTATCTCCGGTCCGACCGCGACTATGAGGCGACCCTGAAAAAGGGCGACAAGGTGCAGATCGTCGATCTCTTCGGGCGGAAGCTGGACGGCGATATCGATATTCGCTGGCACATGGACAACCGGCCGCCGAATTTCGAGCTGCCGAACAATATTGCGGTGCTGGAAAAGAACGTCGACAGCGAAGTGCCGCTCTTCGTCAACAATCTGACGAGCCGGGATTTCACCTTTTCGCGGATGACGGCGCACGGCGTTGAGAACGGGCTTTCCTCGCATGAGGCGCTCGAACCGATCCGCAACATTCAATATGCGGTGCCTTTCGGCGTGCGCGGCATGCTCGACGGAAAGTCCGGTGCGCTGCTGGGGCAGATGACGACGGCGCCGGAATTGCCGAACAGAAAGCCGGGGCTTCTCTTCGCCCAGGTCACGCCCTTCGGGCTGCATGCCAAGGTCGCGCATTACAATACGCTTGTCTGGGTGTCTGACCTTGCGACCGCCGAGCCGGTGCCGGGGGTCAGGGTCGAGCGTTATCGCGATCCGGTGCTCAGCGCGGCCGTCTGCAACAACACGGTGCCCGAACGCTGGATGGAGCCGGATTTCATCGAGGCCTCCGTCATCAGCGACGAGAACGGTCTCGCCATTCTCCCCGGCATAGCGCCGCAAGCCGGCGTTTATGAGTCCGATTGCGACAAGGCGCTGACGATCCGTGCGGTGAAGGGCGACGACCTCGCGCTGTTGCCCATTACATATCAGTTCGAGGCGGATACGTTCCGTGCGTCGGGCGAGCAGATTTGGCCGCAGGCGCAGAGCGAGCAGGAGCACATGCGCGTCTGGGGCACGACGGCGCAGGGCGTTTATCGCGCGGGCGACACGATCCAGTACAAGGTCTATGTGCGTGGCCAGTCGAATGAAGGCCTCACCTCCGCGCCGCCGTCCGAATATCGCCTGCAACTCGTCGATCCCACGGGAAAGCTCGTTGCAGACATCAAGAAAGTGGCGCTCAACGAGTTCGGCGCGACGGACGGCTCGATCACGGTCCCGAAGACGGGCGCGGTCGGCTGGTACAAGATCCGGCTCTTGCAGAAGCTGCGCGGCGACGCGGGCGAACCGCAAAGCGCCGAACAAGGCGAGCGCGCGGATGCCGAGGGCGCGCTGTCGAGCGGCTGGTTTGCCTGGATACCCACGCAGGTGCTTGTCAGCGATTTCACGCCTGCACCGTTCCGCGTTACCGCGAACGTCAACGGCAAGGTCTTTGGACCGTCGAAAGCCGTCGAGGTGGAGGGAAAGGCGGAGCTTCATTCGGGCGGACCATATACCAATGCCAAGGCGCGCATCACGGCCAGTTTCACGCCGCGGCCCATGTCGTCCGATCATCCCGTGGCGGCAGGGTTCGATTTCTCGCGCAGCGATCTCGAGCATGAAAGCTACGAAAAGATGCTGGCGCAGATGGAGCAACCGCTCGACGCGCAAGGCATTGCCAAGGTCAATGTCGCCATTCCCGACCAGGGTAACGACACATACGGCGATCTGAACTTCGAGGTCGCGGTGATGGACGATCGTGGCAAGAACGTCGCGAACTCGGTCGCGGCGATTTTTGCGGCGACGGACCGCTTTGTCGGACTGAAGGCGAAGGAGTGGATCTATCAGACTGGAAAACCGGCTGGTTACAGCTACATCGTCGTGGATCCGGCGGGCGTTCCGGTTAAAGACGCGAAGGTCGAACTCAAGATCGAACTGAAAAAGGTGACGGCGGCGCGGGTGAAATCCGCCGGCAATGCCTATCAGACGGTTTACAACACGAGCTGGGACAAGGTCGCAAACTGCGAGGGGATGCCGGAAGCCGCGCCCGCCGATTGCAGCTTCGTGCCGAAGGATGCAGGCGAGTATCGCATCACGGCGACGGTGAAGGGCACCGGCGGCAAGGCGCATATTGCGACCAGCGATTTCTGGGTGACGGGGCGCGATGTCGTGCTCTGGGACAGCGAACCCGATACGGCGCTTCAGATCTTCCCCGAAAAAGCGAGCTACAAGGTCGGAGATACGGCGCGCTATCTCGTCAAGAACCCCTATCCGAACGCGAAGGCGCTCATCACGATCGAGCGCTACGGCGTGCTCGATCATTTCGTTCAGACGTTCACGACATCGACGCCGATCGTCGAATTTCCTGTGAAGGCGAATTACGCGCCGGGATTCTTCGTCTCGGTTGTGCTGGTGAGCCCGCGCGTCGACAAGCCGCTGGAAGCGAACCAGGTCGATCTCGGCAAGCCTGCTTTCCGCATGGGCTATATCTCCGTGCCTGTGACTGATCCCTATAATGAGCTTGCCATCACGGCGAAGGCAGAGCGCGGCGAGTATCGGCCCGGCGAGACGGTGAAGGTCACGCTTCATGCAGCGCCGCGCCATGAGGGTAAGAAAGAGCCCATCGAATTGGCGGTCGCCGTGCTCGATCAGGCGGTCTTCGATCTCATCACGGGCGGCAAGGCCTACTTCGATCCCTATAAGGGCTTCTATCGCCTCGATGGGCTCGACGTGCACAATTACAATCTGCTGCTGAAACTCGTCGGGCGGCAGAAGTTCGAGAAGAAGGGCGCCAATCCCGGCGGCGACGGCGGGGCCGATTTCAAGTTCCGCGACGATTCAAAATATGTCGCCTACTGGAATCCGAGCCTGCGGACGGATACGGGCGGCGGGGCGAGTTTCGAGTTCGCCGCGCCGGACAATCTGACCGGATGGCGCATTCTCGCCATCGGTACGACGCCGACCGACAAAGCCGGGCTCGGCGAGGGCGATTTCAAGGTCAATCGCGCGACGGAGATCAGGCCCGTCATGCCGAACCAGGTGATGGAGGGCGACAGCTTCAACGCCGGTTTCAGCGTGATGAACCGGACGGACAAGAAGCGCCGCATCAAGGTCGATATCGAGGCGGCGGGAATGCTCGACGCGAAGGCTGTCACAACGCTCACGAAAGAAGTCGATCTCGATCCCTATCAGAGAACGACGGTCTTCATGCCGCTGGCCGCAGGCCGGGTCGCCGCGGCGGCGGGCGTCAATCAGGGTGAGATCGCGTTCAAGGTCGTGGCGGGCGACGCCGTGGACAAGGACGGCTATCTCGCGAAGCTGCCGGTCAACAAGCGTGTCGATCTCGTCACCGCTGCGATCTACGGTACGACGGACGGGGCGGAGGTTTCGACGCCGGTCGTTTTCCCGAAGGAGATGAGACCGGATGCGGGCGCGCTGGACGTGGTGCTGAGCCCGACCGTGGTGACCGATGTGGCGGGTGCATTTCGCTTCATTGCCGACTATCCGTTCCTGTGTTGGGAGCAGCGGATTACCAAGGGCGTGATGGCGGCGAATTTCTCGACGCTCGGGAAATATCTTCCCGCCGACCTAACATGGAAGGGCGCGGCGGATACACTGACGGCGATGCTTTCGAGCGCGGCGGACTTCCAGGCGCCGAATGGCGGCATGGCCTATTGGGTCGCTTCGAACGACCGCGCAGATCCATATCTCTCGGCCTATACGGCGCTCGCCTTCGGATGGTTGCGTGAGCGGGGCGTCGAAGTGGCGGCGCCCGTGGAGGAAAAGCTTCTCGCCTATCTGAAGGAGCTGTTGAGGAAGGACGTCGCGCCCGACTATTACACGGCCGACATGACGGCATCGGTGCGGGCGACTGCGCTGGCGGCGCTGGCGCAACGCGGGCAGGTGACCTTGCGCGATATCGAGCGGCTTCGACCTCGTTACAAAACCATGGGCCTTTTTGGCGATGCGATGCTGATGCAGGCGGCGCTTTCGTTGCAAGACGCGAGCAGCGAGAAGCTTGCCGACGAGTTGGCCGACATCATGATGGCTCATTCGAACCAGACCTCGGGCAAGTTTCTGTTCAGCGAGGAGCGGGGCGAAGGCTACGACCGCATGCTGGCAACGCCACTTCGCGACAATTGCGCGATCCTTTCGAGCCTCGTCGCTTATGGGCGAAGCCCGGCACGGAAGGCCCGTATGGAGCAGGTCACGTTCAAGCTCGTCCGCGCGATTTCGCAGAGCCAGCGCAAGGCAGGCTATTGGGGCAATACGCAGGAGAACATGTTCTGCGCCAATGCGCTTGCCGATTATGCGGCGGCCTACGAGAGCGCCGCGCCCGATCTTCATGTGACGGCAAAGCTGGGCGCGGAAGCGCTCGGCTCGGCGGAACTCAAGGGTGTGCAGGCAAAGCCGGTGACGCTAACGCGGCCTATCTCGGCGGGCGATCCGGGCACGAGCGCCAATGTCGAGATCGCGCGCGAGGGTACCGGCCGTCTTTACTACACGACGCGGCTCTCCTATGCGCCGACGGATATCAGCGCCGCGCCGGTCAATAGCGGCATCGAGGTTCGGCGCGAATATAGTGTCGAGCGGAATGGCAAGTGGGTGTTGCTTGGCGACAAGGCGGAGGTGACGCGGGGCGAGATCGTGCGTGTCGATCTCTATGTTTCCCTCCCGGCGGCACGGGCCTTCGTCATCGTCAACGATCCGGTGCCGGGCGGCCTTGAGCCGGTCAATCGCGATCTTGCAACGGCCTCCGCCGTCGATGCGGGCAAGGCCGATTATGTGGCACCGGAAGGAAGCTGGTGGAGCCACGCCAGAGACTGGATCGAATATGAGGCGGGGTTCTGGAGCTTCTATCACCGGGAACTGCGTTTCGACAGCGCGCGCTTCTATTCGGACTATCTCGATGCAGGCAATTATCACCTGACCTATATGGCGCAGGCGATTGCCACCGGCGAGTTTCAGCGGCGCGCGACGAAGGCCGAGGAGATGTATGACCCGGACGTCTTCGGGCTGGGAACGCCGGGAAGCCTGACGGTGAAAGAGAAGCGATAAATGAACTGGCTGCGCTGGAGCTGGTCCCGTCTCGACCGGACGCCGATGCGTCCGAACGAATGGGGCTGGACGCGCTGGACGGCGGCGGGTGCGGGTGTTTTTACGCTCTGGCTTGGCATTGCGACATGGGCGGGTCTTGCGGAGGAGACGAAGCTCGACCTCAGGCCGAGGGCCGCGAGCCACATTCTGCTCGACCGGCAAGGGCATCCGCTCGCTGAAGAGGCGGGCGAGTGGAACATCCAGAACCAAGTGCCGCTCTATCGCGTGCCGCAACGGCTGAAAGATGCCGTTCTGCTCGCCGAGGATCGGCGCTTTTTCGCGCATCGCGGCGTCGACTGGATCGCGCGGGCGCATGGGCTTTGGCAGAGCGTAATGGCGCGACGCAATGTGCGCGGCGCGAGCACGATCACCGAGCAGGTGGTGCGCATGCTCAATCCGCGCCCGCGTTCGCTCTGGTCGAAATGGCTCGAAGGCTTCGACGCGCGACGTCTGGAGACGCGATACACCAAGGCCGACATTCTCGAATTCTATCTCAACCAGGTCCCCTACGCGTCGAACCGGCGGGGCGTGGCGGAGGCAGCGCGGTTCTATTTCGACCGAGATATCGACACGCTGGATACGCGCGAGATGCTTGCGCTGGCGATCCTGCCGCGCGCGCCTTCGGGCCTCAATCCCTATCGCGGCGGCGTGAAAGTGCTGGACCGGCGCAGCACAAGGCTTGCGACTGCGATGCGGCATGCGGGCATGTTGCCAGCGGCGGAGTGGCAAAGCGTCATCGAGACGCCGCTCGATCTGCAGCCGCCGCCGAGGCGCGCGGCCATCGGCCATTTTCGCAATTATGTCGAGCGCCAGATCGCGGATGCGAGGAACGGCAATATGCCGCTCAGAGTCGCGACGACGCTCGACAGCGGCCTTGTCGATTTCGCGCAGGACCTTCTCGACGAGCGGCTGGCGAACCTTGCGCCGAGACAGGTTCACAATGGCGCGCTTCTGGTGGTTGACCGGCGGAGCGGCGAGATCCGCGCCTGGGTGGTGGCGGGCGCCGATGACAGTGCGGGCACGCCGGGCCGTTTTCTCGATGCGGTGCTGATCCCACGCCAGCCGGGCTCGGCGTTGAAGCCATTTCTTTATGCCGCGGCATTCGACGCCGGCTGGTCGCCTGCAGAGCGCATCGAGGATGCGCCCTATTCGGAAGCCGTGGGGACGGGGCTTCACCGCTTCAACAATTACAGCAGGCAGTTTTACGGCGAGGTGAGCGCGCGGCAGGCGCTCGGCAATTCGCTGAATATTCCGGCGATCCACGCGGTCAATTTTGTCGGGCCGGATCGCTATCTGGATCTGCTGCACCAACTCGGGTTCGAGAGTCTGACAAAGAGCGCGGGTTTCTATGGCGACGGGCTGGCGCTGGGGAATGGCGAGGTGTCGCTGCTCGAACTGGTGCGCGGGTTCACGGCGCTGGCCAATGGTGGCACGGTCATGCCGCTTCGCGCCGTGGTCGACGGAAAGGTGCGCGCAGTTCCGGGGACGCGGGTGTTCAGCCGCGACGCGGCGCTACTTGTCGGCAATGTGCTTTCGGACCCCTGGGCGCGGGTGATGGAGTTCGGGCGTTATTCGACGCTCAGCCTGCCGGTGCAGACGGCGGTGAAGACCGGCACGTCGTCCGACTACAGGGATGCGTGGTCGGTCGGTTTCGATAGCCGCTATGTGGTCGGCATATGGATGGGCAATCTCGACCGGACGCCGACGGACGGGATCACCGGCTCGACCGGCCCTGCGCTCGTGCTGCGCGGCGTCTTCGCCTATCTCAACCGCGACCAGAACACGAAGAGGCTGCCGCTGCCCGACGATCTGGAGCTGACCGATAGTTGCGCGTTCAGACAAAACGGTTGCGAGCAGATCTACGACTACAGGACGGCTGCGACCACGCGCGCAACCGCCGCGACGCAGGCGGTGGGCCCATCGATCCTGTCGCCGACGCCGAACTTGCGCCTTGCCTATGATCCGCGCCTGCCTGCGGACAGGCAGATGTTTCGCTTCGCTCTGGGCGATGTCGGGCCGGAGGCCCATGTGACATGGATGCTCAATGGCGCGCCCGTGGCGGAAACGCGGGGGGCGGAGTTCATGTGGCCGGTCGCACGGGGTGTCTATGCGGTCGAAGCGCGCGTGGAGGACGAGGACGGCGCGCGCGTACTCGGGCCTGTCGCATTCTCGGTGCGCTAAAGCCACGCATCGCGGAAAATTTTGGCCGCCACCTTGACGGCAAGGGGGTGACGCCCATATTTGCTGCCCAGGCAGTCATTGCTGAGGCAGAGATATGGGAAAGCCCTATTACTACGCAGAGAATTACAGGGCCAAGACGGCGATTTCCTATCTGGTGCGCCGGGCGCACAATCTCATCATGCCGAGGGTGGAAACGCTCTTCGCCGAGAACGATCTGACCTTCACGCAATGGGCGGTGCTCATGTATCTGCGGGACGGGATGGGCGAGAGCTGCGCGGATATCGCGCGTGACATGCACCACGACAGCGGCGCTCTGACCCGCATTCTCGATCAGCTTGAGGAACGCGGCCTCGTGGAGCGTCAGCGCAGTGGCGTGGACCGCCGCGTGGTGAAGCTGTCGCTCACGAAGGACGGGATGACGATGGTCGAATCCCTTATTCCGCTCGTGGCTGGCTATCTCAACGATCTTATGGGCGATTTCAACAAGACGGAGGCGGATCAGTTGATCTCGCTGATGACGCGGCTCGTCGCGCGGGCCGAACAGGTGAACGAGGCGAAGTCATGAGAAGCGCAATCGCATTCGCCGCGCTGACCAGCCTTCTGCTCGGCGGCTGCGTGCTGCCGCCTTCGGTGGAGCCGCAGGAGAAGGAGCTGTCGAGCGACGCATTGGGACTCGGCAGCGTGAACGCGCCGCGTGCTTCCACCGCGTGGTGGAAGGCTTTTGGCGATCCGCAGCTCGACGATCTCGTAGCTCGTGGCCTTACGCAGAATCCGACGCTTGCGCAGGCGCTCGCCCGGATGCGCGCGGCGCAGGCGCAGGTGAGTGTGGCGCAATCGCAGACGCTGCCGCAGGTGACCGTTGATGGCGAGGAACAACGCCAGCGCTTCAGCGGCACTTATGTCTATCCGCCGCCCTACGCGGGAAACTGGAACTGGATAGGCAGTCTCAACGCCAATCTTTCATGGAACCTCGACTTCTGGGGCAAGCAGGCGGCGCTGGTCGCGCAGGCGGGCTCGGAAGAAGAGGGGGCGCGGCTCGACGCGGAAGGTGCGCGGCTCGCCATTTCCGGTGCGCTGGTGCAAGCCTATGTCGCGCTTGACCGCGCCTATGCGCTGGCGGACATCGCGGCGGAGACGGAAAGCCAGCGCCAGCACATTCTCGACCTTTCACGCCAGCGCGTGGCCTCGGGCCTCGACACCAAGGCCGAGGTGAAGCAATCCGAGGCGTTGCTCGCGGCGGCGCGCGTGGCGCGGGAGCAGGCGACGAGCGGGCGCGATCTGGCGCTCCATCAGGTGGCGGCGCTGGCGGGCGAGGGCGCGAACGCTTATGCCGCGATCAAGCGGCCTGCGCTTCGCCTCAACGGCGCGTTGCCGCTGCCGGACGTCTTGCCAGCCGATCTTCTGGCCAGGCGGCCCGATGTGCTGGCCGCGCGGATGCGGGTGGAAGCGGCGCTTTCGGGACGGAAGGCGGCGAAGGCATCCTTCTATCCCGACATCAATCTGATGGCGTTTGCAGGCTGGGCGGCGATTGGCCTCGACAGCATGCTCCAGTCACCGTCGCAGAATTACGGAGTCGGGCCCGCCATCCATCTGCCTATCTTCGACGGCGACCGGCTCAAGTCGCAATATGTCGGCGCGACGGCAGAGGTCGATGCGGCTATTGCCGGGTATAACGGCGCGGTCGTCGAGGCGGTGCACAATGTCGCCGACCGCCTGACGGAGACCGGATCGCTTGCGCGGCAGGTTGAACAACAGCGGCAATCGCTCGATGCGGCCAAGGAGGCCTATCGTCTGGCGGAGCGACGCTATGCTGCGGGGCTCAGCACCTATCTCTCGGTTTTGAGTGCGGAGACGCTGTTGCTCGATGCGCGGCAGCAGCAGGCCAATATAGCGGCAGCGCAAGCGACGAACAGGGTGCAGCTTCTTCTCGCCGTCGGCGGCGATTTTACGCCGCCTGCGCCGAAACTCGCGCGAAGCGATACCAATCAGAACTCTCAATAATCAGCCCATCCGGTGGTCAGCATGAGTTACGATTCAAACATTCTTGGCAGAGGCACGCCGCGGCAGCGCGGGCTCGCCATATTGGGTGTCGTCGTCATTGGCGGGCTTCTCGTCTGGACGGGCTATTGGCTCATCTTCGGCGGAAACTATCAGTCGACGGATGACGCTTATGTCGCGGGCGACGTGGTGCAGATCACGGCGGAGCAGGCAGGCACGGTGCAGCTTCTGAACGCCGACGACACGCAGTCCGTGAAGCGCGGGCAGACGCTCGTGACGCTCGATCCGTCGAGTGTCGATATCGCGCTGCAGGCGGCCGAGGCCGACCTTGCGCGGACGGTGCGGCAGGTGCGGGCGCAGTTTGCCAAGGCGGATGCCTTGCGGGCCGATATTTCGCAGCGCCAGGTTGCGGTGCGCCAGGCGGAAAGCGACCTGAAGCGGCGGAGCGCGCTTGCCGGAGACGGCGCCGTTTCAGGCGAAGAGCTTGCCCATGCCCGCGATGCCGTAACGGCGCAGGAAGCGGTGCTCTCCTCCGCGAAGGAACAGCTCAACGCCACGCTTGCCGCCATCGACGGCACGTCGGTTTCCACCAACCCGGATGTCCTGGCGGCAGCCGCCAAGGTGCGTGACGCGGCGTTGGGCGTCCGGAGGACGCATATCGTTTCGCCGGTGAATGGTCTTGTCGCGCGGCGGACCGTGCAGCTCGGCCAGCATGTGGCGGCAGGCGCGCCGCTCATGGCCGTTGTGCCGCTCGAAGATGTCTGGGTCGATGCGAATTTCAAGGAAGGTCAGCTTGCGAGTTTGCGCATTGGACAACCGGTAACGCTGGAAGCTGACATTTATGGCGGCGATGTGACCTATCATGGGCGCGTTGTCGGTGTATCGGCGGGCAGCGGCAGCGCCTTCGCGCTTCTGCCGCCGCAGAACGCATCCGGCAACTGGATCAAGATCGTGCAGCGTCTACCCGCTCGCATCGCGCTCGATCCGGCGGAAGTGAAGGCGCATCCTCTGCGGATCGGCCTTTCCATGTCGGTGAAGGTCGATGTTCGCGATACCTCCGGGCCACTCGTCGCGAGCGAAGTGCGCTCCGTGCCGCTTCCTGCGCGTCCGCGCGACGATGGCGACGCGAACATAGAACAGACCATTGAACGCATCGTGGCCGAGAATGGCGGCAGCGGCACCGTTTCCGCGGCGGCGCGGCAGCCATGAGCGGGGCGCCGGAAAGAGCACCGGCGCCGCTCGAGGGCGGCTCACTTGCGCTGATATCGCTCGCGCTGGCGCTCGGCACCTTCATGCAGGTGCTCGACACGACGATCGCCAATGTCTCCATCCCGACCATCGCGGGCGACCTGGGCGTCAGCGCAAACCAGGGAACCTGGGTCATTACCTCGTTCGCGGTGTCGAACGGCATTGCCGTTCCGCTCACCGGCTGGGTGATGCGCCGCTATGGGGCGGTGCGGACCTTCGTGGTCTCCGTTCTGCTCTTCACGCTCGCATCGTTCCTGTGCGGAATGGCGTGGAGCCTTCCGACGCTCATCTTCTTTCGTATCCTTCAGGGCGCTGCGTCCGGGCCGATGATCCCCGGCTCGCAGGCGCTTCTGATTGCAATCTTTCCGCCCGCCAGGCGCGGAACGGCGCTTGCTATCTGGTCGATGACGACGCTCGTGGCGCCGATCTGCGGGCCGATCCTCGGCGGCTATATCTCGGACAATTTCCACTGGGCCTGGATATTTCTCATCAACGTGCCTGTGGGGCTTCTCTGCGCGGCGGTTTGCTGGCGGGGCCTCAAGTCGCGGGAAACGCAGACGCAGAAAATACCGATCGACTCCATCGGCCTTGCGCTGCTCGTCGTCTGGGTCGGCGCTTTGCAGATCATGCTCGACGCGGGCAAGGACGCGGACTGGTTTGCCTCGACGGAAATCGTCGTTCTTGCGCTGGTTTCGGCCATCGGCTGCATCGCATGGGTGATATGGGAGATAACCGAGAAGCATCCGATCGTCGATCTGTCGCTCTTCACCAATCGAAATTTCACGATCGGGGTGTTTGCCTCGTCGCTGGCCTATGCGATTTTCTTCGGCAATGTCGTCATTCTGCCGCTGTGGTTGCAACAGCATCTCGGCTATACGGCGACGTGGGCCGGGTTGGTCGCCGCGCCAAGCGGGGTCGTTGCGGTTATTCTTTCGCCACTTGCGGCGCGTATCATGTCGCGCCTCGACGCTCGATGGACAGCGAGCTTTTCATTTCTTGCGTTCGCGGTCTCCTACTTCATGAGATCCGGACTGACTGCCGACGCGACCTTCCTCGACTTCGTCATGCCGCTTTTGGTGCAGGGTGTTGCGATGAGCTTCTTCTTCGTGGCGTTGCTCACGATTGCGCTCAACGGTGTTGATCCGCAGCGTATTCCGCTCGCCTCGGGCCTCAACAACTTCATTCGTATCACGGCGGGTAGCTTTTCAGCTTCACTGACGACGACGCTATGGGACAGGCGCGAAGCTCTGCACCAGAGCAGACTCGCGGAAGCGTCGAGCATTTACGATCCGACCATGCAGAATGCGCTGGCGTCGCTTCACGCGCTCGGCGTGCCGGACGCGCAGGCGCTGGCCATGCTCGCGCGTAACATGCAGGGTCAAGCCTATCTGCTTGCCTCGCTGGATTATTTCTGGTTGTCGGGTTGGCTCGTGTTGCTGCTTATAGGCACGGTCTGGTTTGCTCATCGGTCGCTATCCGGTGGGCACGCGGCAGGTGGTGGCGACTAGGATCGAAGCGCGCCACGCAAGAGGATGGCGTAGAGACGATCCGACAGGCTTTGCGGGTTTTCGAGAGCCATGCGCGCAAGGCATCCCCGGTCGGCCACGCTGGCGGGCGTCGAAAGTCCACGAAGCAGTAGCGCCCCAAGCTTCATGGGCGATGGCGACGCGGCTTGCATGAGTTGCAGGGCCGGGAGGAGACGCAGCTCCGTCTCCGTGAAATCCGTGCCGAAGGGGAAGGGGTTGAGCAGACCCTCGGTGCGCAGGGCCGAGAGCGCTGCCTCTACGCGCTGGGGCGTGTTGTTGCGGAAGGCGGCGGGGATTTCGTAGGCCGCTTCGATCTTGCCATTTTTCTTCGCCGTCGCGAGGAGCGCTGCCTGGAATCGCGAATCCGTAATGGCGAGCATGGCGGCGATGCAGTCGCGGTCGGTCTTTCCGCGCAGATCGGCGATGCCATATTCGGTGACGACGATATCGCGCAGATGGCGCGGAATGGTCGCATGACCATAAGACCAATGGATGTTGGAAAGCGTTTTGCCGCCGTTCTGGCGCGTCGCGCGGAGCGTGATGATGGAGCGGGCGTCTTCGAGCGCGAAGGCCTGCGCGACGAAATTATACTGACCGCCGACGCCGCTGACGACGCGGCCGTCTTCCAGCGCGTCGGAGACAACGGCGCCGAGCAGGGTCACCATCATGGCGCTGTTGACGAAGCGGGCGCCGACACGCGCCTTCCGTTTCGCTTCCTCGTCGCCATAGAGCTCGTTGACATAGGAGATGGGCTTCATGCGTATCTTCGCGCGTTCCGCATCGGGCATTTCGCGAAGGCGCCTGTAGAAGCTGCGGGGCCCAAGGAAGAAGCCGCCATGCAGCGAGACGCCGTCCACCTCGCGCTTGATGATGCCGGTGTCCATCAGTTCGAGAAACGTATCGACCAGCATTTCGCTTGAGCCGAAGAGGCCTTTGTCGAAGGGCGCGAGGTGCGATTGATCTTCGGGAATACCGTCGAGCGCCAGCTTTTTCGTGGTAGCGCGAAAGGTCTCGTTGTCGTCGTCGCGGAGAATGAGGCCGCGGGCAATGGCGTCGCCCATCGACCCGATGCCGATCTGCAACGTGCCGCCATCCGGAACCAAGCGCGCGACATGAAGGCCGACTGCGTAGTCCTGAATACTGACGGGCTCCTTGGGCGGCGCGAAAAGCGGGAAATCCGTCTCGGGGCTTTCGAGCATATGGGTGAAGGCAGAGGCAGGAAGCTCCGCGTCGTGGCCGATATAGGGAAGCTCGCTGTTCACCTCGCCGACGAGGATGAAGTCCGCCTTGCCGGCGGCGCGGGAGGCAAGCATGTCGAGGGTGAGGTCGGTGTTGCTGCTTATGCTGTAGCGCGTACCGTCTGGATGTTTCGCGACGAGCTGGGCGATGACATTCGGATGGCGGTCGAGAATGTAGCGCTGCGCGTGGGTGTAATTGGTCGAGATGTAATTCTGCTGGGCCTGCGGCACGCTAAGCCAGCGCCCGGCAAGGAAGAAGAATTCATTCACTTCAATATTGGACGGGAGCGTTCCGGCGCGGAGCGCCTTCGCATAGGCAAGCTCCGGGTAGCCGCCGAAGAGCCGCTCGACGATGGGGGTCATGAAGCGCCCTTCGAGCCCCTTCGCGGGGTGCGGCTTTTCCAGCGTGAGCGCCGTGATGATCTGAAGCGTGATCGAAGGGTCGGCGGACGCCCGGGCGAAGAGGGCATTGGCGATATGGTTCGCCTTGCCGAGGCCGAGGGGCAGCGCGAGGACGATCTTTTTCCCGACCTTCGCGATGATCGCATCCGCGATCGCGTTCGGCGTGGAGAAGGGCGCGCCGCTCATGCGCGGTCCGCCCGGTGCATTTCTCTGTCGCTCATTCCGCTCGAATCCGGTCTTCGGCCTGCTCCGCGTCACATCATGGTGTGTCAGGCTCGACTATGCCAGCATTGAGCGAAGTCATAGACCAGGCGAGACGAATCTCGTCGAATTGCCATATTTCCCGTCTTCCATCCGGCGGCGAATAAGTGATCCAAGAGGGAATGTCATGACCGCAACTTTGACCGTTCACGGTGCCGCCCGCACCGTCACGGGCTCCTGCTACCTGATTGAGACCGATGAGCACAAATTCCTGGTCGATTGCGGCATGTTTCAGGGCGCGAAGACGCTGAAGGAGCTCAACTACGAGCCGTTCCCCTTCGATCCGCGGGAGATCGACTTCGTACTGCTGACCCATGCGCATATCGACCATTCGGGCATGCTGCCGAAACTCTCGAAGCATGGTTTCAAGGGGCCGATCTATTCCACGCATACTACGATGGACCTTGCGGGCTGCATGCTGCCGGACTCGGCGCATATTCAGGAAATCGAAGTCGAGGATCTGAACCGTCGCAACGCGCGGCGCGGCCGCGACAGGGTGACGCCGACCTACACGGTGGAAGATGCCGAGGAATGCCTGAAGCTTTTCAAGCCGGTCAAATATGACGTGTGGGTGAAGCCTGCGCCGGGCGTGAGGGCGCGCTTCTGGAACGCGGGGCATATTCTCGGTTCGGCCTCTATCGAAATCGAGATCGATACCGACGTGCCCACGGCGCGCGTCTTGCGCATGCTTTTCTCCGGCGATATCGGGCCCGACGCGCAGACCTTCCACCCGGCGCCGGTCTCGCCGGAAAATCTCGATTATCTCATCTGTGAATCGACCTATGGCAGCAGGACGCGGCCCAAGCTCAATCACGACCAGCGGTTGGACGTTCTGGAGCGTGAGGTGCTGGACGCCTTCAAGGATGGAGGCGCGCTGCTCATCCCGGCTTTCGCGGTCGAACGCACGCAGGAGCTGCTTGCCGACATCATCGAACTCGTCGACACCGGGCGCATCGCCCGCGTGCCGATCTTTCTCGACTCGCCGCTGGCCATCAAGGCGACGGAGGTGTTCCTCGAACATGCCGACGAGCTGGAGAGCGGCGCCGAATTCCGTAAAGCCATGGCGACGCCGCTGTTGCAGACGACGGAGACGGCCGCGGAAAGCATGCGTATCGAGCAGGTTGAGGGCAACCACATCATTGTTGCGGCCAGCGGCATGTGCGACGCGGGCCGCATTCGCCATCATCTGAAGAACCATCTCTGGCGGACCAATACGACAGTGATGCTGGTTGGCTTTCAGGCAAAGGGTACGCTGGGGCGCATTCTTGCGGATGGCGTGCAGGCGGTGCGTATTCAGGGCGAGGAAATCAAGGTTCGCGCGAAAATTCGCCAGGTCGATATTTATTCCGGCCATGCCGACGGTCCAGCGCTCGCAAACTGGATCAAGGACCGCGCGCCGGTGAAGCGCGCGGTGTTTCTTGTGCATGGCGAAGAAGCCGAGATCGAGGCGCTGCACAAGCGGCTCGATGAAATGGGCGTCGATGGCGAGCGCATTATCGAGCCCACGCTCGACGATGTTTTCGATCTCGTCACCGAAGCGCCCGGCGCGCGTTCACGGCCCGGCCCGCGCCGTTTGCAGCCCGAGGTGGTGGGGCGCTTCGACTGGCACAACGATCTGTCGCGCCTCTGGCTCGATATCAGCGACCAGCTGGATCACGCGGCGGACGACAAGGCGCGCAACGTCATTCTTCGGCGGCTGCGCCGTTCGCTGGAAAATGCAGAACGGTAGGGAGCAGGTGCAGGCATGATGGGCAAGATCGTAACGCTGACCATGAACCCCTCGATCGATGTTTCGACATCGGTCGGGGAAGTGAAGCCGATCCACAAGATGCGTTGCGCCGCAGGCCATCGCGATCCCGGCGGCGGCGGCATCAACGTCGCGCGGGTCGTGAAGCGGTTCGGCCTGCCGCTGACTGCGGTCTATGTCATCGGGGGTATTTCGGGGAAATTGCTTAAACGGCTCGTCACCGATGCAGGCATAGACAGCCGTGTGATCGAAACGCCCGACGAGACGCGCGAAGATTTCACGGTCTATGAGGAAAAGAGCGGCAACCAGTTCCGCTTCGTCATGCCGGGGCCCGAGCTGCCGGAGCATGTGTGGAAAGCCGCGCTCGATGCGGTGACGGCGTTCGATCCTGCGCCCGGTTTCATTGTGGCGAGCGGAAGCCTTCCGCATGGCGTGCCGGTGGATTTCTACGCGCGGGTGGTGGAGGCCGGACGCAAGGCAGGTGCGAAGGTCGTGGTCGATACGTCCGGCGCGGCGCTGGCGGGCGCGCTTGGCAGTCGGCCCTTCATGATAAAGCCGAGCCTGCGCGAATTGCGCGAGCTGACGGGGGCCGAGCTGAAGGATGAGGCGGCGATGGTCGAAGCCGCGCGGCGGCTGGTCACGGAAGGCAAGGTCGAGACTGTAGTCCTGACGCTCGGCGAGGATGGCGCGTTGCTGGCGACGACGGACGGCGTGTGGCGGGCCAACGCGCCGAAGGTCAAGGTGCTGAGCGCGGTTGGCGCGGGCGACAGCTTTGTCGGCGCGATGGTCTGCGCCCTGTCGCAGGGCATGGCGGTCGAGGAGGCGTTCCGGCGCGGCCTCGCGGCGGGATCGGCGGCGCTCCTTGCTGCCGGTACCGAGCTTTGCCAGCCGAGGGATGTGGAGCGCCTTCTCCCGGAGGTAAAGGCGCAAAAGATCGCCTAGAGCCAGACGAAGGCGCCGAGCAGCATGCTGATGCGGCCGTCGCCCCACATGGGGAGAAGCAGGCGCGCGAAATTGCCCTGGCGCTGATAGGTGGGCGCGCGGCCTTCGACCGTCGCGCTCGCCTGGGCGCGGAAGAAGTCGAGCGGCGCATTGGCTTCGATTTCGTCGGCGAAGCCGCCGGTGAAATCCTTGCCGTATTTGACCACGATCCCTTTGCCCACGATGTCGAAGCGGAAACGTTCCGGCTTGTCGAAAACCTCGATGAGCGCCAGACGGTCAACGATTTCGGGAAGGGCGGAGAGCTTCACATCGTCCCAATAGGGCATGTCGCTGGCCTTGCCGCGAATGAGCCCATGCCAATAGGCGCGCGCTTTCTCGAGATCGGCTTCGAGCGTTGCGGGAAGGGCGTAAGGGGCGGTGGTCATTGTTTCTCGGTCTCCGTTGACTCTTGAATTTGAAACTAGCCTGCCTCGGCCATGGCGGCAACATGAGCGCGTCAGCGGAGCCTGTCGATCATGTCGCGATAGGCGAAGTAGGAAGATTTGGGCGTACGCTTGAGCGTCTCGAAATTGACATAAGCGAGGCCGAAGCGATTGCCGAAGCCGGCGCCCCATTCGAAATTGTCGAGCAGCGACCAGACGAAATAGCCGCGAACATCGGCGCCCTGTTTGACCGCCTCGCCCATGGCATGGATATAGGCGCGGAGATAATTGACCCGGCGCTCGTCGATGATCTCGCCTGCCGCATTGGGCGCGTCGGGATCGCCGCAGCCGTTTTCCGTGACATAGACGGGCAGGCCATAGCGCGTCCATGTGTCCATCAGCGTTTCGCGGAAGGCGTCCGGGTGGATGGGCCAGCGGAAGCCCGGATGGTCGTCATGGTCGGGCGACTTGCCCCATGCGAAGCCGAGTTCGGAATTGGGCTCTGCGCGCGCATAGATCGGCGAATAATGGTTGAGGCCAATCCAGTCGATGGGACGGCAGATCCGCGCCATGTCACCTGCTTGAACATATGGCTCGATGTCGTCGGCGGCGAGCGGCGGATAGGCGGCGAGGCATTGGGGATCGGTAAAGATGAGGTTCCAATGTGTGTCGAGAAGCGCTGTGGCGTGGATGTTCTCCGGCGTTTCGCTTTCGGGATAGACGGGCTGGCGATTATGCACGATGCCGATCGAGGCATCGGGCACGAGATCGCGGATCACGTCGACTGCGCTTCCATGCGCGAGGTTGAGATGGTGGACGGCCTTGAGATAGGAGGTGCGGTCGGAAACACCGGGCGCGTTCCAGCTCATGGCATAGCCGAACAGGATCGCGACACAGGGTTCATTGAAGGTGGCGAAGCGCTTCACGCGGTCGCCATAGCGCCGGGAGAGCAGAGCCGCGTAATCGGCGAACCAGCCGGCAATGTCGCGGTTTGTCCATCCGCCGAGGTCGCCGAGCGATTGCGGCAGATCCCAGTGATAGAGGCAGAGCCACGGCTCGATGCCTGCTTCGAGCACGCCGTCGATCACGCGGTCGTAGAAGTCGAGCCCCTTTTCATTGACGGCGCCGCGACCGCGCGGCAATACGCGCGGCCATGCGACGGAGAAGCGATAGGCGTCGATGCCGAGGCCCTTCATCAGGGCGATGTCTTCCGTATAGCGATGATAATGGTCGCAGGCGACATCGGCGGTATCGCCATGCTCGATACGGCCCTTTTGCCGCGCATAGGTGTCCCAGATGCTGAGGCCGCGGCCATCCTCTTTCGTCGCACCCTCGATCTGGTAGCTGGAGGTTGATACGCCCCAGACGAAGTCCTTGCGCAGGACGCCGGGCTGGAGATCGACATTCACTGTCTTGGCGTCGATGACGATGGGCTTCTTCATGATGGTTCCGGTCATATCAGAAAATCTTCTCGTCTTCGGCGAGAAGAAGTGAGGCGGCGTGTTTGACGGGAGGACCGCCGAACAGGAACTGCCCATCGGGTGCGCGGTTGAGGCTCAGCTTGCGGGTGTAGAAATGGTCGTGGTCCGCGTTGAAGCTTATGCCGATCACGGTGATTTTCGGAAACTCGCAGATAACGGCGTCGAGGAGCTTTGCTTCAGCCGCGGCGTCGAAGGCGTCTGTCGCTTCTTCCATGAAAATCCAGTTGGGCTTATGGAGGAAGAGGCGGGCAAAACCGATGCGCTGCTGGCCGCGGAAGGTGAGAACGCGTTCCCAGGATGACACCTCGTCGAGGCGTTCGCGCAGATAGCCGAGGCCGGAGTTATCCAGCGCGGAGTGGAAGGCATTGTCGTCGAAGACGTCGGGCTCGTTCGGATAGGCGAGCACCGCGCGCAGGCTGTCGTTGGGAATGTAGGGCCGCTGAGGCATGAAGAGGATCGTGCGATCCCTGGGCAGCAGAACCTCGCCGCGGCCCCAGGGCCAGAGGCCTGCCACGACCTTGAAAAGATTGACCGCAGCGCCGGAATCGCCATCGATCAATACGCGCTCGCTTTCCTTCACCTCCAGATTGAATCCATCGAGAACGAGCTGACCGTCGGGGTTGACGATCTGGAGCTTGTTGATGGCGAGTGTCGGCGTGTTGGCGCGTCCGACGGCGATCCTGTTCTCGTCCGGCGCCGCCTTGGCATCGGCGATCTTCTGGAGATCGTCGGCGAGGGACATCACGCGGTTGGCCGAGGCGCGCCACTTCGCCATGTCCGAGAGATTATCCACCGGCCAGGAGAGGGCGGAGGTGAGTTTCTGGAATGCCTGCGCCGTCTGCATCAAAACGCCGAGCGTCATGGTGCCTGCAATGTATTGCGGTGCGGCGACGAGGATGGGGAAGACAGGAAGCAGGGCGCCGTATCCCGATGTGAAGAACATGATGCCCGTCAGTGCGAAAGTCTGGCGGACCCAGGACTCGCGGATGCCGACAAAGAGATTGACGAAACGATGCCGCTCGACTCGCTCGCCGCCTACAAGCGCAATTTCCTCAGCCTTTTCTCGTGCGCGGGCGAGACCATAGCGGAAATTGGCCTCTGCCGTTTGCAAGCTATTGGTCGCGCGAACCAGCGGGCGGCCCAGGGTGAGGCCGAGCACCGTGCCGACGCCCGCATAGCCAAATGCAAGGAACACCATGTAGCCGGGCACATGATAGCTGGAGCCGCTGACGTTGACGGTCGTGCTTCCGGCGACGTTCAACAGAATGTCGATGAAAGTGCCGAGGACGAGGAATGAATAGACGAGCGTGTGGGAAAGAGCGATCGCCTGTTCAGTTGCGTTGTTGATGTCTTCTGCGATGCGTCCGTCCGGGTTGTCATGCTCGCCCGGTGTGAAGATGAGTTGATAGTGGTGCTTTTCCGACATCCAGCGGTCGACGACGCGACGCGTCAGCCAGCGCCGCCAGTTCACCTGAAGGCGCTTTTTCACCTGCAGATGTGTGGCGGTGACAGCCATGGTGAGAATGAAGATGACGATAAATATTCCGATCTGGGTGAGGAACTTGGGCACCGACCGTTCGCCGAGCGCATCAAAGAGGGCGCCGTTCCAGTAATTGGTCCAGATGGCGAGCACAACCTGGGCGACGGTGAGCAGAAAGAGTGCGACCGTCATCGAGATGGCGCGCCATTTGTCAGGTCCCGCCCAGAAGGGACCAGCGAAACGAGCGAAGCGCAGGATAAAGTGCAGGCGCTGGAAGACGCTTTCGTTCTTTTGTGCCGGGTTAGATTCGGCGCTCATGCTTCTATTTCGCCTTTTTCTCGGCTTCGGCGACGATCTGCATCGTCTTGATGAGGCTCGCGGGATTTACACTGATCGAGTCGATGCCGAGGCGCGCGAGATAAGCGGCGATCTCGGGATCGTTGGCTGGCGCCTCGCCGCAAATGCCGATGTGCCGGTGATTGCGCTTCGCGCCGGTGATCGCGAGGCGCAGCATTTCCAGCATGCCGGGGTCGTTTTCCGCGAAGTCGAAGGCGACGATTTCAGAGTCGCGGTCGACGCCAAGGGTGAGCTGTGTAAGGTCGTTCGAGCCGATGGAGAAGCCGTCAAAGAGCTCTGAGAAAGCGTCGATGCGGATCACATTGTTGGGGATTTCGCACATGACGAAAATTTCGAGGCCTTTTTCGCCGCGCTTCAGGCCGTGCTCAGCCATGGTGGCGATGACCTTGCGCGCCTCGTCCTCGCGGCGGCAGAAGGGAACCATGATGCGGAGATTGTCGAGGCCCATTTCGTTGCGCACGCGGGAGAGAGCCTTGCATTCGAGCGCGAAGCCCGCGGCATAGGCGGGGTGCGCATAGCGCGAGGCGCCACGGAAGCCGATCATCGGGTTTTCTTCCTTGGGCTCGAAGCCCGCGCCAGCGATCAGGCTCGCATATTCGTTGGATTTGAAGTCGGAGAGACGAATGATGACGGGTTTGGGATAGAAAGCCGCGGCGATGGTGCCGACGCCTTCCGACAGTTTCTCGACGAAGAAGTCGGCGGGCTTCTTGTAGCCGCGCGTCAGCTTCTCGATCTTCCTGCGATCGGCGGCGGATGCGACTTTCTTCGGCTGAGCCAGCGCCATGGGATGGACGCCGATATATTCGTTGATGATGAATTCCATGCGGGCAAGGCCCACGCCGTCATTGGGCAGCATGGCCGTGCGGAAGGCGAGGTCGGGATTGCCGAGATTGGCCATGATGGCCGTCTTCGGCTTCTTGATCTTGTCCGCCGACGAACGCGCGATATTGAAGGGAATGGTTCCCTCATAGACATGGCCCGCTTCGCCCTCGGCGCAGGAGACGGTGACCATCTGTCCGGTCTTGATTTTCGAGGTCGCGCTTTCCGCGCCGACGACGGCGGGGACGCCGAGTTCGCGCGCAACGATGGCCGCATGGCAGGTCCGCCCGCCGCGATCGGTGACGATGGCAGCAGCCATTTTCATGATGGGCTGCCAGTCGGGGCTTGTCGTGCGTGCGATCAGCACCTCGCCCTGCTTGAACTTCGACAGATCATTTGTGCTGGTGATGACGCGGGCCTTGCCCGTGGCGATCTTCTCGCCGACGGCGCGACCCGTCGCGACGGCGCGGCCTTTGCCCTTGAGCGTATAGGTTTCGAAGGCGCCTGCCGCGCGCTGCGAGGCGACCGTCTCGGGGCGGGCCTGAATGATGTAGAGCTTGCCGTCCGCGCCATCCTTTGCCCATTCAATGTCCATCGGTCTGGGCATGCCGGCCGCCTTCGAGTAATGCTCTTCGATGGCGATGGCGTGGCCGGCGAGTTCGAGGACTTCTCGATCATTCAGGCAATAGCGCGCACGGTCGGCTGCAGGCGTGGACTTCAGCACAGTGGTCGCGGCGCCCTTGCTCTTCGCATAGGTCATCTTGATCAGCTTCGCGCCGAGCGTGTGGCTCAGAACGGCGCGGTGTCCGGCGCGATAGGTGGGCTTGTGGACATAGAACTCGTCGGGGTCCACCTCGCCCTGAACGATCGTCTCTCCGAGACCATAGGCGCCGGTGATGAACACGACATCGCGGAAGCCCGATTCCGTGTCGAGGGTGAACATGACGCCGCTCGATGCGAGATCGGAGCGGACCATCTTCATGACCGCGACGGAGAGGTAGACCTTGAGCTGGTCGAAGCCATTGTTCTTTCGATAGACGATGGCGCGGTCGGTGAAGATCGAGGCGAAGCAGCGGCGGCAAGCCTCGATCACGTTTTCGAGGCCGGATATGTTGAGGTAGCTCTCATGCTGTCCGGCGAAGCTCGCATTGGGGAGGTCTTCGGCGGTGGCGGAGCTGCGAACCGCGACGGCGGCGTTCTTGCCATATTCCTTTTGAAGTCTGGCATAGGAGGTTTCAATCGCCTGCCGGACTTCCTTCGTGCCGGTTGCCGCATAGACGATGGCGCGGGCGGATTTGGCGGCACGTGAAAGCGCCTTCGTGTCGGTGACGTCCAACTTCGCGAAGAGGGTGCGGAGCTTCTCCCATGCGCCGGCCTTCGTCAGCGAGTCGCGATAGGCCTCCGCCGTGAGCGCGAATCCGTTGGGGACGCGGACGCCTTCGCCGGACAGGGTGTTGTACAGCTCGCCGAGGGATGAGGTCTTGCCGCCGACCAGCGGAACGTCGGCGACGCCAAGATCGCGAAACCAGCGGACATATTCGGCCATGCTCTTCATCCCTGTGACTCGGCCGGAAGCGACCGTATTCCTTATCCACAATAGGATGCGGGGGAACATTGATCGCAGTCAAACCCTTGGTATGTAAAACGAAATCGGCCCCGCTTTTGGCGGGGCCGAGTCGGCTGGATGATGGCTGTTCGCAGGCTCAGGACGGCCCGGAATGAGCGTGGCCACCGGCGCGGAAATGCTCGCCCGCTTCGCCGGCCCGGCCGGGCTTCACCTTGACCTCCGGCTTCTTCACGCCCGCAATGTTGAGCAGCGGGAAGACATGCTCGGCGAAGCGATAGGCTTCCTCGAGATGCGGGTAGCCCGAAAGTACGAAATATTCGATGCCGAGGGCCCGATATTCGCGGATGCGCGCGGCCACATTCTCCGGCGAGCCTACAAGCGCAGTGCCCGCGCCGCCGCGCACAAGGCCGACGCCCGCCCAGAGATTGGGGCTGATGACGAGATTGTCGCGCTTGCCACCGTGAAGCGCCTGTATGCGCTGCTGGGCGACGGATTCGCTCGCGGCAAGACGCTTCTGGATTGCCGCGATCACGTTGTCGTCGAGATCTTCGATGAGCTTTTCCGCGTCGCGCCAGGCCTCTTCCTCGGTCTCGCGGACGAGGACATGAAGCCGGATGCCGATGCGGACCTTGCGGCCTTGCTCGGCGGCAGCCTTGCGCACCTGCGCGATCTTTTCAGCGGCTTGCGCCGGGGGCTCGCCCCAGGTGAGCCAGGTGTCGATGTGCTTGGCCGTGACGTCGATGGCGGCGTCCGACGAGCCGCCGATGAAGAGGCGCGGACCGCCTTCCTGCACGGGAGGGAAGAGGAGCTGCGCGCCTTCGGCCTGAATATACTTGCCCTTGAAGTCGACCTTCTCGCCGGTCATCAGGCGTTGCCAGACGGTCAGATATTCGTCGGTGAGGGCGTAGCGCTCGTCATGATTGAGGAAGACGCCGTCGCCCGCGAGGTCGGTCGAGTCGCCGCCCGCGACCACGTTGAGGATCAGGCGGCCTTCGCTGATGCGATCGAGGGTGGCGGCCTGACGCGCCACCGCGAGCGGGGAGGAGACGCCCGGGCGCAGCGCGACAAGGAATTTGAGCCGGCGCGTCAGCGTCGCAAAGGCCGAGGCCAGAACCCAGGAGTCCTCGCAATTGCGGCCGGTGGGGATCAGCACGCCCTCATAGCCGAGCCTGTCGGCGGCCTGAGCGATCTGCGCCAGATAGCTGAACTCGGTCGGGCGGGCGCCTTCAGCGACGCCGAGCTTGCGCCCATCTCCGTGGGAGGGAATGAACCAGAAGGGGTGAATGGCATCATCCGCCTCTTTGCGCGCGTCCGAAATGTCTGAAATATCCGCCATGCCTGCTCTCCATACTCTCCATAGGTGTTCACTGGCCTTCGATTAAGACTACTAAATCTATGTGATAAATGTAAACAAGGCTGCGGTGTGGCCGTCCGCCGCATGGCGGGGTACGAGGCCGCCTTTGATCTGGAACAATTCGGGTTGGCGTTGGTCCGCTAGCATGACGGCATGTCGGGAGGTGCCGGATGAAGGAACCGAGCCTGAGTAATTTCCGGGAGACGATGGTCGAACGTCAGATCGTCGGGCGGGGCGTGCGCGCTGCGGCCGTCATTGCCGCGATGAAGGAAGTTCCGCGCGAGGAATTCCTGCCGCCGGAGATGCGCGAATTCGCCTATGACGACGCTCCGCTCCCTATCGAGGCGGAGCAGACGATCTCGCAACCCTACATCGTTGCGATGATGACGGAGGCCCTGCAACTCAACGGCGACGAAAAGGTGCTCGAAATAGGCACCGGCTCCGGTTATGCCGCAGCCGTTCTGTCGCGCGTCGCAGCCGAGGTCTACACGGTCGAGCGGATCGCGCAACTAGCGGAGAAGGCGGCAGCAACGCTGCGCGGCCTGCGCTATCTCAACGTGCATGTTCGTCATGGGGACGGCACGCTCGGTTGGGCCGAGAGGGGGCCTTATGACGCCATCGTCGTGACGGCGGGCGCGCCGGAGGTGCCGGAAGCGCTGAAGGCGCAGCTGAAAATCGGCGGAAGGCTCGTCATTCCCGTCGGGCCGAGGCCTGACCTGCAGGAACTTCTTCGCGTCACGCGGCTCACGGCGCATGACTACAAGACGGAGGAATTGCTCGACGTCCGCTTCGTGCCGCTGGTCGGTGTCGAGGGATGGGCGGCGAAGGATGCGGCGGAACCTGCTCCGGCGCGCGTGCGAAAGGATTTGTCGCCCGATGCCGCGCTGGCGGAGCAGATCGCACAGGCAGCGCAGGGATTTTCCGACATCGAGAGCGTCGATCTCGAACCGCTGATGCAGCGCATCGGCGACGCGCGGATCGTGCTCATCGGCGAGGCTTCGCATGGAACGTCGGAATTCTATCGGCTGCGCGAGAGGATCACGCGGGCGCTGATTGCCTGGAAGGGGTTTTCATTCGTCTCCATCGAGGGCGATTGGCCGGATGCAGCGCGCATCGACCATTATGTGCGTCACCTCGAATATGCGCCCTCCGAATGGACGGCCTTTGCGCGCTTTCCGACATGGATGTGGCGTAACCGGGAGGTGCGGACCTTTGTCGACTGGCTGCGCGAATATAATGGCGAGCAGGAGGCGGCGCGGCGCGTCGCGTTTTACGGGCTCGACCTCTACAGCCTCTATAATTCCATCCGCGCGGTACTCGATTATCTCGACGACGTGGACCCGGAGACCGCGCGGATTGCGCGGCTGCGCTATGGCTGCCTTACGCCGTGGCAGTCGGACCCCGCGACCTATGGGCGAGCGGCGCTCTCAGGTTCATACCGGAGTTGCGAGGAGCATGTGGTGCATATGCTCTCCGATCTCATGGAGAAGCGGCAGGTCTATGCGCGGCATGACGGCGAGCGGTTTCTCGACGCGGTGCAGAATGCGAAGCTCGTCGCGGGCGCGGAGCAATATTACCGGATCATGTATTACGGCTCGCGAGCATCGTGGAACCTGCGCGATACGCATATGTTCGAGACGTTGAAAACGCTGCTGGAACATCACGGACCGGCGAGCAAGGCGATCGTCTGGGCGCATAACTCACATATCGGCAATGCGGCAGCGACCGAAATGGGCATGCGTGGCGAGATCAATATCGGCCAGCTTTGCCGCGACGACTTTGGCGACAAGGTCTATTCCATCGGCTTCGGCACCGACCATGGGACCGTGGCGGCGTCATCCGATTGGGACGGCGAGATGGAGGTGAAGCATGTGCGCCCGGCTTTGGCGGGGAGCTATGAAAGGCTTTGCCATGAAAGCGCGTCGCCGCGCTTCTTCCTGCCGCTGCGCGGCGCGTCCGGGAACTTGATCGCGGGGTTGACGAAACCGAGGCTCGAACGCGCCATCGGCGTTATCTACCGTCCGCAGACGGAATTGCAGAGCCATTATTTCGAGGCGACGCTGCCGCGCCAGTTCGACGAATATGTATGGTTCGACGAGACCAGGGCGGTAACGCCCCTCGCGACTGGAGAGCTGACGGGTGCGGCGGAGACTTATCCCTTCGGGCTTTGAGCTTCAGGCGTGCTCATCGAAATCCGAGCAGCTTTCGCCGAATGCGTCGAGGCCGGCTTCCAGATAGTCGGCAAGTAGCGGCAGGCCGGTGAGATATTCGGCCGTGCGCGCATTGTGTTCGAGCGAGGCGGTTTCGACCGCTTCGTCCCAGTCCGCCGCGTCGAAGGTTCCACGACCGACCCAGGCGAGGGCGACGAGCTCGATCTGCTCGTCCTCATCGAGGGCGCGAATGAATTCCACGAGTTCCTGATAGGTGGGGTCGTCGGCGAAATCCTCGAGAATGTCGCGCATATCCTCGTCGGAGGCGTTGGAGCCCGAGCGCGGGTTCGTAACCTCTTCCTTGACGTCGAACATGCGCGCCCGGGAGATGACGTAGCAGACCTTGTCTGTGTTGATGTCGGGCATGATCCTGTTCCTGCTCAAGCCGGCGTCTGCGGCTCGCTCGCGGCGGGCCTCAACGGCGGAAAATCATCTGGCGTTATCGTCTCTTTCGCAAGAAGCAGCTTTGCGCCCGCGTCGAGATCGACGTTACGGCTTTTCAGAATGTCGGTCGCGCGAGCATAAGCCTCGTCGATGAGCTTGCGGACGGCGAGATCGATTTCGCGCGAGGTCGCTTCGGAATAATCCTTGTCACGGACGCTCAGCATATTGTCGCCGAGATAGGCGGAATGCTGTGCTTCGAGCACCGCCTGGCCGACTTCCGGCGCCATGCCGAACCGGGTAACGATCTGGCGGGCGACATCGGTCACCTTGGCAAGGTCGTCGGCGGCGCCGGTGGAAATCTCTCCGAAGGTCACCTGCTCCGCAGCGCGGCCCGCGAGAAGCACAGTCATGCGCGACTTCAATTCACCAAGCGTGATGAGGAAGCGGTCTTCTGTCGGGCGCTGAAGCGTGTAGCCGAGCGCGCCGATGGAGCGGGGGATGATCGAAACCTTGTGGACGGGGTCCGTGCCGGGAATTGTGGCGGCGACCAGTGCATGGCCCATTTCGTGATAGGCGACGCGCTCGCGCTCCGACGGTTTGAGCAGGCGGCTTTTTACCTCGGAGCCAGCGACGATGCGTTCCACGGCGCCAGTGAAATCCGCCAGCGTCACGCTCTCGCCGCCGCGCCGCGTGGCAAGGATTGCCGCTTCGTTGACGAGGTTGGCGAGGTCGGCGCCGGTAAAGCCGGGAGTGAGGCCTGCGATCGTATCGGGATTGGCGTCGGGCGCGGCGGTGATTTTCCGCATATGGACCTTGAGGATCGCCGCGCGGCCGCTGCGCTCCGGCCGGTCGACGACGATCTGGCGGTCGAAGCGGCCCGCGCGCATCAGCGCCGGGTCGAGGATTTCGGGCCGGTTGGTTGCGGCGAGGAGCACGATGCCCGCGCGCGGATCGAAACCGTCGAGTTCGGCGAGAAGCTGGTTGAGCGTCTGTTCCTTCTCGTCCTGTCCGCCGAGGCCGCCCATGGCGGAGCGGGCGCGGCCGAGCGCGTCGAGCTCATCGATGAAGATGATGCAGGGAGCGGCCTTGCTTGCCTGTTCGAAGAGGTCGCGCACACGCGCGGCGCCGACACCGACGAAGAGTTCGACGAATTCCGAGCCCGAGATCGAGAAGAAGGGCACGCCTGCTTCGCCGGCAACCGCGCGGGCGAGCAGCGTCTTGCCTGTGCCGGGCGGGCCGACGAGAAGGATGCCCTTCGGCACATGGGCGCCGAGGCGGCCATATTTTTCCTTGTTCTTCAGGAATGCGACGACTTCCTGAAGTTCCATCTTCGCTTCCTCGACGCCTGCGACGTCGGCGAAGGTGACGCCGGTCTGTGTCTCGACATAAACCTTGGCCTTGGACTTGCCGACATTCATCAGCCCGCCCACACCCTGCCGGTCGGCGAAGCCGCGGAAGAGGTAGAACCAGACGCCGAGGAAGACGAGCGTGGGCAGAACCCACGACATCAACGTCGTCAGCCAGTTCTGGTCCGAGCCGCCGGTAAACTTTACGCCGGATCTGGTGAGTTGTTCGGCAAAAGCGGGCTCGACGCGTGTTGTGGCAAAGAGCGTCTTGCCCTCGCGCGGAGTGGTGAACTTGCCCTGAATCTGCGTCTCGGTGACGGTGACTTCGCTGATGGCCTTCTCGTCGAGCAGCTTCAGAAAATCGCTGTAGTCGATCTGCGCCACCTGCCGCGAGCCCAACCAGAGCTGGAAGGCGGTGATGAGCAGAAAGGCGACGATGAAGTAACCGGCATTGAACTGGAATTTCTTGTCCATGTGCGAATGCAGGCTTTCTTTGTCTATGCTTCGATGATGACCTTCAGAGCATGCGTACTGGCCGCCTTGCCGAAGGTCTCATAGGCATCGAGGATATTCGCGAGCTTGAAGCGATGCGTGATGAGCTTCGTCGGATCGATCTTCTTCGATTGGACGGTCTTCAGCAACATGGGCGTTGTTACCGTGTCGACGAGGCGCGTCGTGATCGTGATGTTGTGCGACCAGAGGCGTTCCAGATGGAGGTCGGCCTTGACGCCATGGACGCCGACATTGGCGATCGTCCCGCCGGGCGCCACGATGTCCTCGCAGAGAAGAAAGGTCGCCGGAATGCCGACGGCCTCGATGGCGGTGTCGACACCGCGCCCCCCGGTCAGCGCCTTGACGGCGGCAGCCGCCTTGCCATCGGAGCTGTTGATCGTCTGCGTCGCGCCGAAGGTCTTTGCAACAGCGAGGCGATTGTCGTCGAGGTCGATCATGATGATCTCGGCCGGAGAGTAGAACTGCGCGGTAAGGAGCGCGGCAAGACCGATAGGGCCGCTGCCGACGATGGCGACGGTCGAGCCGGGTTCGACCCTGCCATTGAGCACGCCGCATTCGAAGCCGGTGGGCAGAATGTCGCTCAACATGACGAGCGCTTCCTCGTCGGCGCCTGCGGGAATGTGATAGAGGCTCGTTTCCGCATGAGGGATGCGGACATATTCAGCCTGCGTACCATCGATGCTGTTGCCGAGAATCCAGCCGCCGCTCGTGCAATGGGAATACATGCCCTTCCGGCAATACTCGCATTTGCCGCAGGAGGAGATGCAGGAAATGAGCACATGGTCGCCGGGCTTGAAGGCAGAGACGGCGGCGCCCACCTTTTTGACTATGCCGACGCCTTCATGGCCCAGAATGCGGCCGGGCGCGCAGGTCGGAACGTCGCCTTTGAGGATGTGAAGATCGGTGCCGCAGATGGTGGTGCGGGTGACGCGAACAACTGCGTCGGTCGGCGCCGCGATCTCGGGCATGGGGCGATCTTCCAGCGCTTTCTTGCCGGGGCCTTGATAGACGAGGGCTTTCATGGCGGTACTCCTTCGCAGAAAGACTGGTCGAGCTATAGGCATGCCATCAGCGAAAAGGCGCATTGACCTCGATCAAAGGGATGCCGCGACGTATGCGTTCTTTCATTGAGGGCACTTGTTTTGTATAACGCGTGTGTTCTCCCCCAGCTCAAGAGGCCCCTCGCGCCATTATGTCGGAAGTGTGAATGATGCCTCTGGAATCCAAACCCATCGAGTTTCGCGGCCGCATCGTCATGGTCGGCTTCGGTAGCATCGGACGGGGCGTCTTGCCGCTGATCCTGCGCCATATCGGCGTGACACCCGACCGGATGGTCATTGTCACCGCCGAGGAGGAAGGGCGGCGCGAGGCGCAGCTCCAGGGTATCCGCTTCATCCTTCAGCCGCTGACGCGCGAAAACTACCACTCGGTTCTGGAGCCGCTGATCGGCGAGGGCGACTTTCT